>ERZ651108.63-NODE-63-length-52348-cov-9.903199_pt1 | contig 52348 bp, 37 predicted proteins | sample MGYA00512173_ERZ651108 | MGnify/ENA metagenome assembly ERZ651108 | reverse complement strand
AGGTTGTGCATCGTCGCACCCTCGACCTCGATATAGCTATTCCATGGACGGCGTACCGAGGGCAGAGGAATCGTCTCACGCCCCGTGAGGTAGGCAGCCGTATAGCCTGGTGTTTCCTTCGTTATTTCGGCGGCAGGTCCAGCATAGACGACCTCTCCGCCATAGCGCCCTGCATCGGGCCCGATGTCGATGATGTAGTCGGCAGCACGCATCATCTCCTCATCATGCTCGACGACGACAACTGTATTGCCCAAGTCTCTCAGACGGTGAACGACACGGATGAGGCGCTCGGTATCACGCTGGTGGAGGCCGATACTCGGTTCGTCCAAGACGTAGAGCGAGCCTACGAGGCTACTTCCGAGCTGCGTCGCGAGAGTCACTCGCTGGCTCTCCCCACCGGAGAGGGTGCTGGAGAGTCGGTCAAGGGTCAGATAACCCAAGCCGACCTCATCGAGGAAGGTCAAGCGAGAGCGGATCTCATGAAGTAGGCGCTTTGCTATGAAAGCGTCTCCTTCGGGGAGCTGGAGATTATCGAAGAAGTCACGGGCTTCCCAGAGGGTCATCGAGACAACCTCGGAGATATTCTTCCCTCCGACCTGGACACAGAGGGCATCGGGCTTGAGTCGGCCACCACGGCAAGAGGGGCAGACCGTCTTCCCCGTGAAGTGCGCGATACGCACGCGATTCTGAATCTTATGGAGCTGGCTACGCAGATAGTCAAAGTAGGGCGTGATCCCGATAGGACCATACTCCTTCGATGGGACGCCCTCCCACAGCTGAGTCTTCTGCTCCTCTGTCAGCTCCTCATAGGGGCGATGGATGGGGAAGTGTAGCTTCTCAGCATAGCGAATGAAGAACTGCTTCCACTCCGACGAGACGACCCCACGCCAGCAGGCGACGGCATCATCATAGACCGAGAGTGTAGGGTCGGGAATTACTAAGCGGTGGTCAATACCCACGACCTTCCCGAAGCCTTCGCACTCGGGGCAAGCGCCGATAGGATTGTTGAAGCTGAACATCTCGGGGCTGGGCTCTTGGAAGACTCGCCCGTCAGCCTCGAAGATATTGCTGAACTCCTGCAAGCGCACGGGTTGGCGCGCTCCATCCTTCATCTCCTCGATAGCCAGAGAGCAGATGCCTCGCCCCTCGAAGAAAGCGGTCTCTACGGATTCGCCAAGGCGATCCACAGCCTCCAGCTCTTCACTGAGAGCCAAGCGATCAATGAGCAAGTAAAGCCCTTCGGCACGATCATCCTTCCACAGCAGCGCATCCTCAATAGCGACGATGCCGTCTTCCGTCCAGAGACGACTATACCCCTGCTGCAGCTGGATCTCCAGATGAGCTGCGAGTGAGCGCCCTGAGGGGATATGCAGGGGGACGATGAGATAGACGCGACTCCCTATGGGGAGCGACTTGATGTAGGTCAGCACGTCCTTCACCGTATGCTTGCGCACCTCTTCTCCCGTTGTGGGGGAGATTGTATGCCCTACGCGAGCATAGAGCAGACGGAGGTATTCGTAGATCTCCGTTGAGGTAGCTACGGTCGAGCGGGGATTACGGCTGACGACACGCTGCTCGATAGCGATCGCGGGTGGCAGACCACGTATCCAGTCAGCCTCGGGCTTTGCCATACGCCCGACGAACTGACGCGCGTACGAGGAGAGGCTCTCGACATAGCGGCGCTGCCCCTCAGCATAGAGTGTGTCGAAGGCCAGCGAACTCTTCCCCGAGCCACTCACGCCTGTGACGACGACAAGCTGCCCGCGGGGGATCTCGAGGTCTATATCCTTGAGATTATTGACACGCACGTGGTGCAGGAGAATATGCTCGGCCGTATCTTGGCGGTCGGCGGGTGTGGTGGGAGAAGTCTTCTTATTTAGTTTACGGGCCATCGAAGCTGAGTAATAGGCAATATACGGGGCGAAGGAGGGGCTTCTACCCCTCGCAAAGGACGCTTAACTATTCTTACAAAAATACGAATTATTAGCGCGCTAATCACCGATTAGAATAGGTGGACGAAGCTACCGCATCGAAATCCCTGCCCCCTATTGGGGCTGTGAGAGGATCATCCCTTCGGAGTGAAAAGCTGAAAGCAGTAGTGGTATGACCTCCTATGAGTACGAGAATTAGTTGCGGACGAATAGCTGATAAGTTCGATCTACGTGCGTGGCTCTAATATCTACGTGCGAGGACATTTGGATTTGCGTACGTGGTCTTTAAGACTACGTACGTGGACGAAGGAAAACCACTGCGGGCGGCTGCTTTTTATTCACAGAAAGACCATTTTCCCTCTGCTGGATAAGAAAAATCCTCGTGCTGAAGTAAGGGGCTCACGCTACCACAGGTGAGAGGAGCTACTATGGGAGGATGGGGCGTACTACACGCCGAAAGAGCTACACCGCATAGAGAGAATTGCGACATGAGCACCCCTGCTATGATCTTCTCAACCTTCGGTCTATACTGTATATTGATATATCGTATCTTTGCTATCGGACCATGGAGCCTCGAGGATTCAAAGCTCCTCCCCTCTTACACACAACCCAGTATACTATGGCATACTTAGAAGTAGATCACGTGACGAAGCGCTACAGCGAGCATACCGCCCTCAATGAGGTCTCGCTGAGTGCCCACGAAGGACGCATCTTCGGGCTATTAGGACCGAATGGTGCAGGCAAGAGTTCGCTCATCCGTGTCATCAATCGCATCACAGCCCCCGACAGTGGAGAGGTGCGTCTCGAAGGTCGCCCCCTGCGAGAGGAAGACCTCTTCCATATCGGATACCTCCCCGAGGAGCGTGGTCTCTACCCCAAGATGAAGGTCGGTGAACAGGCCATTTACTTAGCACGCCTCAAGGGGCTTAGCAAGTCAGATGCCCAGCAGCGAGTCAAGGAATGGTTTGAGCGTCTGGAGATCACGTCATGGTGGGACAAGCGCGTCGAAGAGCTCTCGAAGGGAATGCAGCAGAAGGTCCAGTTCGTCACGACCGTCGTGCATGAGCCCCGCCTGCTGATCTTCGATGAGCCATTCAGTGGCTTTGACCCCGTAAATGCTGAGGTACTCAAGCGCGAGATCCTTGCCCTCAAGGCCCGGGGAACGACCCTCATGCTCTCCACCCACAACATGCAGAGCGTCGAGGAGCTCTGTGATGACATCACGCTCATCAACCGCGCCGAAGTCGTCCTCTCGGGTCAGACAGCTGAGATACGCCGAGCACACGGCTCTCATACCGCACGTGTTGTCTATGAGGGAGAGATCTCCCCTACCGACCTATCTCATCTGAATATACTGGAGCTTGAAGAGCGCGAGTACTCCAAGATCCTGCGAGTACAGCTGCAGCCCGAGGAGGAGCTTCGCTCGATCATCGGTCAGCTCCCCTCTGCCATCCACCTCCAGAGCATCGAGCTGGAATACCCCTCAATGCATGAGATCTTCCTCGCAACAGTCCAAGCTAAATAGCATCTGGTATGAATAAGCTACACCTCGTCATCGAGCGCGAATTCACCACACGCCTCCGTAAGAAGTCCTTCTGGGTGATGACCTTCGTCATGCCTATCCTGATAATTGGCCTCGGCTTCGTCCCAGCTGCTGTATCCTCGATCAACGAGGTGGACCAGCAGCAGGTGGCTATCCTCGACCATACAGGACGCTATGCCTCCCTCTTTGAAGGCAACGACAGCGACAGCTACCGCTTCGTCCGTGTAGACCGCCCCTTAGATAGCCTACGCAGCGAAGCCTCCCAAGAGTCCATTACCGCTATACTCGAGATCCGAGATGATCTCTTGAAGGACCCAAAAGCTATCAGCCTCTTCTCTTTCAAGCAACTACCACAGGGGCTGGAGACTTATATCAATGAGGTGCTCTCCCGACACCTCACCGAGGAAAAGATCCGCTCGTACAACATCCCCCAGCTACAAGAAGCTATACAGGAGAGCCAAGTCCAGCTCCGTGTCTCCACGTATAAGTGGGGCGAATCTGGTGATGTCGATGCGTCGTCCAGTACTGTAGCCAGCATCATCGGTGTAGGCCTTTCATTCTTCAGTTACCTCTTCATGATGACCTATGGAGGTATGGTGCTACAGGGAGTCCTGGAGGAGAAGAAGAATCGTATCGTCGAGGTCATCATCTCCTCAGTACACCCTCAAGAGCTTATGCTGGGCAAGATCATCGGGATAGGTCTCTTGGGTCTCCTACAGATCGCTATTTGGGCCATCTTGTTCTTTGTAGGAGCACAGATCGCCCAGGCATTCTTCCAATCAGAAGTCATAGGAGGGACTTCATTCCTTAGCCAGGCCACGACCTTCTTCGCTGTACTGCAGGGTGTGAACTTCGCAAAGATTCTGATATTCTTCATCCTCTTCTTCGTGGGTGGCTACCTCTTCTATGCATCCATCCTCGCAGCACTGAGTTCGCTGGTAAGCTCAGATGAAGAGGCATCACAGATGATGATGCCTGTCGTCCTCCTCCTCATCTTCGCTATGTATGCAGGTATGGGGAGTGTAGACAATCCTGATGGCACCCTCGCCTTCTGGGCTTCATTCTGCCCCTTAACGTCCCCCGTGGTGATGATGGTACGACTGCCTTACGATGTACCTCTCTGGCAGCCCCTTCTAAGCCTCGCTATACTATATATCACCGTCTTCCTGACGAGTGCTCTCGCAGGGAAGATTTATCGTACCGGCATCCTCATGTATGGCAAGAAGCCATCGATGCGTGAGGTATGGCGCTGGATTACTTACAGACAATAGCAACCCATTACCCCAACTATGATTCACTTCGTATCGCTGGGCCCTGGAGATCCAGAGCTCATCACCCTCAAGGCCCTTCGCACCCTACGCGAGGCCGACTATATCTACACGCCCGTCCCTGTCTCTCGCAAGGGCCGCCATGCCTCGAAGGCCGCCGAGATGATGCTCTCACTCGGCATACGCGAGGAGCAGATCCAGCTCTACGACCTCCCGATGAGCAAGGACCGCGATGGTGCCCTTGAGGCCTATGAGATCGTAGCCCGAGAGGCTTGCGAGAAGCAAAAGGCCGAGCCTAATGCCCGTATCGCCATCGTCGCTGAGGGCGACTGTGGCTTCTACTCCTCCTCGGCCTATATCGGAGAGCATATCGAGCAAGAGGGCTTCACCACAGAGCAGATCTGCGGAGTACCAGCCTTCATCGCCTGCAATGGCCGCCTCGGTGGTCAGCTTGTGCAGCTCGAGGAGCAGTGTACAGTCATCCCTGGCGAAGCTACTCGTGAGGAGTGGGACCGCGCTTGGCAGAGTCGTCACACCATCGTCGTGATGAAGGGCTCGCTCTGTGAAGCGGAGATCAAGTCGGCTATCGCCCAGCATCCCGATCGCAAGTGGCATTACTTCGAGTTCGTAGGTATGCCGAAGGAGTACATCACCTCCTCTACGGATGAGATTCTCCAGCGAGAGTTCCCCTACTTCTCTATCATCATCAGTAAGCGCCGATAGGGCACTTCAGCACACACCTCAAGCAGCGAACAAAGTCTATTTCAGCAGATTATACTATCTTTGCTAACGAAAGCGTTCTCTGCTTGTAGGCATCTTTTGCCTACAGCCCATCCGAAGTGGAGGGAGTCAAAGTAAAGTACTGACTCCCTCCACCTCGGGTGTTTAAGGTCCTTCCCACACGGGGGAGATAGCCTTCCTCACCTAAGTTAAGACAGGATGATTCGATTCAAGAAGTCATGCACTACCCTCGTAGTAGCAGCCCTCACTACCCTCCTTGCCCTACCCGCAGGAGCCACAGACCTCAGCTCCACCCACGACGGAGCTCTGACCACAGAGACACACACACAGCACACGGAGGCTTCACTCTTAGAGCTCACCACAGAGCTACAAGCCCCCGCTCCAGCCCCCGCTCCCAGAAAATCAAGACATAAGCGCTCCAGCAGAAGATACGCTGCTGGAAGGAGTCGCAGCTATGGCTCACACTATCGCCGTCGCAGTGGCGGCAGTGGCTTCTCCTACGATAAGATGGAGATAGCCTCCTCCACCCCCGATCTCATCAAGTCCGTCGTAGACCATGGGCAGCAGCTCTTAGGTCTACGCTATCGCACCTCAGGCGTCGCTAAGTGGCCCCTCGACTGCTCAGGCTTCGTCAGCTATATCTATTCTCTCGAAGGCATCAAGATCCCCCGCTCCTCAAGTGGCCTCGCTGTCTATGCCAACAACATCAAGGATCCTCAGCCCGGTGACCTCCTCTTCTTCAAGGGGCGTAACCGCAGTGCCAACCGCGTAGGTCATGTGGCGATGGTCGTCAGCAATGAGGATGGCAACATCAAGATGATGCACAGCAGCTGTAGCCGCGGTATCGTCATCGAGAACTTCAACAATAACGCCTACTACACCTCACGCTATGTGGGCGCTGGTCGTCTACCCGAAGTCAAGGAGCACTGGAAGGGTGTCCCTATGGCCCCCGAATCCTTAGACTAAGTATGCTTCAGGTCGAGCAACTCACCAAGAGCTTCGGGGATCGCGTCCTCTTCTCTGACATCTCCTTCTCCATAGAGCGTGGGCAGAAGGTCGGGCTTATCGCACCCAATGGTACGGGTAAGTCCACTCTCATGCGTATCCTGCTCGGCAGAGAGCCTCAGGACTCAGGGACCATCACCTACGAGCGTGACATCAAGCAAGCCTTCCTACCACAGCTCCCCGATCTCCCCGAGACGGGGACGATACTCGAGGCGTGCTTCAGCCCCTACGATCCCGTAGCTCAACTCACCCTCGCTTGGGAGATAGCCGTAGAGGCAGGGGATAGCCAGACGATGGAGCGCCTCCTCCCCGAGATGGAGGCCAAGGGAGCATGGCACTACGAGCAACGCGCCAAGGAGATCCTGGGTGCACTCGGCATCCACGACTACCAGCGCTCCGTCAAGGGCCTCTCGGGTGGAGAAGCTAAGCGCATCGCCCTCGGGAGTACACTCATCAGCCAGCCCGACCTACTCTTCCTCGATGAGCCGACGAACCACCTTGACCTCAAGAGCATCGAGTGGCTCGAGAGCTACCTCGCCCGCTCCACGATGGGCCTCTTACTCATCACCCATGACCGCTACTTCCTCGACCGTGTCTGCAACCAGATCATCGAGCTTGATGGCGGTCATCTCTACCGCTATAAGGGGAACTACGACTACTACCTCGCCAAGCGCGAAGAGCGTCACGAGCAGGAGGAGCAGTCCCGTCAGCGCGCACTCAACCTCTACCGACGAGAGCTCGAGTGGATGCACCGTCAGCCCCAAGCCCGCGGGACGAAGGCACAGTACCGTATCGATGCCTTCCACGAATTAGAGGCCAAGACTCGCCCTGCTCAGCGCACGGACGAAGTACAGCTCGGCGCCTCATCGACCCGCATCGGGAAGAAGATCTTCGAGGCGCACCACGTCAATAAGCGCTTTGGCGACAAGGTACTCCTGCAGGACTTCAACTACGTCTTCAGCCGCTATGACAAGGCCGGTATCATCGGTGAGAACGGTGTCGGTAAGACCACCTTCCTCCGTATGCTCCTCGGCGAGATCGAGCCAGACTCGGGGCACTTTGACATCGGAGAGACTATACGCTTCGGCTACTACAGCCAAGAGCCTCCGACCTTCGCGCCCGAGAAGCGCGTCATCGACATCGTGCAGGAGATCGCAGAGAACTTTGAGCTTCCCGCAGGGAGCACCCAAGTAGAGCGCCTCTCCGCCTCCCAGATACTTACGCGCTTCCTCTTCCCTCCCGAGCGCCAATATACCCCTGTCGAAAAGCTCAGCGGTGGCGAGCTACGCAGACTCTATCTATGCACCGTACTCGTCACTTGCCCGAACTTCCTCGTCCTTGACGAACCAACGAACGACCTCGATATCCTCACCCTACAAGCACTCGAGGAGTACCTCGCGGACTTCGCAGGCTGCGTACTCATTGTCAGCCACGACCGCTTCTTCATGGACAAGGTCGTGAACCACCTCTTTACCTTCGAGGGGGCAGGCGTCATACGTGACTTCCCTGGGAGCTACACCCTCTATCGTATGAAGCGTGAGGAGGAAGAGCGTCAAAAGGCTGGGGCTTCACAGCCCCGTAAAGCAGCCCCCCAGCCAGCAGAATCACGTCGCACAGCAAACCGCCCTGCACGCCTCACCTATGCAGAGCGGCGAGAGCTTGAGGAGATCACCACGCGCATCCCCCAGCTTGATGAGGAGAAGACCTCCCTCGAAGCCAAGCTCTCCACAGGCACGCTCTCACACGAAGACCTGATGAAGGCCTCGGAGCGTATCGGCGAGCTCATCGAAGAGATGGATCTGCTTACCCTGCGCCAGCTCGAGCTGGAGGAGAAAGAGGCCTAACACACCCCGACTATTTATTCACTAATCACATAGAAGTCTATGATAACGACAGACCAGCTCAATGCCCTGCTGGAGCGCAAGACTGCGCTGAGGAGGTATCTTTGACGTCGATAGCCGACGTATCCAATTAGAAGAAGAAGAGCTTCGCACGGCAGACCCTTCCTTCTGGGAAGATCGCACCCGCGCCGAAGCCCAGATGCGCAAGGTCAAGGACCTTCGCAAGTGGATCGCCTACTACGACGAAGCTGAGCGTCTCGTCGAGGAGGTAGCTCTCGCACTTGAGTATTATAAGGAGGAGATCACGACCGAGGAGGAAGTTGATGATGCCTACGGGCGTGCCATCCATCTCTTCGAAGAAGTCGAGCTTAAGAATATGCTCCGTGCCGAGGAAGACAACCTCGGGGCCGTACTCAAGATCAATGCTGGAGCTGGCGGTACCGAGAGCCAAGACTGGGCTTCAATGCTTGCCCGTATGTATGGCCGCTGGTGCGACAAGCAGGGGTATAAGACCACGATCACCAACTGGCAGGACGGCGATGAAGCTGGCATCAAGACCATGACCATGCAGGTCGAGGGTGATCAGGCCTATGGCTTCCTCAAGAGCGAGACGGGCGTACACCGCCTCGTACGTATCTCCCCCTACAACGCGCAGGGGAAGCGTATGACGAGCTTTGCCTCCGTCTTCGTCGTACCTCTGGTAGACGATACCATCGAGGTGGAGGTCAATCCGGCCAATATGAGTTGGGACACCTTCCGCTCCAGCGGTGCCGGTGGGCAGAACGTCAATAAGGTCGAGACTGGGGTACGCCTACGATATAAGTACAAGGATCCTGACACGGGCGAGGAAGAGGAGATCATCATCGAGAATACTGAGACCCGCTCGCAGACCGACAATAGAGAGAATGCCCTTCGCCTCCTACGCTCGCAGCTCTATGACAAGGAGCTTGAGCGCCGCCGCAAGGCTCAGGCCGAGGTCGAGGCAGGAAAGAAGAAAATCGAATGGGGTGCCCAGATCCGCAGCTACGTCTTCGATGATCGCCGCGTGAAGGACCACCGCACAGGCTACCAGACCTCGAATGTCACCGCTGTCATGGACGGAGATATCGACGAATTCATCAAGGCCTACTTGATGGAGTTCGCCGGGAAGGACGAAGAATAGTCCTCTCACTCACCGCAACTATTAGCACAATATAGCCCCCGCTTAGAAGCCGAACTCTAAGCGGGGGCTTTCGTTTGAGAGAGATGCAACTACCCTTCCTTCAAGCGGGATGCATGGGGGAGATGAATGACCGACTCTTGGAGGGAGTTCTCCCAACCAATAGTGGTAAGGGATATGAACCTATATTGGTCCACGAGTGAACCTATATTGGTCCGAGCACAAACCAATATAGCTCGGAGTGTAGACCAATATAGGTCAGAGCAGCGACCAATATAGGTTCGTATCACAGGTCTATATGGAGACCATTGCGCAAGCCCACCTCTTTACAGCTTTCGCCTTCTTGCCTTGAAAATCGGGATCTTTAGGCTGAGAAGTGAGATGTCAGTCTCACTTCTCAGCTTAAAGACTCCGAAGTTCGGTGGAGGAAAGTGCAAGCTGTGAAGAAATCGGCTTGCGCAATGGTCTCCTAGAGGCAGAATTACACCTACGAGTAGAATGTGCAGAGTACTACTTTATCCTGCTTCTGATAACTTTAGTATCTTTATAAATAGATTTAAAGTTGATGATATGCATAATTTGCTGATAGATAATTCGTCTGATATCCTCTCAATGGAGACATACCTCAAGCAGTGCATCTCACTAGAGGGGATGGATAGGGTGCGTATCGCCACGGGCTACTGGGATGTCCTCGGGATGTCTATGGTGCTCTCGGAGCTCTCGGCCTTCCTTGGTCGGGAGGGGACACTCCTCCAGCTCCTGATCGGTAGAGATCCCTACGTATATACTTCATTGCTTCAAAATCCTAAATACAAGGATGCGACCTATCCAGCAGACTATATCCGTACCGATATCGACGAGCTAGAGCTCAAGCCCGAATATGAGCAGGTGATCCAGCTCCTAGCAGAGCATCTACAGACGGGTAAGATCCAGGTACGTATCTACCAGAAGAATGGAGATAAAGAGGTGGAGTTCTTGCACTCCAAGTGCTATATATTCTCTGGGGAGGAGCGTTCCCTAGGGATCATAGGTAGCTCCAACTTCACGGAGAAAGGACTCTCGGGCAACTCCGAGCTGAACTACCTAGAGACCGACCCAGCACGTGTCACCGCGAGCCCCCAAGTGGGATCTACTGCAAAGGGGCATATCTACTGGTTCGAGGAAAAGTGGGCGCTCTCCCAAGAGTGGAATGGGGAATTCCTGGAGCAGATCATCAAGCCCTCCAAGCTCTATCCCCACGTACAGCCCCAGTCCTTCACCCCCTATGAGCAGTATATCAAGTTGCTCCAGCTCCAGTTTGGCGAAGTCGTAGACAAGGCGCTCGGGGATCAGCTAGCGAGCTATCTGCCTACTAGCGTCAAGAAACTAGACTACCAGCTCGAGGCCGTCAAGCGCTGTATCAGTATCATGCGTGAGCATGGAGGCTTCATGCTGGGCGACGTCGTCGGGCTAGGGAAGACCATCGTGGGTTGCCTTATCATCAAGTACTTCCTATCTGTGCCCCAAGAAGAAGGACGGGGCAGCAAGGTACTTATCATCTCTCCACCAGCTATCCAGTCTAGCTGGAAGAGGACTGTGGAAACCTTCGACAGAGAGCCGAGCGATAAGATGTCTCCCTATATCGATTTCATCACCACAGGTCGTATAGACCAGCTGTACAGCGAGGGTGAGGATGATGAGTACGAGGCAGACGGAGATGACGATGCCTATGACTCGGGAGACTTTGCTGATGCGCTACAGAAGAGGGACTATGGACTGATCATCATCGATGAGAGCCACAAGTTTCGCAATAACAACACGCAGATGTACAAGTCGCTGGACGAGCTAATCGGGCATATCGGTACTGATACGGGCGTATATCCCTACGTGGGCTTGCTCTCAGCGACACCTCAGAATAACGGCCCCAGGGACTTGATGAACCAGATCTATCTCTTCGAGCGCAATCGTAGGGAGAGCACACTGAAGAAGGCCGAGGGGGGTAACCTTGAACTGTTCTTCTCTAAGATCAATAAGGAGTACGACCAGCTCCTCAAGCGCAATACAGACCTCCCGAAAGAGGAGAGACACCGTAGGTTAGATGAGGTGTCTCGTAAGCTACGTGACTGCATCCTATGTGATATCCTCGAGCGTCGGACACGTACCGATATCAAGAAGTACTACAAGGATGATATAGCATCCCAAGGCATAGTCTTCCCGGAGATCATGGGGCCGCAGAGCTTAGAGTACGTGATGGATGACGAGCTAGCCCAGCTCTTCTACGAGACGATGACCCTCCTAGCTCCCACCCAGGAGGACAAGGGTCGGACGGAAGAGTGGCTCCGGTATGCACGCTATCGAGCTATAGAATACTTTATAGATCCAGCGCATGGGCGTAAGTATGCAGGCCGAGGTAACCGCGACGTCAGCATTGTATCCAAGCAGCTCGCGACCATCATGCAGATACAGCTGGTGAAGCGTCTGGAGAGCTCCTTCTCCGCCTTCACCAGATCGCTACAGAACCTCCGTCGCTATACCGAGAACATGATCCGGATGTGGGAGAACGATACCATCTTTGTCTGCCCACAGATCGATGTCAACAAGGAACTGGACTACGAGGCTAAGAGTCAGAAGCGACAAGGCGAGCCCGTCACCTTCGAGGACTGTATAGAAGATATCCGAGCCAAGATCCAGAAGCTAACGGCACAGGGGAAGAATGCCCAGGGACAGAATGCCGAATACAGCCGAGCGGACTTCAAGGTAGCGTATTATGAAGAGCTGAAGAGAGACCGAGACCTTATAGCCCGATACTGCGACCGCTGGGCAAGGAACTCACAAGATCCCAAGTTCGATGCCTTCAAGGAGAGCCTCGTGACAAAGCTGTTTGATCCAGAGAAGAACACTTCAGGCAAGCTCGTCATCTTCTCCGAGGCGATCGATACCGTTGAGGCGCTTGCTAGGGCGGTCAAGGCTAAGGGGCATAAGCCACTCGTCATCACCTCGTCCAACCGGGATGAAAAGGAGCAGGTGATCATGGAGAACTTTGACGCCAACTACGATGGCGAGCAGAAGAGTGACTATGATGTCATCATCACGACAGAGGTCCTCGCCGAAGGAGTAAACCTACACCGAGCTAATGTCATCCTAAACTATGATACCCCCTGGAACTCGACCCGCCTGATGCAGCGCATTGGGCGCGTCAATCGTATCGGGAGTCGGGAGCCCAAGGTCTATGTCTACAACTTCATGCCCAGTGCCGAAGGGGATGCCGAGATACAACTCGTCCACAAGGCACATACCAAGCTCCAGTCCTTCCACGTACTGTTTGGCGAGGATAGCAAGATCTTCTCGGATGAGGAGAGTATCGTACACTACGATATGGTGAAGGCAATCGATGGAGAGGAGTCTCCCCTACAGCCCTATATATCTAAGCTAAAGCAGTACAAGGCGGATCATCCCAAGCGATATACTGAGATCGAGTCAGCGGCGGGAGCGTGCTGGCAGATCGCACAGGCTGCTCACGGTACGGCCTACTTCGTCGTGAAGGCTCCGTATAGTGCCCGCCTCGTAGTCAAGACCGATAGCGCTACAGGTGCTGAGGCAAAGATCATATCTCCACTTGAGGCGCTGGAGGAGATGCAGGTAGAGCCCACTACCCCCAGTGTGCCTCTGTCTAGCTCATGGGACGAACTATCCAAGAGAGCCTGTAGAGTGTACAACCAATACTTCGTCCGTATCAGACAGTCCCGTGCGGGAGATCTGCGGACGAAGGCACAGGGCATCATCGTGAAGCTCCAGGAGCACAATGGTCTCTCCCCTGCGTCGCAAAGTCTATTACGGCGTGCGAGAATGCTTGTCGATAAGGGCAGTATCGATATCATCAAGAAGATCATATTCATTGATGAGGAGCTGGAGGCTAAGGAGGATCGTTTGTTTGCCCTAGAGCAGCATGACATCGATCATCTGCTCGAGGAGGGGATCGGCAAGCTCGTCGCCAAGGTAGAGAGCAAGCAGGGGGAAGCCTCAATCATACTAGGAACCATTAAGTAATCATCAGCAAGGAGCGTGAACAAGAATTCTCTCAGGACGTATCTAAGTAGCAGCTATCAAGGGGCTCAATCATTCCTAGAGCATATCATCTATCCCATCTTCGGGAAGGAGCATTTCGTGGATGAGTACGAGGCTGAGATACTCACGAACCAGCCCGAGTACGAGGGACTAGCGACAGCCGCTGGGATACAGAGTATCAAGCAGGTGGGTAAGGTCTATGTGGGAGTAGAGCCCCTGCAGATATTTGACATCACGGTAGGGAGTCAGATCCAGATGGCTCGTAATCGGGTGGGCATCCAGCAGCTGATACGTCGGATCATGGATACTCATTCCCTAGCCTTCATGCTCTTCCACTACGAGGATGGAGGTGCGGAGAGTCAGGAGTCCTGGGAGTGGCGCTTCACCTTCTGCCACAAGGGGGCTAGTCAGACAGACTCCACCAGTAGCAAGCGCTTCACCTTCCTCCTCGGCCCAGGACAACACTGCCGCACGGCCACGGACAACTTCCAGAGGCTCATCGACAAGCGAGGTACTGTAGAGGTCAAGGACATCGAAGATGCCTTCTCGGTCGAGGCACTGAATAAGGAGTTCTTCGATAAGTATCGTCAGCACTATGCGACCTTTGTAGAGTACATCACGGGTAAGCGATACGTCAAGCAAGGGGGTAAGTGGGAAGAGAAGCAAGTCTCCGAGCCAAACGCCCAGCTACAGGATCAGTTCTGTGGCGATGAGAAGCGTGTACGTGACTATGTCAAGAAGTTATTAGGGCGCATCGTATTCCTCCACTATCTACAGCGCAAGGGGTGGCTCGGTGTCCCCTCGGACAAGGCTTGGGGAGACGGGGATAGATCCTTCATACAGCACCTCTATGAGTACGCTACGGAGGCTCAGCAGTCGGACTTCATCACCTCCGTCCTATCCCCCCTCTTCTACGAAGCGCTCAATACCGATCGTAGAGCTGACAATGACCTCTTTGACACAAGGGTGAAATTCCCTAAGAGAGGAAAAAAGCTACGTATCCCTTACCTGAATGGAGGCCTATTTGACCGTGATGAGAATGCTGCACTCCTGATAAAGTTTCCCCCTGAGTTCTTTAAGGATCTCCTTGACTTCTTCGCCCAATACAACTTCACCATCGATGAGAATGATCCTACTGATGCTCAGGTGGGGGTAGACCCAGAGATGCTAGGGCGGATCTTCGAGAGCCTGCTGGAGGACAATAAGGAGAAGGGTGCCTATTATACGCCCAAGGAGATCGTGCAGTATATGTGCCGAGAGTCCCTCATCGCCTACCTATGTACTGGGATTGATCAGGGTACCTCAGAGCACCAAGCCATCTCAGAGTTTGTAAAGAGCTATGATGCAGAGCTACTCACGGGGCTAGAGCTAGAGGGTGTGGAGCTGGCTACGAAGGTACTAGAGCGACTCAAAGAGGTCAAGGTCTGTGACCCAGCCATTGGCTCGGGGGCATTCCCCATGGGGATGCTACGGGAGCTGTACTATTGTCGTATTTCTCTCGAAGACTTGTCCGTCTCTCCCGCCGAGATTAAGAGCCAGATCATCAAGGGTAATATCTACGGTGTAGACATTGAGCAGGGGGCTGTAGATATTGCCCGTCTTCGCTTCTGGCTCTCACTTGTCGTTGACGAAACGACACCAACACCACTCCCTAACCTCGACTACAAGATCATGCAAGGCAATTCCCTGCTAGAGTGGTATGAAGGGGTAGACCTAAGTACTCTGACGCAGAGGAAGGAGGATGGGTGTGTTGAGCTATTTGATGACCTAGCGGATGTCTATAGGAGGCAACTGCGTCAGGCCATAAGTGCTTACTATGGCGAGACGGATCACGATCGTAAGGCTACGTTACATCAAGAGATCAGTGAAGCTATTGACGAGCAGCTCAAAGAGCAACACTATACGGTAGACCTATCTGGTATCAATGTCTCGGCTAATACACACTTCTTCCTTTGGCATACTTGGTTTGATGAAGTGTTCAATCGCCCCTCAGGTCGCAATGGCTTCGACATCGTCATCGGCAACCCTCCCTATCTTAGGATACAAGGACTTAAATCTGTAGATCCCTCGTTGGTTGATGCCCTAAAAGCTTTATATAAGTCTGCGGATGCTTCCTTTGATCTATATGTGCCTTTTATCGAATTAGGGTTGTCTTTAGTGTCTGAGTGTGGAAGTGTAAACTATATTGCACCCACTAAGTGGAGTAACGCTGATTTCGGTAAAGGATTGAGAGCATTGTTATGCAGTCTTTCTGCAGCTGCACGGATCATCAACTTTTCCGACTACCAAGTGTTTAATGCCTCAACATATAGTGGTATACAGACCTTCCAGAGAGGGTCGGAGAGGCTATATTACACGCAATTAGCACACAACCTAGATACCTCTATGGACATTAAGTTGTATCTTGATTCATTGAAAGAGTCTGACTTTACACCGATTGACTATAAGCAATTTAAGAGACAACCTTGGATCCTTGCGACTAACCAGGTCTATCAGGTCTTATTAAAGCTGAAGCAACAGCCATTGACTCTTGGTGATGTTTTCGATAAAGTCTACCAAGGTATTGCTACAAGCAAAGACAACGTCTTTTTTCTATATGATGTCTCGGAGATATCTGATACAGTTATAGAAGGGTATTCGATGCAGTTAGGAGAGCGAGTACAAGTAGAGAAAGGGTTGGTAAAGCCCTTACTAAAGGGAGAAGACGTCCATAGATATGATGATATAAAGACAAATAGGTGTGTAATATTTCCCTATAAATTAGGGGACATGGGGGCATGCCTATATGAAGAGACCGAAATAGCAAGGGTATTCCCTTTAGGCTATAAGTACTTGAAATCATGTGAAGATGTTCTTCGTGGTCGAGAAAATGGGAGGTTTAATATAGATGGTCGATGGTATCAATTTGGTAGAGGGCAAGGTATAGCATATAGTGGTATCCCCAAACTCTTAGCACCAGAGATCTCTCTTGGTGGAAACTTCACGTATGATAGAAATGGTCATTTCTATCACACGACTAAGGTTTATGGATACATCAAGAAGCCCGAAAGTCAATACAGTTACCAATTCCTTCTAGGACTGCTCAATTCACGGCTCTTCTGGTTCTTTATCCAGAATACAGGATATGTGTTGAGAGGTGGGTATTACACATTTAAGACCAACTATATTACTCCATTCCCTATCCCAAGAAGAGAGGATATAGAGGAAGCAGACTATACTTTGGTTGAATCTTCCGTCCAAGAAATCCTAGAGGGGCAAAAGGAGGCACCTCAAATTAATACTCTGCTATTAGTTATTGATAAGACGATTTGCAAGATATATGGGGTAGATATACCTCTCACCGACTGACGTCATTACCTCCGTATACAACGAGGAACTCCTCCTTTGACAGCTTATACAAAGAACAAATAACTCTTCTGAGCTCATCAGATTCTTGTCCTCCTTTCTTCAGTATCTCTTGGATATAACTATCCGTCTGAGGTGATACATGTGGAATGGGGAAGCTCTTAATATAAGCAGGCTTGAATCTATAGTATCCATTTGCTAGAATGGTTCCTGTATGAGATAAGTACCACCAACATACTTGAGAGTTAAGAATAGCCATCAGAGCCTCATAGCTGATATTTATATTCTTATTCTTGATATATCCATAAATCGTAGTCGTGTGATAGAAATGACCATTTCTATCATACGCGAAGTTTCCACCAAGAGAGATCTCTGGTGCTACTAACTTTTCACACTGATAAAGAGTCAAGTTTTTAGGATATATGTACCGATACCAATAAGTGTCATCTTCTAACCTCCCTTATACTCCTACAAGGTTATCCTTGATATAGATATATAAGGTGCTACGACTAACGTGCAAGCGTTTAGATATTGTGCTCTTGCTTACACCGTTACTCAGTGCACTTCGTATATAATTTTCTTTGCCTGAGAGCTTGTGAGAAGTATTCCTGCTTCCTCTAGGTCTCCCCAGCGTCACTCCTTCGGCACGCTTGCGGGCCAGTGCCTCCTTTGTTCGTTGGCTGATGAGGTTGCGTTCGATCTCGGCAGAGAGCCCGAAGGCAAAGGCGAGGACTTTGCTCTGGATGTCGTCGCCTAGGCGGTAGTTGTCTTTGATCGTCCAGACACGACACTCCTTGGTCATGCAGATGTTGAGGATCTCCATGATCATGAAGAGGTTGCGCCCAAGGCGGGAGAGCTCGGAGCAGATGATGATGTCGCCTTTGCTGACCTTGCGTAGTAGGCGACCCAGCTCCCGCTTGTTATATGCCTTAGTACCGCTGATGGTCTCCTCGATCCAGTCATCGATATATAAATTCTGTTTTTGACAGAAGTTCGTAATCTCAAAGCGTTGGTTTTCTACAGTTTGTTTGTCACTGCTGACTCTTATGTATCCGTATATCATATGTTGGATTATTTGGGGGAGTTCCCACTGTACAACGATTGGCTGGATGGGGCTGGTTTGTTGTGATGGCTGATCGGAAGAATCAAGAATATCTCGAGGTAACAACAAGAAAGCTATCTGAGCTATTATGGCAGAGGTGGTGGATCTCAACTTACCACACAAGCTAAGATGCAATTACCTAAACTTGCCAATTTAGAAACAGGGAAGTGTATGTTGGCAAACAAAAGTGCACCGTCAGAGCTGGGGCGCTTGGTACCGTTTATTTGACTACCTTTGTGCCGACTATTAAAGGTGTTATCAATCAATAAAGAACAATAATGCTACAGCCAATTAGCAAAACTATCACACTGCCCGATGGTCGAGAGATCGTCATCGAGACAGGGAAATTAGCCAAGCAGGCTGACGGTTCCGTAACCCTTCGCATGGGGAATACCGTCCTGCTGGCCACTGTATGCGCAGCCAAGGATGCCAATCCTGGGGTTGACTTCATGCCCCTCCAGGTCGAGTACAAGGAGAAGTATGCCGCTTTCGGTCGCTTCCCTGGTGGCTTCACGCGCCGCGAAGGCAAGGCTTCTGACTATGAAATCCTGACTTGCCGTCTCGTAGACCGTGCCCTGCGTCCCCTCTTCCCAGATGACTACCATGCCGAAGTCTTCGTCAATGTCATTCTCTTCTCTACGGATGGTGTAGATATGCCTGATGCTCTGGCTGGGCTCGCTGCTTCTGCAGCCCTCGCCGTATCGGACATCCCCTTCAACGGTCCTATCAGTGAGGTACGCGTCGCCCGCGTCAATGGCGAATTCATCATCAACCCCACCTTCGAGCAGCTTGAGTCTGCTGATATCGAGCTCATGGTTGGGGCTACCCTCGATAACATCATGATGGTCGAAGGGGAAATGCAGGAAGTCCAGGAAGCTGAAATGCTCGAGGCTATCAAGGTAGCCCACGAAGCCATTAAGGTACAGTGCCAGGCTCAGCTCGAGCTCAGCGAAGCTGTAGATAAGCTCGTCAAGCGCACCTACTGCCACGAAGAGAACGACGAAGACCTGCGCAAGGATGTACACGACTCCTGCTACGCTAAGGCCTACGCCGTAGCTGTATCGGGTACCGACAAGCACGCTCGTGCTGAGGCCTTTGATGCTATCGTAGAGGAATACAAGGCTAAGTTCACCGAAGAGGAACTCGAGACGAAGGCTCCCCTCATCGCTCGCTACTACCACGATGTCGAAAAGGAAGCTATGCGCCGTGCTATCCTCGACGAAGGCAAGCGCCTTGACGGTCGTAAGACCACCGAGATCCGTCCTATCTGGATCGAAACGGATTACCTGCCCGGACCTCACGGATCTGCAGTCTTCACCCGTGGTGAGACGCAGTCTCTGACGACGGTCACGCTGGGTACGAAGAGCGATGAGAAGCTCGTCGACGACGTACTTAACTACGGTAAGGAACGCTTCCTCCTCCACTATAACTTCCCTCCCTTCTCTACCGGTGACGCTCGCCCACAGCGTGGTGTCGGCCGTCGTGAGATCGGTCACGGGAACCTCGCTCACCGCGCCCTCAAGCGCATGCTCCCCGCTCAGTACCCCTACGTAGTCCGTGTCGTCTCTGACATCCTCGAGTCTAACGGCTCTTCTTCTATGGCTACGGTATGTGCTGGCACGCTCGCTCTGCGTGACGCGGGTGTCCCCATCGCTAAGCCCGTATCGGGTATCGCTATGGGTCTGATCTCTGAGAACAAGGGTACGAACTACGCGATCCTCTCCGACATCCTCGGTGACGAAGACCACCTCGGTGATATGGACTTCAAGGTAACGGGTACCGCTGATGGTATCACCGCTACTCAGATGGACATCAAGGTCGATGGTCTTAGCTACGAAATCCTCGAGCGTGCTCTGGCACAGGCTCGCGAAGGTCGTCTGCACATCCTCGGTAAGATCCTCGAAGCTCAGCCCGAGACTCGCGAAGACCTCAAGCCCCATGCTCCTCGCATCGTGACCCTGCGTATCGGCAAGGAATTCATCGGTGCTGTCATCGGCCCTGGTGGTAAGATCATCCAGGGGATGCAGGAGAAGAGCGGTGCCTCTATCAGCATCGAAGAAGTGGATGGCGTCGGCGTAGTCGAAATCAGTGCTTCCAACAAGGATGCTATCGATACGGCTGTCGGCCTCATCAAGGGCATCGTCGCTATGCCTGAGGTAGGCGAAGTCTATCAGGGTAAGATCTCTTCGGTCATGCCTTACGGCTGCTTCGTAGAGTTCCTCCCCGGTAAGGACGGTCTGCTCCACATCTCCGAGATCGACTGGAAGCGCTACGAAAAGATCGAAGACACGGGCCTCGAAGAAGGTCAGCAGATCGAAGTCAAGCTCATCGACATCGACCAGAAGACGGGTAAGTTCAAGCTCAGCCGTCGTGCCCTGCTTCCCAAGCCCGAAGGCTATAAGGAGCCCGAGCGTCGTCCCCGCCCTGACCGCGGTGAGCGTCGTCCTCGCTAATTAGCTTCTAATAGAGGAGGCTTGCGCCCTCCCCTTCACAGAGTCGCAATTTCACAAGAGTAGCCCCCAGATATCTCCATAGAGATGGGGTATCGGGGGCTATCTTCTGTAAGCGTTTCGTCATGTACGGAATTATTGCGTACTTTGCATATAGAGAACATACACATAACCATAGTACATAGAGACATTATGAAGCAGTATATCGGTATCATCGTGATGCTCATCGGGGCTCTTCTTCAGCTCTTCACTTACTTCACAGACCAGGTAGAGAATGCCAACCTCTTCCTCGGCACGGGGCTTACACTCGTCGTCCTCGGCTTTCTCGGTCACATCTTCATCAACAAGAAGGCGTAACCACCGGTCTAAAGAAGTACATCACTCCCATAGCGAGCTGTCCAGCAGAGGCTGGATAGCTCGCTTTATTTTAGCCCAAAGGCTATGCTCCTGCGGTGCCTACCGCCACGGCATGGCATGATTTAAGTTATCTTTGCATTCAAGTCAATACAAACAGATAGTATGAAACGACGACTTTATATCCTCCTCCTTCTCATCACGTGCAGTCTACTTAGTCTGGAGCTCTCCGCACAATGGCGTGCTGATAGCATCTCAGGCTACAGCCAGCGCACACTACAGATGCGAGATGACTACGTAGGAGCTGTCACCGCTACACTCATACGACATGACCGAACTACTCGCTCTAAGCGGGCCCTACTCTACGTACACGGATACAATGATTACTTCTTCCAGGCCGCTATGGGAGATAGTATCGCTCAGCATGGGATTGACTTCTATGCTCTCGATCTACGCAAATATGGGCGCTCTATCCTCCCTCATCAAGACGCCTTCGAGGTACGAGACCTACGGGAGTACTATGAAGAACTGGGGGCAGCACTGAAGATCATCCGTGAGGAAGGTGCCGAGGAGGTCTATCTGATGGCACACTCGACAGGTGGGCTCATCACCTCCCTTTATCTTGCTGATACAAAGAATCAAGATAGCATCCGTGCCTTCATCCTCAATAGTCCTTTCTTTGCTTTCAACTTCTCGAAGGCTGAGGAGAAGATTGTCCTTCCCCTACTGACCGCTTCAGCGGGTATAGCTCCAAGCAAGGTCATCAGTGGGGTATCTAAGTCACCCGACCTCTATGCCCAGTCTTTGCTCTCCCGATATCACGGGTCATGGGACTACGACACGCATCTCAAGAAGGACTACGGACATCCCATCCGTCTCGGCTGGCTCCGTGCTATTCGTCGTGGACATAAGCGCGTGCAGCGTGGTCTCCAGCTCCCGATGCCTATCCTCCTGATGAGCTCAGATAAGAGCATCCGAGCTAAGGGTGCATGGAGAGAAGCCTTCGGTAAAGCTGACCTCGTGCTGGACGTCGAGGATATACAGCGCTACGGGAAGAAGCTTGGCCCTCAAGTCGAGGCACACCGCATCCCCAACGGCCTCCACGACCTTTTCCTCTCGAGTGACTCCACCGCTTACGCCACGGTCTACCGCACGCTCTTCACATTCCTCGACTCACTTCACTCCACATCACATCCATAGCCTCATGCCGGATCTCGATAGCTTCGACATACGCGATCAGTCTACGCTCTCCACAGAAGAGCAAGATATCGATCGTGCACTCCGCCCTCTCTCCTTCGATACCTTCCGTGGGCAGGACAAGGCGGTAGAGAACCTCAAGATCTTCGTACAGGCTGCGAAGATGCGCTCTGATGCACTGGATCACGTCCTCCTCTACGGTCCTCCAGGCCTCGGGAAGACTACCCTATCCCATATCATCGCTGCCGAACTCGGTGTCGGTATCAAGATCACCTCGGGCCCTGTGCTGGACAAGCCTGGGGACTTGGCGGGCCTTCTCACCTCGCTTGAGCCCAATGACGTGCTCTTCATCGATGAGATCCACCGCCTAAGTCCCATCGTAGAGGAATACCTCTACTCAGCTATGGAGGACTACCGCATCGATATCATGCTGGATAAAGGTCCCAGCGCACGCTCCATACAGATCGACCTCAACCCCTTCACCCTCGTGGGCGCCACGACCCGTAGTGGGCTCTTGACCGCCCCCCTGCGCGCTCGCTTTGGGATCAATCTGCATCTGGAGTACTACGACATCGAGACGCTCGCAGACATCGTCCATCGCTCGGCAGACATCCTGCAGACGCCCTGCGTACCCAGTGCTGCCGTCGAGGTAGCCTCTCGCAGTCGTGGTACGCCACGTATCGCGAATGCGCTACTCCGCCGTGTACGTGACTTCGCCCAAGTCAAGGGTGATGGGCGTATCACCAAGGAGATCGCTTGCTATGCTCTCGAGGCCTTGAACATTGACCGCTATGGGCTTGACTACATAGACAATAAGCTTCTCGGAGTGATCATCGATAAGTTCGCTGGTGGCCCCGTTGGTCTGACGACGATCGCTACGGCATTGGGCGAAGACCCTGGCACGGTGGAGGAAGTCTACGAACCCTACCTCATCAAGGAAGGCTTCATCAAGCGCACGCCCCGTGGCCGTGAAGCCACGGACTTAGCTTATAGTCATCTGGGGAGGAAGCCCCGCATCCGCCAAGCGGGGAGCTTCTTCGATGACGACAATTACTAAGGGCATACGACCACCACAATGAGTAGTACACTTACCTCACTAATCAAGGATACAGCAGTCTATGGCCTGAGCAGTATGTTCGGGCGCTTCCTGAACTGGCTCCTTACCTTCGTCTACGTCCGCGTACTCATCACCGAGGAGTTCGGGCAGATGACTAACCTCTATGCTTGGACCGCTATCTTGATGATCATCCTCACCTATGGGATGGAGACGGCATTCTTCCGCTTTGCGAACAAGCATGAGCAGCCTGCTGACGTCTATTCGACGACCCTATGGTCACTTGGGGTAACCTCCACGCTCTTCGTACTACTCGGCTGGCTCTTCCTCGATCCCTTAGCGACAGTGCTCCACGTCGCAGAGCACAAAGATCTCCTGAGCTATCTCCTCATCATCGTTGCCAGCGATGCCTTCATGGCCATTCCTCTGGGCTACCTCCGCTACGAGCAGCGCCCTTGGTGGTTCATGACCGTGCGTATGAGCTTCGTCGGGGCGACCATCCTCCTGACGCTCTTCGCCTTCTACGGCGTACCGGCTCTCAGCGAGTACGTCCCTATTCTTGGAGAACTCCATCCCAGAGAGCACGCCCTGCAGTATATCTTCGGGATCAATCTGGTGAGCAATGGCCTGCAATTCCTCCTGCTCCTCCCCACCCTGCGTAAGGCTACGGGGCGTTTCGACAGCAAGCTTCTTCGCTCTATGCTTCGCTATGCCCTGCCAATGCTCCTCTTAGGCTTAGCGGGCAACTTCAACAACCAAGCCGACAAGATTCTCTTCCCTCTTCTATTTGAAGATTCCCACTATGCCAATGCACAGCTGGGTATCTACGGAGCATGCTACAAGCTGGCTGTCGTGATGGTTCTCTTCACACAGGCCTTCCGCTACGCTTATGACCCCTTCATCTTCGCCGAGAAGAAGAAGGGTGAGGATGCTGCTCGTAGGGCTTACTCCTCGTCGATGACGTACTATGTGCTCTTCACGCTCTTTATCTTCCTGGCGGTGATGAGCTACATAGATATCTTGAAGCTCCTCATCGCTCCAGCTTATTACCCTGGGCTCTCTGTCGTGCCTTGGATCATGGCAGGGCAGTTAATGTTCGGCGTGTACTTCAATCTCTCACTCTGGTACAAGGTCACCGACCGCACACACTGGGGGGCCATCCTCTCGATCGTAGGCTGTGCACTGACAGTACTACTCATCGTCCTGCTGGCTCCCCGCTACGGCTTCATGGCCTGTGCATGGGCATCAGTAGTAGCCAATGGTGGTGTGATGCTCTTCTCTTACGCCCTCGGCCAGCACTACTACCCCGTGGACTACGACCTGCCTCGACTCGGACTGTACACGCTCCTTACAGGCACACTCTACGCTGCTGAATGGGCCATCGCACAAGCCCTCCCCGATGCTCCCATACTTCGCATGGCAGTCAATACACTCCTGCTACTTATTTTCATCGGGATCATCTACCGCTACGAAGTACCTAAGGGTGCTCTCGTCGCTCTAAGAAAGAAGCTCCTCAAGAGGTAAGACTCCCCCTCTCTAATAAAGCAAGCCCTATATCACCAGCTTAGATGCAGCTGGTGATATAGGGCTTACTTGTGTGTGCCACAGAGAGGAGTAAAAATGAACCACTACTGGTCAGCGAAGCGACCAGTACTGATCCGAAGCGTGAGCAGTACTGGTCAATATTAGTTACCAGTACTGGTCGAAGAGCGAACCAGTACTGGTTCGTTTTACAGCCTATAGTGAAGTCGGCTAAGTAGACCTATGGGAGGGAAATCAAGGCTCTCAAAATGGGGTGTATATGAAAGCAGTTAGCCCCCGATCCAAAGTCTTGGAATCGGGGGCTAATCGTTTTCTACTTCTGAAGAAGCCGAAGGCTATTCCTTCGTCGTATCAATATCGAAAGTACGACGTCGCAGCTGGAAGTCCTTACCCAAGTACTTCTCACGCACGATCTCATTCTCGGCCAACTCCTCAGCAGTCCCCTCGAAGAGCACCTTCCCCTCGAAGAGGAGATAGGCACGGTCGGTGATACTGAGCGTCTCGTAGACGTTGTGGTCAGTGATGAGGATGCCGATATTCTTGTGGCGAAGCTGAGCTACGATGCTCTGAATATCCTGCACAGCGATAGGGTCGACACCAGCGAACGGCTCGTCAAGCATGATGAACTTCGGGTCAATGGCCAGACAGCGAGCGATCTCAGCACGACGACGCTCACCACCCGAGAGGCGATTACCTGCGTTCGTACGTACCTTTTCTAAGCGGAACTCAGCGATGAGCTCCTCAAGACGTGCCTGCTGCTCCTGCTTCGTTCGATTCGTCAGCTCCAGCACCGAGAGGATATTATCCTCGACACTGAGCTTACGATAGATCGAAGCTTCCTGAGCCAAATAGCCGATACCAGCTTGTGCTCGGCGGTAGACGGGATACTTCGTGATATCCTGGTCATCGAGATAGATACGCCCTTCGTTGGGGACAACCAGCCCGACCGTCATATAGAAGGTCGTCGTCTTCCCTGCACCATTAGGGCCAAGTAGCCCGACGATCTCCCCCTGTCCGACTTGTATCGAGACGTGGTTGACGACCGTACGCGAGCGATAGCGCTTGACGAGGTTCTCTGTGCGAAGTATCATTGCCTAAAGCTGTATAAAGCCTCTTCGGTTTGTGCGGACTACTTCTCGCGGTTTGCGCGACCCGTAGCAAAGGCTTCGATAGCAGCAGCGCTCATACCCATAGAGCTGAAGCCACCATCGTTGAAGAGATTCTGCATCGTGATCTTGCGCGTCAGGTCGCTGAAGAGCGTGATACAGTAGTCTGCGCAGTCGTTAGCGTCGGCGTTACCCAGAGGAGAGAGATCTTCTGCGAAGTCGAGCAGGTCAGACATACCCTTGACACCGCTACCAGCAGTCGTGACCGTAGGAGACTGAGAGACGGTATTGATACGGACACCCTTGTCACGACCGTAGATGTAACCGAAGCTACGAGCGATAGACTCTAAGAGGCTCTTGGCATCAGCCATATCGCTATAGCCGACGAAGGTACGCTGTGCAGCGATATAAGTCAGAGCGACGACAGAGCCGCCTTCTGCGATAGCGTCGAGCTTCTTAGCTACCTGCAGCATCTTGTGGAAAGATACAGCCGAGATATCGAAGGTCGTCTGGAGCATCTTGTAGTCGAGGTCATCATAAGCACGACCCTTACGGACGTTGGGGCTCATACCGATGGAGTGGAGGACGAAGTCAACCTTGCCGAAGCTATTCATAGCTTCCTGGAAGACTACTTCGAGTTCTTCTTCCTTCGTAGCGTCAGCGGGGACGACCTTAGCATTGAGCTTCTGGCCCAGCTCATTCAGCTGCCCCATACGAACAGCTACAGCCGTGTTGGTGAGGATGATTTCTGCGCCTTCTTCTACAGCACGTTCTGCGACGCGCCAAGCGATGGACTGTTCGTTGAGAGCACCGAAGATGATCCCCTTCTTTCCTGCTAAGAGATTATAGCTCATAGTTGTGATTCCTTTATCTGTTAAATAACCATTAATGATATATAGCACAAAGATACGCTTTTTGTGCAGAGCACCCATCTTTTGCCAATTACTCTCGGCGGGAAGGAGCTGAAGAAGCAGGCAGAAGTACCTAAGAATGCAGCCGGAAGTACCTGAGAAAGCTCTCGAAAGTACCTCGACTTCGCTCCGAGAGTGGAGGTACTTCCTACTCATTCGAGGGGAGGAAGGGGTAGCTTTTGCAGGTATTAGGGTCACCACATATCGGTATTTTCCAGCAGATATAGACACCGAGGAAGGACTTCATCTACCTTTGTAGCCCCGCTGTGGAAGCACTCTCCGCGGCGGTCTCTTTTTCCCCAATAAATATCTATCCTACGGATGAAACGAACCAATACTTACCTGACGAGTCTGGCCTTAGCACTTTGCCTCGGACTCCCCGCCTGTAAGCAGGAGAACGGCAATGAGCCAGACACCAAGAAGCAGGAGCAAGTAATGCCAACTATCAGCTATCAGCTCACCCTGCCCAGTAGCACCGATGAGATCGCGCCCTCGGAGCTGGAGACGCTTCGTAAGCTCTTCTCGCGAAATGGCCTCGAAGCCGACATCGCCTCCAATGACCCGACGAAGTGGACGCAGACACATCTGGCGGTGAACTTCATCAAAGGCACCGACGGCAAGTACCACGTCCTCCAGCTTCTGACTGGTACGCAGGGCTTCTCGCCCATCACTTCCCTCGACTTCCTCTTGACGGACCTCCTGCCTGAGCTCACACATATCACCCTCATTGCCCCCAAGCTCGAGAAGGTACAGCTGCAGCACCTGCCGAAGCTCACTGATCTCAGCCTCACGGGGACAGCTGGTAGCCAAGCTGCCACACTCAGCCAGCTCAGCTATGAGCTTCTCGAGTCGCTCGAGCGTGTCGTCATAAAGGACTTCCCCAAGCTCGCCACGACCAACGATGATAATGGTTCCTTCAAGCTCCCTGTAGAAATGCGCAATGCCTCTGGTGAAGCTATTGACCGCCTGCCGAAGCTTTCTTCGCTCGAGCTTTCAGGCCTTCCCGCCATCACGGACCTCTACATCGAGCCCCTTCACACGACACTTCAGGGCGGGGTGAGCTTGAGCGGCCTCACGAATCTCGACCTGCTCAAGGCCAGCCACGCGAAGTTCGCCAACCTCAGTTTCTCCGCAAAGGACTACCCCAACCTGCGCTATCTGACGCTTCATCATGTAGAAGCCTCGTCAGCTACCTCCGTTCAGCTCTCTGCTCTGCCGAAGCTCAGCCTCTTTGACATCAGTCATGCCGAGGGGATCGCTAAGGCTGAGATCAGCGAATGCTCGCAGCTCAGTGCGCTGACTATCGAAGGCACGAAGGTAACTGCCCCTACCCTCTCCGCCCTTCCTTCGCTCAAGCGCCTCACTCTTGAGGAGAATGAGATCGCTTCGCTCGATCTCTCGGCCTTCACTTCGGTCAAGACCGTCAGCCTGGCTCACAACCATCTGACGAATTTGGCTTCGGTCAAGCTCCCCTCTGGTATCGAATCGCTCAACCTCAGCGGGAATGAAGAGCTCGCCGAAGCTGATCTTCGCCCCTACACTTCCCTGCAGTCCGTCCTCATCATCGGGCTGAAGCGTGGTGCGACAGCTCAAGATCACGACCAGCGTGGCAAGCTTTCCACGCTGCACATCGAAGGTCTCAAGCAGCTTGAGAGTCTTCGCGTGCCCAATAATAGCATCAAGAGCGTCTTCGTCGAGGGCGAAAGCTACCCCGCACTGGAGACACTTGACCTGAGCTATAATAGCCTGACGCCCGCGGCCTGCATCTGGACCTACGCCATTCTGGGGCCACGCAAGAAGGACGCAGAAGACTATGACCGCTCGATCAAGCAGAGTAAGGTCAGCCTGAAGCCTGCGATCTTCGAGGGGCAAGCTCCATTCGACGTCGTGCTTGATGCCAATAAGGACTTCTCCTACGCTGACGTAGCGCAGGCTCTCAAGGCAGCTCAGTTCGATCCTTCCTCTACAGACTACCTCTTTATCCTGAGATACGGGACAGAACTCACTTCATCGGCTGCCTGGATCACAGGGGACGGCATCGATACGACTAAGTTCACCTGGTCTTTCTCCAAGCGTGGCGAGTATAACTTCCGATTCAAGTTCGGGACGTACTTCGTCTTAGACGGCGTATTCCCTGCAGAAGGCTTCACAAGTAAGACCTTCAAGAGCTAATAGACGCTGCAGCACCCGACGGGACTCAGCGCAAGTAGCCCCCCAACTCTCCGCTTGGAGTTGGGGGGCTACCTTTATTTTGTCGGGGTAAATTAAGCCCTTTCGGACGGGGCACAAAGAGCCTTTGTCCAAGGGCTTCTTGAGGTACTCCAGAAAATACCTCCACTTTTCAATGAAAACACCTCTACTTTTCGGAAGAAATACCTCTACTTTTCGGAGGAAGTACTTCTACTTCTAAAAGGAAGTACCTTAACTTCTCGGAAGAAGTACCTCTACTTCCTGCCGAATGTTATATTACTTTCAGTCAAATGTTATATTACTTTCGGTCAAATGTTATATTACTTTCGGTCAAATGTTATATTACTTTTGGTCGGAAGTTATATTACTTTCTACGGAGGGCTATATGACCCGCCCTGCGAGTGCCAATGACTTCCCGCTGAAAGGCATTTTACTCCCGACGCAAAGCCTTATTCCTTCCCGCCCAAAGAGGAGCCTTCGCGGGCGCCATCAAATTCGGCTCTCGGGCAGGAAATACAGAAATCTATTTGTATTTTTGTCTTAGTCTATAGCCACGCTGTAGACACCCCCGCATCATTAGTGATACAATCATAGTATGGACTACAGAATCGAAAAGGACACCCTGGGTGAAGTCCAGGTGCCTGCAGACAAGCTCTGGGGAGCGCAGACCGAACGCTCTCGCAACAACTTCAAGATCGGTCAACCCGCATCTATGCCACTTGACATCATCCGTGGCTTCGCTTACCTCAAGAAGGGTGCCGCTTTCGCCAACCATGAGCTTGGCGTGCTGCCCGTAGAGAAGCGTGACCTCATCGCAGCTGTCTGTGATGAGATCCTCGCAGGCAAGCTCGACGACCAGTTCCCTCTCGTGATTTGGCAGACGGGCTCAGGTACGCAGAGCAACATGAACGTCAACGAAGTCATCGCTAATCGCGCACACCAGCTCGCTGGTAAGAAGATCGGCGAAGGCGAAAAGACGCTCCTCCCCAACGATGACGTCAATAAGTCTCAGTCATCCAACGACACCTTCCCCACCGGCATGCACATCGCTTGCTACAAGAAGGTAGTAGAAGTGACCCTCCCAGGCCTTCGCCAGCTCCAGAAAGCTCTCGACAAGAAGGCCAAGGAAATGGCAGACGTCGTGAAGATCGGCCGTACGCACCTCATGGACGCAACGCCTCTGACCCTCGGACAGGAGTTCAGTGGCTACGCTGCACAGCTGGCTTTCGGTATCCGCGCACTGGAAAATACGCTGCCTCATCTCTCTGAACTCGCTCTCGGTGGTACTGCTGTCGGTACGGGTCTGAATACGCCTAAGGGCTATGATGTCGTAGTAGCTCGCCACATCGCAGAGTTCACCGGCTTGCCCTTCGTCACGGCTCAGAACAAGTTTGAGGCTCTCGCCTCTCACGATGCTATCGTAGAAGCTCACGGCGCACTCAAGCAGATCGCCGTTTCGCTCAATAAGATCGCCAATGATATTCGTCTTCTCGCTTCAGGTCCTCGTAGCGGTATCGGCGAAATCATCATCCCCGCCAACGAACCTGGGTCTTCTATCATGCCAGGTAAGGTCAATCCTACCCAGTGCGAAGCGATGACGATGGTCTGCGCTCAGGTGATCGGGAACGATGCTGCTATCGCTGTCGGCGGTATGCAGGGCCACTTCGAGCTGAATGTCTTCAAGCCTGTCATGGCAGCTAACTTCCTGCAGAGCGCACAGCTCCTCGGTGATGCTGCAGTATCCTTCGATATCCACTGTGTATCTGGTATCGAGCCCAACCACCCACGTATCAAGGAGCTTCTCAATAACTCCCTGATGCTCGTCACGGCTCTGAATACCCACATCGGCTACTACAAGGCTGCTGAGATCGCAAACGCTGCACACCGCAACGGTACTACCCTCAAGGAAGAAGCCCTTCGCCTCGGCTATGTCAGCGAAGAAGACTTCGACAAGTGGGTTCGTCCCGAAGATATGGTTCATCCCCTTGACTAAAGGCTGACCATTCACCCACAAATAGAGAAGGGCGTGATGCTATCTGCATCACGCCCTTTCTTATGTTATGATCCGGAGTCCGATGGCTCGGAAGAGAAAGCTTACTTCGCCTCGAGCTGATGATAAGCTTCTCCCAGGAGGTCGATCAAGCTCGTCGCCGTGAGACTGCGCTCCGAATAGCGGCCGGCATAAAGCTCTGCCGACAGCCCCACTAAGTGAAGCCCAAGAACTGCAGCTGTGATCGACTGGTAGCCTTGACCCAGGAGCCCTGCGATCACACCAGCGAGGACGTTGGAAACGCCTTGTGTTTGGAGTCCGGTATTCCCCGTTGTGTCAAAGAAAGCCGTTCCCGTCGGAGCACATACTGCAGAGTAAGTGCCACGCAGTATGACATAGATATCGCATTCCCGAGCCAGTTCGAGAGCACGCTCCAGACGCTCACGATCGGAGCGGAAGTCTCCGAACATGGCATCCATCTCCAAGTGCGAAGCGATCAAGATACTATTCTTCGGGAGCTTCTTCAGTAGCTTACGATCACTTGAGAGTAGTGCGATACCATCTCCCTCCAAGAGGAAGGGACGCGAATACGAAGGCGTGAGCAGACTCTCTAAAAGATGGAGCGCTTCTTCATCTGTACCAAAGCCGTCCCCAATGACGACCGTCCTATAAGCATTGATTCCCGCGAGCAGTTTCGCCTCATCAGACGGCGTATAGACTGTAAGCTCAGGCAGGGCAAGAGAGAGAGACAGTGCTTCCTCTGTAGGTACTAAGGCATGAAGCTCGCTACATCCCGCACGAAAAGCAGCTCGAGCAGATAGGAGCGTCTTCCCAATATGCCCTTTCACATAAGTCAAGAGAAGTGCCTTCTCTCGTGGAAGCTCAATGCTGAAGCGAGGACGCTTCTGCAGAGCCAGCGAGAGTGCAGCATCCTGCACGTGGTAATAAGCCGTATCAATCCCATGCTGTGCCTGCGGACTAATCCCCAGCGAAAGGCACGACCAAGCTCCTACATAAGGCTCATTCTCTCTAAAGAAGAAGGCGAGCTTCGGGCTGTCAAAAGCGATCGTGCGCTCTGCGCAGATGACATTATCCAGCTTATTCCCCGAATTATCCTCAGCGAAGAGCCCTGAAGGGATCTCAATACTCACGATAGGAGCACTGGATTCGTTGAGGAATTTCACCAGCCCTACATAGCCAGCCGAGAGAGGTGTCTGCAGATCTGCTCCGAAGAGCCCATCAATGATCAGGTCTCCGCTGGCGATCTTAGGAGGTGTGAAGTCCGTAAATACCTCTTCCAAGCGGAAGGTATCCTTTGGGAGGCGCTCACGAACAGCTTCACATTCGGGAGAGAGCTTCCCTCCACGATAGAAGAGGTAGGCAAAGACCATATGCCCTCTACGTGAAAGTGTCTGAGCAATACTCAAGGCATAGGCGCCACAGCGACCTGCACCAGCAAAGACATAAATCGAGCGACCACCGAGAGAATAGTGGCGTAGGAGCTCTCGCTCAAAAGCTACAGCAGCACGCTCGATATGATCCTGCGCACTTAGCTTATCCAACTGAGCAGCCTGAGCATAGAGGATGTCCAGCTGCTTGCCCGAATAAATCTTCTGCATGAGAGTAGAGAAAGCTTATAAGTATATCCTATTGACTTGGTGGCAGCAATTAGTCCATCGTCCCGCGAACGATGCCACGCTCTGAGGTACGGACAAAGTCGAGGATAAGACTACGCTCGTAGCTCTCGGGGATCTCTTCCTCGATGACGCGGAAAGCCTCACTATTGTTGAGTCCACGCTGGTAGAGCGTACGGTAGATATCGTTGATGCGGAAGATCTGCTCATTAGTAAAGCCACGGCGACGCAGCCCAACGATATTGATACCGCAGTAGACGATGGGATCACGACCAATGAGCGTGTAGGGAGGGATATCCTTATTCACGCGAGATCCCCCCTGGATCATGACATGCTTAGAGATACGCACGAATTGATGGACGAGTGAGCCACCACTGAGGATAGCATAGTCATCGACCTCTACTTCACCAGCCAGCTGGGTAGCATTACCGAGGATGACATGGTCACCAAGGACACAGTCGTGAGCGACATGTGAGTAAGCCATCAGGAGACAGTAGCTCCCGACGACCGTCTTACCGCGAGAAGCAGTACCACGATTGACCGTCACGCACTCGCGCACCATCGTGTGATCACCGATGATAGCGACACTGTCTTCACCGACGAACTTGAGGTCTTGAGGGATACCAGCGATGACTGCCCCCGAATGGATATGGCAATGCTTACCGAGACGAGCTCCGCTCTTGATGACGGCATGACTCTCGATGATACAACCTTCCCCGATCTCGGTATTCTCTTCGATGACGGCGAAGGGATGGACGATAACACCTTCACCCAGCTTAGCTTCAGGATGGACGCTCGCCAGTGGGCTTATGTTAGGATGTGACATAGACATATAGGTATATAGACAAGAGCCGCACACACCCTATCCTCTCATTTAGAGGAAAGGAGTGGCAGGCTCTTGTGGATGTATTTACTTATTCTTTGCGACCTGCGCCATGAATTCAGCCTCACAGACGAGCTTCTCGCCGACGAAAGCAAGACCACGCATGTTGGCTACACCACGACGGATCTCACCGAGCAGACGGAGCTTGAAGACAAGGGTATCACCTGGGACGACCTTCTGACGGAACTTCACATTGTCGATCTTCATGAAGTAAGTCGAGTACTTCTCGGGGTCTTCGATTGTGTTAAGCACCAATAGACCACCGACCTGTGCCATCGCCTCCACCTGGAGAACACCCGGCATCACAGGCTCCGTGGGGAAGTGGCCTTGGAAGAAGGGTTCATTGCCCGAAACACTCTTGACACCTACGATATAGTCCGTACCGATCTCGATGATCTTATCGACCATCAGGAAGGGATAGCGGTGTGGGAGCAGCTCACGAATACGGTTGACATCGAGAATAGGTGTCGCATTGGGATCGTAGAGAGGAGCCTGAGCTTCATTGAGCTTAATATCCTTACGGATCTTAGCTCCCATCTCATTATTGATCTTATGACCAGGGCAATAAGCCAAGATACGACCACGGATAGGACGACCAATGAGTGCGAGGTCACCAAGCACATCGAGGAGCTTGTGGCGCGCAGGCTCATTGGGGAAGATGATAGGAGCATTATTGATATACCCAAGGGAGAGATCCGTACGACGTGTGACCTTCATAAGATCACATATCTTGTCGAGGTTCTCCTGAGCCATGGGCTCGTCATAGATGACAAGCGCATTGTCCAGGTCACCCCCCTTGATCAGATTATTTGCGAGAAGCATCTCTACTTCACGGACGAAGACGAACGTACGGCAAGAAGCGATCTCCTTGTCGAAGTCAGCGAGGTCTTCAAGCGAAGCAAACTGGTTGCTCAGCACGGGCGAGTCAAAGGAGATATGTACGTCGACACCGAACTTACTATCGGGAAGCAGGACAATACGTGAGCGACCATCAGCCGAAACGACCTCCTGGCGACGCTTTACGATGTAGTGCTCTACTGGAAGATCCTGCTCTTCAAGACCAGCGGCGTGAATACCCTCGACATAGAGACGAGCGCTCCCATCGAGGATAGGAAACTCAGGCGCATTGACTTCAATGTAGCAGTTATCTACCCCCTTAGCGTAGAGAGCAGCCATTGCATGCTCTACCGTACTTACCGAGGCATCACCCTTGACCAACACAGTACCGCGCTCTGTACCCTTGACGAACTCAGAGAGTGCAGGGATTTCAGGAGTGCCTTCGAGGTCAACACGACGGATGACACGCCCCGTCCCAGCAGGAGCAGGGAGGAAAGTGATCTGAATATCAAGGCCTGTATGTAAGCCCTTCCCAGAGAGAGAGAAGGGTGCTTTTAATGTCTTTTGCTTAGTCATAATACTCGTGCTCTTATAGTTGTTGTTTGAGTTCTGCAAGTTCTTTCTCTAGTGCCTGTAGGCGGCGGTACATATCGGGAAGCTTAGGTTGGATGACAAAGCTACGCATCGCCTCGTGAAGTGGCATCCCAGGAGAGCCCATGAGAGCCGTGCCCGAAGCTACATTGCCAAGTACACCTGTCTGTCCAGCCATCTCTACACGGTCACCGATAGTGAGGTGCCCGCCGATACCGACCTGTCCGCCAAAGCGACACCACTTTCCCACTGCCGAGGAGCCAGCCAAGCCAACCTGTGAAGCCATCACAGTATGCTCACCGACCTCACAGTTGTGCGCTATCTGAATAAGATTGTCCAGCTTGACCCCACGACGGATGACCGTATTATCCATGACAGCTCGGTCGATACACGTATTGGCACCGATCTCGACATCATCCTCTACTAAGACGCTACCCAGCTGCGGTATCTTATGATAGCCATCAGATTCGGGAGCAAAACCAAAGCCATCTGATCCAAGTACAGCACCTGCATGGATGATACAGCGTGCACCTACTCGCACGCCATGATAGAGGGTAACCTGAGGATAGATCACCGTCCCCTCACCAAGCGTGACACCACGACCAATATAGGCGAAGGAGTGGACCTGACAGCCCCGACCAATCTTAGCTCCGGGCTCAATGACAGCAAAGGGAGCTACATAGACATCTTCACCCAGCTCTACATCATCAGCGATATGAGCCTTGGGTGAAATCCCATCAAGACGAGGAGCACTCTGCTGCTCGACCAGCTGCATCAGCTGAGCTAAGGCAGCGTAGGGATCCTCTACTCGGATAAGTGTCGAGGCAACAGGCTGCTTGGGAGCAAAGGTATTTGCCACCAGCAGGATCGAGGCCTTCGTCGTGTAAGCAAAGGATTCGTACTTAGGGTTAGCCAAGAAGGCAAGATCACCTGGCTGAGCCGATTCGATCTTCCCGAAGTTCGAAACGAGGACGGAGGCGTCACCTTCGATGACGCCTGAGATGAGGGGGGCTATCTGTGAGGCACTAAACTGCATATACGGTCTGTCTCGGACTGGGCTTAGGCCTCGATAAGCTTGTTCTTAATAAGGATCTCAGCCATCTGGCGACGTAGAGCCTCAGCCTCAGCAGCTGCTGCATTGGCAAAGGCCTCGGTATTGTCAGCATAGATGATGCTACGTGAGGCATTCACAAGGAGACCACACTGGCTATTCAGACCAAAGCGAGCTACATCCTCAAGACTCCCGTTCTGCGAGCCAACGCCAGGGACAAGGAGGAAGGCATCGGGTACGATGGCACGTACACGCTCCAGCATATCAGCCTTAGTAGCACCGACGACATACATCAGCTGATCGCTATTGCCCCACTCGGTACTGGTACGTAAGACGCGCTCAAAGAGGGCCTCTTCACCGCCATCGACGGGGAGCATCTGGAAGTCTGCTGCTCCAGCATTGGAGGTAAGCGCAAGAAGGATCACCCAGCGTCCAGCATACTTGAGGAAGGGCAAGACGCTGTCACTTCCCATATAGGGAGCCACAGTCAGGGCATCGACCTTGAGGTGCTCAAAGAAGCTGCGGGCATACATATCGCTCGTATTCCCGATATCACCACGCTTAGCATCAGCGATGATGAACTGATCGGGATACTCTGACTGGATATAGGCAACGGTCTTCTCAAAGGCCTGCAAGCCGAAGGAACCCATACTTTCGTAGAAAGCAAGGTTGGGCTTGTAGGCTACGCACAGGTGCGCAGTGGCATCGATGATCCGCTTATTGAAGGCGAAGATAGGATCATCCTCGTCAAGGAGGAACTGAGGGATCTTACGGACATCCGTATCCAGCCCGACACAGAGGAAGGACTTCTTCCTCTTGATGTTCTCAAATAGTTCGTCTCTTGTCATAATCTCGGTATGCTATGGAGTTAGAAATAAGGAGGTGGCCCCCTTCTAACCTGTACTAATGATGATGTGTTAGAGGGCGGCTTCCTTCATTCGCTCGATATTCTCGGCGATGATAAGTTCGTCAATGATGGGTTGGATCTCTCCCGACATAATAGCGGAGAGATTGTAGAGGGTGAGATTGATGCGGTGATCGGTCACACGCCCCTGAGGATAGTTATAGGTACGGATCTTGGCTGAGCGGTCCCCCGTAGAGACCATCGTCTTACGACGTGCCGCGATCTCTTCATTATGCTTGGTAAGCTCGATATCGTAGAGCTTCGTACGGAGCATCTGCATAGCCAGCTCTCGGTTTGCCAGCTGCGTACGCGCCTGCTGACAGACGACGACGATACCCGTAGGCTTGTGGGTCAGCTGAACCTTAGTCTCGACCTTATTGACGTTCTGCCCACCAGCACCACCTGAGCGAGCAGTCTGCATCTCGATATCGGCAGGATTAAGGACGACGTCTACTTCTTCAGCTTCTGGGAGCACAGCTACCGAAGCAGCGGAGGTATGCACACGTCCCTGAGTCTCAGTCTCTGGGACACGCTGCACACGGTGCACACCGCTCTCATACTTGAGGATCCCATAGACGCCATCTCCCGTGACCGTGAAGATGATTTCCTTGTAGCCTCCAGCAGTACCTTCGCTCATGCTCGTGACCTCAGTAGTCCAGCCACGGCCTTCGCAGTAGCGTACATACATCTTATAGAGGTCACCTGCGAAGAGAGCTGCTTCATCACCGCCCGTACCGCCGCGGATCTCCATGACGACGTTCTTCGCATCCTCTGGGTCCGCAGGGATCAAGAGAAGCTTGATCTCCTCTTCGAGCGAAGGGATACGCTGCTCAGCCTCCTGCATCATCTCACGCGCCATAGCACGGAGCTCTGGATCGCTCTCAGCCTCCAGCGTATCGCGCCCCTCCTGGATATTCCCGAGGAGGTTACGATATTCCTTACCTTTATCAAGGATGCGCTCCAGATCACGATACTCTTTGCTGAGCTTCATGAAGCGCTTCTGATCGGCGATGATATCTGGTGCGGTGATAAGCGAAGTGATCTCTTGGAAGCGTATTTCCAAGCCTTCGATCCGGCTAAGCAGGTCGTTTTCCGTTGCCATTTAGGTCTATTGAGTAGCTATTATTCGTAGTTAAGCACTCCGAATGGGGAGTGGATAGTGAGGTGATTCTTCTCTGCAGCTTCGACACGCCCGATGATCTGGGCTGGTACTCCGAAGCTCTCGGAGATCTCGATGATACGGGCTGCATGCTCAGCGGAGACGTAGAGCTCCATACGATGGCCCATGTTAAATACCTTGTACATCTCGGCCCAAGGTGTACCGCTCTCCTTCTGGATCAGCTCGAAGAGTGGTGGAATAGCGAACATATTATCCTTGATCACGTGCTTGCCTTCGACGAAGTGTAGCACCTTAGTTTGAGCTCCACCGGAGCAGTGTACCATACCATGGATCTCCGGACGAAGCTCATCAAGGATCGCCTTGATGATCGGAGCATAGGTACGCGTAGGAGAGAGGATCAGGCGCCCCGCATCCAGTGGCGTACCAGCGATGGGTTCGGTAAGAGCCTTCGAGCCACTGTAGACCAACTCATCGGGCGTAGCAGCGTCGTAGCTCTCAGGGTAGCGCTTTGAGAGTGAGTGCTCCAGCACATCATGACGAGCAGAAGTCAGCCCATTGCTCCCCATCCCCCCATTGTAGGAGGTCTCATACGAGGACTGCCCAAAGGAAGCCAACCCAACAATGACATCACCAGCCTGAATATGAGCGTTGTCGATGACATCACTGCGCTTCATGCGGCAGGTGACCGTACTATCTACGATGATCGTACGTACGAGGTCACCGACGTCAGCCGTCTCACCACCCGTGGCATAGACACCAATACCTTGAGCACGAAGCTCAGCAAGGAGCTCCTCTGTACCATTGATGATCGCAGCGATGATCTCACCAGGGATGAGATGCTTGTTGCGCCCAATCGTCGAGGAGACGAGGATGCCATCGACAGCCCCCACACACAGCAGGTCGTCGATATTCATGATCAGCGCATCCTGTGCGATGCCCTTCCAGACAGAGAGGTCACCCGTCTCACGCCAATAGATGTAGGCCAGCGAAGACTTCGTGCCCGCACCATCTGCATGCATGATGTTACAATAGGCTTCATCTCCCCCGAGGATATCGGGGATGATCTTACAGAAAGCCTTAGGATAAAGGCCCTTGTCTACGTTGCGTATGGCAGCATGCACATCCTCCTTGGAGGCTGAGACGCCGCGCTGCATATAGCGCTCGTTCATAAGTTTGTCGGGTCTGGTGCCGAGTGAAGGTTAGCGGAGGCGGAGCACATCCCCTTCCTCGGGGGCATAGTCTGCATCCTTATTATTGAGTTTGTAGAGTCGATCAAGTCGGATACCATAGCGTTGGGAGATGTCATGCATCGAGTCCCCTACGCGGACGGTATAGGTAGTGTAGCGAGCAGAAGCCTCCTTATTCTTTGGCTCAAGGTAGACGACGTCCCCTTCATTGAGAGGATAGTCCTCAGGAGTATCATTGTACTTAGCCAGCTTCTTTGCGGAGATCCCCATGTCAGCTGCGATACGCTCATAGGTATCATTCTGATCAGCGAGCACATAGAGGAGGCCATAGCTGATATAGGAGGGGCGCATAGGTCTGTCATAGCTGCGCTGTGCCTCTGCAGGACGACGAGCAGGCGCAGGACGACCTGAGTACCACGTGGGATACTCGCCTCGGTCAAAGGCATAAAGCTCGTAGTCCTCGATGACCTTGATCAGCATATTTGCATAGCCCTTATTCGTAGCATATCCACAGAGCTGCAAGCCCTTAGCCCAACCGCGATAGTCGTCGTAGCGAAGAGCGAAGAGGCGCTGATAGCGACGCGCCTTGAGGAATTGGGAGTGGTCATCATAGCTCTCCTTTGCCGAAGGGTAGCTACGGAAGCAGTCATTGGGGTTGTCATCTCGTCGGTAGGTACGCTTACCTGACCAGGTCGAGTGACACTTGATACCGAAGTGGTTATTGTGATCTCGGGCCAAGGTGCTCGTCCCAGCACCCGTTTCTATAAGCCCTTGGGCCAAGGTGATACTGGCAGGGATCGCATGACGACTCATCTGATGTCTGGCCTCGGCTTCGTAAGTGCGGATATAATCCATAAAGGTTGGCTTGCGTAGCACCTGGGCAAAAGCCTCAAGGTCTCCGAAAAGGAGAACCACAGCAAGAGCCAAGCTCAGTCGATATATAACGGAATGGCTGATTCTCATCATTGTTGTACAGTGAACATTTACTTGTAGACCTTCCATATCCATACAATGGCTACAAGTAGTGGCAAAGATACGAATTATATAGCTATCCTTCGGAGCATATCTGCAGGCTCCAATATAGGGTCGTGGTATGAAACACTATTGAGCCCATTGCGCAAGGACATCTCTTCACAGCTTGCACTTTCCTCCCCCGAACTTCTCAGCCTAAAGACTCCGATTTTCGGGACTTGACTTTAAATTCAAATTGTCAGAGTAATTGATAATAGTAACTCGCGTCCTCTTAATGAATAAGAGTAAGAATAGGTATTTATCCCACTAAAAACAGAGTAATTATAGCTTTGCTCATTGAAGATATTATTGAGTTCAAGGGTATAGCGTAAAGACTTATTGCTGTGAGTAAGTCCAATATCGAACATACAAAGTTTCGCCCAATGACCTGGGGATATTTCTTTGGAGTTCATCTCGGCGGCGAGCTTAAAGCTCCACTTAGGCATAGGCTTTAAATCAATGCGTATGTCGTGTGTATGTGCCCTTAATGATTGTGTCGTATTTTTTATGCGACTAAACCCTTTATTGAGCGTATATGTATAGTTAATCTCAATGAACTTAAGTGGCTTTGAGACAACAGATGGCATCAGACTAAAACTACCACCTTCATACTCATAAATAACCCCATTTTGCATCATCGACTGATTACTAAGATTGTAAATACTCGTCAATGAGAGTTTTGTGTGAAGGCTTTGAATCTGTTTGGTGAGAGATGCAAATATATTTAGGCTACTGATTCCATTGTCCTGAGGGATATAAGAAGTGTTTACCAAACCTGAAGATATCGTTTGGGAGGATATCAGATTTCTATGCTGGTAGGTATAGGTGCCCCCCGTATTGAAAAACCACATCTCTATAGGTAACCGAAAACGATAGTCTGTACTTAGATGTAGAGTTTTATTTTGTGCAAGCATACCACTTCCTATACTTGCCGAGATAATATTATTCTGTACTGCGGATGTTAGCAAATCTGTTAACTCTCCCCTCCCCTCAGTATATACACCTTGCACTCTGAGGTCGGACTGAGCATTAAGCTTGTAGCTTAAATAAACCGAGGGGTTTAATCTAAAATATGTCTTCCTATGTTGAGCCTGCCAAGTTCCCATATTGCGATAATTAATATAATCACTTGATAGGTCCAACCTCGCTCGAAATACATACTTCTGCAATGGATGCGTGTACTCGTATTCGGGGATGAAGGACAGAAGAAGATTATCTCCCTTTAAGTTATTGATAGCATTAGAGACTATAGTGCTATGGATAGATTGAGTTGAGAGCTCGTCTCTCTTGTACTGAATGGATATAGGGAAGCTTATACGAGACCTCTTTACTTCATAGGACGAAAATAAAGAAATCTTGGATAAAAACTGTTCACTGGCTGCCAGCTGCTCGAGCCCATTTGATAAGAGCATAATCTGAGCTGTCGGTGCAGCTGAATAACCAACTAAACTTGATACCCCCCACTGAGTATTGCCCTTTCGCCAACGTAAAGAGAGAGCATCAGAGAAACTAATATCCTTATAGCGACCTTTTAGACCAGAATTCCCAAGGACAGAGGGCGAGGTCTCTGCTATATCCGAGCTAAGATAACTCGCCTTTACCGAAAACTTATTCTGGACATAGCGTCTATCGCCATTATTCTTGTATTCTATCTCAAGGAATGGAGTATGCTTTCGTTCTGTTGGTGTGGTTTGTTGTTGTATAGTTATATTGGGGCGAGAAGAATCGACAAAGTCCAAGTTGTAACCATACTCATAGCGTGTTCGAGAGAAGCCATAGCCGACATTAGCCCTCAAAGTTGCATTTTCGGATAGTTTACCAATAGTACTAAGGCTTGTCCAATAATCCCCAGGGAATATATAACGCTCTCGTTTGATGGGAGGGGTAGCTCCCGATATGTCACCAACAATCATTGATGCTAAGGTTGAAGCCTTCTCACCAGCTATATTATCTGTAGTATTATCGTTTGCAAACTCTTGAATATTCCCTGCCTTAAGTACCCCTATGACTTGAACTTGAGGCTTGAATATCATACCCGAACCAGAAGCTTGATAGAGAGCACTCTCTCCAATGCCAGCCACAAGGCTATAGCTCCCGACAGGTTTAAGTTTGGCTTTCTTGGTTAGACTTATATTAAGTGCCACATCATCGGTCAGTACATCTTTATCAATCTTGGCATCGGAGTGATTGCTTAGCACTTGTACCGATGAAACATAGCTCGACGGAATATTATTAGTTGCGATGTTATATTTACCGCCCAATAGGTCTAAACCTTCGATATAGAAGTTTGATATCTCCTTTCCTTGATACTTTATTTTTCCACTTTCTGCGACATCTATCCCTGGGAGCTTCTTAAGTGCATCCCTCAGCCTGTAGTCTCCCTCCCCTGAGAATGCCCGTAGGCTATATGTAAGAGTGTCTCCTCTTTGAGTCAAAGAGGGAGTCTTTACGGTCACTTCCTTGAGGATTGTCTGTTTGGGTGAGAGGACTATCATGATATCTTTTGCCTCCGCCCTTAGTCTTATGCTCTTCTTTTCAAAAGAGATATGGCTAACAATGATATAGAGACTGTCAGCCTGGCCTTTTGTAGAGAGACTAAATTGTCCTCGCTCATCTGTAATAGAGATGGCTACTGTTTTCTTTTGCCCAATAGATAGCTGGATGCTAGCACCCTCTATTGGGTTCTTGCTAGCATCCATAACAACCCCACTTAGCAAAGTCTGAGCAGATACTGAGAGACTCCAGACTACAGCAAGAGTGAAAGACAGCAATAGACGAGGCCAAGGCTTCATAATCACTCCTTTTCTATTGGGATATATCCATTTTCTCTTAGGCGTAATTGCATTCCGTTGATTAGTATAGAACTTCCCCCAGAGTCTCCTTTCATAACGACCATGTTTGTGATACTTTCTGGCGGAAGATTAGCCATTGGATTCTCTTCAAAGCTATTCTTTGCTTTGAGGAATTTTGTACGGGTAGTGGAGATTACATCTCCATACTGAGGTTCTACTATGTTTAAGTTTGCTTTCCTTAGCTGAATAGCTTCGAAGCAATGTACTTGCTCGCTGTCGTAAACCTGTAGGATTAGACCTGGCAAGCTCGTAAATTTCCAAGGTCCAAACTGTAGAGGGATATCAGGAGCATACCATGCTACCCAAGACCTACCACCATACTCTGCTGTAGCTTTACGACATGGATAGCCACTTATTGTATCCATACTGCTGTCATCTATCTCCCATACCATATTGACTTTATCCTCTTGATAAGTATAGTGGTTTGGGATAATGGTGCTATAGACAGAGAGCTTTCCTTTCGGGGTGTTCTGAAATACAGTTTGGTCAAAGAAGTAAGCAGACTTCCTTAGACGTGCTTCACCCATTTTAATTTGTTCATCAGGAGACTTCGTCTGTCGTAGGGAGTCCAGCTGAAATGCGAGGTAGTCAGAGAACAGTGCCGAAGTGCTTCCAATTTGGAGGATTGTAGAATAAACCTCTTGCTTACCATTGGATGCCTTGACGGTGTACTCATATAGGCAGTCATAGCGAGACTGAGACTGACCAATAGCTTGTAGTTGGCATAGCAACAAGGCTATACACAGGATAATCTTATTCATACTTACACGTGATTTAGAATTTCAGAGATTGTAATGCCACTGGGAACTTTAATACCTCATAGGCGATGCACGTCGCTCGTATCCACTGCGGGACTTTCCCTTGCTCCGTCGTGATCGAAGTGAAGCGACTGCTGAGCTTCGCATGAGGCGAGGGTGGTCACACAGAGACAGGCGAAGAGACTATGAAGGGCTCGCTTCTTCATAATGGTGTCGTGAGTTATGGTAAGGCGTTTGCGGCGTAGACTCGATGTCTTCAGATTCAGTTGTCTACCACAAACTTAGTAAAAGATATACACACAAGAAAGGCGCAAAGAAAGAGCCCCCTGACACATGGCTATTTGCATGCATCAGGGGGCTTGCTAGTTATACTTGTAGAAGGGGCGGATGCATACCACTACTTGTTCGTAGTGCAAACCAATAGTGGTTCACGAGTCAACCACTATTGGTCACTACTATGAACCTATAGTGGTCCGCACGTCGACCAATACTGGTCGCCCCGCAGACCTATATTAGTCGTTGCTCCTCGTAGGGATAAAAGTTGCGGACGAGTGCCAGATAAGTTTGGACTACGTACGTGGATCTAATATCTACGTACGTGGATATTTGGATTTACGTGTCTGGTCTTTAAGACTACGTGCATAGACAGAGGAAAACCACTACGTGAAGGTGCTTTTTTCTTCACGGGAATGGCACTTTTCCCTCCGCTGGATAAGAGGAATATTCGCGATAAGGGAAGGGCTTGTGTATCACTTCGGAGAGGCAAGCTGGGTGTGCGATGCCTTGGCACTCTAAATAGAGGACAGGGCTCTCGGCAACAGTCTCATATTGGTATGGGGTCGTGAGCACTATTGCTTCACCACTAAAGCAATATAAGTATGGGGTGCATACCAATAGTGGTACGCACCCCATACTTATATTGGAACAAAGCCCCTATTGCTGAATGTGAGCAATTATCTCTTCCCAGGCATCGGGATGGAACCACCGTATCTCGGGATCACGTCGCCACCAAGAGAGTTGCTTGCGAGCGTAGTGCCGGCTGTTTCGCTGGATAAGTCGCACCGCCTCGGCAAAGTCAATATCGCCATCAAAGTAGGAGAAGAGTTCCTTATAGCCCACGGTGTTGAGCGCATTAAGGCTACGAAGTGGATAGACTCGCTGGGCTTCCTCCACCATACCCGCCTCGATCATCAGCTCGACGCGCTTATCAATTCGCTCATAGAGCTCCTCACGATCTCGGGTGAGCCCAACCTTGACAATACGGAAGGGACGAGCTTTCTGCTGCCCTGTATGGAAAGAGGAGAAGGGGCGCCCTGTAGCAAGACACACCTCATAGCCATGGAGCACACGCTTGTAGTTCTTCGGATCAACCGCCTTATAATAGACAGAATCCAAGAGACGCAGCTCCGCAAGGATTCCGTCAAGCCCTTCCGCGGCATAGCGCTCCCAGACAGCTGAGCGAACTTCCTCTGGCACATCTGGCATACTATCAATTCCCTTCGTGACAGCATCGACATACATCATCGAGCCTCCGGAGAGAAGTGCCGTGGAAGAAGAACTTTCAGCAAAGACTTGAGGCAAGAGCTCCAGGACTTCACTCTCGAAGGTAGCGGCACTATATGGCTCTGTGACCGACCTTGTCCCGACAAAATAATGAGGCACAGCAGCCCGCTCCTCATCGGAGGGGGCTGCTGTGCCTATAGGGATCTCACGGAAGATCTGACGAGAGTCTGCCGAGAGGATGCTGCAATCGAAGTATTGCGCGAGGCGAATACTAAGCGCCGTCTTGCCTACCCCTGTGGGGCCAACAAGCACGATAAGTGTAGGGAGATCCTCCTGCTTAGTAGAGGCTCTCTGCATCAGCGATGTCGAAGCCTTCGAGGTCGATATCCCCTTCATCGACGGATTCATCGGAGAAGAGTTCGTCATCCCAAGGCTCACCCGTAGCAGGCGTTGCCAGACGGGAAGCTGCTACCTCAATGCTCTCCAGCTGCTTAGGAGCCTTACCCTCAGCCTTCGTGACGACAGGCTTATCAAGACTCTTGCCTGGGATTAGCTCTGCCAACTCGATAAAGAAGCCACGCTCGCTCAGCATATCGAAGACAAAGAAGAGGTGCTGTCCCTTATGATCCAGCAGATCTTCCAAGCGTGTATCAGCCATCAGGTAGCTATCCTCATCCGAAGAAGCTCCCATATCCATCATCGTGATCTCAAGCTCCTTCTGCCACTCCTCATCACAGATGTGGAAGGTCGTCAGCTCGTCACGAGCATATCCCAGCGAGTCGAGGATAAAGTCATTCAACTCAAGGAAGGTGGCTTCGGAGTCGATCTGAAGCTCTCTCTTGAAGAAGTCATTCTCATCAGAGAGCATTAATAGGCGATATACCATAAGTCTAAGGGATTAGGCTACTTCGTCGGGGTTACAAGGCTGAGATAAAGCTCATCAAGCTGCTCCTGATCGATCAGCGAAGGCGCATCGATCATCACATCACGCCCAGCATTATTCTTGGGGAAGGCGATGCAGTCACGGATGCTATCCAGCCCTGCGAAGAGGGAGACAAAGCGGTCAAGACCATAGGCCAGACCACCATGAGGAGGTGCACCATACTTGAAGGCATTCATGAGGAAGCCGAACTGCTCCTGAGCCTTCTCGGGAGTGAAGCCTAAGAGGTCAAACATACGTGCCTGCAGCTTGCTGTCGTGGATACGGATCGAGCCACCGCCGACTTCCACACCATTGATGACCATGTCGTAGGCATTGGCGCGCACTGCCCCAGGATCCGTCTCGAGCATAGGTACGTCCTCGGGCTTGGGAGAAGTGAAGGGGTGGTGCATAGCGTAGAAGCGCTGGGTCTCTTCATCCCACTCGAAGAGGGGGAAGTCAACCACCCAGAGGCAGGAGAACTTCGTCTTATCACGGAGACCAAGCTGATTGCCCACTTCAAGACGAAGCTCGCAGAGCTGCTTACGCACCTTCATCGCATCATCACCTGAGAGAATCAGGATCAGGTCACCGGGCTTGGCCTGCATCGCACGTGCCAGCTCCTGCAGCGTCTCCTGACTGTAGAACTTGTCGACACTACTCTTGACCGTGCCATCAGCTTCGACACGAGCATAGACCATACCCTTAGCACCGATCTGCGGACGCTTGACAAAGTCAGTCAGAGCATCGAGCTGCTTACGCGTATAGCCAGCAGCACCCTCAGCGCAGATACCACCGATATAGGCGGCATCATCGAAGACGGAGAAGCCATGGCCGGAGAGCACGTCCTTGAGCTCGACGAACTCCATGCCGAAGCGTGTATCAGGCTTATCAGAGCCATAGCGCTTCATCGCATCGTGCCAGCTCATACGAGGGAAGGGCGTCTGGATATCGAGATCGAGCAGCTCCTTGAAGAGATAGCGGGTCATACCCTCGAAGATCGTCAGCACATCTTCCTGCTCGACGAAGCTCATCTCACAGTCGATCTGAGTGAACTCAGGCTGGCGGTCCGCACGAAGATCCTCGTCACGGAAGCACTTGACGATCTGGAAATAGCGGTCAAAGCCACTAACCATCAGCAGCTGCTTGAAGGTCTGAGGAGACTGGGGCAGAGCGTAGAACTGGTTAGGGTTCATACGAGAGGGCACGACGAAGTCACGAGCGCCCTCTGGCGTAGACTTAATGAGGACAGGCGTCTCTACTTCGAGGAAGCCCTGACCATCAAGATAGCGGCGCACGGCGAGAGCGAAGCGGTGACGCAGCTCAAGGTTGGAGCGTACGCAGCTACGGCGCAGGTCAAGGTAGCGGTACTTCATACGCAGGTCGTCCCCACCATCGGTATCATCTTCGATAGTGAAGGGAGGCACCTCTGCAGGATTGAGTACGCGCAGCGTCTTGACCGAGATCTCGATATCCCCCGTAGGGAGCTTAGGATTCTTATTCTCACGCTCAGTGACCTCACCCGTGATCTGGATGACGTACTCACGACCGAGCTTCTCAGCCTCAGAGACGAGAGCCTCACCTACGTGAGCTTCATTGAAGACGAGCTGAGTGATACCATAGCGGTCACGAAGGTCGATGAAGGTCATCCCGCCCATACGGCGTGCCTTCTGGACCCAGCCAGCGAGCGTCACCTGCTCCCCGACATTACTGAGGCGCAGGGCGCCACAGGTAGTAGTGCGATACATATATTCTTTTTCCTTGATCGGTAGCCAGCCAGAGGCCTGCACACCGAGTGATAAGTGCTTGTTCTCTCTACAAAAATACAAAAGATTACGGGGGATTTATAGCGCAGGTAATAGATAGAGAGCAGTAAGGCTCCATCGCATAATCCTCCACCCAGAGCGAAGCACCATAGCTATACCTTAATATAGGGGTTATTAAAAGCAATGCGAGTAGAAGTGGATTCACTTCTACTCGCATTATATTCAGTCGGGATGACTGGATTCGAACCAGCGACCACTCGCCCCCCAGACGAGTACTCTAACCGGGCTGAGCTACATCCCGAGTGCTCTTGGAGACTTGCCACGTGGGGTTTGTCCCTTTTGCGCTGCAAAGATAAGGAGAAGGTGGCTAACTACCAAATGTCTCGCGAAGAAAATCAAGCCCTTCCTTAATAACTCCCTCATCCGCAACCTCTACCACCTCGATATTTCCAGGCTCGATGACGCCCATGAGCGTGATGGCGCCTGCAGAGTTCTTCTTATCATGCCGCATAAGGCGCAGCAGTTCGGGGTAATCCTTGCAGGTATAGAAGAAGGGCGAGTAGAGCTCACGGGCCAAGGTCATCAGCTGGCGGATGTACTCCTTGCTCGTCCCACGCTGGCACATCGTGATATAACTCTCGATAAGTAGTCCAAAGACTACAGCCTCACCATGTGGGAGCGTGCGGCGAAATTCATTCTGATGCGAGTAGGCCTCCAGTGCATGCCCTACCGTATGCCCGATATTTAGGATACGACGAAGCCCACGCTCCGTAGGATCAGCCTCCACAACGGAAGTCTTGTAGGCAATACTCTTCTCGATAAGCGCCTGCCATTCGTCATCCATGAGGCCAACCGGGTCGCCAATATGACAGACCTCTCGCCAGGCCTCTCCGCCCATAAGGGTGGCATGCTTGACGACCTCACCATAGCCTGAGAGGAGTTCCTCCAAGGCGAGGGTGCGCAGGAAGTCAATATCAACGATGACCTCATGGGCAGGGTGGAAGGAGCCAATAAGGTTCTTTACCCCGAGGAAGTCAATCGCAGTCTTTCCCCCTACTGAGGCATCGACCATCGCCAGCAGTGTCGTCGGCACATAGACCGTCGCTATGCCCCGCATATAGGTCGAGGCAGCTAAGCCCCCTAAGTCAAGCAGGGCTCCCCCACCGATGAGGACGAGGGCACTACGACGAGTAGCCCCCTCTTCACTGAGCCAAGTCCATAGGAGCCCCAGCGACTCCGTCGTCTTGCACTCCTCGCCACCTCGCAGCGTACGACATATGGCCTCGGGAAGTGCGGACTGCAGCTGTGGAAGGAGGTCGGGATGGAGCTCTGCGACACGCTCCTCCAGGACTAAAAAGAGTCGATCGCAAGCCAGCCCCTCAGCGACTGAGGGGAGCTTGCGATCGAGTATCTGTGTACCGATGATCATCCGTACAGTGGGTAGGCTTATGCCTTCAGCTCCATAGCCGTGAGGAGCTCTTCGACTGCGGCATTAAGTCCATCGACATTCTTACCACCAGCCGTAGCGAAGTGAGGCTGACCGCCGCCACCGCCCTGGATATGCTTGGCAGCAGCACGGAGGAGCTGTGAAGCATTCCAGCCTCTTGACTCTACCAGATCCTTGCTGATCATTAGCGTCAGGCTGGGCTTAGAAGAGCTGGGCTCTACGCAAGCAGCGATGAAGACGAAGGGCTCGTGAAGCTCACCTGCGATCTGGAAAGCGATATCCTTCACGATCTCAGCAGGGGCCTCCCTCTCAACGAGGAAGAGGCGGACACCACCGACCTCGACACGCTTCTCCAGCAGCTGACGCTTCTTCTCAGCGATCTGCTCACGGATGTACTCCCCTACCTGCTTACCGAGCTCGGCGTTCTCCTCAAGAGTCTTGCGGATAGCCGTCTTCAGCTGGGGGCTATTATTGAAGAGCTGGCGGATAGCATCGATCATATCAGCCTGCTCATAGAGGTAGTTCTCAGCAGCTGCACCCGTGACAGCCTCGATACGACGCACACCTGCGGCGACGGAGGACTCACTCGTGATGCGCAGCGTACCGATCACGCCCGTAGAGGCGACGTGCGTACCCCCACAGAACTCAGTCGAAGAGCCAAAGCGAATGACACGGACGTGATCCCCATACTTCTCACCGAAGAGAGCCATAGCCCCCATCTCGCGAGCTTCGTCAATGGGCACCTCGCGGTATTCCTGCAGAGGGATGCAGGCACGGATACGTGCTGCGACGATACGCTCGACAGCACGGAGCTGCTCGGGCTCGACCTTCGCAAAGTGAGCGAAGTCGAAGCGCAGGACTTCATCAGAGACGAATGACCCCTTCTGCTCGACGTGTGAGCCGAGGACTTCACGCAGGGCCTCATGTAGGAGGTGCGTAGCAGAGTGATTAGCCTCAATACGATGGCGACGCTCTTCGTCAACCACGGCACGGAAGTCTCCCTCCAGCGTAGCGGGGAGCTTCTTCATCAGGTGGATAGCGAGGTTATTCTCACGCTTGGTATCAAAGACTTCGTACTTCGTGCCATCGGTAGCGATGAGGAAGCCCTTATCACCTACCTGACCACCCATCTCAGCATAGAAGGGAGTCTCAGAGAGGACGACCTGATAGAAGGTAGCATTCTTCTGCTTCACCTCACGATAGCGGAGGATCTCCGTGGTACACTCGAGGGTATCATAGCCGACGAAGCGTACAGCAGAGCCATCATTGACGACCTGCCAGTCACCAGCATCGATAGCAGCGGCATTACGTGCACGCTCCTTCTGCTCCTGCATAGCCTTGTCAAAGCCAGCTTCGTCGACGCTCAGCCCCTGCTCAGTGAGGATCAGTGCGGTCAAGTCAAGGGGGAAGCCGTAGGTATCATAGAGGACGAAGGCATCGTGCCCATCAAGGACGGTCTTACCGGCCTTCTTTGCTTCCTCGATCTGCTTATCCAAGAGACGGATACCCGTCTCCAGTGTGCGCAGGAAGCTCTCTTCCTCCTCACGCATCACCTTAGCGATGAGCTCGCGACCAGCGATAAGCTCGGGATAAGCATCGCCCATCGTCTCGATAAGCACGGGTAGGAGGCTGTACATGAAGGCCTCACGACGGCCGAGGAAGGTGTAGCCGTAGCGGACAGCACGGCGTAGGATACGGCGGATGACATAGCCCGCCTTAGCGTTGGAGGGGAGCTGACCGTCGGTGATAGCGAAGGCAATCGTACGGATGTGGTCAGCAATGACGCGCATAGCGACATCCGACTTCTGATCAGCGCCATATTCGATCCCCGTGAGCGTGGCGATAGCCTGGATCATCGGGGTGAAGATATCGGTATCATAGTTCGACGTCTTCCCCTGCATAGCCATACAGAGACGCTCGAAGCCCATCCCCGTATCGATGACGCGCTTAGGCAGAGGCTCGAGAGAGCCATCGGCCTTACGGTTGTACTGCATAAAGACGAGGTTCCAGATCTCGATGACCTGGGGGTGGCTCTGGTTGACCAGCGTGAGGCCATCGACAGCCTTACGCTCTTCGTCAGAGCGGATGTCGATATGGATCTCAGAGCAAGGACCGCAGGGGCCTTGGTCGCCCATCTCCCAGAAGTTGTCGTGCTTATTCCCGTTGATGATGCGCTCAGCTGGTAGGTGCTTTGCCCAGATAGAGGCAGCCTCGTCATCGCGCTCAAGGCCTTCGGCTGGAGCCCCTTCGAAGACCGTCACATAGAGGCGCTCGGGGGAGAGGTGGAGTACCTCGGTCAGATATTCCCACGCCCAGTCAATAGCTTCCTGCTTGAAGTAATCCCCGAAGGACCAGTTCCCAAGCATCTCAAACATCGTGTGGTGGTACGTATCATGCCCGACCTCCTCGAGGTCGTTGTGCTTGCCACTGACACGAAGGCACTTCTGTGAGTCCGCCACGCGGCTATGCTTGATCTCGGCATTACCGAGGATGATATCCTTGAACTGGTTCATCCCTGCGTTCGTGAACATCAGGGTAGGGTCGCCCTTGACCACCATCGGAGCTGATGGTACGATCGTGTGGCCCTTACTTTGGAAGAAAGACTTATATGACTCGCGAATCTCTTTAGAGGTCATTGTGTCGTTGTTGCTTACTATTATATGATACTTTATTTGTCCCGCAAAGGTACGCTATTTATAGGTAGTGTAGAAGCCCTACCCCACGAGAGCTCTTTGCTACCCGCCTCTACACATATAGAGAGAATGTACGCGCGCGAGGGGAAGCAGCCTTATCGAGAATCACTTCGTCGCAATGAGGATTGCATACCACCGCTATACGGTCCCCCTTCGCAACCCATATTGAGACTGTTGCCGCGAGTCCTGCCCGCTATTTTTAGAGTGCAAAGGCATCGCGCGCCCAGCTCCCCAATATGCCTCTCCAAAGAGATACACAAGCCCTTCGCCTTATCGCAAGTATTCCTCTTACTCAGCGGAGGGAAAAGAGCTGTTCTTGCGAAGAAAAAGCACCTTCACGTAGTGGTTTTCTTCTGTCTATGTACGTAGTCTTAAAGACCAGGTACGTAAATCCAAATATCCACGTACGTAGATATTAG
>ERZ651108.57-NODE-57-length-55336-cov-26.506196_pt1 | contig 55336 bp, 33 predicted proteins | sample MGYA00512173_ERZ651108 | MGnify/ENA metagenome assembly ERZ651108 | reverse complement strand
AATCGCGGAGTTCGTCGCGTAAGGTTTTACTGAGTAAAACCCACAGCGACGAACACCCAGTATAGCTAAGGGAAGAAGGATAGATATGGAATCGCTGATTAACCTAAAAAGACACACCGAATTGTGAGTCTTTTTTATTTTGCAATTAATATTTCATAATTTTCTTAATATACACTCCTTTTGTGTTGAATAAAATGAGTCCTTAATGTAGTATAGTATTTACAAAGTGTATTAAGTGTATTAAGGAGATATCATGAACAAGACCTTACTAGCAGCATCTATTTTAACAGCTGTATCAACAAGCGCCTTTGCGGCTAATAACATACCTTCTACTATAGATAATTTAATTTCTAGTGGGAATTCTATAGTAGCTGGCTCTGATACAGCAGCAGTTGTGGGTGCTAATATTTCTGCCAATGAGTCCCGCATTGTGGTTCTTGGGGAAAATGTACAAGCTAACGGTGATCGTGTTGTAGTTGTAGGTCATGATGTTACTGCGGGCAATAAATTTGCTACGGCTATCGGTTATGATGCCAAGGCTATGGGAAATAGCTCTATTGCCTTAGGCGTTCACACAAAGGCGATAGATAGCATGGCCAATGCTATTGGTTATGGGGCAGAGGCGACCAATCAATATACATCTGCTATTGGCTATAATGTTAAGGCCACAGGATCTCAGGCTACAGCGCTAGGCTTTGAATCCAAGGCAACAGGTCGTAATGCAGCCTTAGTGGGGGCAAAGTCTACTGCCTCTGGGGATTATAGTATGGCCTTAGGCTATAATGCTAATGCTACTAATACAAATGCCTATGCTGTAGGTGAAGAAGCAACTGCTAGCGGTGAATATGCAACGGCTATGGGTACCCTAGCTACCGCTTCTGGAAAAGATGCTCTAGCTAATGGGCATTCTTCTCTTGCTAGTGGAGAAGCCGCACTAGCTATTGGCCGTGATAGCAAGGCTGCATTTAAAGATAGTATTGCCATTGGTTCAGGCGCTCATATTGATGGAACTGCAGGTGTAGGTGGTATTGCTATCGGCCGTAATAGTAATGCCGTAGAGTTAGCAACAAGCTTGGGTACTGATTCGAGTGCTGAAGGTTGGGGTGCAACGTCCGTAGGTACTATAGCCAAGGCGACCTCTGTAGGTGCAACCGCTATTGGTAATAATGCACATGCAAAGGATGGTGCTTACGCTACAGCCTTAGGTACCTCCGCACAAGCGACGGGTGCTTATTCAAATGCTCTTGGGGCGCTGTCTAATGCCTCTGGTTGGGGAGCTAGCGCTGTAGGTATTTACTCTAATGCAACGGCTAAAAATGGTCTTGCATTAGGTTCCTATAGTGTGGCAGACCGTGCAGCGGGCACGAGTGGCTATGATCCTGTTTCTAAAGCCGCATCCACAGATGCTTCTCCTACTTGGAAATCCACCATGGGAGCAGTATCTCTTGGTGATCAGTCTACAGGTAAAACACGTCAACTTACTAATCTTGCGGCAGGGTCTGAAGATACAGATGCAGTTAATGTGGCTCAATTGAAGAGTTTGCAATCTACGATTAATAATCAAGGTGGCAGCCTAGTTAATATCAATAATCGACTCTCTGATATGACACATGAATACAAGAAGGGGATTGCTGGAACGACTGCAATAGCATCTCTTCACTATCTAGATTATGATCCAGACAATAAATGGTCCTTTGCGGCAGGCTATGGCCATTATAAGGGTGAAAATGCGGCTGCCATTGGTGCTGCCTATCGGCCTAATGAAGATGTATTGCTCAATCTCAGCACAGCCATCGGTGCTAATCATTTAGTTGGGGCAGGGGTCTCCTTTAGAACAGGCCATACGAGTCAAATAAAAGATGATCGCAAATCTTTGGCTAAAGAAGTGGAAGCCTTGCGTGCTCTTGTTATGAAACAACAGGAACAAATTAATCAATTAATGAAAAAATAGCCTATTGGGGTTTATCGTGGGCTGATTATCTTGCCTAGACTATGGAAAAGGATATCTATATGACTAACCTAGCTTCTGAAAGTTATGAAAATCTCGTATACCCATCAAAACCGTTTCCTTATACCTCTATCAATATGCTGGCGGCGCAGGCTCGGATTTGGGGCCTAGAACCAGTACCTATCCGTGGCGCTAGAGTTCTTGAGTTAGGTTCTTCTTTTGGGGGGAATATTATCTCCCAAGCTCTATACTTCCCAGAGTCTCAATTTGTTGGCATTGATTTGTCAGAGACTCAAATTAAGGAAGGACAGAAGATTATAGCTGCGATGGGCTTGAAGAATATTCGCTTAGAAGAAGCTAATATTATGGATATTGATAAGTCTTTTGGTTCCTTTGACTATATTATCGTTCATGGCATCTGGTCTTGGGTACCTGATGTAGTAAAAGAGAAAATCCTTACAATTTGTAGCCAAAACTTAACAGAGCGGGGTATTGCCTATGTATCTTATAATACCTATCCGGGATGGAAACGGTTGGACCAAATCCGGGATATGATGTTATTTGCTAGTGACGGGCAAGATAATTTATTGAAAGCGACCCAAGAAGGCAAAGCCTTTATTAAAGGCGTGGCAGAGGCCATTCAAGTTGATAAGGACGCAAGCCATAAACGGTCTTCTCTCTTACAAGATATAGATATTATTTTACAAAAATCTGATTACTATGTGGCTCATGAGCATTTGGCTACCTTTAATGATCCTGTATATGTGAGTGACTTCATTAGCCGGGCAGAGGCTGCCGGTTGTGCCTATATTGGCGACTCTAATTTTCAACTATCCTTTACATCGTGGCTAGATCAAGAGATAAAAGACTTGATTGAGTCTTGGGATGATCAAGATCAAGCACGGCGCGAGCAAATTATTGACTATATGAAGAATACCCAATTCCGCCGCGCATTATTGACTAGCCAGGCCAATGGTAAACATGTTCGTCGTGATGAGCAAACGACAAGAGAGATACTAAGGGATCTCTGCTATATGAAAACAGATCAAGATAAGCTGTTCCTTTCAGAGCAGGATCCTCTGTTATCTACAATTGAAGAACTTGCAGAGGGAAATGGTTATTTCACGCTAGATGATATTAGCGATAGCATGGCTAGGAACTATCCATCTGAGGCTTTCAATGAAGAGCGAGCAGATAAAATCTTATTCCACTTGCTAGTCATTAACCGCTTATATGTATATATGGAAGACTGCCAATCGCAACCATTCCGAGATAATGAGACTATTGTACCTAAGCGCTATATAGACTATGTGGAAACATTGCTAGGTGGGGCTCATCAGTATATCTGGGGGAGTAACCAAGACAATAACATTAATAATCTGTACAATGAAGATATCCTCTTTATTATGAAAGCATGCGCTCAGCCACTGACCAGGGAAGGTCTTGTTCAATCGTTTAAAAATTATAAGAGAAACCAAGGTTTAGAGACGGAGGATCAATCGTACTATATGTATATCGATAAGATCCTTAATATCCTCGGTCAATGGGGCTATTTAGCATCTGGTAAATAATGTATAAGATAAGCAAATAGAGAATCGAGCTTTCAAAAGAACTCAGGCGTGAATCCTGGGTTCTTTTTTTATAACTATAAAAGAATTATGGGGAACTAAGGATTAACTATTGAAGCGTATATCCTATATATATTCCTTGTATATATTGGGCTATGAAAAATAGTATATAAAAGATGAAAAATCAAAATAAAGCATGCAATTTATAAAAAATTTATAAATTGCATGACAGGCAAGTCAATACCTGTTTAAGCCCTTAAAAATATAGATAAATTGAGCAGTTAATTGATTTATAAAATAGTTACAATTAGCATTAAATAAAAATGAAGGATATCAAAGAATTTAGATTTACAAAATATTTATAAAGTGGTAAGCTATAAGTGTTATAAGTGAATGCTCTGTGAGTGCTCTGTTGCCTTTTAGGGCTCGCTTAGAAGAGTATGTATGCCGTGTGCATATTGTTTCGGTTTAAGAAAGGAGTTCATAGTTTCTATGAATAAGATCTTCAAGGTTGTTTGGTCCAAATCAAAACAATGCTATGTTGTAGTATCTGAAATGGCGAAAAACAACAGTGGTAAGAAAAAAGTCCTTGCAAGTGTGTTGGCTGCTTTAGCAGTCGTGAGTGCAGGAGGCGTGGGGAGCTCTGTACAGGCAGACACCGATTTGCGGTTTAGTTCTGTTAATATTTCTCCAAGTGGTACATTAAATGGTTCTAACAGTGTGTCTCACAACTCTGTAGTAGTTGGTTACCAAAATAATACTACTGGTGGGAGTGGTAACGGACATATCATCTATGGTGCCAATAATACAGCAACACAAGACTCCTCTTTAGCGATTGGTAATCAGAATACGTCGACAGGTCCAGCGTCTACAGCTATCGGTGTTGGCTCTCAGGCAACAGGAACAAATACCATTGCAATGGGTAATGTAGCAAAAGCTAATAAAACTGATAATATTGCTATTGGCACCTATTCTGAAGCAATGACTAATGGCCAAGATGCATACGCTGTTGCAATGGGTTCTTATTCAAAAGCTAATGCACATATGGCCGTTGGTATCGGTGCACTTGCTAATGCAACAGGTACTGAATCCACAGCGGTTGGTGCAGGCTCTAAAGCAACTGCTAAAAACTCTCAAGCCTTTGGTGCGCGTAACACTGCATCTGGTCTACATGCCACAGCTATTGGTTATGGCAATACTTCTAAGGTAGAAGACACTATTACAATGGGTACTTCCAATAATGCGAACATTGGTGGTGGTATTGCTATCGGTCAAAATAACCTTGCAGACTCTACTGTAGGTGGTGGCCGTGCTGCAGGTAATACGATGATCGCTATTGGTCGTGAAAATGAGGCGACTGCAGAAGATACTGTAGCAATTGGTCGTAAAACAAAAGCATCTCAGAACGTTTCTGTTGCCATTGGTGCGCGTACTGAAGCAACAGGCTCTGGTGCTATCGCTATTGCTGGTAATGGTGAAGGTTATCAAACTACATCTACTGGCACCGGTTCCATTGCCATTGGCATGCAATCTAACTCCACTGGTACTGCTTCTACTGCGTTGGGTGGTGTTGCGCAAGCAACTGCTAAAGGTGCTTCTGCTCTTGGTTTTAGAGCGAATGCATCTGCTGAAAGTGCGACTGCATTAGGTCAAGAATCTTCTGCATCTGTAAAAGATGGTGTTGCCCTTGGTTCCTATTCTAAAGCCACAGTAGATAAAGGGGTTCAAGGCTTTAATCCAGCGACTGGCCGGACTAACAAATACAGTGATCAAGCAGGTGCTGTAGGAACGTCTACATTGGCTGCTGTATCTGTAGGCGATGGGGCAAATGCAACTCGTCAAATTACTGGCCTTGCAGCTGGTACTGAAGACACTGATGCCGTTAATGTAGCTCAATTGAAAAACGTTAATTTGAAGTTTGCTGGTAATTCTGGCAATGGCGACGTGTTGTTAAAAGATGGCACCTTGAATGTTAAAGGTGAAGGTCTTATCTCCACTTCTGCTGACAATGATGGGATTAAAGTAAAGCTTACCCAAGGTGGTACTATTACAGCGGATAACACTGGTAAGGCAAAAGAACCTACCAATAATGGTGTAGCAACAACTCAAAATGTAGTACAAGCTATCAACAACTCTGGTTGGAATGCTACTGCAGGCAGTGAAGATGGTGGTACTCATACGGGCAACCCAGTATCTGCTATCGTAAAACCAGGTAATACTGTTGCCTTTGTAGCAGGCAAAAACCTTAATGTTGAACAACGTGTCGGTAGTGCGTCTACTGGTGGCGACCAAGAATACATCTACTCCTTGAACAAGGATGTTGATTTGACAAAAGATGGTTCCTTGACAATTGGTGACACTAAAATTGTTAATGATGGCTTGACTATTACTGGTGGCCCATCCATTACTAAAACGGGTATCAATGCTGGTAATAAGACAATTACCAATGTATCTGATGGTGTCAATAACAACGATGCAGTCAATGTATCTCAATTGAAGGCTGTCGCTGCTAAAGAACGTCATATCAAACCTGATACTTATGCAGTAGATGGCAATGGCAATGTAACCATGACTTATGTCGATGGTGACGGTAAGGATGTTGCTGGCGACAAGGCAATTATTACTGGTGTTGCTAAACAAGATCTTTCCAACATCAATAATGCTGGTAAGAATGTTATCACTGGCCTTGGCACCATTGTAAAAGCTGGTGACAATGTCAACGTATCTGAAAGCTCTGATGCAACAACAGGTCAAAAAACATATACAGTTAATGCTGTAACACCTGCTGTTTACACAAAAGCTGACGGCACAAAAGTTGTTAAACGCCCTAATGGTACTTTCACAACAAACCTTGATGGTTCTGCTGGTAACGACGTAGATGGAGCTGATGTTATTGCTTCCTTCATGGATGGTAATGGCAACACAACTGGCGGTAACATGGTTATCAACAATGTGGGCTCTGCTATTGATAAGACTGGTACATCCACAGGCGATGCATTCTTGACTAAGTTAAATACAGCAGCGACTAACACACCAAATGCAGCTGTAAACGTAAAAGACCTTAAGAATACATCCGATGCATTGGTTGACAAAGGCTTGAAATTCACTGGTAACAACACGGGAACTGAAAATGCTCATAAACTTGGTTCTCTTGTAAAAGTTCAAGGTGAAGGCCTTGCTGCAACAGACGTTCCAACCTTCGCATCTGCAGCTGGTAACATCGCAGTAGTTGCTAATGGCACAGATACATTGGAACTCAAGTTGAACAAAAACTTGAAGGGTATTAACTCCGTAAATAACGGCAATACTTCCATCCTATTGAATGACGCTCCAAATACTACAACACCTGCTGTAACTATTAAGGGCGGCAACTTGTCCTTGGGCGATGGCACAACTAACAATAAGATTGTGAACTTAGCTCCTGGTACAGATGACAACGATGCTGTTAACGTAAAACAATTGAAAGCGGCTAAGACAGTTGTTGAAGCTGGTTCTAACGTAACTGTTACTAAAAACACAGGATCTAATGGTGAAGATGTTTACACTGTAAGCGCTACTGGTGGTGGTTCTACAACTGCTTCTTCTTGGAATGTAAAATCCACAGGTAATCTAGATACTACATCTGAAACTAATGCTAAGACCATTTCCAATGGTAATACTGTTGAAATGGCTGCAGGTAAGAACCTCACTGTAAAACAAACATCTGATGCTAATGGTGCTAAGGTTGAATTTGCCTTGAATAAAGACTTGACCAACCTCGACAAAGTCGTTGTTAATGGTAAAGATGGTATTAATGGTAAAGATGGTGTAACTATCATTGGACCACAAGGTGCAGCTGGTGCTCCTGGTATGCCTGGTACTAACGGTATCGATGGTAAAGTTGGCATCTCTGGTAAAGATGGTAAAGATGCTGTATCCATTGCTGGTAAGGATGGCGTTGGTACAATCGGCTTGACAGGCCCACAAGGCCCTGCTGGTGCTGATGGTAAAGGCGTAGATATCTCTACTGATCACGGCACGCAAACCCTTGTTAAGCAAGAAGCTAACAATGATAACAAGTCCGAACGTATCGTATACGTACCAAAAGATAAAGATGGCAACCCATTGAAAGATGGCGACGGCAACACGATTAAACGTGAAGTAGCTACAATGGATGATGGCTTGAAGTTCAAGGGTGATAACGCAACTGTTATCAAGAAACCTTTGGGTGAGCAACTCGATATTATTGGCGGCGCAACTGGTACTTTGTCTGATAACAACATTGGCGTTAACGAAGACAACGGCAAGTTGAAAGTTCAATTGGCTAAGACTATCGACCTTACTAAAGATGGTTCTGTAACAACAGGTAACACTAAAGTAGATAACGGTGGTGTAACAATCACAGCACCTACTGGTGGTACAACAACTAACGTTACCTTGACTCAATCCGGCCTCGATAACGGCGGTAACAAGATTGTGAACGTTAAAGAAGGCACAGCTGATACTGATGCAGTTAACGTAAAACAATTGAAAGACGCTAAAACTGTATTGGTAGATGGTAAGAACACTAAGAAGGAAGGCACTGGTACAGCTGCTGATCCATACAAGGTAAATGTTGAAGGTGCCTTGGTTGATATCTCATCCATCACAAATGGTTCTGGCTCTGGCAAATTGTCCTTCGGTCCTAATCAAACAGTAACTGTTGATGGTGACCATAGCATCACTCTCAATGCTAAGACCGGTAAGATTGGTGGATTGCAAAATAAGACCTTCGATCCTAACAACTTCACATCTGGTCAAGCTGCAACAGAAGACCAATTGAAATCTGTTCATGATACCTTGAAGGCATCTGAATTGCACATTGCACCAACCACAGGTACTACAGAAGATAAAGGTGGTACAGCATCTGGCACAACTAACGTTTACAAGTATGATGCAACGAATAAGACAGTTACATTGACTTATAATGATGGCAATGGTCAAGCTGTAAGTGGCCCTAAGGCTGTTATCGACTTCTCTGCTCTTAACGTAACTCCTGGTAACAACTACGGCTTCAATACTAATGCAGGTGGTAATCTTGCAACAGGTACGACAGCAAACGTAAAACCAGTGGCTAGTGGCAAGACTGTAACCTATGCAGCAGGTAAGAACTTGACTGTTGAACAAAAAGAAACAAACGGCGATCTTACTTATACATATGCATTGGACAAAGACCTTACTAACCTCGATAAGATCGTTGTAAATGGTAAGGATGGTCAACCTGGTCATGATGGTGTAACCATTACTGGTCCACAAGGCACAGCTGGTGTTGATGGCAATAACGGTAAGGTAGGCATCTCTGGTAAAGACGGTAAAGACGCTGTATCCATCTCTGGTAAGGATGGTGTTGGCCACATTGGTTTGACTGGTCCTGCAGGCAAAGATGGTAAAGATGCGACTGCTGATATTACCGTAAAAGACGGTGTTCCTGGTGTAGATGGTGCACCTGGCGATTCCATGACTCGTATCGTTTACAAAGATAAAGACGGTAAGGATCACGAAGTGGCAACCCATGACGACGGCATGAAGTTTGCTGGCGATAATGGTCAAACTAACCAAGATACTAACCCTAACGTTATCAAGAAACACCTCAACAATGTTGTGGATATCATCGGTGGTGCGACAGGCACTTTGACTGATAATAACATTGGTGTTAATGCTGACAATGGCAAGTTGAAAGTTCAATTGGCTAAGGATATCAATCTTACTAAGGATGGTTCCTTGACAATTGGCGGTACCAAAGTAGATGGTAATGGTTTGACTATCACTGGTGGTCCATCTGTAACTAAGACTGGTATTGATGCTGGTAATAAGGCAATCACTAATGTTGCTAATGGCACTAACGATTCCGATGCAGTTAATGTATCTCAATTGAAGGGTAGCATTACAACTGTTAAGTCTTCTGATGGTTCTATCACTGTAACTGATGCCAACGCTGGTTCTACTGATCCAACTAAGGGGCATGCTTACGATATTAAGGTGAATAACCAAGGTGTTGTAAACAATGCACAACTTCCAGTTGAATACACCAAGGCAGATGGTACTAAGGTTTATAAACAACCAAATGGTACTTTCAATACGGCTAAGGATGGCTCTGGTACTGTAGTCAATGCTGGCGACGTTATCGCATCTATGAATAATGGATCTGATTCTACAACAGCGCCTATGAAGTTAGCTAATGTAGGCTCCTCTATTGCGGGTCAAAGCGGTACTACTTACCTTGATAAGATTAATGCAGCAGCTTCTAACCCTAACACTACAAATAATGCTGTTAACGTATCTGACCTTAAAGATACAGCTAAAGCAATCGGTGATAAAGGCTTGAACTTCGGTGCTCAATCTGGTACTGATATCCATAAAAACTTAGGCGAAAAACTTGAAATTGTTGGTGGCGGTCAAAAGGCTGATAGCGAATATGATGCATCCAACATCAAGACCATGACTAAGGATGGCAAAGTCGTTGTTGCCCTTGATAAGAACATCAAAGCGGATACTGTAACCGTTGGTAAAGACGGTAAAGACGGCGTTGATGGTAAGATCGGTGTTAATGGTAAAGATGGCGCATCTGTAACGATCAATGGTAAAGATGGCTCCATTGGCTTACAAGGTCCTAAGGGCGCTGATGGTAAAGATGGCGCTAGCGCTACCATCAAAGTTAAGGACGGCGTTCCTGGTGTTGATGGTAAAGATGGCGAAACCTTGACTCGTATCGTATACGAAACTAAGGATGGCGTAGAACATCAAGTAGCAACTCATGATGATGGCTTGAAGTTCACTGGTAACAACACATCTACCGTGAATAAACATCACTTGAACAGCCTCGTTAAAGTTCAAGGCGAAGGTGTTACAGAAGCTCAATCTACTAGCTTCCAATCCGCAGCTGGCAACATCAACGTGAAAGCTAATGGTACAGACACTCTTGAAGTTCAATTGAATAAAGACCTCAAAGGTATCAACTCCATTAGAAATAGCGCTACTGGTCCTGCTATGACCTTCAATACTGGTGACATCGCTATCTCCGGTGGCAACCTCAACATGGGTGGCAACAAGATTACCAATGTAGGTCCTGGCACAGATGGTACTGATGCGGTTAACCTCAATCAATTGAAGGCAGCTCGTACAGTTGTTACATCTAAGGATGGTTCCGTAACTGTTACATCAAATGAAAACCAAGCTACTCATGAAATGACCTATGATTTGAAGGTTAATGGTGCTCATGACCCACGCGTTGATCAACTCAACGAAGAAATCGGTCGCGTAGGTGCTCAAGGTGCCGCTCTTGCAGCCTTGAAACCTATCCAATACGATCCATTGGAACCAACTCAAATCATGGCTGGTTATGGTAACTACCGTGGCAACTCTGCCTTGGCAGTGGGCGTAGCTCATTACAAGAACGAATCCACTATGCTCCATGCTGGTATGTCTTGGGCTGGCGGCTCTAGCCACATGATGGCCAATGCTGGTGTAACTTGGAAGTTCGGTAACCGCGATGCTGAAAATGCTATTGCAGATCGTTACCGCAAGGGCCCTATCTCTGCAGCTTATGCATTGCAAAATGAAATGGCAGCTGTGAAAGCTCAAAATGCCGGATTGAAGAGTGAAGTTTCTGACTTGAAAGCTGAAAATCAACAAATGAAAGCTCAAATTGCTGCTATGATGGCAAAATTAGGCCTCTAATTTGTAAGAAGTCCTGCTTAGGTTGGTGAAAGTCTTCGGACTTTCACCCCTAAGACGGCTTTCACTCAAGATACTCAAAGAGGGGAGACCCTTAGATTCATTTAATTCGACATAGAAATGAGGAATAGATATGAAAAAATCTCTTGTGCTCGCTCTTGCAGCAGCATCTTTCATGAGCTTGGCACCTATGACAGGCCATGCAGCTAGTGCTCCAACATATGATGACCAATTGATTGTCAAAGATCCTGTAACACAACCAACCTTGTCTAATACGGTTCTTGTTCCTGTAGCTAGTCCACAAGTGGTAGAAGCCCTTCATGATTACGTGGTAGCATGGCAACATGCTGATGAAAAAGTGGCTGAAGCTCGCGCTAAATACAAGGAAGAAGAAAAAGAAGTTCGTTTGACTAAGGCTGATCGCAAATGGTTGCATTCCCAAGATGAACATACCTATGCTAGCTATTTCCGCACCCACTCCATTGGCCGTGTACACGGTTACGAAGTGGCTATGAACTGGAATGGCGAAAACCGCAATGTCAACGACTACCATTACTTCTCCATGCCTGGCTACAATGAAGAAGATGGCTTTACTAACTCCTATGGCTTCAACGTACTCCGCGGTATGGTTGATCAAATCAATACGGTAGTGCTTGACCAAGAAAAGGCAAATAAAGCATCTGGTCAACCAATGACTATGGACCAAGCAAAGGCTGTGGAAGCTAAGATTTTGGACATTATGTCTAAAGAGCAAGAACATGTAAGCAACGAAGAACTTCGTCATTACATGAATGAAACAGTATGGTTTGCTGCTAAGGAAACAGTAAAGAACAAGGCTAGCGAAGAACCTACTGCTGACGATGAACACGTAGTAGATTTGAAAGCAGCTATGGAAAATCCAAACTTCCATAAGGTTGACCTTCGTAAGGCAATCAACAAATAAATCTGGTATAGAATATATTCAGATACATAACCTATGTGATTTTCTCCTTTCTACATAGGGAAAAGAAAAAGCTCACACCTTAAGGTGTGAGCTTTTTTGTATAAAAAATAAAATGAGTATTTGGAATATGATAATTTGATGTATACGAATATATAAAATATATAAATATAAAAGTTTATATACCTCTTAGAGAATGCGGTTGTTACAAGAAAGAACACTGTTAATTAGAGGAGTGAATAAAGATTAAAAAGATGAATTTTACATTATATATAAAGGCGAGTATAATAATAAAAATGAATATTAAATTAGTTTTTGTATGATTTAAACATGCGCAATATACCTGATTTTTACTTGCCTTTGTTTATGAATCATATTTTAGTTAGCTTATTTAATGGAAGGTATTTGTATGAATCGCATTTATAATGTTATCTGGTCTAAAACCAAGAAATGCTATGTTGTCGTATCTGAAATAGTTAGAGGGGAGGGAAAGGCTAAAACCACATATTCTGTGGGAGGCTTGCCTACACGCTTAGGGGTCCTTATGGCTGCGACGGCTTTGTTATTAGGATCTTCTCTAACGCCTGTGCAAGGTGCGGCTATTATTATTGATGATGTGAATAATGCTGGTTATGTAACAGGGCAACAAGGCGGATCAAAGTGGAGCTATTTGTATAATTACAATAATCCGGGTAATATGAATGCTTTGGATGGGTCAAACGCCACAATCTATTATTCTAACAATCCATTGACTGGTATTTCTATCGGTCGCAATACCAACATTGCAGAGACAAGTGATCCGTCCTACTATTCAGGCGTAGCGATAGGTGACTATGCACAAGCTACAGGAGGACTAGCCTTTTCTATTGGTAACTATGCGCAAGCCACTAACCGGTCTTCTATGGCTTTGGGGACGGCTACCCTCTCCAAGGGCTTTAATTCCCTTGCCATGATGCGTCAAGCTGCTGCTACAGGGGACTTCTCCACCGCTATTGGGACAGCCTCTTGGGCAAATGGGTCAGGTAGCTTTGCTATGGGCTACTCAGCCCAAGCTAAGGGGGATCAGTCTATTGCTATTGGGGCAGCAGAACCAATAACGGTAGCTGGTAGTGGCGCCGAACCAAGTGCCGAATATAATGGAGCTAGTAATACTATAACAGAAGGGGCTAGGTCCCTAGCTTTTGGTACGAAAGCACGTACGGCAAGTGGTGCCGATGATTCCATGGCCTTTGGGTCCAATGCTAAGACTCATGCAGCCAACTCAGTCGCAATGGGTAGTGGGTCTCGAACAAGGGGGGCCGATGCTTTTGCTATTGGGAATACGGCTTATGCGTCTGGTGAGGGGTCGACTGCCTTAGGCAAATCATCTAAATCAAAAGGTAAAGATAGTATTGCTATGGGCTCTTTCTCACAAGCAACGAAAGTCAATGCCATTGCCATGGGCGGTAGTGCTCAGGCTTTAGAAGAAGATGCCCTTGCCCTTGGTGGGGCCTCCAATGCCAGTGCCAAGGGTACTATGGCTATAGGGTCTAAGGCTAGTGCGACGAGTGAAAATGCTACAGCCATTGGTAAAGAGGCTTCGGTAGCAGGTTCTAACTCCATGGCTATTGGTTATAAGGCTGTAGCCGATGCTAATAATTCCTTGGCCTTAGGTTCTGGTACAGAGGTTAAGGGTACCTTAACAAATGGTTATTCTGCCTTTACCAATGAGATTAATGATAACGTTAACCACGGTGTGGTTGCAGTTGGTAACGTTACTAGTGAACGGCGCATCATCAATGTAGCTGGTGGTGAAAAGGATACTGACGCAACCAATGTAAAACAATTGCGTTACGTAAATAATAACTTAGCGCAAACGATTGCCGGTCCTTCCTATACCGGTTATGAGTCCAACGGCTCCACCTATAAGGCCCCTGATTTTGCTATTAAGAATACTACCTATCATACGGTAAAAGAAGCTGTAGAAGCGGCTCAAACTAACTTCTTCAGCACTAACGGTACTTCTACCGACGCTAACTATGATAATACAGGGGCCACAGGAACCCATGCTACAGCCGCTGGTGTAGGTGCTACTGCTTCTGCTGCTAATGCGACAGCAATGGGTGCTGGTGCAAGCGCGACGATCCAAGATGGGGTGGCCCTTGGCTCACATTCTGTAGCATCTACCGCAGCAGGCCAAACTGGCTATGATGTAAAAACCACAGATAACCGTGCTAATGGTTATGCAGGCTTAACAGGTGCGGCTGCAACTTCAAGTTTAGGCGCCGTATCCATCGGTCAGGCAGCTACTGCTACTGATCCAGCTGCTACTCGTCAAATTACCAACCTCGCAGCAGGTACTGAGGATACTGATGCGGTTAACGTAGCTCAATTGCGCAATGTTAATCTTAAAATTGCGGGCAATACCAATGCTAATAATGGTAAAAATGACGTCCTCTTGGATAGCCAAACCCTTAGTATCAATGGAGATGGCTCCTATGTGACGACTAAGGCAGATGGGCAAACCGTATTGGTGACCTTGACCGATGCGACTAAGAATAAGATTGATAGTGGTCTTAAATTTGATGCTAACCAAGGTGGGGCTAAGACTAATAAACTAGGATCCAAGGTGACGATTAAGGGTGATGGGTCTAATATTATCACCAAGATTAGTCAAGATGGCAATGGAGATAGCACAATCAATGTAAATCTTGGTAAAGATATTACAGCGGAAAGCATCACTGCCACTGGTGCTCCTGGCCAAGCAGGCAAGGTGGGTATCAATGGTAAGGATGGAGTGACGACCAACATCTCTGTAAGCCGTGATGGCCAACCTGGTATTGATGGAGCGGCCGGTACAACGACTACACGTCTCGTATATGAAAAGCCAGATGGGACCACAGAAGAAGTAGCAACCCTTAATGATGGACTTGCCTTCAAGGGTGATATGGGGGCTACTTCCAAGGTAAAACTGAATAAATTAGTTAATGTAACGGGTGGTATTACCAATGCAGCCGATTTGGCAACCGGCAATAATATTGGTGTAACTTCCGCTGCAGTCGATGCCAGTGGTAATGCATCCTTACAATTGCAACTAGCAAAAGATCTAAGTGGGTTACGGTCTGTAACTGCTACTGATACTGTAAAAGCGGGCACAGCTACGGTGGGGAAACAAACTGTTACTGACAATAAGGGCGGTAACCAAACCGGTAACTTTGTAACTGGACTCGATAATACTAGCTGGAATATGAGGGACCCTGTCTTTGTCCCAGGTCGCGCGGCTACAGAAGATCAATTAAAGGTTGTATCGGATGCGGTGAGGGCTGCTAATGCAGGTTCTGGAGACTACCATCTCATTGCTAATCCAGCCAATACAACAGATGGCTCTTACAAGGTGACTAATAATCAAATAGATCTTACCGTTAAGGATGAAAAATCTGGTGATGCTAAGACTGTAACAATCAAGGATGTAGCCTCTAAAACTGAATTGGATAAGCTAAAAGATCGGTCTGTTAAATATGATCTTGATGGGTCTGGTAATCCAGATAGATCCAAGGTCACCTATGAGGGTCCAACCTATACCAATAAGACTGGTGGTACCCATGTCTCCAATGTGGCTTATGCAACTGGTAACGATGGGTCTGAAGCGGTTAACGTGGATTATTTAAACGATAAGATTAAAGACGCTTCTGATGAATTGATTAACAAGGGCCTTAAATTCGATGCCAATAAAGGTGGCGTTAAGACTAATAAATTGGGGTCTAAGGTAACGATTAAAGGCGAAGGTAACCAAGCCGACGCTAACTATAGTGGCGAAAATATCAAGACCTTTATCGACCAAGATGGGGCTGGTAATACAAGTATTACTGTTAAGATGGATAAAAATATCATCGCGGATTCCATCAAGGTTAACAAGGATGGCCGCGATGGTAAGGATGGCGTATCCATTACAGGCCCTACTGGCCAAGTTGGTCAAGCAGGCAATAATGGTAAGGTTGGTATTACTGGCGCTGATGGTAGGGATGCTGTGTCCATATCCGGTAAGGATGGGGTAGGCCATATTGGCTTGACCGGTCCTGCAGGCACAAACGGCGTTAATGGCACTAATGGCATCGATATGACCGTGAAAAATGGCTATGATGATGCAGCTAAGGGTGTTAAGGGCGAAAAAGGTGTCGACGGTGTGGATGGAATCACCCGCATTGTGTACACGGATAAGACGGGTGAGCACCAAGTGGCAACTATGGATGATGGTATGCTATACGGTGGTGACTCCGGTACTGTAATCAAGAAGAAACTCAATAATCAAGTGAATGTTAAGGGGGGCATTACAGATGCGTCTAAACTTTCTACAGAGGATAATGTAGGGGTTGTGTCCGATGGTTCCGATACCCTACGGGTTCGTCTGGCTAAAGACCTCAAGGGACTGGATTCTGTAACTGCTAATAATACAGTGAAAGCAAGCACTGTTACCATGGGTAAGCAAGAAGCTACTAAAGCTGATGGCTCTCATGAGACTGGTAATTATGTGACAGGCCTGGATAACACGAGTTGGGATCCTAACAATATTGTATCTGGTCGGGCCGCTACAGAAGACCAATTAAAAGCAGCTATAGCTAATCAAGCAGCTAGTGGCAAGCTGAAGTTCAATGCTAATGTAGGCGGTCTTAAGACTAATAGTTTAGGCTCTACTATTACTATACAAGGGGAAGGTAACCAAGCGGATACCAACTATAGTGGGGATAATCTTAAGACCTTTATCGATCAAGATGGGGCTGGTAACACACGGATTACCGTTAAGATGGATAAAAATATCATCGCCGATTCCATCAAGGTCAACAAGGATGGTCGCGATGGTAAGGATGGCGTCACCATTACAGGCCCTACTGGCCAAGCGGGTCAAGCTGGCAACAATGGTAAGGTTGGTATTACTGGTGCTGATGGTAAGGATGCAGTGTCCATATCTGGTAAGGATGGGGTAGGCCATATTGGTCTGACTGGTCCTGCAGGTACAAACGGCGTTAATGGTACTAATGGCATCGATATGACCGTTAAAAATGGCTATGATGATGCGGCTAAGGGTGTTAAGGGCGAAAAAGGCGTCGACGGTGTGGATGGAATCACCCGCATTGTGTACACGGATAAGACTGGTGAGCACCAAGTGGCAACTATGGATGATGGTATGCTATACGGTGGTGACTCGGGCGCTGTCATCAAGAAGAAGCTTAATAACCAAGTGAATGTTAAGGGTGGTATTGTCGATCCTAACAAATTGTCTACAGAAGATAATTTGGGCGTGGTGTCAGATGGATCTGACACCTTGAAAGTCCGCTTGGCTAAAGACCTTAAAGGCCTCAATTCTACTACTTTCAACAATGGCACTAATGGCAACACAGTTGTCAATGGTGGTGGCTTGTCCATCAATGATGCGGCGGGCAATCCATTGACTTCCATTACTAAGGATGGAGTGACTATCACGAATGGTCCTTCCCTAACGACTGGTGGCATAGACGCAGGCAGTAAGAAAATCACTAATGTAGCTGATGGACGTGTGGCATCAGGATCTAAGGATGCTATTAATGGGGGCCAATTGCATGATGCCGTAGAATCTATTAAGACGGATGCATTTGGTCTCAAGGCTGAAGATGGTCAATCTATTAAGAAGAATCTGGGCCAAGTAATCGATGTAAAGGGCGATGGAAACATCAAAACATCTGTTGAGAACGGGGCTATTAAGGTGTCTTTGAAGGATACCGTTACCTTGGGGACCGATCCATCTAAGCAAATTAAGTTGGATGGGTCTACGGGCAATATCACTGCGGGTAATACTGTAAAAGCTGGTGATATTATCATGGGTAACCAATCCTCTGGTGGGCAAAATGGGAACTTTGTAACAGGTCTTGATAACAAGACTTGGGACCCAGCAAATCCTAGCGCTGTAACAGGCCGGGCCGCTACCGAAGACCAATTGAAAGCAGTTAACGATGATCTAAATAACAGAATCACCGGTGGGCGGATTTTCCAAGGGGATCAAGTAGGCGCTGCTGGCAAGGTAGTTCGTGCCCTTGGTGACAGCTTGAACCTCAAGGGGGGCGCTGATGTAAGCAAGTTGACCGATAATAATATTGCTGTTCTTAAGAATACAGCTGGTGACGGCTATGACATCAAGCTAGCTAAAAACTTAATGATGGGTGATGGATCTACATCCTATACCAAACCTATAGTTGGCAACCAGTCTAACCCATATACAGTGAATACTGTTGTTGATGGCGGTGGTATTACGATTACGCCATCCGTTAATGGTAATTCTCTTCCTGGTCATACTGTCAGTCTTACTGAAAAAGGCCTCGATAATGGTAACAATACTATTACGAATGTGGCACCTGGTGTTAACGGTACTGATGGTGTTAACGTTAATCAATTGACCCGTGCTATTGGCAATGTAGATAACAAAATTGCCGATGTGGGGGCTGCAAGTGCAGCTATGGCAGGACTCAAACCATTGCAATATGACCCATTGGAACCAACTCAAATTTTGGCTGCCGTGGGCAACTACAAGGGATCTACTGCTGCAGCTATCGGCTTAGCTCACTATACTAACGAATCCACCATGCTTCATATGGGCGTATCCTTAGGTGGACACGATACTATGGTTAATGCTGGTATCTCCTATAAATTTGGCTCCTCTGATGCTAAGAAAGCCATCCCTGATCGCTATAAGGCCGGCCCAATCTCCTCTGCTTATGTTCTCCAAGATGAAGTGACTGCTTTGAAGGCAGAAAATCAACGAATGAAAGAACGTGATATGGAATTGAGCGCTAAATACGATCAAGTGCAAAAGGATAATGAAGAAATGAAGGCACAAATTGCCTTGCTTATGAAACAAGTTGGGCTTGTAAAATAAGCGATCCTTCTTGCTTGGGGTCTGGATTAGCTGAGAATTAGAATGGAGCCGTCCTAGGGGGACGGCTCCTTATGGGGGACTTTATGAATTTGAAAAAGAATATGTTTTTTATTGGCCTATTAGTTATAGGGGTTACTGGTCAAGTCTATGGGGCACAAGATATTTTGATGATGCCAACTGTAGCTAGGGGACCTTTAAGTGTCCAAGAAAGGGCAGCTTCTATTGCTAGCCCTAGCGACGAGGCAAAGGCTGTAGTTGATCAATTTACGGACTTTCAATTGGGGCAATTCAATAAGGTAGTTCATGATGATGCGGCTATTCTATCTGGCCAAGAACGCTATCGTAATAGTGCTTTGTACTATATGAATGTGCGTCGGTCCTGGTATATCGATAGCCATAATTACAAGACTAATAGCTATGCTAGCCAAGCTTTGAATGCTATGTATGATGACTATAAAACCTATTTAAATAAGCATCTCCTAGTAACAGATTATAACCAATCTGACTACAAAGAGGGGTTGTTGGTCATTTTAGATAAGCATACGGCTACTGTGTATGATGATGAATTGCGGTCTTATTTAAATGAGATGGTTATTTTCTCCTTCCGCCAAGCCATGGAAGATACTAATCGTTTGGTGACGGTTAAGGAAGCACCTAATGCTCATATGGTTAATTTGCGCAAGACCATTCACCAATAGTCCTTATCTATGTTAAGGGTAGTGGATACAGCTTAGGCATGGGGGCCTTGTCTAGTCCATTATAGTAAACAAGAAAAGCTCACACCTTAGGGTGTGAGCTTTTCTTGTTTATCTGTATGTGAATTGGTATCCTAGTATGTGCACTTGCTGTCCATGCACTAGATAGACCTAGTTTTCTTTTAATATATAGCCTTTTCCCCAATGGAAGCAGGCCAGGCTGAGACCCATGCCCAGACAGATAGGGAAGGCGTATTCAATAGACCAATGACTGAGCTCGATGAGAAATACACAGGCTGTAAGGGGCATCTTTTGATTAACGCCTAAGTAGAGGGCGGCTCCGATGAAAGCGGCCCCCCCTATATTGACCCCATAGCTAGGGTCGAAGCCTAAACTTATGAGACCTGTATTCCACAGAACAGCTGAGGCCAAACCTAAGGTGGAACCTAACATCATAGATGGAGTTAAGCGACCGCCGTAGGCGCCGGCTAGGGTGGCTAAGAGGATGGCGCCCCACTTAGCAGCAAAAAGTTCTAAGGCGTATTGGGCTGAAATTAGGTCGCTAAAGGTTAGTTGGTTGCCGGGTTTGCCATTACCCAAAATAGATGGGTACCAGATGGCTAGGAGGCCGATAAGGCCGAAAGCCGAGATTGATAGGAGGATGGTCCACGGACTTTTGGGGTTTAATTGAGGAAGACTTAAATCGGACTTCTTAAATAGAAGGACTGCTAAAGCTAGAAGGGGGGAGAAGGCTAGGGTCCAAGGAATAGATGTAAAGGAGAAGAGGGCAGGCTCCATCTCATATTGCACCACTGATCCTAGGGTCAAGCGGATAACTATGGTAGCAATGCCACAGGTGAGGAAGGCACTGATGAGAGACTTACGATCCCAGGATAGGAGGAGGGTTTCAAGGGTGAAGATGGTGGCTGCCAAGGGGGCATTATAGACGGCGGCGAGACCGGCACCAGCAGCGCAGGCTAGTAAGAGTGATTGGTCCTTAGGGTCGGTGTTTAGGAGTTTCCGAATGGGATTGGAGAGTGCAGCAGACATCTCTCGTGGCGCTACTTCTCGTCCCAAAGGTGAGCCCATGCCGACGGTAATCATTTGAAGAGCCGCATGGAAGCATGTCGTGATGGTAGGAAGCTGTTTGGATCCATCTTTTACAGCCTGGCCTATAGAGACTAGGGGGGAGCCATAGCGGTGAATGAGAAACCAACCAAGACCGCCTACGAAACCTGTGGCCAAAAGGGCACCTAATCGGCGCTGAGGACTGGCGGCTGAAATACCACCGAGGAAGGACTGAAAGTCATCAGAATTATAGCCATAGGCCAAATGCTGCATGGTGTGCATTAATTCAGTTAAAATAAAGCCGACCAGACCGGCGACAATGCCGATGAGAATGAGGGCTAGAAAGGTTCGTTTAGTCATGACATAATCTCCTATATATACTGCCATTATATACTAAAATAGGCTCAGATAGGCTAATTTGAGGTAAATATATGATTGACAGATTCAGAGCCTCTCTGTTATACTACTCAAGTATCAAGCAATGCTTGGTTTACATAGGGGTATAGCTCAATTGGTAGAGTAGTGGTCTCCAAAACCATTGGTTGTGGGTTCAAGTCCTACTGCCCCTGCCAGAAACTATAAGGGTGGCGGTCACTAGGTGGCCGCTAAACTTAAGAGTTGAATGAACTGTAAAAAAGTTCTTGCACAGACTTGGTGCTTATGATAATATAAGCAGGTACCAAGTACATATGACTCAGTAGCTCAGCTGGATAGAGCGTTTGACTACGAATCAAAAGGCCAGGGGTTCGAATCCCTTCTGGGTCACCAAAATTAACGTCTTGCGAAAGCGAGGCGTTTTTTTATTGTAAGGGATCGATACACTAAGGTCTCTGCGTCACTACGTTCCTAGAGACCTAAGTTGCTTACGTATCCCTTCTGGGTCACCAAAATAACGTCTTGCGGAAGCAAGGCGTTTTTTATTTTGTTTATGCTAGTTAATAGTAAAATGAATTGAAATAAATTGATAATTAATTTTACTTCTTCACTTCATAAATTCACTGGTTAAAAATTAAATCTATAAAATGATTGATCCCCAAAAATAAGATAGTATTACTAATTAAATAGTGATATATTATTATTTTTAGTAAATCCTACAAAAATATAGAATTAATAAATCGTGATAAAAGTCACATTGTATATTATGAAATTTCATTAAAATTATATAAAGAATTATATGACTGAATGGAGGTCCTTTACATGAAAGTTCATAATGTAAACAAGAAGGCTGTTTTAGCTGCAGCTCTTATGACTGCTCTCTCTAGTTCCACATTCGCTGCAGGTGTGGGCAACAATGTTGATGCGGCAGCTGCAGCACAGGGAGCAGAGGCTTTTGGTCACGGGAATACAATCACAGCTAGTGCTACTTCTTCTTTGGCCTTTGGGACCGATAATGTAGCGAAAGGGGCTAATAGTTTGGTTTTTGGTGAACGTAATCAATCTATTGGAGATAACTCTTTTGCTGGCGGGAATGATTCTAAAGCAAAAGGTCGTGATAGCTTTGCCTTTGGCGCTACTGCAGAGGCCAATGTTGAATACACAGTAGCCATCGGTAATGAAGCGCGTACTAATGCATACAATACTGTAGCCATCGGGAATGGGGCCTTTGTTTCTGGTGAATCTTCTGTTGCTTTAGGGCGGACTAATAATGTAGAAGCTAAGAATGCGGTTGTTATTGGTGCTAATAACGGCGTGACAAAACGTGATCCTAGTAATCAGACTATTCCACTTGCTGGTGATACAACGATTAAGTCTGATCAATCTGTTGTTGTAGGCTACAATAATGTCGTGCAAGGTGACGCCCCTGAACAACTTATCTTTGGTTCTAACTCTACAACTAAGGGACAAGGGGCCGTTGCTATTGGTACCCATGTAAAAGCGACTGAGATAGATGCCGTAGCGGTCGGTAATAATACCATCGCTGATCGGGCTAACTCTGTTGCTCTTGGGACCAATTCCGTTACTGATGATGTAGTTAGCACAACAGATGTTACCCTAGCTGGTAAAAGTTATAACTTCGCTGGCGCTAGTGCAGCATCTACCATTTCTGTAGGGTCTGCAAGCCGTCCAGGTGCTGGTGGCGTTGTCAACTATAAACGTACCGTTACCAATGTAGCGGCTGGGCGTGTGGATGCAAGTTCTACTGATGCTATCAATGGCTCTCAATTCAATGCGGCTGCTCAAGCTATTAACCAAAATTATCAAAACATTAATGCCAATAAACAAGCTGCTGCAGATGCTATGGCAGAAGCGAAAAAGCATAGCACCGTTGTAGCTGGTACTAATACATCTGTTACGGAAGGGACCAATGCGGCAGGTGGTAAAGAATATACAGTATCTGTTAAGAAGGTTTTGACAGATTTGACATCAGCTGAATTTAAGGATGGGGTCGACAAGATTACTAACGTCGGGGCCAGTGGTGTAACTGTATCTGGCCCTAACGCTAATGTAGTGTATGGTCCGGCTGGCATGGTCGCTACAGATACTGACCTTAATGGCAAGACAGTACAATTTACAACCAGTGCTATCAGCGTTGGAGGAAACCAAATTCATGGCCTAGCTGATGGATCTGCGGATAATGATGCGGTTACTATGGGGCAATTAAATGGTTTGAAAGACAAGGTAGATGCATTTAAAACCGCTCAAGACCGGATTAATAGCCGCCAAGATGGTATTAATAACTCCATCGGTGAAACGCTATCCCGTCATGATGACGCTATTGATCAAGCTAACGAAGAGGCCCAAAAACATACCACTGTGGTAGCGGGTGCTAATACATCTGTTACGGAAGGTACCAATGCGGCAGGTGGCAAAGAATATACAGTAGCTGTAAATAGAGATCTTAATGCTATGAATACCGTTACATTCGGTAATGTTAGTGACCCTCAACATAATGTAGCGTCTAAGAATGGTATAGGCGTCTTTGATGGGGATGTGGATACCAACTATAAGGCTGATGGCATACATGTAGAAAACCGTAATAATTTGGATTCTGCTAGCCATGATATTAATGGTGTGACAGCTGATTCTAATGGCAAGCATGTAGCTTTTACAACTGATGGTATTGATGCGGGTGGCCAAACTATCCATAATGTGGGTCAAGCAACAGCTGGGACAGATGCGGTTAATAAGGATCAGTTGGATGCTGCGCTTTCTGGCATTGCTGGTAATGTGAATAATTATGGCGATACTATCAATGCTAATCAACGGGAGGCGCGCCATGGCATAGCTGGTACAGCAGCTCTTGCTTCCCTTCACCCTTTGGCCTATGATCCAACCGCGAAGGTAGACTTCATGGCAGGCTATGGCCACTTCCATAATGCTAATGCTGCTGCTTTGGGCCTAGCTATTCATCCAAATGAAAACCTTATGTTCACTATGGGGTCTACTATTACAGGTGGGAGCGATACTGTTTATAATGCAGGTGTATCCTATCATTTTGGCAAGGGTACGTCCAAAGTGGCCTCAAGCAACTCTAAGCTAGTGGAAGAATTAGCACAAGCCCAAAAGGAAATAGTCCAATTAAAGGCTGATAACGAACAAATGAAGGCTGATAATGCTAAGTTTAAAGCTGCTTTGAATAAAGCCTTAGGCTTGCATTTATAATTGCAAGGTATTGTTATTAGGCTCTAAGTGAATAGAAAAGATTCAATTTTTCGGGATGTCGGAAAATTGGATCTTTTTTATAGATCTTTACTTGAAAGTTAGGAAGTAGGTTATCTTTCAGTTGACGGCATATGCGAGTGATGATAGAATAACTACAGTTGGTCACGCGGGTGTGGCGGAATTGGCAGACGCACTAGACTTAGGATCTAGCGCCTATGGCGTGGGGGTTCGACTCCCTTCACCCGCACCAATCAACTTCATAAGCACCGTTGGGTGCTATTTTTTTTACTCTTTTTATTGGGCCTTGTGGAAGCCACCTTAGTCCTCCCATTAATGTAGTTACAGTAGTGGGGTGCTTATAAGCAGAACAGAAATAATCATAAAATTGATTTAGTCCTTATGATGTGCACCCTCATAAGGACTTTTGTTATATACCCTTAAAAGTAGTAAAATAAGACTATTAATATATAAGTAATTAGGTATGGCGTCTCCGTCATACCCTATTTCTGTTTGTAGAAGAGATATAGATGAAAGCAATTAGAGACTTGTTGTACGATAATCCTTCCTTTAAAAGTGCTGTAGAGGCCTTTAAGCAGGATGGTAAAACAAATATATATGGTCTATCTGGGTCACAAAAGACCTTCCTTTGGGCACAGGCCTTTGAGGAGGCGGAGGAAGAAGCGACCATCGTCCTTGTCCATAATCGGGAAGAGGCTGATCGCTGGGAGCGTGATTTAGCTTTTTTAGCCCCTCATAAGGTAGTCCGCCGCTTTCCACAGGTAGATCATGTCCAATTTTCCACAGCTGCTCGGTCTTTAGAAAATCAGGCAAATCAGATGTCCGCTTTAGCAGACCTCATCTGGGGTCATCCTTCTGTAGTTATTGCTACCGCTGAAGAAGTGGCTCAATACATAGCTGACCCTGATCAGTTAAAGGCTTGTGTTCTTCATATTAACCTAGGGGAAGAACTTAATCGAGATACCCTCTTAGAAGAACTAGTCTCCAATGGTTACGAGCGGGTAGACCAGGTTGAACAGCGGGGACATTTTGCTGTTCGTGGTGATATCATCGACATCTTCCCTGTTAATGAAGATAAACCGGTCCGGATTGAACTGTTTGGGGACCAGGTGGATACCATTCGCCATTTTGATGAGGTTAGCCAACGGTCCATCGATTCTCTGGATACCTTTAACGTGGCTCCTTTTTCCATGATTTCATCTGATAATCTGGCTACCCTTCTCTCCTATGGTAAGGATGCCTTGTTGATTATTGATGAGCCTCTGCGGGTACAAGAGGCCCTCAAGAAGTATCTCAAAGAGGACCCAGACCACCTCAAAACCAATGCGGATTGGTCAGCTTTGACCAGGACCATGGTGGCCAAGCGACAAATTGCCTATACCTTCATGCAGCAGCGGTCTATGGGCCTTCCTGGCTTTAGCACTATCGGCATTCAGGGTAAGTCGATGACCTCCTTTGAACGGCAGATTCCTATCTTTATTGAAGAAGTTAAGAATTGGCACAAGCTAGGCCATCAAGTGGTTCTCGTTATGAACAATCGCCAGCGTAAGGAAAGCCTCTTAGCGGCCTTGGTAGAAGGTGGCATTCGCTACGAAGAGGTGGACCACTGGGGCCTTAAGAAGAATGTAGTCCTAGTTATGCAGGGCCTTCTGACAGATGGGTTTGAATTACCTCATAGCCATTTTATCTTAGTTACTGAAGGGAATATCTACGGGACACAAAAGAAACGGCTCCGTCGTAAGCAAGAGAAGGGGCAGGAAATCAATTACTTCACGGACCTGACAGTGGGGGACTACGTAGTCCATGCTCTTCATGGTATCGGTAAGTATTTAGGTCTCAAAACCATTGAGATAGAGGGCAAGCATAAAGATTATATCGAAATTGCCTATGCAGGGACAGACCGTCTCTTCCTGCCAGCAGATCATTTGGATCAACTACAAAAGTACATTGGTAACGAGGGGGATGTGCCGCGTATCCATAAGATGGGTGGTGCAGACTGGCGCAAGGTAAAGGCTAAGGCTCAAAAATCCATCGATGACTTGGCAGACAAGCTAGTCGAACTCTATGCTAAGCGGGAAATTGCTGAAGGTTTTGCCTTCCCCGAGGATACTCCTTGGCAGGCTGAATTCGAAGAGGCCTTTCCTTATGAAGAGACGCCAGACCAATTGGTAGCTACTGCTGAAATTAAGGAATCCATGGAGCGACAACAGCCTATGGACCGCCTTCTTTGTGGTGATGTAGGCTTTGGCAAGACGGAGGTGGCTATGCGGGCCATCTTTAAGGCCGTCATGGCTGGTAAGCAGGTAGCAGTTCTCGTACCGACTACCGTCCTAGCTCAACAACACTTCCAAACCTTCTCTGATCGCTTTGCCCATTGGGGAGTCCATGTAGATGTCCTCAACCGATTCCGGTCAGCTGCAGAGAAGAAGGAGACTCTTAAGAAGACAGCGGAAGGCCAGGTGGATGTCCTTATTGGCACCCATTCCCTCTTAAATGCGAAGGTTAAGTTTAAGAATTTAGGCCTTTTGGTGGTGGATGAAGAGCAACGCTTTGGGGTTGCCCAAAAAGAAAAGTGGAAGGAATGGGCTAACAACATCGATGTTCTTACCTTATCTGCTACGCCTATACCACGGACTCTTCACATGTCTTTGGTAGGGGTTAGGGAGATGTCCGTCATCTCCACGCCACCAGAAGATCGTTTGCCCGTTCAAACCTATGTAGTGGAATACGACATGGGAATTATCACTGATGCCATTCGTCGGGAACTGCAACGAGGTGGTCAAGTCTTCTTCGTCTATAATCGGGTAGCCTCCATTGGACACATGGAAGAAGTATTGACTCAGGCTATGCCAGACCTACGCGTGGCCATTGCTCACGGGCAGATGACAGGGCGGCAAATCGAGAATATTATGACCGACTTCTACGAAGGCCACTACGACGTCCTCTTATCCACCTCCATTATTGAAACGGGACTGGATATACCTAATGCTAATACCATCATCATCTATGATGCAGACCGCTTGGGGCTCAGCCAACTCTACCAAATGCGTGGTCGGGTAGGGCGGTCCCGTCGCCGGGCCTATGCTTACTTTATGTATCGGCCAGACAAGCTCTTAACTGAGCAAGCGGAAAAACGCCTCAAGGCTATTGAGGAGTTTACGGAATTGGGAGCTGGCTTTAAGCTGGCTATGCGGGACCTCGAAATCCGCGGCGCGGGTAATCTGTTAGGGTCCCAACAACATGGTAATATCGCCGCTGTAGGCTTTGGTACCTATGTGACCATGTTAGAAGAGGCTGTTGCTAAGGCCCAACATAAAGAAGTGGAAGTTGTGCCTCCTGATCTTGCGGTGGACCTTGAGGTAGACGCCTTTATCGACGATGCCTATATCAAGGATTCGGCTCGAAAGATTTCCATCTACCAACGCCTACTCAAGGTTAAGTCCTTGGGTGAACTTAACGATTTAACGGACGAATTGGTAGACCGCTTTGGTACACCTACCGATCCAGTGGAGCGTCTTCTCCGGGTGGCTAAAATCAAAGAAGAAGCTCGTCTCTTGGGCATCAAATCCATCCTCTTCCGCAATGATACGATTACCATCCAGTGGCAGGACGAGTCTAAGATGGTAGGCTGGGATTTAGGTTCTATAGACCAAGCCCTATGGAAGTCTATGAAAATTCTGGGTGGTCAAGGACAGGCAGGACAGCCTCTCATGGTTTACATCTATACCAAGAGCCTAGGAACAGATATTTTGACCGTTATGGACCGGGTTATGAAGAACCTGGCATTACGCGATATAGACTAAGGAGGACCGATGAATCGATTTTTAAAGGGGGCTATGATCCTCACCTTAGCAGGTCTCATTGTGAAAGTTATAGGGGCTCTATCCAAGGTCTTTATAGCCCGTATTCTAGGGGGAGAGGGGATTGGCCTCTACCAGATGGCCTATCCTATCTATCAAATTATCGTAGCCATTGCTGCTTCAGGTGTACCGGTGGCCATTTCCATCATGATTGCGGATAAGCTAGCCAATAAGGATATGCGAGGGGTTAGACGAATTTTTAAGACCTCCTTTGTCATTCTATTTTTTGTAGGCCTAGTCTTCTCACTAGCTCTCTATGGGACCGCCCAGGCCATGGTGGATTCCGGTATGGTCACAGACCCTCGGGCCCTCTTGGCCATTCAAGCCTTGGCACCGGGCCTCTTTATCGTGACCATGCTGGCCTGCTTTAGGGGCTACTTCCAAGGTTTCCAATATATGGTGCCAACCGGGGTTTCTCAGATTTTTGAACAAACCTTCCGGGTGACGACTATGGTTGTCTTGGCCTACTTGCTCATTGACCGAGGCCTCGATTGGGCGGCCGCAGGGGCAACCTTTGCCACCCTGCCAGGTGTTTTGGCAGGATTTGTGGTCCTTCTCTTCTTTTATGGTCGTCAGGCTGCTATTCGTAAGGATTTAGAGGGCCAACAAAATCAAGCTGCCTTAGTGGAGTCGACAGGGTCTATCCTAAAGCGCCTAGCCCTATTGGCGGTACCTGTATCACTAGCCAATATCGTTCTTCCACTGGTGACAGCCATTGATCTCTATATTGTGCCTCAGAGCCTCATTAATACTGGTTACTATATGAAAGAGGCTACCACCCAGTACGGATATTTGGCAGGCATGGCTACATCCTTGGTGGGGCTACCGGTCATACTGACTCAATCTTTGGCATCTTCCCTGGTGCCAGCTATTTCAGAGTCTTATTCCTTGCAGCAGCTGAGTAGTGTGAGAGGTCGGGCCCAATCGGCTATGAAGGTGGCCAGTCTCTTTACTATTCCAGCTTGCGTGGGCCTTTCCGTTTTGGCTCAGCCCGTTTCCCAACTCCTCTATGCTACCCCTTATGCGGGACCTGTTATCGCTGTCATGTCTTTGACCATTATTTTCATCGGCTTACAGCAGGTAACAGCAGCTGTTTTACAGGGGTTGGGTAAGACTCTTATACCTATGGTGACCATTGGCCTAGGGTTAGTGGCCAAGGTGATCTTGGATATGGTGTTGACACCTATGATTGGAATCAATGGAGCGGCTTGGGCTACCAATGCCACATTTGCGGTAGCAGCCCTTATCAACCTCTGGTTTGTAGGTCGCTTGGTGGGTTCTATTATGAACCCAACGATATTCCTTAAAATCATTCTCTCCGCCTTAGCAATGGGCGGTGCTTCCGAGGTAGTTTTCCTCTTCCTTCAAAGCTTGTTGGGGAATAATATAGCCGTTGCCTTGACTATCATTGTGGCTCTTCTCGTCTATGTAGTCACACTTTGGATTACCAAGGCTCTTGTCTACAAGGACCTGTATAACTTCCCTGTTATAGGCAAAAAATTGCGTGCTCGAGATGGTAAGTAGAACTTACACTGCTACTTGGTAAGAGTAAGAGGTATAGTATGACATATGAAGAAAAACTCCCAGGGGAAATGGTAGCTCCCAGAATCCCTGAGGTCAGAGGAACAGATCCTGTTACCGCTGCCTATGAGCGGGATATGGAAGATCTGGCTTTTACATTAGAACCCTTGGAAGACGTGGTAAGGACCCTACGGGAGCCAGGTGGCTGTGACTGGGACCGGGCTCAAACTCACAAGACCCTTCGTCGCTACTTATTGGAAGAGGTCTATGAGGCCCTAGATGCCATCGATGCTGATGATATGGACAACTTGCGGGAAGAGTTGGGGGATATACTCCTCCAAGTGGTCTTCCATGCCCGTTTAGCAGAAGAGCGGGGAGAGTTTACCGTTCAGGATGTCATCAATGATGTATCCCAAAAGATGGTGGGCCGTCATCCCCATGTATTTAACCGTGCATCGGCCCTTGAAATGGGAGAAACTAAGCTGACTTGGGACCAATTGAAGGCCAAAGAGAAGGGCTATGGGCGAAAAAAAGTTCTAGCTAGCGTTCCTAAGGGTCTGCCTGCCCTGATGCGGGCTCAAAAACTACAAGAGAAGGCCGCCAAGGTAGGTTTTGACTGGGATTCTGTGGATCCTTGCTGGGCAAAAGTATACGAAGAAATAGAAGAGTTTAAGGAAGCCATCACTCAAAATGATAGGGAAAATATGGAAAAAGAGGGCGGTGATGTGCTTTTTGCCTTGATAAATCTATTTAGATGGTTTAAAATAAGCGGAGAAAATGCACTGAACCGCACAAACACTAAGTTTTACAAGCGCTTTGCGTACGTTGAACAATGTGTTGACCAAAGTGGTCGTCCATGGGAGAGCTATTCACTAGCAGAGTTGGATGCCTTTTGGGAGCAGGCGAAAGCGCATGAATCCATTTAGGTCGACCTAGGGAGTCAACTTAAATGCGTCTATTTATTTTTAAGGAGGTTTTGTTATGAACAAAACAGAATTGATCGCAAGCGTTGCAACAAAAGCTGAATTGACAAAAAAAGATGCTGAAAAAGCAGTAAAAGCTGTATTCGATACAGTTGCTGAAGCTTTGACAGCAGGCGACAAAGTACAAGTAATCGGTTTCGGTACTTTCGAAACTCGTGAACGCGCTGCTCGTACTGGCCGCAACCCACAAACTGGTAAAGAAATCAAAATTGCAGCTTCCAAATCCCCAGCTTTCAAAGCTGGTAAAGGCTTGAAAGATCAAGTTAACGCTGCAAAAGCAACTGCTGCTAAAAAACGCAAAAAATAATTGACTCCCACTATGGAGTGTTACGAAAAAGAGGTCTCTTAGGAGGCCTCTTTTTTGTGCTATAATGGGGATAATGTGATGTAAGTGAGAGAGGAGTCTTATCGTGGCTAAAGAAGAAGGGCGTAAGATTGTCATTGTATCGGCTTCCATAGGGACTGGCCATATGCAAGCGGCGCGGGCCATCGAAGAGTATTGGCACCAAGTAGAGCCTGATGCGACAATTACCCACGTAGACTTCCTAGATACGGATACTTTGTCCATCGACAACCTCCTCAAGGTGACTTACATTAAGATGATTGATGTCTTCCCTATGCTCTATGACCTTATCTATCGTCTTTCTACGGGAGCTAAGAAGGGGGCAGTCATGCAGACCGCTTTGTCCTACCTCTTAAAGAGTCGTATGTATAAGCTTATTAAGAAGTCTCAGCCCGACGTGATGATCTTTACCCATCCATTCCCTTTAGGAGCAGCTTGTATCCTCAAGCGGAGGGGCCTTATTGATGTTCCCCTCATGGCCATTATGACGGATTTTTCTTCCCACCAGTTTTGGATTTATCCGCAAGTGGACTCCTACTTTGTAGCTACGGATTCCATGGTAGGTGAGTTAGCTTCCTGCACCATTCCGAAAAACCATATTCACGTAACAGGTCTTCCTGTGCGAAGGGCTTTCTTTGAGGCCGCTATTAAGGACTATCAAATGAAAAAACCCGTGAAGGTTCTCATCATGGGAGGGGGCCTAGGAATGGGGTCTATATCCAGTGCCATGCGTCATTTAGATGATATAGAAGCCATAGATGAGCTCATCGTTGTAGCAGGACAGAATACATCCCTCTATGAGTCTCTCAATGATATGTCTCAGTCCATGAAGACCAAGACCCAAGTGTATGGTTATACCACTAATATCGCAGAACTCATGAGCCAATCTACCCTCTTAGTGACTAAGCCAGGTGCTTTGACCTGTATGGAGGCAGTCACGGTAGGCCTGCCTATGGTATTCTTTGATGCTATTCCGGGCCAGGAAGAAGCCAATGCTAAACTCTTAGAGGAGTTAGGCTGTGCTCGTTGGGCCCGCGATATCCATAACCTAGAAGATGTGGTGACAGCCCTATTGATTAATCCAGACCGGCTCAAGGCTATGTCGGAACAATCCCGGCATTGGCATGTGGATGGAGCGGCTAATATTTATAAGGATATTGTGGCTTACTTAGATGGGCTAGACCAAGAGGAAGGTCAGCTCCTTGTGAGGAGTCAGGAAGCTTACGATAGGTAGATGATTAGGCTTAGGCCAATATGACAAGTTTATATACCTCTTCTTACAAAAGAGAATGGGAAAGGCCCTGCTTACGGTTATGTAAGCGGGGTCTTTTTATATGAATTAGTAAATAATACATTATAAATGAAATTTATTATTAATATTCAAATAGATTTATATATGCGGATCTAGTACTATATATTGTTTTTGCTTTGCTCATAATATAGTAACAAAGTTGGTATTACTAAAAGGAATATACCTATTGATAATTTATATCAATATCCTATTGTAAATTATCGAGTGTAAGGATTACACTATGTATATGAGAATAACTTTCATTTTATAGGAGGTGCACTATGCAACACGCTGAATGGAAAGATTTCGTCCCTGGCGTTTGGTCTAAAGCCATTGATGTTCGTGACTTTATCCAACGCAACTATAAACCATACGAAGGAGATGGCTCCTTCTTGGTAGGTCCAACAGAGCGGACTGAAAAACTTTGGAATCAAGTCCTCAAACTTTACGAAGAAGAACGAGAAAAAGGGGGGATGATTGATGCGGATACAGCGGTAGCTACCCATATTACAGCCCATAAGCCTGGCTATATCGATAAGGACTTGGAAACTATCGTAGGTCTCCAAACTGACAAGCCTCTCAAACGGGCTCTCTTCCCTTATGGTGGCCTTCGTACAGCTAAATCGGCAGCAGCTGAGTATGGCTACACCATGGACCCACAGTTGGAAGATTTCTTCAAAACTCATCGCAAGACTCATAATGATGGGGTCTTTGATGTGTACACACCAGAAATGCGGGCAGCTCGTTCAGCTCATATCTTGACGGGTTTACCTGATGCTTATTCTCGAGGCCGTATCATCGGTGACTACCGACGGGTAGCTCTCTACGGGGTTGATTATTTAATCCAACAAAAGGAACAAGATTTCTCCATCACCATGGGGGATATGTTGGATAGGGTTATTCGTGACCGAGAAGAAATCAAGGAACAAATTCGATCCCTTAAGGAATTGAAAGAAATGGCTGCTTCCTATGGCTTTGATATTTCCCGTCCAGCTAAGGACGTGAAGGAAGCTATGCAATGGCTCTACTTTGGTTACTTAGGGGCTATTAAGGAACAAAATGGGGCAGCTATGTCCATCGGTCGTAACTCTACCTTCCTAGATATTTACGCTGAGCGGGACTTGGCTAACGGCACCTACACAGAAGAAGAAATTCAAGAGTTCGTGGATCACTTTATCATGAAGCTCCGTATGGTTCGTTTTGCCCGCATTCAAGAGTACAATAATCTCTTCACCGGCGACCCTGTATGGACTACCGAATCCATCGGTGGTATGGGGACTGATGGTCGTACCTTAGTGTCCAAGATGTCCTTCCGTTACCTCCATACCTTGGATAATTTGGGACCTGCACCAGAACCAAACTTGACCGTTCTTTGGTCTCCACATCTTCCAATTGGCTTCCGTCGCTTCTGTGCGCGTTTGTCCATCGAAACATCCTCCATCCAATATGAAAATGATGAATTGATGCGCCCTAATTCTGGCGATGATTATGCGATTGCTTGCTGCGTATCCCCTATGCGGATTGGTAAGGAAATGCAATTCTTCGGGGCTCGGTCCAACTTGGCTAAGTGTTTGCTCTACGCCATCAACGGTGGGGTAGACGAAAAGTCCAAGAAGCAAGTGGGTCCTAAGTACCGCCCGATTACCTCAGAATACTTGGACTACGATGAAGTGATGGAACGCTTTGACGATATGATGGAATGGTTGGCAGGGGTCTATGTAAATGCCCTCAATATCATTCACTACATGCATGATAAGTATGCTTATGAAAAATTGGAAATGGCCCTCCACGATCGCCAAGTTAAACGCTGGTTTGCAACGGGTATTGCTGGTCTTTCCGTCGTAGCTGACTCCCTATCCGCCATCAAGTACGCTAAGGTAAAACCGATTCGTGATGAAAATGGCATTGCCGTAGATTTTGAAATTGAAGGTGAATTCCCTAAATACGGCAATGATGATGACCGGGTAGATGATTTGGCAGCTATGATTGTATCCACTTACATGAATAAGATTCGTAAGCATCCAACCTACCGTCAATCCATTCCAACCATGTCCCTCTTGACCATCACATCCAATGTGGTTTATGGTACAGCTACCGGGGCCACACCAGATGGTCGCCCAGCAGGTCAAGCCTTTGCACCAGGGGCCAACCCTATGCATGGCCGCGATTCCCATGGGGCCGTATCTTCCTTGTCCTCTGTAGCTAAGATGCCTTGGCGGGACTGCTCTGACGGTATTTCCAATACCTTCTCCATCGTTCCTGATGCCCTTGGTAAGAGTGGTGAAAGCTTCCTGACCATAGGTGACATTGAACTCAAGGACTTTGACCCAAGTCAATTGACTGCTGGTTCCAACAACTGTGCTTGCGAAGAACCAAACATGCCAATGGACGATAAATAAGGGGTCCCCGTCCGCAAGGACGTTTATATATACCCAGTATAGGATTGTACAATCTACCTATAAAAGGAGGTTCATTATGAGCAACCAACAACAAATTGACAACTTGGTAGAATTGCTTGACGGCTATTCTAAAAAGGGTGGTCACCATCTCAATGTTAACGTGTTCAATCGCGAAACCTTGATCGATGCGCAAAAGCACCCTGAGTTGTATCCTCAGTTGACTATCCGTGTATCCGGTTATGCGGTACACTTTAATAAGCTAACTAAGGAACAACAAGACGAAGTTATCGCTCGTACCTTCCACCAAGCTATGTAATTTAAGTGAGGGGCGCATCCTAGGGTGCGCCCCTTCACCTTTTGGTAATCTGGCTAGTTCTAGGCCTTTATTCTTAGACTACTTTAGGGCTAGCGGAAATCGAGGATCGTATGAAAGGTCATATCCATTCCATTGAAACTATGGGTACCGTAGATGGGCCAGGCATGCGCCTGGTAGTCTTTTTACAGGGGTGTCCTATGCGCTGTGCCTACTGTCATAATCCAGATACGTGGGACCCCACAAAGGGAGAAGAGTTCGTATCTGTAGAGGACATATGGGAGATTTACCAACGGAATCAGGCCTTCTATAATAAGGGGGGACTTACCGTAACCGGCGGTGAAGTTCTCATGCAATTTGACTTTGTTTTGGAGCTCTTTGAATTTTTCCATGAGAAAGGTGTCCATACGGCCTTAGATACATCGGGTATCTATTACCAGCCTGAGAAAGAGGAGGACTACCGCCGTCTCTTGGCAGCTACAAGCCTGGTTATCTTGGATATTAAGGATATCGATCCTCAGGTCCATAAGTGGCTGACCGGCCAAGACCTTGGGCCTATCCTCGATTTTGCAGAATTGGTGTCTCATGTAGGAGTGCCCCTCTGGGTTCGTCACGTAGTCGTACCGACGGTGACGGATAATCGGGACCGCCACTATCGACTAGGCTTCTTTTTGGGCTCTCTCAAGTCTCTCCAGGCGGTAGACTGCTTGCCTTACCATGTCATGGGGGTTAAGAAGTATGAGGAGTTGGGACTGCCTTACCGACTAGAGGGGGTTCCTGCTGCTACTAAGGCTCAGGCCGCGGCGGCATCACAGGCTGTTCTCGAAGGAATTAAGGCCTATCGGCGAGGCCAATGGTCTGCCCGGAGGCCTTAAGTTTATAGATATAAAAAACATCCTAGCAATCATTTTTGCTTGCTAGGATGTTTTTGTTGTTAGGTCAAGGTCTAGCTAAGAGTTATCTCGCTTATTGGCCTTGGGCCGCTTCTTCATTGTAGCGGTCTATATTTTCTTTGCGGATAGATTGAAGGGTCGAGAGGGCTGCTGGTAAATCATCAGAAGCGGTCAAAATCTGGCCCAATTGGGAAGAGTTGTCTAGGCTTGTGGACCACTGGAAGGAATCATCGTCGTTATAGAGGGAGAAGATGATGCGATCGTCCAAGTTTTCAGGGAAGTGACCATCGTAATTAGTAACGGTAGCATAGTGGCCGTCCTCGTCAATTTCCAAGAAGAGGGTATCCATATCATCAATGGTAGCCAGTTCAAAACCTAAATTTTCGTAGAATAACTCAACACTATCGGGATCCATGATGTCCTCCTTATTATAGATATTATGTGATATAAGATACTTTTATTATAGGCATGCCGGGGGAGACCGTCAATCTAGTGTATAATAGAGCTAATTGAGGCCTTAGGTCTTATTTTCATTTGAATGAACATAAATAACAAGGAATCACTATGAATGTAATTTCCCTGCAAGGGGTTGAAAAATCATATGGTACGCGCTTACTCTTTAAGGACGTGACCATGACCTTTACTGACCAGTCTAAGTTGGGGCTAGTTGGGGTTAATGGGACGGGTAAATCCACATTTTTAAAGATGGTAGCTGGCCAAAATGAGCCCGATAAGGGGCAGATAGACCGCAATGGCAAGGCGTCTATTTACTATTTGCCGCAGATGCCTACTTTTGATGAAGAGGCCTCTATTCTAGAAAATATCTTCTTGGGCTCTCATCCTCTCATGAAGCTTGTTCGGGATTTTGAGCGTGAAAGTAAGAATCAAGGTCCTAAGTATATGGACCTCCTAGATCGTATGGACCAAGAGGGGGGCTGGGATGTAGAGCAAGAGGCTCGGATTATCCTCAATAAGCTAGGATTTGCCGACGTTAATCAAGCGGTCAAGTTTCTTTCTGGTGGTCAACGGCGCCGTCTAGCCTTGGGCCAGGCCCTCTTGTACCCCTGTGATCTCCTCCTCTTGGATGAACCCACTAACCACCTTGACGAAGCCTCTATTGAGTGGTTGGAATCCTTCCTGCAAAACCGCAAGGGCGGTCTCCTCATGTCCACTCATGACCGTTATTTTTTAGATTCTGTCTGTAATGGCATCGTAGAATTATCCAACCGCCGTATCTATAAGTATGATGGCAACTATGAGACCTTCTTGGACCTTAAGTCCCAACGGGAAGCCCAAGATGCGGCGACAGAAGAAAAGCGTCGTCAATTCCTCAAACGGGAAATCGAATGGGTTCGCCGAGGAGCTCAAGCTCGATCCACCAAGCAAAAGGCCCGTTTAGACCGGTATGAAAAACTCAAGAACATGGAATCTACCCGGCGGGTGGATACTATGGATCCCATCGCCCTCAAGACTCGTTTAGGTAAAACCATCTTCGACATGGAGCATGTGAATTTTTCCTTTGGGGATAAGACCATGGTCAAAGACTTTACCTATCATGTAGTCCGTCATGATCGGATTGGTATTGTAGGTCCTAACGGGGTAGGTAAGTCTACCTTTATGAAACTTCTTGATGGAAGCTACCAACCAGATTCGGGCACCATGGGCCGTGGGGAGACTGTTCGTATCGCTCACTTTACGCAAGAGTTGCCACCAGCAGATCCTCAGATGCGGGTCTTAGACTACATCAAGGAAGATCACCCATACCTTGTTTTAGGCGATGGGTCCACCGCTTCTGCAGGGCAGATGCTAGAACGATTCCTCTTCACACCCGAACTTCACGGAGTACCTCTTGGTAAGTTGTCTGGTGGAGAGCGACGTCGCCTCTATCTCTTAAAGCTTTTGATGTCGGCTCCTAATGTTCTTCTCTTGGACGAACCAACTAATGATTTAGATATTCCTACCTTAGATGTCTTAGAAGATTTCTTGGACTCCTTTGGGGGCGTTATTATCACCGTCTGCCATGATCGGTATTTCTTAGACCGTGTTGTCGATAAGCTCTTTGTATTCAAAGGGCAGGGGAATATTGAGATTCATCATGGGTCTTATTCCGATTTAAAAGAGGATATGGGGCCTATGAGTTCTCTTACAGGGGTTACAGCCGTTAAGGAAAATCGTAAGGAGGAAAGGCTTTCAGAGGTAGATTTGCCTAAAAAAATAATCAAAGAAGAGAAGGTCCCTCAAAAGAAGGGGCTCAACAAGGCCCAAGAGGCAGAATACCAAGCTATCTTAGAAGAGTTAGACCAAGTGGAACACCTTATCAAGGGCCTGGACCTCATGTTAGCGCAAGCGGGGACGGACCTCGACAAAATCCAGGAACTCATGGAGGAAAAGGGGGCTGCTCAAAAACGGTCGGAAGAATTAACAGACCGGTGGTTAGAACTTGAAGAAATGTTATAACTAGTGATATAATTCACCATGAAATGTAATCGTAGATTCCAGGAGGAATTAAAATGGCTTTGAGCAAATACCAACACCTTGATCGTCGTGTGCCGATTGAAGAAGGCAATATTGCCCTCGTGCAAGATCTCGACAAATGTAAGAATTGTACCCTCTGCCGTCGCGCATGCGTGAATGATGCAGGCGTTTATGAACATTACGACTTGTTTACCAACGGTGACCATCCTGTCTGCATTCACTGCGGTCAATGTGCATCTGCTTGTCCATTTGATTCCATCAATGAACGGTCTGAAGTAGACTTGGTAAAAGCAGCTGTAGAAGATCCTAATAAGGTGGTTGTTTTCCAAACTGCACCAGCAGTTCGGGTTGGTCTTGGCGAAGAATTCGGCAATGAATTCGGTACCTTCGTAGAAGGTAAAATGATCACAGCCCTCCGTAAATTGGGTGGTGACTATGTATTGGATACTAACTTTGGTGCGGATATGACCATCATGGAAGAAGCATCTGAGTTGATTCAACGCGTATTGCACGGCGCTGGTAAAATCCCTCAATTCACATCTTGCTGCCCAGGCTGGGTTAAGTTTGCAGAAACCTTCTACCCAGAATACTTGTCTAACTTGTCTACTGCTAAATCTCCAATCCTTATGGAAGCAGCTGCACAAAAGACATATTTCGCAGAAAAGAACAACATTGATCCAAAGCAAATGGTCACTGTTTGCGTAACTCCTTGTACGGCTAAGAAATTTGAAATTCGCCGCCCAGAAATGAACGCTGCAGGCCGTTCCATGGACGATGAAAACATGCGCGATTCCGATTACTGTATCACAGTTCGCGAATTGGCTAAATGGCTCCGTGCTGAAAACATCGATTTCAATGCCTTGGAAGATGGTCAATTTGATGCCCTCATGGGTCAAGCTTCTGGTGGTGGTATTATCTTTGGTAACACCGGTGGTGTTATGGAATCCGCTATGCGTGCTGCCTATGAATTCGTAACTAAGGAACCAGCTCCTAAGGAATTGATTCCATTCGAAGCTATCCGTGGCCTTGATTGCTGTCGTGAAGCAGATGTACAAATTGGTGATGTAACCTTGCACGTAGCAGCTGTACATGGTACAGGTAACTTCCGTAAGTTCAAACAACACATGGATGAATCCGGCACCCACTATGATTTCATCGAAGTTATGGCTTGCCCAGGTGGTTGTATTGGTGGTGGCGGTATGCCTCGCGTAAAAATGCCTCAAGTTAAGGCTGCTCGTGAAGCACGTATCGCATCCCTCTATAACCGCGATTCCCAAGTGGAGGTTAAAGCCGCTTGTGATAACCCAGAAATTATCGAAATGTACAAGGATTACTTCGGGGAACCATTGAGCCATAAGGCGCACGAACTCTTACATTCTGATGCCTTCGTAGATCGTTCTGATGTCTTGGGTCCTAATGGAGCATGCACACCTGAAACATGTCCTCAAAGTGTTGCTAATTTGAAAAAGCTCGCTGACGAAGGAAAACTATAATTCCATATAGGCTTGTAAGCTCACCTAGACCTTTCTACTGCGACTTGATTCGAATGTCGGTTAGAAAGGTCTAGGTGGGCTTTTCCTGTATAGGAGCAAGATAAGGTATATTCTTTATAATGTGTGTGTTACAGGTATTTTGTAGGAGGCTACTATGACGAGAAAGTGCCCTTGGGCCTATCGCGATCCCCTAGAAGAGACCTACCATGATCAAGTGTGGGGGCGTCCTTGTCATGATGATAGGATTCTCTTTGAATATTTAATCTTGGAAGGCATGCAGGCAGGCCTTTCATGGACGACTATCATGCGAAAGCGAGAAGCCATGGACAAGGCCTTTGACCACTTTGACTTAGTGACTATCCTATCGTATGATGATAAAAAAATAGATTCTCTCATGGCCAATCCTGCTATTATACGCAACCGTCGTAAGTTAGAAGCCTTAGTTAAGAATGCGAAAGCCTTTAAAACAGTGCAAGAGGAGTGGGGGTCTTTTCAAGCCTATATCTGGTCCTTTACAGGGGGAAAAGTCCTCTTAGGGCAATGGGCTAGCATCGAACAAGTGCCTACCACAAGTCCTTTGGCTAATTTCCTTTCTAAGGATATGAAAAAGCGGGGCTTTTCCTTTGTAGGACCTACCATTGTACAAGCTTTTTTACAAGCCATAGGGATCATTAATGGGCATATAGTAACTTGCCCTAGTCGGAGCCAATGCTTAGCCTTGGCGAGAGAGTCTATAGATTATCAAGCCTTTATGGAAGGCTTATCCAATGATGCCTGTATTTCTAATAAATAGGGAGGATAGGGTATGGATATTTTAGAACTTATGAAGACGCGACGGACCTTCCGCCGCTTTGACCAATCGAAGGCGATTCCTCAAGAAGTCATTGAGGCCATGCGACAAGCAATCCGCTATTCTTCTACTGGTCGTAATGGCCAAGATATGTATTACATCTTTGTACAAGATCTAGCCTTGGTGGAAGCGGTCTTTCCTTATACCCATTATGCGGCGGCTCTTCCACCAGAAGAAGGACAGCCTAAGGAGGGAGAACACCCAAGACTGTTTGTGGTCTTATTGGAAAAATCTCCTAAGCATAGCCCCATCGATGATGTGAATGCAGGTATTGGCATGGCTAACATCAGTGCTGTTGCTTGGGCCTCCGGTGTGGGGTCTGTTATCCTCAGGAATATCAATAAACCTGGCATTGGAGAGGTTTTGGGTATACCTGCTGACCGGATTAATACGGTAGTGGCCTTTGGCTATCCGACTCACAAAGTCCACTTGGTAGAAGTCCCAGCTGATGGGAACCTTAATTATTATTTGGATGAAAATCGGGACTATGTAGTCCCTAAGAAAGCGATTGAAGAGACTTCAGAGATTCGATAGGAGTCTACTTATAGTCAATCGTGATTGCTATACATATAGGATTGTATGAGGTGAAGGAGTTAGTATGCGTATTGCAGTCTATTGTGGGGCTAATGTAGGGACGCGTCCAGCTTATGAAGAGACGGCCAAAGACTTAGGCCAGTGGATGGCTAAAAATGGCCATGTGCTGGTCTTTGGTGGTGGCGGTGTAGGCCTTATGGGCGTTGTATCCAACGCTATTTTAGATCAAGGCGGCCAGGTGATCGGGATCATTCCCCAGTTCTTGGTGGACCATGAAGTGGCTAATCAACGCTTGACTAATCTCATTGTTGTGGATGATATGCGGACTCGTAAGCAAGCTATGATTGACCGAGCTGATGCCTTTATCGCCCTTCCTGGCGGTCCTGGCACATTAGAAGAAATTGCCGAGGTTATCTCCTGGGCCCGCTTAGGTAAGTTGACTCAGCCTTGTATATTCTTCAATGTAGAGGGGTATTATGATTATATGGCAGCCCAATTGGATCGCATGGTAGAGGATGGTTTCCTCCTCCAAGCTCACCGGGATAATATCCTCGTAGCTGATAGCATTGAGACTATCAATGAATTTATTTGTAACTATAAGCCCCTAGGACTCTATGGGGAGTAGGAGACTCATATGGCATCGATCTTTGATGTAATTGGCCCTATTATGATTGGCCCATCTAGTTCTCATACGGCGGGGGCGGCCCGCTTAGGTCGGATGGCTTCTTGTATTTTTCAAGGAACTCCAGAATCTGTGGAGATGGTTCTTTATGGGTCCTTTGCCAAGACCTATCGCGGGCACGGGACGGATAAGGCCCTCTTGGCAGGCCTGTTAGGACTGGCTGAGGATGATGAACGGATTCGATCGGCTAAGGCTTTGGCCAAGAAAAAGGGGCTGGTTTACACCTTTGTTGAGTCTGATAAAGATATGGGTCACCCTAATGTGGTTACCTTTCATATGTCCAAGGCTGGTGAGCACCCTGTTTCGGTGACGGGGCGGTCTTTGGGTGGTGGTCGTATACTCATTACGGATATGGATGGGCAGAATGTGGCTATTTCGGGCGATGAGTTTACTATGGTTATTCCTCATCAAGACCAGCCAGGGATGATTTCTAAGGTGACAGGCCTTTTGGGAGCCGGTCATATCAATGTCTCTAATATGCAGGTTTTCCGTAAGGTTAAGAATGAGTTGGCGGTTATGGTCATTGAAACGGATACTAGCGTTGATGGAACCCTTGTAGATTTGATCCGACATGTAGCAGGGGTAGTCGATGTGATGACCTTCCCTAAGTTGTAAAGGAGTTGTAGATGAACTATACCTATGAATCTATCGACCAGATCCTTCGTGCCTGTGAGGATCATGATTGCTCCTTTGCAGAGGTCATATTGCGGAGTGAAATGGAAACCTATGAGTGTTCTGCTGACTCGATTTACCGTGGTATTGATGAACGGCTTAGAATCTTTGAAGAGTCTATTCAGGAGGGCCTGAAGAATAGGGATAAGACTATTTCTGGTATGAGTGGGGGCCAAGGGGCTCAGCTACTGGGTCATAGGCCACTTCTCCTAGGAGACCTAGCCTATAAGGCTATGACCTACGCCATCTTAGTCAATGAGGCAAATGCCAAAATGTTCCGTATCGTGGCTTGCCCAACAGCAGGCTCTTGTGGGATTTTACCGGGCTGTCTACAAGCCTTAAAGGAAACTCATGAGTTGAAGCAGAAGGATTTACGAGATGGCTTTTTGGTGGCTGCTGGCATCGGCAATGTCATCATGGAACGAGCCTGTGTAGCTGGCGCAGTAGGGGGGTGTCAGGCAGAGGTTGGCACGGCGGCTGCCATGACAGCTGGTGCAGTTACTTCTATCTTAGGGGGAACGGTCCAACAAATTGCTTCAGCCCTAGCCCTTAGCCTTAAGAACGTACTGGGATTAGTCTGTGATCCAGTGGCAGGCTTGGTAGAGGTTCCCTGCGTAAAACGGAATGGGATTTTTGCAGTGCAAGCCTTGACGGCGGCAGAGTTAGCTCTAGGTGGTATTGAAAGCCAGATCCCTGCCGATCAGGTGATTGATGCGATGAATGCTATTGGACGGGCCCTACCAGAGGCCTTGCGAGAAACCTCGACAGGAGGTCTGGCAGTCACGCCAAGGGCTCGGGAAATAGCACAAGATTTATCGGATCAGTAAGGGGGAAACCCTAGGAGATAGACCATATATATTCTAGAAAGACCTCTCATCTTTGCTACTATCTAAGAGATTTTAGATAAACTAAAAAGACCTACTAAGGAAACATCCTTAGTAGGTCTTTTGCTTTTAAAAATTTGTTTAGGGGTTAGCTTATTTATATCCGAATTCGTTTATAGATGATAACGACTAAAAGGATAGCTACCGATACGAGGGAGACGAAGCCGCCAGGGGCTACATTAAGTTCATAGGATCCATAAATCCCTAAAATCATAGCCATAAAACTAAAGGCTATGGAGTAAAGGAGGGTGGACCTGAAGCCCTTCTTGAGTTGGAGGGCGGAGGCTACTGGTAAAGCAATCATGGCCGACAGGACCAGGACCCCTACGATTTTAATAGAAATGGATACAGCTGCCGCAATGAGGATTGCAAAGATATAGTTGATGAGGTCTACTTTTACATTGGCTACTCGAGCAGCTTCCTCGTCATAGGCTATATAGAGAAGCTGGTTGTAGAGGAAGTAGAGAATGGCGATAGCGATGACAGTTAAGGCGGCAATGGAAATCATATCCGTCATATTGACTGTCAGGATGGAGCCAAAGAAGAAGGCATCCGCATTGGTATGGAGCAGACCCGATGAGATGAGGGTGATAGCCGTGCCGATGGAAAGGGAGAGGACGATGGTTAAAATGAGGTCTAGGTGGTGGGGGAAGAATTTACGGAGAAATTCGATAATGGCCCCACAGACCGAGGTGAAGAGGAAGGCGCCTATGATAGGGTTGGACTTGCATAGGAGACCTAGGGTAATACCTGCCAGGGAGGCATGGGACATAGTATCACCAATCATGGAGGACCGGCGAAGAACCATGAAGATGCCAATACAAGGGCAGAGGAGGGAGATGCAAATGGCCACAAAGAGGGCGTTTTGCATAAAGGTGTAGGATAACATATGGGTGACCTATTCTCCAGACAGGAATTCTTGTACATAGTGTTCTGGTGTACAAAGGTGGCCGTGTCCGGTGTGGATGTGATAAATAGAAGTAGAATTGCGAAGGGCTGCCTCCAGGTTGTGCTCTACGGACATAATGGTGATGTGCTCTTCCTGATTCAGGCGTTTAAGCAAATTGTAGAGGTATTCCTGGTTGTGGCGGTCTATGCCCGTGGATGGTTCGTCTAAGATGATAAGGTCTGGATGGCCTATGAGGGCTCGGGCTATGGTGATTCGTTGGGCCTGGCCACCGGATAATTGGCCGATGAGTCGGTCCTTGTAGTCCATCATATCCACTAACTTAAGGACCCTGTCTACTTCGGAGGCATCTTTTATATGGAGAACTTTACGGTAGGCGTTGAGAACCTCCTTGACAGTAATAGGAAAACCCGCATGGGAAAAGTCATTTTTTTGCGACACATAGCGGATCTTTTTTGTTCCTACCTTAATTGAGCCAGAATCGGGCTTTAAAAAGCCAAGTATGAGGCGGACCAAGGTGGATTTGCCACACCCGTTATCCCCCATGATGGAAATGTAAGCTCCGTCTGCCACAGTCATGTTAAGGTGGTGGAAGACAGGATCTTTTTGGTTGGGATAGGTAAAGGAAAGATCTTGTATTTCAATCATAGTAAAAATGTGTCCAATCTTGGTACAATAGAAATAATCACATAATCTATTATATATATATCGTGGCCTATCTGCAAAACTTTATCATTTGTAAGGCTGCGTGAAAGGAAGTGAAAGAATTATGCGTAAACTGATTTTGTTTATGATGTCCTTGCTCTTAGTGGCTTTTTTGGCCGGCTGTGGAAAGGGGTCTGGTGCCGATTCCAGTAAATTGGAGGTGGTAACTACCTTTAATGCCATGACGGAATTCGTCAAGGCTGTAGGGGGCGACAAGGTTAATGTTCATACCATTATTCCTGATGGGACGGAACCTCATGACTTTGAACTCAAGGCGGACGACGTGAAAGCCATTACCAACGGAAAAGTCTTGGTCTATAACGGTTTTGGTATGGAGCCATGGATTCATGATGCGGTAGAGGCATCCGGAAACAAAGACTTGGTTCAAGTAGAAGCGACTAAGGGTCTTACCCCTCGTCCTTCCGATGAAGAGAACCATGAAGGGCACGACCATGATAAAGCTGGCCATGACCATGGTAGTGTAGACCCTCATGCTTGGCTCAGCCTCCGCAATGCGGTTGTAGAGGTACAAAATATAGCCGATGGACTGGCTAAGGCTGATCCTGCTAATGCAGATTACTACCAAGCTAATGCTAAGGCCTATATTAAACAACTACAAGACTTAGATGCTGAGTATAAGGATAAATTTACGGTCCTTCCTAATCACGAGTTCGTGACAGGCCATGAAGCTTTTGGCTATCTCTGCCAAGACTATGGACTCAAGCAAGAATCTGTAGAGGATATGTTTGCAGAAGGGGAACCAAATGCAGCGCAATTGGCTAAATTGGTAGAATTCGCTAAGGCTCACCATATTAAAACTATTTTTGCAGAAGAAATGGCTTCGCCAGAAGTGTCTAAAACCCTAGCTAGTGAAGTAGGGGCCCAAGTAGAAACCCTCTACACCATGGAAAGTGGGGAAGATGGATTATCTTACCTAGATCGTATGAAGTCTAACCTAGATAAGATTTATAAGAGCCTTCAATAACAAGGGGGATAGATTGTCATAAATGTATATATATTGTCAGACTAGGGCAAAAGAAATATAATGAATAAGTTCTGTAAAGTTAAAATTTAATAAAGGGAGGCACTTTGTGGAAAATAAAAGAACCCTACAACGGGGCCTTAAGAATCGCCATGTGCAATTAATTGCTATTGGCGGTGCTATTGGGACAGGCCTCTTTCTAGGGTCTGGTCATTCTATTGCCCTAGCTGGCCCATCCATCTTATTTGCCTATATGATAACCGGCACCATTTGTTTTTTGATGATGCGGGCCTTAGGTGAATTGTTATTATCCAACACCAATTACCATACTTTCGTGGAATTTATCCAGGAGTACATGGGAGATAAGATAGCCTTCATTACAGGCTGGACCTATTGGTTCTGTTGGGTGTCTGTTGCCATGGCGGATATTACCGCTGTCGGTATGTATGTCCAGTTCTGGTTACCCCATATACCCCTATGGGTACCGAGCGCAGTCGTTTTGGTGCTGTTAGTTCTGATGAACCTCTTTACGGTTCGTCTCTTTGGGGAATTGGAGTTCTGGTTTGCCTTAATTAAGGTAGCTGCTATCGTAGCCCTTATCTTGGTGGGGCTTTACTTCATCATCCAAGGGCATCCAACCACTAATGGGGTGGCAGCCTTTTCTAATATTTGGTCTCATGGGGGTTGGTTCCCTAAAGGCATTTCCGGCTTTATCCAATCCTTCCAAATGGTTGTATTTGCCTTTGCCTGCATTGAGATGGTAGGCCTGACGGCAGGGGAGACCAAAGACCCTCAAAAGGTTTTGCCAAAGGCGATTAACTCAATACCATTGCGGATTATCCTCTTCTATACTTGCTCTTTAGCGGTTATCATGTCCATCTTCCCATGGGATGTGGTTAACCCTAACAAGTCTCCATTTGTAGAAGTTTTTATGACCGTGGGTGTCGTTGGGGCGGCCTCCTTGGTTAACTTCGTGGTCTTGACCTCGGCAGCCTCGGCAGGTAATTCAGGGATTTTCTCTACTAGTCGCATGCTCTATGCCTTAGCTAAGAAGTCCCACGCGCCAGAGTTTTTGGAAAGCTTGACCCGTAAACACGTACCGGCTAACGCCTTGCTCTTATCAGCCTTAATTATCGGCTTGGTAATTGCTCTCCAGTATGTATTACCAGAAGCAATCTTCGTTTTGATCTCATCCATTGCGACCTTCTGCTTCCTTTACATCTGGTCTGTTTTGGTTATCTGCCATATGCGCTACCGTAAACGGCGGCCTGATTTAGCAGCTGTATCTGTTTACAAGATGCCGCTCTTCCCTATACTCAATTACCTAGTATTGGCCTTCTTCGCCTTCGTTATCGTTACTTTAGCCCTCAATCCAACGACACGGGTGGCCCTATTCGTAACGCCTCTCTGGTTCATCCTCCTCCTCTTGATCTATCACTTACGAACAGTCAATGATAGTCATCCTGTGGTGGATAATGAAATGACATGTGCCCTCAATGATTTGGAACGGGATCTAGCCCATTCCTTCCATGCCATGTATGACCGCTTCCCAGAAGCGGTGCAATTGGCCTACAAGGACAACCGAATCGTAGCGGTTAACCCGCCTATGCATGCCTTGCGTAAGCCTGGTGACTACTACATTATGCCGAGTGGGGAAGGAGATTTTGGGAGCTTTTTGAAACAGGCTTTACAAACTAGGCAGACTCAATGGGCCCAACTGCCTGCTAAGGCTGATGGACAGATACCTGTATCTTATTGGATTCCAGTTCCTGATCATGAAGACTACTATGTCCACTTTGTAATGGGCATGGTTCCAGATTGTTCAAAGTCGAATGAATAGGATATCTCGAGTGGACTCGTCAATGATTGATTAGGATAAATAGGGATCCTAGATTCATAATAAAACGTCTAAGCATGATTATCATGCTTAGACGTTTTTGTATTTAGGTGGTTTGTAACTAACCATGTAAATACAAAATTTTTTTAGTTAAATATACTAGTTTAATTTATAAGAGAATCGTGAAAGTTTAATACTTATCAGCGAGTTAGTTACATATAAATTTATAGATATATTATACAAGGTGTGTAGTTAGTATAGGTGAAACTAATTATCATCTTTACACATAGTAAAATGATAGTATAATGAATATGTAATAAATAAAGTATAAACTTTATTATGGAGAGGAGTCTAGTTATGAAATCTAAGAATGCATTGCGCTTGGCTGTTCTATGCGCTGTAGTTTCTGCATGTTCTGTTCCTGTAATGGCTGCACCAGCAACTAATCCTCCAGGGCAAGGTCCAGGGGTTGCTATTGGTACTGGTTCTAATGCCCAACGTGATGGGGTAGTAGCTATCGGTAAAAACGCCCATACTAACTATGCTGGTGGTTCTGGTTATGCCAATGTGAATGGTGATGTAGCCATTGGTGAGAATGCCACTACTCACAGCTATTATGACCAATCTGGTTCTGTAGCTATTGGTAAAAATTCGTATGTAGAAAATACCATTGGTCATCAAGATAAGCTCTTTGCCTTTAATCAAACTAGCTTTAATCGTTGGGGCCTTGGTAGCCTCCCTCAAGAACCAGATAAGGTTATTGCAGGGGTTGCTGTTGGTAATAATGCCTATGTTAGGTCTGGTGGTACCATGATTGGTTCCCATAATTATCGTGGGCAAATTGGCGATATTACAGTCGATACTGATTCCTATAATACTATCCGTAAAACTGGGCTAGGTGTATATTCCACAACCATTGGTGGTAATAGCTTTACCAATGGTACGGTGGCGACTAACTCTGGCGCCCTTAATGTCATTTCTAGTGATTATGATGGAAATGTTGCTGACAAATCAACTAAAAATTTTGGCGCGACCATCAATGGTACCTTGAACTCCATTGAATCTGCTACATCAAGTGATAACAATGCTGGTATCGCTAATGCTGTGGTCGGTACAGCCAATAGGACGGCTAATTCTAATGGTACTTTAGTATTTGGGGCAGGTAACGAGATTACTAATTCCATAGCTAACATCGACAGATCGTCTATGTCTGGTAGTCCATTTGCTGGTCCAAGCTCTATTACATCCATGGCCAATAAGGTAAGAGCTGCTGTTAAATCAAGTAATTCTGGCGGTGCAACCATGGCCTTTGGCGGTGGCAACAAGGCTGATTACACCTTGCGGACGGCTATGATCGGTGTTAATAATACAGTGACAGGGACTTCCGGTTCTGAAGCATCGGATAACTTTGTAGTTGGTTTTAATAATACGGGTACCAATGTAAAAGGGACGACCATTATCGGGACCAACCGTACTGCTACAGGTACTGAAAATTCTATCATTATGGGGGCTGCTACTAATCCTACGACAACTGCAGTTAACAATGCAGTCGTGTTAGGGACAGATGCTAATGTTACTGTAGCTGGTGGTGTTGCACTTGGTGCTAATTCTATCGCCTCCCGTGGTGCTAATGAAGCATCTGGTTACGACCGTTCTATCGATGGACCTTCTAGCGATACATCTTCTACATGGAAACCAACTGATGCGGCTGTTTCCGTTGGTGATGGTACTACTCATACGCGTCGTATCACCTCCTTGGCGGCTGGCTCTCAAGATACAGATGCTGTAAACGTTGCCCAATTGAAGAAAGTAGTCGCTGATTCTGGTAACCAAAATAACATTATCAACAACCGTATCAATAAGTTAGATGGCCGCATGGATAAGGTAGGGGCTGGTGCTGCGGCTTTAGCTGCCTTGCATCCATTGGACTTCGATCCAGATGCTAAATGGGACTTTGCAGCAGGCTATGGTAACTATGCTGGGTCTAATGCTACCGCTATTGGTGCATATTACCGCCCTAACGAAGATGTGATGCTATCTGTCGCTGGGACTATGGGTACTGGTGAAAACATGGTTAACGCTGGTTTATCCCTTAAGTTTGGCGGTGTAAAGGGTGTATCTAAATCCCGTGTAGCTCTTGGTAAGGAAGTGCTTGCCTTGAAACAAGAAGTAGCTGAATTGAAAGCTATGTTGGGTGCACAACCTGGTTTAGCTACTCAAGGGGCTAATCGTACTACAGTATTCCCTGATGTGCCTTCTAATCATTGGGCTTATCAAGCTGTTCAAGGGTTAGCTGATAAGGGACTCGTAGAAGGTTATCCAGATGGAACCTTCGGTGGCGATAAGATGATGACTCGTTATGAATTTGCGTCCATCATTTACCGGGCTGTACAAAAGGGTGCTCTTGTTGATGAACGTCTAGTCAAGGAATTTGGTCCTGAACTTGCCTTGTTCCGTGTCGATACAATTAAGAAAGACAAGGCTGGCAACCCTGAAATTCAACGGGTTCGGGTAAACCATCAAGAAAAGGCTCATAAATAATAAATCATAGGAGACATTGAGTTTGTAATCTATGTGAGCATAAAAAGAGATCCATCTCTTAGGAGATGGATCTCTTTTATATTACCAGGCAAACATGCCAATGAGGCTAGATATAAGGCCTATGTCTTGGCCTAGATTGAAATCATATATAAGTGTGGTTACAATTAGACTATGGAATAGTTGCAAATAAAAAACGGGAATATCCCTAGGATGGATATTATTGCCGAGACTAGTATGTGGGGTAACAGAGAGGAGAATAAAATGGATCAATTGAATGCTAATAAGGCAGTTGTCTTGTCTTCTGGAGGCTTGGATTCCACCACGGCCTTGGCTAAGACTGTGGCGGCCTTAGGTAAAGACCATGTATTAGCCCTATCTTTTTTCTACGGTCAACGGCATGATAAGGAATTAGTCTCCAGTCAGAAGGTAGCTGACTATTATGGGGTTAAGCACATCATCCTAAACCTAGAAGGGGTTATGCAGTTTTCTAATGCCTCCCTCTTGAGCCATTCTACTCAGTCCATAGAGGAGACTTCTTATGCAGATCAAGTGGCAGCCAGTGAAAATGGGAAGGTTGCCACCTATGTGCCCTATAGGAATGGGCTTTTCCTATCAGCAGCAGCCTCTATGGCCATGTCCCTCTGCGAAGATCCAAAGGACAGGGCGGTGGTAGTCATCGGAAATCATGCTGATGACTATGCAGGTAATGCCTATGCTGATTGCAGTCCAGAATTTATAGAGGCCATCAAAAAGTCCATAGAGTTAGGGACTTATGGGCAAGTGTCCGTCTATTCTCCCTTCCGTTTTTCCACCAAAAAAGATATTGTGAAAGAAGGGCTAGCACTTGAGGTTCCTTACCAGTTGACCTGGTCTTGCTATCAAGGTGGGGACCAACCTTGCCACCTCTGTGGGACTTGTCGTGATCGGGAAGAGGCCTTTGCAGCTAACGGGGTTGTGGATCCTTTGAATGCTGACTAGGATAAGCTTTATAGTTTCATAGATTTATCAGGTAAAGAAAAAAGGTTAGTCTCTGCTAAGTAGACAGAGACTAGCCTTTTAGTGAGTAGTGGGAGTTTTATATGCTTGCAGTTATTGTAAATACCCTAGCTATTGTGCTGGGGTCCATGATAGGATTGCTCTTTCAGGCGGGGATTCCTAAGCGGGTATCAGATACCATGGTGCAAGCCATGGGCCTATGTACCATTATCATAGGACTACAAGGCGTTTTGGAGGAGACTCACATATTGCTTATGATTCTAGCCTTAGCTATAGGCACTATGATTGGATCCTTCATGGACTGGGAAGGCCGTGTTAGGGCCTGGTCTGAAAGATTGCTGGCCCGCTTTGTGGGCCAAGGGCAGGCCGCGAGAATTGCCAATGCCTTTGTGACAGGTTGCCTTATTATGAATGTGGGCGCTATGGTTATCGTAGGTCCTCTGCAAGCAGGTCTTTTAGGGGATTATGATATGCTCTATACCAAGTCAATGTTAGATTTTGTTATCGCTATTATGCTGACTGCTGTTATGGGGATAGGGGTTATGGCCTCTGCTATCATGACCTTACTTATACAAGGGGGGATTGAGATCTTTGCCACGTCTCTAGTTGCTATTTTGTCGGACCAGATGATAGGGGAAATTTCATGCGTGGGCTCTTTAATCATCGTAGCGGTGGGGATTAACATGATGAAGTTAAAAGAACTTAATGTTTTGAATTTTGTTCCGGCCTTATTTGTGGCGCCAATATTAGTTGCTTTAGGAAATTACTTAGGCCTATTGTAGGTCTTTTGCCTTTTAATTTCTGGCATAATAAGCCGATCATAACACTTACTTGGTTGCCCAAGTTACCCAAGCTACCGTATCTTCTGTTTGGTTGTAAATCTTTCCATCCTTGGCAAGAGGGCTAATGAGTTCTCTGATTGTATTCTTCATATCCTCCATAGAGCCCCAGCCATTGTTGTGGAGGCGCATAGTGAAATAGTCCACTGCCTGATCAAGTTCCAGTACTTCTGTCTCGGGGACCACTTTATATTCGATAGTCACATGTTTGCCTATATTCTGTATTGTAGACAGGCAGGAGGCTACTTTATCCCTCCAAGGAAAGGCGTCCTGGCCGAAGAAGTGTTCGGATAGCATATCTACTGTTTTGTCCTTGCGAGCGGAAAAGGCCACCCAGAGGCACTTGCCTTTGCTGGCCTTGTGCATGGCTATGATATTGTCTGGGTCGAACATAATGGGACAGAAGATACTATAGGTCAGATCAAATGTTTGGTTCCAGTTTAAGTCTTGTCGTGTTTGATCAGACCAAGGAGCGATATAAAGGTCTAGGGATAGACCCTCTTGGTCAGCCAACTGTTTGGCCCCATGAATCATACCGTCTGATAGGTCAATGCCGGTAGCTTGGTAGCCCTGACGGGCTAGGCCTAGGGCATAGTCGCAGACACCGCAGCCGATATCTAGGACGGAACTACCCTTAGAGGGGAGAAGGCCCTGATCCTTGATGAAGGAAAGGAAGTCTGTTACTTGTTGCTTTCGATCTTCTCGATTATGCATAGTGATGAAAAAGGTGGACCGGTTATTCCAAGCATCTTGCTCATCGCGCCAAATTTCGTCTATATCCTTGGTGAGCTGGTGAATTTTTGTTGTCATAGTATAACTCCTTATTGCATGTGCTAGGTTATAGTTATAAAAATCAATTTAGAAATCTAAGTAGTAAGCATTACTTAGGTTAAGCACCCTTGTCGTCTTGCCTCGGTTAAACACCTCAGCGGTCCTGCCTAAGTAGTGTGATTGTATTACGTATCTTATAGGGGGGCCTAGGCTAAGCGTAAATGATTTTTTCTATTTATGGTGTTTCCTCGGTTACAAAAAAATAAGGCACCTCATAGGAAGTGCCTTATTTATCATGGTGCGCCTAGCAGGATTCGAACCTGCGCACCCGGTTCCGGAGACCGGCGCTCTATCCCCTGAGCTATAGGCGCATGAATTACTTTCAAATTATATCATAGAAGAGGGTCTTCGACTAGAGATTTAAGAAAATGTAATTATACGTATTTGGGTATTGTAGATTTAAAGATTAGAGTATATCATATAAATAATATATAGTTTCTTATAGTATTATTAGATTGTCTTTATGACTTTTAGAGAGGTTGATGACTATGAAAACAATGCTCGCTATCGTTCTTGCTCTTGGTGTGTTGATTGGTGGTACTACTGCTTTTGCTACCTCCGACCAAGGTCCTTTGGGCTTGCGGTCCAACTCTAGCAGCCAATCTTCCTATTGCCAAACTGGTAATTGTGGGAATCAAAAATCTGCTAACTATGTAAGATCTTCTCAAGGAAATTGTCCAACTGGCAACTGTCCTACCAATGCTTGTCCAACAGGTAACTGCCCAACTAATGCATGCCCAACAGGTAACTGCCCAACTAATGTGAATGGTGCATGCCCAACAGGTAACTGTCCAACAGGTACTTGCCCTACTAATGGTGGGGCTTGTGCTACAGGCAACTGTGCAACTGGTGGTTGCCCACGCTAGGTCAATCAGATCTTTACAATAGAATCATTGTTATAAGGAGCTTTCACCTAGTTATTGAGGTGAAAGCTCTTTTCATTAAGGCTTATAGGACAAAAAGTGTGTGTGAAAACCCTTATAACACTAGATATTTACTAGTGTTATAAGGGTTTAATCTTTTTCTGGAGAAGTTTGAGGGTGGACAAAAAGTGTGGGTAAAAACATCAATTAACCCTTGTAATTACTGATTAAAATGAGGTTATATCTTCCTATATATAAACAAATATGGAGGAAGAGTTTATGCGACAAATAAAATGTCCTGATTGTAATGAAACATGTATTAAACACGGTGTTTTAAAATCTGGTTCTCAGCGTTGGTTTTGCAAACATTGTAAGGTGGCATTTACCGTTAAAATTAATAATTTAAGTAAAGAGTTAAGCCTATTCTTGAATTGGTTATTCAGCACCGATATTCAAGCTGATATGCCTGGTAAAGGTCGTACATTCAGGCGTAAAACCGCTAAATTTTGGTCCATATGGCCATTGCCACCAAAAGTGGAAGAAGTACATGATGTGGTATATCTTGATGGAATTTACTTAGCTAGGAATTTATGTGTATTGATTTGTTGCAATGATACTCATGTTCTAGGATGGTATGTCTGTCGTTATGAGCATGCTAGAGCTTGGCAGTGTTTAATGGAACGGATTGCCGAACCTAAAGTCGTTGTGTCTGATGGTGCTAATGGTTTGCCTAAAGCATTACGTAAAGTTTGGCCTCATAGCAGTCACCAAAGATGCCTGTTTCACATTTTTTGTCAGGTTAGACGATATACGACAAGTAGACCTAAAACGTTAGCAGGAAAGGACCTTTATACTCTTGCTAAAGATTTATTTAATGTGAAAACAATGGATCAAGCTTTTATATGGATTAATAAACTTTCGGCGTGGCGAATGACATATTCTGATTTTTTACGAGAAATGACGATTGATGAATTCGGAAACAAACGCTCTACACATGAGCGTTTGCTTAAAGCTGAATCATCATTATGGCGTCTGATTAGGCAACAAACTTTATTTACATTTTTGGAATGTATTGATATTACAATACCTACAACAAATAATCGTATTGAAGGTGGAGTAAATGCTCAACTAAGAAGTATGTTACGGGCTCATAGGGGCCTTTCACTTGAAAGAAGACTAAAAGCGGTCTATTGGTGGTGCTATATGCACTCACCAAGACCGCTTTCT
>ERZ651108.55-NODE-55-length-56522-cov-8.452300_pt1 | contig 56522 bp, 74 predicted proteins | sample MGYA00512173_ERZ651108 | MGnify/ENA metagenome assembly ERZ651108 | reverse complement strand
TAGAGCACCTGACTCATAATCAGGGAGTCCTTGGTTCAAGCCCAAGTGGGACCACGATAGTTAAGTAGCTGAAAAATAGCGGATTGGAAGCACCCACATAGGGGCGACTGACCCGCTATTTTTGCCCTCGGGAGAGGCAAAAGCATATAAAAACAGCCCTAATATGCACGATTTGTTTACACCACAGCTTACACCTACGATATGCCAACATTCAAAGCTAAGATAAGGAAGAGGAGGGCGAACGGCTTTCACTCCGTCTATATCCTATGCACGCACAACCGAGAGCTTGTCTATATTAAGACCGACCTCGTCGTGCAGGATAGCGGGGTGAATGAGACAAGCGAGGTCACAGACCCGCGCATCCTTATGCGAGCTTCCGCCATTATCTGCACTTACTACGATAGGTTGCAGGGGAAGCGCATAGACAACCTCACGGCTAAGGAGGTGGTGGAGATAGCTACGGATAGTGCCGTGGAGGATATTCCCTTTGCGAGCTTCGCAGACGCTTACATACGCAAGCTCTCAGGGCGTGGGGTGAAGCGAGCGGACAACTACCGCTATGCACTCAATAGCTTCCTCTCGTTCGCTGGGAAGCCCTCTATCGGCTTCTCTGAGGTCACATCTAAGCTCCTACGCCAATGGATAGATAGCCTCGCACACACGAAGCGAGCTAAGAGTATGTACCCCACACTCCTCAAAGCTATATTCAACGCAGGGATGGAGGAGTACAACGACTACGACCGAGGGGTGGTGCGTGTGGCAAACCGCCCATTTGAGTTCCTCAAGATACCGAGCAGTGACACGCCCGAGAAGCGTAGCGTGAGCGTAGAGCAACTCCGTGTGCTCTTCTCGCACGCCCCAAAGGGTAGGCAAGCTCGCTACGCCCAAGACGTGGCACGTGTGAGCTTCTGCCTTGCTGGAATGAACGTGGCTGACCTCTACGACCTCACCCCCGATAACCTCCAGTGGGATAAGCTATGCTACCACAGAGCCAAGACCAAGGGCAAGAGAAGCGATAAGGCGTATATGGAGGTTAGCATACCTCCGCAGGCTATTGATGCGCTCGCAAGGCTTACAGAGGACGCACGGGACGGCTATCTCCTCAATCTCTCCGCACGCTACTACGACCGCCACACCTGCACCAGCTATATCTCAAGAGGCATCACGAAGCTCTGTAAGGAAGCAGGCTTGCCCCCGATGACCTCCTACGCACTCCGCCACAGCTGGGCAACCATAGCACGCAATGAAGTAGGGGCAAGCGAGGAGGACGTGGCGTTTGCTCTCAATCATATCTCCGCACATAAGGTCACGGACAGATACATTCGCAAGGACTACGCACGAGTGGATAAGCTCAATGCTGAGGTGGTAGGGCTGGTATTAGGGGCATAAAAAGAAGGGCGAGGAAGTTTACACCTCCCCGCCCTGTTAGACGTTGCGAGATTACGCAAATAATCACGTACATCTGAGAGCATAAGCTCGTTCAAATTCAGCACCCAGAAGGGTGGACAAATGTAGAAGCGTGCACTCATCTACACTGCAAAGGTAGGGAAACTTTTGATACGACCAAACACCCGCAGACCATTTTCGTGACCTCACGAAAATGATGCCACGCTAAAGAAGCCCACGCAGGAGCGGTAGCCACAGCTTGCGGGACACCCACGCACCGAGGGCGAGTGCAATAGCCAGCAGGGGCGCAAAGGCTTTGAGGCGCATACTCTGCCACGCAGAGAGCTTGGCGGGTACTTCGACCACCTCGGTGATGCGGATGCTGTCTATGCGACCTGTATTGATCGTGTCCACACGCCAGCGGTCACGCCAGCGGTACACCTCTTTGACCTTGTAGATGGTATCGCCCGCCATACGTTCGGTGAGGTAGATGCTATCGTGTATATACACGCTATCCAACCGCCAGCGGTCACGCCACTCTACCCTCGTCCGCTCTACGGGGACTACCCGCACCTTCGGGGAGCAGGAGGTGAGGGCGTAGCCTATCAGTGCCACGGCTATAATAACGAGCAGGGTCTCCCACCGCCCTAATCTATTTGCTTTCATCGTAAATCTGTGTTAATGTTTTGATAGGTAGCCACAGCTTGCTACCTTTGTAGGAGAGAGGAGCTGGGGCTGGAGATTGGCTTTCAGATTTCGTACTCATGATAAATCCTATCCAGCCCCTTCCTCTCATGCGCCCTGCCGATTGGTGGGGCGCTTTCGTTTAGGGCTGAGCCTCGCCAGCCTCAGCTTCCGCCTTGGCCTTAGCCTTGTCCTCAGCCTTCCACCGAGTCTCTAAGGCTCGGGCTTCCGCCTCGTCCATTAGCTCGTAGAGGTGTGCCTCTCTCTTGGGGCATTGCACGATGTAGCCTACGCTACGCTTCTCACGACTTACTACCATCTGCCCCTTGGGGGCTTTAATCCACACTGAATGCGAACGTTTCATAATCAAGTTGTTAAAGGTTATTTATAGTTAATCGTCCAGCCCTTGTCGCTGGCCGTATCTCCGAGGTCTCCCAGCTCTTCCTCGTGCGCGTCGAGGAGCGCACGGCTTAGGTCGATGCGCTTGCTGCTAACCGCCTGCGCATTCTCGATGAGGTAGCGCACGCTCTCCACGGAGAGTTTGGCACACGCGGAGAGGTCGAGATCCGTCTTCAGCCCCTTGAGGCGCACCTCCTCGAGAGAGGAGCATCCCATAAATGGAGGAGCAAGAGAATTGGCGCTTGACATGTCGATAATCCCAGTAACTCTACGTAGGCTTGCACATTGGTAAAATACGAAGGAGAAATTGGTCAGTAGACCACCCGAGAGGTCTATCGAGACCTCCTCGAGCTTGTTACAGCCCGAGAACATGAAAGAGGCGTCCGTCACCTTTGGCGCCGATCCGATAGTCACACGTGTAAGGGCGGAGCAAGACTCAAAGGCCCTCGAGATATTGGTCGCATTTGTGAGTGCTCCAAGCGATACATCTGTTAGGGATGTGCACGACGACACGAAAGACGACAGATTGACGGCCATATAGATGTTCTCAACGGTCGGGAGGCGTTTCAGCGCGCTGTTTTGGGCGAAGCAGTGGGCAAGATTTGCCTCCTTGTATCCTTCTGAAATTCGCATCGGGGGGAACGCTTCATCGAGAAAGGAATAAAACTGCTGCGGCTTGAAGATCTTCATCGTTATAGTCTGCGACTTCATCGCTTCCACAGCCTTGATGGTGGCTACCAGCGGGGCATTCTCCGCTATCGTAGCGCCCTTGCTTGCGAGCGCCTTGTTGAGCTGCCGGAGCTTGCCCTTTAGGTCGAGCACCGCCTCCTCGGCTCGTTGTTTACTGCTCTGTGCCATATACTACTGCCTTGATTAAGTTGGCGAACGATCCGATGGTGTCTGACCACTCCCTCCTTGATAGCTTCGGATTATCGTCTGTCTCTTGCAGGTAGACTTGATAGGCGTCATCGCCCTTGTCGCCCTTCGCCCCCTTGAGACTTGCGAGCCAATCAGTCTGCGAGCCTTGGTAGCCTCCCGCCTTAGCAAGCTCATAGGCGCTCTTACCCGCTTCGCCCTTGAGGATCTCCAGCCACGCCTCACGAGAGCCACCATAGCCTCCCGCCTTGGCTACCTCGTACGCATCCTTGCCGTCTGCGCCCTTGAGTGAGGCGAGCCACGCCTGCTCATCGCCCACGTAGCCATTACGCACAGCCACCTTGTAGGCGCTATCTCCGTCTGCCCCCTTGAGCGAGGCTATCCACTCCGTTAGGCTACCTTCGTAGCCCTCTGCCTTAGCGAGCTGGTAGGCGGATAGCCCAGTCGCACCGATGAGTGTCTTTAGCCACTCTTCACGGCTTCCAGCATAGCCCGACTTCTTCGCCACCTCGTAGGCATCTGCACCGTCCTTGCCGACAAGACTCTTTAGCCACTCTTGGAGCGTGCCTTGGTAGCCCTCTTGCACCGCCAGCTCGTAGGCGGACTTGCCGTTACCGCCTCCGCCTGCTCCTCCCTTGGGCGTAAGGCTCTTTATCCATTCTTCCTCCGTGCCTTCGTAGCCGTGCTTGACGGCTATCTCGTAGGCGCTCTTACCCTTTAAGCCATCCAGCACGTTAGCCTGCACCTTGACGGGCGTCTCGTTGCTACCGTACTTCGTGACCTTGCAGAGGTCTACCACTATCTCGTAGTCGTGGTAGCCGTCAGCATACGCAGGGTCGGGGATGCGCCCCGTGGCGGTCAAGGTGTAGACACCCAGCCCCAGCTGTCGTGAGATGTCAGCCGTGACCTCTACCACCAGCTTGCCGTCTTCAATAGTGTAGGGGATGGTAGCCATCCCAGCTTCGCTCTCGCTCGCCACCTTCACTCTCAGCTCCTCCAGCTCCGCAGGGTCGAGGACTTCTCCCGACGGCTGTTTGACCAGCTCCACGGGGATGCGCTTGTCCGTGCCACGTTGCACCAGCTGGAGCGTCTTGCCATCGCTCTTATTCCCAAATGGTCGCATATATCGTTTGTTGTCGGGGTGGTTAGATGCAGTGGCAGGCGGTCACCCCTCTACCGCCCGCCCTGCTGTGTGGTTATTTCAGTTTGGTGAAGTTCTTGCCGTCGTTTGTCGTCATCGCCTCCTGCCGTGGCATTTCGCCGAGCGGGGGGATCGCTACATGCACCCAAACGCTCTGCCCCTTCCGTTCGAAGATCACCTGCTGGTATCCTCCACGCTTGCGGATGAGGTCGAACAGCTCCCGCAGTCGCTCTGGGCTCTTCGCTGGCACGATGTCAGCGGCCTGCCCAGCGAGATGCTGGCTCTTCTTCACGCCACCGACGGCGTGGTTTACGTCCCAGCTTCGGAAGCCAGAGGTCACCTTGATGGGCTCGCCGAACTCCTCACGGATGCCGTCGAGGTAGTCCATAAGGCGCAGGAGGTCTCTCTTCTGCGTGGCGTTGGGTGTGTTGTCCTTTCCGAGGCGCACGGCCGTTTGGCTTCGCGTCAGCTCCTCGAGTGTGAAATACTTGCTCATAGTCTATTCTACTTTTGCGAGGTTACGGACTTCGTTAAGCGCCTTTGCCAGCTCCTTTGCCAGCTCCTGCGTCTGCTTAGCGCTGTTCTTAATCGAGGTAGTGTCGTGCTTTGGCAGGTTTTCCCACACGCTCCAGCCCTCGGTGGCGACTGCCACGATCGCGCCAAAGACTGTCAGATAGGGAAGCTCGGGGATCGATATACGCGTCTCGAGGTCGACGAGGAACAGCAGGACGTCGATGAGCGCCAACATAGAGATGGCGAGGTAGTAGATTAAGAGCTTCCCGAACACGCGGCGGGCGATGCTCGACTGGATCTTTTGCTTCGCTCGCCTTGCACGCATTACGCCAGAGATCGTGTCGATGATCACGGCTACTAATACGATCAGCAGGGCTACCGCCATCAGCGTGGCCGCCTCCTGCGCTTCCTCGGGGGAAAAGAATTTAAACATAGTCTTTGGTTTTGGTTGGTTATCGTGTTTTATGTCGAGCAGCTACACTACTTAGCTGCAGAATATCCTTTGCACGGATCTTGCCCTCTACCTCCACTCGGATAGAAGCCGCCGATGTCAAGTGATTGGCAAGCCGTCCCTGCTGTGCCTTGTTAAGTATCAATTCGCCAGGATTGACTCGAGCGAGGACTCGGTCGCCCGAGCCATCACCGCCTGGCACGATACCGCCATTGGCGAACTTCGGTATCTTCTTTGCCGAAGATGAAATGAGGGCTATCAGACCACCCACGGCTACCGCAGCGAGAGCCACACCGACAAACGGGATACCTGCGTGAGCCTTGGCGGCCTTGGCAGCCGCTCCAACAGTGTCAGCAGAGGTCTCGGCCTGCGTAGCCGCTATACGTGCCGTCGTAAGCCCTAACTCCGTGGCGGTAGACGTTGCCTCCGTGGTTGTCACAAGCGCTCTACCTGCAACCTGCTGTGCCGTGAGAGCCTGCTCGGCTGCTGCCGCCACTTGTCTGGCCTGCGTAAGCCCCTCTATCATCTTCACAAGAGAGAGGATAGTGTCGATACCCTGCGTCGCAGAGTCGAACACCGCAAAGAAGCGCTCCCACGCAGAGGCCTGCACATCTGGGTCGAACGCCTTTTGCAACTCACTGAATGCGCTCTTGAGGTGGCGAGCACTCTGTGCCACGGACTTCAAGCCTGAAAACGACTGGTCCTTGACCGCCTCTCGGTACTTCTTCAAGTCGGACTGAATAGTCGCCACCTTGATAGCTTGGTCGAGTGTCTTGGTCTCCTTCTGCGCCTGCTTGAGAGCCTCCGCAACATCCAGCCCAGCCTTTTCAGCCTCCTGCAACTGGCGAACGTAGTCCTCCATAAGTTGCTTCTCCTCTCCGAGCTTCGTAGCTTCGTCCTTTTTGTAGTCGTAGCTCGTATCTCGTACACCCTTGACTGGAGTGGCAGCCTTAGCGATAGAAGAGAGGTCGGTTGTGAGCTTTTCGCCCAGCTCCTTTTTGAGCTTTTCCTGCCCCTCTGTGGTAGTGGCGGTCTGATTGGCGCGCTCACGAGTAGATGATATGAGCTTAGCGAGAGCTTCCGCGTACTCATTCTCCTTGAGCCTGCCCTCCTCACGTGCTTTCTCCAGCTTCTTCGCCTCGTCAGCGTAGTTGCGTTGTAGGCTTGCAATATCGGAGACAGCGTCGATCTCGCTCATCTTAGCCTTGACATACTCATTGTTTAGATCAAGCTCACCATGCGCCTTTATGGTTGCGTTCAGCTCGGCCTTCGCACGCTCCGCCTTAGCTCTGCGCAGATCATCCTCCGTAGCAAGACCATATTTTACCTGCGCTGTGATTAGTTTGAGTTCCGCTGCACTTCTCGCCTTCTCCTCAGTCACCTCCCTTTCTACAAGCAGATGCGTCTTTAGGCTGTTGTACTGCTGGTCGTTGAGAGCCTTCTCCCCAAGGAGTGATGCGAGCTTCTCACGATACTGAGTGGCAACCTTGTCAAGCGCAAGACGATACTCCTCTTCGGAGATAATGCCTGCTGCTCGTTGGTTGTGCAGTTCATTGAGTTCCTTGGCGGCTGCCTCTCTTGTGCGCTGCAGTTCGCTCTTCTTCTTGCTCTTCTTTGAGTCGTCGTCAGAGGAGCTTGACACGCCACCGCCACCAGCGAAGCTCCCGCCAATAGACTTTACCTCGCCTTGGGTTTCGCCCTCAATCTTGATGCGCTTGACGTGAAGCTCCTCAATTTTAGCATCTGCGTCAATGGCTACTCTCGCATTTTGCTCCGCTCCGTAGAGGTCGCTATATGTATATCCCGACTTTCGGATATAGTCAAAGAAGGCAATAACCTCCTTTGACGGAGCAGATCCGTTTGAAGATATATAGGCGTTCTTCAAGTGAATGGTAGCGAATGCAGAGCCACTCTCATGCCCAACCTCACCGCTTTTTGCGAGAGCCTTTGTGGCCTTTTGCAACTCATCGGCTGATATGGGCTTCCCTCCGCTTTTGAGGTACGAAGAGTACAAGTCCTGAATTGGCTTTCTCGACTCTTTGGAGATGTCGCTATAAAAGTCAATCTCTCTATCGAGTTGCTTTAGCTGCAGTATCTTCCCTACGACAGTCTTGATTCGGTCGTACTTCCCTGCAATTCGGTCAAGCGAGCCCTCCTGCAAGCCCAGGGACTTCTCCAACTGGTGCTGCACCGTCTTCTGCTCCTCGAGCTTCCCATCTAAGCTCTGGTACAGATCAAATAGGCGTAAAATCTGTACCTCCTCGTCGCTTCGAGTAGACTTGATTTCCCTCTGCTTGGCGAGGTACTCATTCTGCAGTCCGTTAATCTCCTTCTGCTTACGATACCAGTCTGCAAGAGCGGTCACGATAGCCGTGATGCCTGCGATGATAGCCATAGGCGCAATCGTGGCCATAAGTCCACGGATAGTCGCCAGCGTGGAAGCCCATGCAAGTCTTACCGTGGTGGTAGCCCTTGCCCATAGTGACACCGTGGTGGATGCCGCCTTGGTTTGCTCTGCGATAATCTCGCTTGCAGGACGGAACGAGAGGTTTCCTGCATTGCTGATAGCTCGCTGAGTGTTCAGCACACCAGCAACCGATGCAGACGACGAGGGGAGGTTGGTCGCTCTCCCTCCGATATTGTAGTGAGCCTTATCTGCAGAGGCCTGCAGAGCGGCAAGGCGCTTGATGCGCGCTTCCTCATTCTTCGCGCGGGCTTCTGCGAGGAGTTCACGTCTGTTGTGGTTTGCCTTATTCAGTGCGTCACCAGTGGCGGCGAGCGCTCGGGCGTTCTGCTCCAGTTTCCCAGCTAAGCGCGCTTCTTCTCGCTCTCGCTTCGTGATATTCGCAAGTTGCAGACGTGACTGGTCTGCAATAGCCTTGTCGTACTCCCTCTGACTCTTAGAGACTATCGCAGCCTGCTCTCTCTGCAGGTCACGGATAGCCTTCTGCTCCTCAGAGGTATATCGGTCAGCCTTATTCAGAGCGGAAGTAGCTGCCTTTACATCCTTTGGTGCTGTGGCAGCCTCCAGCGCACGCTTGGCAGCAGCCACTCGTTCATCCTTGGCTCGCTCTATCTGCTCCTGCTTGGCGATAATCTTGGCGGCCGCCTCATCATTGGCACGCTGGAGTGCGAGCTTGGCATTAGCAACTCTCTGTGCTGCCTCCTCTTCGCTTCTCTGCATACCACGGAGTAGAGCCTGATGCTCGTTCAGCAGGGTGCGCTTCTCCGTCTGCGCGTTGGAGAAGTTATCTACCGCCTTTTGGAAGCGCACATCACCAGTGGCCTTGGCTACCTCCAGTCGTCTCTTCTCCTTCTCTGTAATCGTGCCTGCCGCCTGCACGGCCGCCTCAGCACGCTGTAGCTGTAGCTGGGCTTCTGCGCGCGCCTTCTGAGCTTCCAGCTTGGCTCGGTTCGCAGACTCCTTGGCAGCGGCTTCATCAGCTATGGCCTGCGCCTGCGATGCCTTGATAGCCGCACCTGCTTGATTCCACGTTGTCGAGAACTTCCCCCACAGACGCGCACCAAGCAAGCCACCCGCCCAAATGTATAAGTTCGAGAGGTGCGTGCGCAGGTAGTCCAGCAGGTCCTTTACCTTCTCGACAAGAGCCTTGAAGTTATCGTACACATGCAGGGAATCTGCAAGGCTGGTGAAGGAGTTTTTGAGACGACCAAGAGAGCTCTCGAGGTTGTCAGTGCTGGTATCTCCCGACAGCTTCGCCAGCTCGTCGGAGAACTTACCCATAATCTCAGCGCTTCGGAGCTTACCCTCCTTGAGAAGTTTATCCAGCTGTGACATCGACACGCCAGCAGCGTTCGCCATGGCCTGCATAGCCACGGGCATACGCTCACCAAGCTGTCTGCGGAGTTCTTCGCTTGAAATCTTCCCCTTACTCATCATCTGAGTAATAGCCATCATCGTAAGAGCCGCCTCTCCGCCCGAAATGCCGAACGAGGCCATAGCCTTACTGATATTGGAGAAGATGCGTTCCTGCTCCGCCATAGCGATGCCAGCTGGGGTTGCGGCTGCCTTGAACTTAGCGAACGCCTCTGTAGTCCCGATGAGGTCTGTACCGTACTTATCCGTAAGTTCGGTTAGGAACTTCAAGCTACGTGCATACTCGCGGGTGTCCGTGCTGATATTGCGCAGTACTACGCGTGCGCGGCCTGCCTCTCGAGCCGTATTGACAAGAGAGGAGATAAAGCTACTGATAGAAGTAACGCCTGCGCCCAACGCACCAGCCATTGCAAGGGCTTGGAACTGGATGCCACGGAGCGAAGCCTTGGCGCTCTCGGCTTGCTGCTTGAACTTGTCCGCAAGCAGCTCTAATCGGACGGAAAATGAAAGATTATTAGCCATAGGCTGGTAGGCTGAATGTGTGTATTACTTATCTGCGACTACGATTTTCGCATTCTTGAGCTTGTCAAAGATTGCTTGACCTACGTCCTCGCTCTCTACTTCCCACGGGAACGGCAGGAGCTTCTCTGGGGAGCATACGGAGTCTTGTGCGAGGTGCGGGAGCATAGACATCCACGTGAACAGGCGATTGTACTCAAGCCCTTCCTGCTTGCGCTTCTGTATGGCGTTCAGAATGGCTGGGATCTCCCACAGCTCCATTCTGTCCATAACGTACCCAGCATCGACACCTCCATCTATGATTAGCATATTGGCGATAGTCGTGAAGTCGGGCCCGTCATCTTCGCCACCACTGGGCTCACCCGAGTCTTCGCCATCCGAGATTGACGCTGTAATAGGTGTAAGCTCCTCAAGAGTGCGTTCCAGTCGCCCATATAGATGCGACGATACCTCTACGCTATCCAAGACAGACACCCACGCATCGAAAGGCATCTTACTACCGCCATCTTCGCACCTCTGCAAGCAGTAGATGAGAAGCGGTATCTGCTCCCCATCTTGGATATTCAGTGTAGAGAAACTCCGCGCGGAGAGCTTCTCGAAAAGAAGTACCGCGCGGAGTGTCAGTGGGAATGGCACGCTGTCCATTAGAGGGTAATCCCTGCGGCGGTAATCGCTTCGGTACTGCCGATTTCCTTATCCGCCTTATCCTTGAGAGGACCAGAGCCGTTCAGCGTGCAGGTGAAGGTCTCGTACTCACCGCCCGTGCTGTTCTTGCTAAGGTCGGAGATAGTGACCATCCCCTTGCGGAGAGCCGCACCCTTGGTCACAGTGCGAAGGCCTGCTGCATCCTCCGCAATAGTTACCTCGCAGATCTCGAATGGGACAGCCTTACCCGATGCGGCAAGGTTTTCGAGAGCGTTGTAGGACAGATGCCCTGCGGTGTTCGAAACATACGCTTCGATAGAGGCGGACCAGTCGTTTCGACCACCGAGCTTATCAGGACTCTTGCCAGACATCTTGCTGGAGATTTCGATAGTCTGTGGGGTGAACTTGAAGTCGTCCTTCTTTACGTAGGGGACGAACAGCCCACCGATGAACATACTATACGACTCGCCTCTAACGAGGTCTCTGTTCTTATCGTATTTGGGGTTTGGAGGTGTTTGAGTTGCCATAAGAACTGCTATTTAGTTATTGGTTTTGGTTATGATATTTCGAACGTAAGTGACTGGAAGAACTTACCATCAGAGTGTCCCTCTTCGGACTCGTCGAGCGTGGCACGTGTTTCGCTCCAGCCCATCGTCTTACCGACATCGTCATTGCGCCCTCCATCGAGAACAGCGTCCACCAGCTTCGCAAGCTCAATAGACCTATCGTAATCATCGGAGAAGCATAGAGCGGTTACATACGCTTCGCTGTGCGTGTCGCCCGACTTGTCGCGTTCACGACCATAGGCGCTGCGATATACGATTATGTAGTCGCCAGGGGTATCCTCGCGAGCTATCACTGGAAAGATTTTATTCCCAACCAGCTCACGCAACTCCTCACACGCAAGGAGCTTGCTACGCACCCACTGGGCGGTGTGCCATTTTCTGTTGTTGTCGAGATAGATGCTCGTACGTTGGTTAAGACTTTCGTGACACCTGCAAGGAGTATTCGCTGTGCGCGTGGCGTGCTTCTCTGCTTAGCGTGCGTCCAAAAGAGAGTGGGCAGCACCCTGCCCCTGAACTTCCCGCTCCGTGTGTATCTGTCGGCCGTCCCCTTGTCAATGAGGTGGGCGTGGTTAGCAGCTTGAGACTCCTGACCCATAGCCGTCGCTCCATTGACATAGAGGAAACCTACCGACACAGACACCCGTCCGCCTCTTCCTCTGCGTGGCATACGCCTGCGAAGCCCTCGGATGAGGTTGCCCCTTGGCACGTGCCCGTTCCTATTCGGCTGTTTGTACAGAGGTGGCAGGGTAGTTCGAACGTCCTGCTGGTAAACCTCCGCAGCACGGAAGAATGGTTCACGCAGACTCTCGGGGCTTGGAGCTTCCTTTAGTCTGCCAATAAAGGCTTCTACCTCGGGAAATCCGTTGAGAGAAACTACATCAGGCATACTCTATTCGTCTACATAGCGAGCTGTGACCTGCACCGTTCTGTCAAGCATAGGCTGGAGCAGTACGATGCGATAGAGTGCGCCATCGAAGCGAAGCCACCCAGAGGAAGATAGTCGCTTATCAGCGCGAACGACAAACACCACAGCCGAGGTATCGACAACCTCACGGGCCTGCAAGCCGTCTTTATCGTAGGTCGGGCGAAGCGTTCGGAGGTAGGCACGAGAGCGGAAACTCTCTACCAGCTCCTCCTTCACCGCACCCGACACACTCTGCGTCTTTACAGCCTTGAGGAACACCAGTCGGTGTGTGAATGCTCCTGCGTTCATCGCTCTAATCGGTATCTACCTATGAGTGAGCCAAGCGAAAATGCAAGCTCCGTCACTCGCCCAACACGATACCCCTCTCGGTCAGCATAGAAGCGTGCGACTATCATTCGGAGAGCATGCCGAAGTGCTGGAGGCAAGTCGCCTGAGGCCTGCTCCACCTCGACCAGCGGTCTGCAGAGAAGCCCAGATAAATAGTCTTCGGCCGTATCGATCAGCTCATTGATGAAGTCGTCATCCTCATCGTGGTCTACGTTCAGATGCTTCTTCGCTTCCTCGAGAGAGATATATGTGGGCATAGCTTACTTACGCTTCAAGCAGGCGAACGCTTCTGCACGGAGCACCGTGAGAGAGTAGTCACCATTGAGGGTGAAGTCGATGCGGTCTGTGATGCCGTTGTACTGGGCATAGAGGCGATCGCCATTGCCGTGGTGAGCAAGGACAGCATAGGACAGCACACCGAAGAGAATAGCGTCCTCGGGCATGAACGTAGTAGACACTACGGGATAGCCGTTCATGTGACCATTCTCAAGGATCATCTGCGGATTACCCTTTTCTACGGGAGTAGACTTGAGCAGGCAGTAGGTCTTGGGATGCACGAAGTAAGCGGCACTGCCGTCTACCTTGACATTCTTGCCGAGAACCTCAGCCTCGAGAGCAACGACCTCCTTGATAGTGGGCGCTACCGTGTTACTCCACGTGCCAGCGATAGGTGCAGCGTATGGTGCAGCGAGGATAGTCCCGATACCATTGTTAGGGCCAGCAGGCGCAGTCTTAGCGAACAGAGCCGTGTTGATAGCCGTACCGACAGCCTGCCCAAGGCGCTCGAGCGTGATAGCTCGGAGGTTGAGGTTGGTCGCCGTGATGGACTGCGAAGTTACGGGCACATACACACCGACACGCTCGGGCTTAGCGGCAATCTTGTCGAGGTTGAGGTTCTGGTCGGTAAGAGCGACATTTTCCCCTGCGATGGTTGCCGTAACGCCTGCAAGCACTGGCCATACTGGCTGACCAACTACACCCGACTGCATTTTGAGACCTACCTTGGTATGGATAAGCTCTGCCTCGAGTGGCTGTACGACATCTTGGATAACCGTAGGCTGTGCATTCGCCACGTTCGTGGTCATCGTGGCGGCACGCTCCTCGATAGTTACAGCCTGATGCGAGTTCACCGCACGGGTAGCTGCGTCGAGGAAGCGCTTAGCAGCTTCTACCTGTTCGCCAGCCGTGTCAGGCTCAAGAGCCTTGGTGGCGACAGCGTTGAGGCTTCGCTCCTGAATATCCTCGCTAACTCGGACAAGCTCGCGCTCTTCATCTTCGGTCAGCGTACCTGCGTGACGCTTACCCTGCAGCTCCTTGAATCGCACGTGCAATTCGTGCAGCTGTTCTTGTTCCTTTGTCATAGTTAATTGGTTAAATGGTTAAAGGTTGGACTTGGTTATATCAGCCCAGCGAAGAGCGCGCTCTGCCAATGGCGTACGAGCAACTGGCTCGGGAGCTTCCTCGGGGGTCGTTTCTTCTTGGACTGGTTCGGGAGTAGGCTCTTCGGTAGGTTCGGGTAATCCTCGCTCCTCATCGAGAGCCCGCTTTGAGCGTTCAGCGGATGCAGTGGTGGCTGGATAGGCGGGGGTGCTTACAACCGACACATCCCCGATATACGAGAAGTGGTCAATGTGACGAAGCCACGTACCATCAGAGAGCTCTTCCCAGCGAGTGTCTCCCTTCTTTACGCCAAAGAGGAAGGAAGAGCCACGGAGGTCTCCACGACGGAGGAGCTCCAGCGTATCGTTTCCTAACTGCGTATTTGGGGCTTCGAAGCGGTACTGCAGTCCACGCTCAGTAATGGTTAGCTGAAGGCTGCCACTCCCGTTGGTGCTTCGTGCAAGCAACTGCTTTCTGTCGTGTTCGTAGAGGGCTAAAATATCGGATGAGCGCAGAAGCTCTTCGGTGACTGCGCCCTGGTGGACGATCTCACGAAACGAGCGGTCTTCCCACCAGTCGTACATCACTTCGCTCTCCTCGTCATAGACGATGGCAAGCCCCTCGATGGTGCGCTTCTCTTCGCCCACCAAAGAGGGCGCAGATAGCGAGCTGAGGCTACTCCTTCGTTCGTATATGTTGTTCGTATTGCTCATAGGCTTTGGGCTTTATATAACGTAGTTATAAGGCGTATTTTGACACCACTTTTCGCTATTCATCTGTACTTTTGGAAGGGCCTCCAGCTGGGTGCAGCTCATCAATGCTCGGACGAGAGGTAATCGGAGCTACATTGCACGTGATAAACAGCTGGTCGCCACCCTCAATAGGTTCTCTGTTTTCGAAGATGCGCCCCTCATTGGGAGTCATCACACCAGCCTCCACACTGCTCTTCACATACTCTGCACGGGTGCGCAGGTCTGTCGCAAAGAGGCGAGATAGGTCAAAGCGGATGCGCTCGGACGCTCGTCTACCTCTTGGCAGGAGCTTCACAGAGAACTCTTGTTCAATCTGCAGGATAAGGGGCTGGAGCGTCTGGTTGAGGAAGTTGATCTGAGAGTTCTCTGCTTCCTTGTAGTTCGTACTTTGGTCTGCGAACACCATATACGGGTGCACACCAAAGAATCGGCATATATCCAGCACGGAGTACTTGCGCACCTCGAGAAGCTCGGCATCGGAGTTGCTCATAGAGGACTCTATGAACTGCATAGAACCAGACAAGCGGATAATTCTGCGACCCTGCGCAATCTCATTGTTCACTCGGTCGGCCACTCGGTCGGCCACATCGGTATCGAGCGCACCAAGACCTTGAAGCTCATTCCCACCCACGAGGAAACCGCTCTTTTGGTTGCCCGAGAGAAGCCCGTTGTTCGTCTGCTTATCTGCATTGGCGCTAAGCGAGAGCGACAGAGAGGCGTATTTGATAGTAGATACCCCAGTGTAACCACCATCGAGGCTGTTGTTCTTTAGGTGGATAATCTCGTCAGCAGTGAACACGCCATTGATATTCCATACATAGTCCGAGACGCTGTACGTGTTACTACTCTTGTCGTAGGACACTGCGCCATCACCAAGCAGGATAATATCCAGTAGCTCACCCCGAGAGGAGAAGCGGGGGTATATATAGGCGTTCCCAGAGAGGAGCAGGCGAGCTACGATATTCTTGAGTAGCACGAAGAAGTTCTGCCTGCTATTCGCCTGCCCAGCAAAGAGGGTGTTGAGTTGCGTATCTCCTGCGTACTGGAAGATACTCCCCGAGCGCTTTAGGTGCTGTAGCTCGAGCGATGCGATAGTCCCAGAGAGAATATCCACGCAGCGGTACACGCTTGCAATAGCCATTGCGCTATCTGGCGTAGACACAGACGGGGCGTTGAATTGATTTACGAACTCCTGCACGCTACCTCCCGATGCGCACTTATCGCCACCAGCGTAGTACGACCGCTTGAAGAAGCGGGTGAAGAATTGAGAAATGGTCATTTTATACGATAGTTTTGAAGTGGTTGAACAGCCAAAAGCCCATTAGGCACGTGATAGCTCCGTCAATCTTGTCCGAAGCCACAGCCTTGACGGGCTTGCGGTTTTCGAGGCGGTCCTCGTCTATCACAGCGTTTCCAAAGCAGTATGCCGTGATAGGATTAGGGTCAAACGTGATGCTATCCTGAGACAGAGCCAGCTCAAACGACATCACTGCCGTGTTAAACGACCCGTTCGTCTGCGGTATAGCCTCCAAATTCGCCTTGCCAACCTGCGGAGTAGACCGCAAGAGGTTGGTGAACTCGAGGGCCTTGTAGGGGTCATAGCCTATCTTGAGGGTAGATAGAGGTTGTCGGAGGATGGTCTCCACAATGAGGGGGTAGTCGATGCTGTCGCCCTTACAGAGCGTCAGATAGCCGTCATCCGCCCACCGCTTGTAAAGCTCTCGGTTTACGTGTGTGGCGAGCATACCCTCGGGGAAGAAGTAATGTGTGATAGCGTGGAACGGGCAGACCTTGGTGCGACCTTCGGGTACACGACTGGGTGTGTAGACAAGGAACGTAAGCGCACTAAAGTCATCACGGACGGACAAGTCTACAGCGCACATCGCACGATAGCCACGCAGAGACTCCATAGGTACGTGCATAAACGCCCTTTCAATCGTCTCACGAGGTATCCACATCTCACGCTCGTCACGGGCGAAGATATTAAGGAGCTTGTTGCGGAAGGCCTTCATATCACCTGCCGTGAGCTGTGCCTTCTTGTACTCCGCTTCGTAGTACTCGGGGCGCACCGTTACACCCAAGTGTGGTTGCACTTTGTGCCACGTATTGGGGTCTCCCTCCTCGTCATCTACGTCTGGCTCAAAAATGTGTGCGAAGATGCTATCGTTCTCCACCTCGCCTCGGAGGATAGACTTGTAGGCATCCAACATCTCCGTAAATGGCGTGTCGAGCTTGTCGCTTGCGGTAGTGATTACCACCGTGAGGGGATTCTTTCTCGCCCCCATAGAGGAGGTCAGAACGCTCTTTAGTGCATCATTGTCCGCCTGAGCGTACTCATCGATAATCACAAGTGAGGCGTTGAGACCATCCAAGCGGTCAGCCGCGGACGACAGACAGCGAGCGATAGACATCTTCCCTGGGATGCGATTGTACACCTGCTCTCTGTTGATTTTGAAGCGTCGCAGGGCTGGATCAAGGGAGCGGAGTATCTTAGAGATCACATCGAAGCACACCCTCGACTGCTGGTAACTATTACTCCCTACATAGCTCTCTGCGTTAGCATCTCCATAAAGGAGGTCGTACACCGATAGCGTAGCGATAGAGGTAGTCTTGCTGAACTTACGAGGAACGAAGAGAAGCACATCGCGCACAAGTCTCCTCTCTCCATCATCGTGGTAGAACCAAAAGATATTAGCGAACTGGAATACCTGCACGGGGGTAAGAGCGAAGAACACCATACCCTCTGCAGACGGAAGGCGGATATGCTCGTAGAACGTGATGAAGTGCAACACCTTTTCATCACGGAGGACATACCTATCGACCTTATGCAGGAAGCGCTCGATAGACAGAAGCTCGTACACGTTGTGGAGGCTCGGGTGCTTTATACACTCGCGGATATACTCCGACAGACGCTTGTCGAGCTTATTGAAGCGTTGGTATGGTATCTTAGCGCTTCGCAGCCGCTCTACGACCACGCTTTTCAGTGCTGTCGCCTCGCTTTGGCTTAGTTGCTTTGTCATATACCTGCTGGAGTATGTAATTGAGCTTGTCCACCTCGTCTCCGCTCGTGAACTTGGCCGTTCTCACGGTCATCTGAAGCTCGGACAGCTGTGCGCGGAGTTCCTTAGATGCTTCAATAAAGATGGACCATGCAGGATTAGCGCGCTTGCGTGAATCGCCCTCACGACTGGTCTCTTCGACCACTATTCCATCAGACATCAGCACCGCATAAGACTCCCTGCACACACCCGACATTTGCGCTGTGGCCGATATTAGCGGCTCAAACGCTGGGGAGTACGCTTTAAGGGCCTTTAGCCCATCTCTTAGAAAGCATGCGGTTTCTTCTTGCGTCATTTTGTAGAGGGCACTACATAGACCCAGCGAAATGCATCATTTTGACACCACTTTACCCCCAAAACTTTTCAAGCTGCACCAACACCCCCATGCGACTTTGAGAACTCGTGCGAAGAAAAGGGAGCGAGGGGTGGTATGCAGGGGGCCTTCCCTTCCACAAAAATCGCCTCCCCCTCTTCCTCGGAAAGTGATTTTTCGGTCGTCGAAAAAAAATGCGATGAGGGCGGGAAAATGTGGCTAAAATGTTGGAAAATAGCGTTTTAGATTTGGTAGATTCGTTTTTTTATTCTATCTTTGTAGTACAAAAGGAAAGGGAAAACGCCCTAACCTTTTGCAACGGGAACGAACGCAAAAAGCCCCGCGCGCGTTTCACAACGAACAACGGGGCAAAAAAACTTTTTAACATTACAAAGGTATGGAAACTAATCAATCCAACCAAAAGGCGTATACCACCACGTACGCCGTCGCTACGAGCTTCATTCCTGAACTCATCCAAGTAAAGAACGTGAACGGCATCCAGTGTCTCCTATCAGACGAAGCTATAGGCTACGACATCGACGAGGAGACGGGTGAATACCCTGACATCATGCAGTACTACCTAACTCAACTAAACGAAAGCACTTGCAAGCAGCTGAATGATCACTTTGGCCTAATGTTTGCACACTGCACAGCCCTTGACTTATGGGTACTACTCGTGCCACACTGTGGCACAGGATGGGAGTATGTGAGAGTCAGCACCGACCTCGAGGAGTATGCTGCTCCACTTGGAGCAAGCAAGCTAAACTAACCACAAAAGATACCAGACGATGGAAACGATCAATAACAACGCCACAAGCGTATATAAGGCCTACGAAGAAACAACGCCACAAAGACAAGCCCTGTACGAAGCAGCTGAAAAGCTGATAACCGACTATCGTGGCTACGTCGGTGACCTGATCACCTATGCAGACTACAACATAGATGACAACTCTATAGATCGCTACACCCCTGAACGTCTATGCTACGAGTATATGGACGCAGAAATAGGAGAATTTGATACAGCCCTCGACGTCATCAAGTACCTATCTGAGGAGTGTGGCGTTTGGGAGGGTGAAGACCTCGAAGCAATAGCTATCGAGCAAAAGAGATTAGGAGACATCTACAGCATCGGAGGTACATGGTACTTTGGAAATCTGTAAAAACAAACGAAAAGAATACAAGGACATGGGAGCAAAGAGAATCAGCCCGTACAAAATCTGGCACGTCATCGTAATCAAGAAGAGACTTTCTACAGCATCAAGAAAGCGTCTTGAAGCAAAGGGCTTTACCCATTCTGCTTTTTCAAAATCCCTAATGTGTACGTGTGGGCCTCTTGAAACAGCAAAGCAGAAGCAAGCAGAAGTACAAGGGTGTCTAAGAAAAGGGGATCTTGTGGAGACGCTGCTAATAACAGATAGACAGCTTTTGCTAATGACGACTAATTTCGGACATTAGCCTAAAAAAAAACGAGGGCCCCGACAGTTTCGACACGGCTGGCAGGGTGCGAGATCTTGACAAAAAAAACAATAATAAAAGACACAAAAATGTACACAATAATCACTGACAAAGTACCATACACGGAAATAAGCGACATTGTAGGCCTACCAATCGTAGGCTACAGGTATGGAGAAGCCCCAGAAGAAGGCCGCTCTTACAACTATAGAGATCAGGAGTGGGAGCCAGGGGTATCCCTCGCACAGTGGGGGCAAATCCCAGAAATCTGGTCGTTTGCAATCTCGGACGTATCTCACAAAAAAAAGAGATACTATAAGGGGGTAATTGCAGGTACTGGAGGAGACGACGAGGTGTGTATAAAAAAGCACAAAGAGATCACCTACAAAGAGTATCTAAGGCTCAGAAAAGAGCTATATACGTCAAGTATAGCCTACTTAGACTATCGTATAAGCAGACTAAGGTACTTAGTCAGTGCAGGCTATTCCCCCGCGGACTACATGACCGAAAAAGCGGATAACTTCGAGGCGCTCAGAAAAAAGATACTCAAGAGGTCCAAGACGAATAAGTAAAAAGCGCCCCGCCGCCTATCTTAGACGACGGGGCGCTTTTTACTTATTCGTCAAAATAGGCGGGTGGCTGCTCATCTATACAGGTGGGTGGCGTCGTCGTAGTGTAAGGTAGTGACCTGCACCAACGACCATAACGAGCGCGTGCAACTATGCTGGCTAATAGCAGCAGGTAGCACACGCTGCCACGCGTACAACGTGGTAGGCTATCTACTCCTAACGAGGTAGGCAGCCACGACGGGGACAATCATCCCCGCGCGCTCCTTGACATACCAACGACGCATTTAAGCGGTGACGCCTGCAGTGGGATAGTTACACTCAACTGCAAGCGCTCCGATCTCGATTAAGGGGATGATACACCCTAATGGGTGGGCTATGCTCCTCGCAAAGGAGATCACTCAGATAGGTAGGCAGACGCAAAGGCACTCAATTCAGCCCGCGCGCGCTCCTTAGACGCTCTCAAGCTATTAGAGTGTAGTACCCTATGTGCCTCTATGTGGCACGGCCTGCAAAGCGCTCTAAGGTTGCAGGGGTTAAAAGCTAATTCCCGCATATCAATAGGGCGGCCTGCACACTCCTCGATAGGGCGTATATGGTGGACTTCTGTTGCTATAGTTGTGCGCCCATTCTCCTCACAGTCCTCACAAACGGGGTGCGTGGATAGGTATGCAGCTCTCAAGCGACGCCACCGCCTTGAGTTGATCAATCTGGTGTACTCCTTAGTCCTATGCCTCTTCATCCTGGAGGGGGTAGCGGGTGAAACTGGAGCGGTCGGAGCGGTGGCAGGCGCAGGCATCATCGTGATGATGAGTACAGCCACCGCCCTCGTGATGAGAGTTCGCATGATGAGGCTCGTGATGAGTCAAGTCCGTGCGCTTGTGATGAGTGGCTCGTGATTCGTTGAACTTGTCAAGCGCCCAACGCTCGTATGATTCGTAGCTCGTGATTTTTGACGGAGGGCACTGCAAGCGCAAGAGCGACTCATGAAGAAGATCACGAGGAGCGAGTGAGTCGCCAGTGAGTCGCTCGGCTCGGTCTGCATACTTGTCGTAGAGTGCTTGATAGTGCAGACGGATGAAGCGCTCATACCACTTCGGAGCATCAGCGTGCGAGGGAGTGGCCTGCTCGCCAACTATTTCCATTTTGGACATACTTGATACTTGGCCATTAAAAAGGGCGAGCAAGACAGCCGTCTCCTTGTGATCATCCTTCTTCCTGCGTCGTCTGCGCCCGAACTCTGGAGTTTCCCAGTCCTCCAGAGCCTTGAATGCGTCTTGAATGGTTGTGTCGGCTGGGTCTTTCTCCCTCTGCTCTGCATCTTGGAGCAGGCGGATAGCCATAAAGACAGAAGCCTTAAACAGCTGGTGGTTGCTTTTGAAGCCGAAGTGCTTGCGCAGTCGTATCACTTCTACCGCTGCATCTGCTCCTATCCACGTTGTGATTCGCTGGTACACTCGTCGGTCTTCTTGTGTTGGTACATTAGTAGACATATCTCATCGTAGTATATTAGTGTGTCGTGGCACTTGGCGCAGGCCTGCGGGGTACCACAGAAAAGTTCATTTAGAATTCCGAGGAAATTCCAATAAAATAAAACCGCACCCCCCTTAAATGCAAGGGAGGGCGGTCTTATTGGTTACCTACCGCCTACGAGGTGGAGGTGTAGGTCGATTAGGATTATCCCAGTAGCGAGGAGAGGAGGTGTCGTATCTCTCACCGCTGAATCTATCTCCATCAAGGACCTCGGGAGAGAGAGAGTCGCTGCTAATCACTGCGGGCTTGCGCACTTGGTGATATGTCCCGCGCTCTGTACCCATCTGAATGTCTATCTCTCGGGCAACTGCGAGCCACTCCATACCAGCATAGCGCCTTAGCGTTGTTCGGTGGTGGTATGCAAACGTTCCCGTCAGTTCGTAGCCACGCTCTGGGAGTGAGCCGTATATCGCACCGAAGCACTCTGCACGGAAGCCAGCGAGAGTGTTCTGCGTATATCCGCTCTTCTTGTCTATCGCTCCTCGCTCACTCAAGGGCTTACCGTCCTTTGTGTGGATGATAGACGGAGAAACAGATACGATACCATCGCCTGCGGACAGATGAAGCTCCGCCTCTGCGCCCTCTCCAGTAGAAGATGTGAACACAAAGCGCTCGCGTCTATCCTTAGACAGCTCCTCGCCTCGTCTGCCAATGGCATCAGAGATCCACAGAGAGGGCGCTTGGCACACAATGGCACTGGGGACGCTCCACAGCTTCCACTCTCGGAATTTCTCAAGCGTCTCTCCGTTTCGCTTATAGAAGCTCACATTAGAGAACACTTCAAGCTCGAGAGTGTTATACCCTTCTGGAGGGAGCGGAATATACAGTCCCTCCCCGATAATATCCTCCTCGCTAAATCTTGGATGATTCCACGAAGTCCCCCACGACAGCTTGTTATCTCCACCGCCATAGGTAAGATGAGGGGTGTAGTTGGGATGAGGTACGGAGTTACTCCACCCTAACTGCCGAATGCGACGTACGTAGACAGAGTCATTACGCTGCACGTCTAAGTCGTAGAGATACTTCACACCCTTATCGCCTCGGGCGGTAAGTCGGAAGTACAAGCGCACTTCCTCGAATTGGTCCGTGAACTTCTTAAACTCTTGGATGCAGTTTTTCGCACGCTCTCTGTCGGCCTTGCCCTCGGAATAAGTGTACCCCCTTCCGACAGACGGAACACTAAATGCAACTCGCTCCTGCGTCTTCTCCGATATACCTTGGTATATATCTGGAGACATAGACAGCAACAGCGGAACATCGAGGCGAAGCCCATACCGCCCGTCATTAGGAACGCTCGGTACTACCATACGCCACGGAGATCCTACTCTTAGAGGGTTAGAGGGAATGTCCGTTGGCGTGTTCAGCTGGTCTCGATACCACTTGAGCATAGAGATATAGTTTGATAGCTCCGTCTCCTTTATAAGCGCCTCATTGGCGAATGAATGCGGGAGCTGGTAGATAAACCGACTTGAGTCTAACAAGTTGGCGGAAAGCGTGAGCTGGGTGGCCTGCCCACTCTCATCTACCGCACGAAGTGACAGGTTGTAATGTGGGGACGCAGGTCTTATGCTATTGATCGTGTCGCCAACCAAGAAGAGGGTTTTATCGAGGTAGGCCTGATTTGCGATGCCTGGGGCGAAGCCGTGGATAGACTTCGTATTCCACACAATGGCAAACAGATTTCTATCCTCACCAGTGGTAATCTCCTCCGTCTGAACAATGGCCTGCGACCACTTGCCCGCTACGTTGTGGTCCGTCCTATACCTCCACGCAGGGAGATTCATCGAGACGACATCTGCACGAGGCACTAAGCTCCAATCGGAAGCGGTAATCAATGCAGGGACATCAAAGGCTCTCGCCACAGCATTAAGATGCGTCTTGGTGACGATAGTTATATTGCCAACCGCTGGAAGAGCCGAGAACTCTGCATCATTCCCCTTTACCTCCATATTGTGTGGGGAGTAGTCAAGAAACTCGTCCCACCCGTTAATGTGGTAATCGGCAAGACCTTCATTCCCCGCCAACGTAGAAACATCGGTGACAGCAAGAGTACCATCACCCTGCTCGACTCGCATACTCAAAGAGCCAAGGACGCGCTCGAGAGCCTCAAGGGCGGTAATCGGCTTATCTTGACTACCCACAAAAGGAGATACATCTACGAATAGGTCGCTCCCAGAACTCTTAGAGAAGTGCTCTGCGATAAACTGGATATTGTACCTCGCCACCTCCATAAAGTCGTGGAAGGAATCCGACTTGTGAACCACCTTATCCCACTCGCCAAGACCGAGGGCAACAAGGTACGACACGAAGTCCTCTACGGACATACGAGGATTAGACAAGAAGTCCATATCAAGACCGCCCTCCATTAAGTTCACCCTCGATAATCGCCCGAAGTCGTTAGCCTCAAAGCTGACAAGGTATCCCGTATCTTGGTTGGCTGGCTCTTTGTAGCTCTCTGGGTCAAGCACGCCCCGCCAGTACCCTTTAGTCCATTCGTTAGACATAGGGTCATACAAGCTCGGGATCTTCATAAGCTCTTCGTCTGTTATACTCGACTTGCCCTCGAGGTAGAACAGAACTACGGATACAGATCCATCGGGGGCCTGCATCAGGTGGCGATACCGCTGGTCCGCCCTCTCCTCCAAGAGAGAGAATGCCAGCCTACCCTTGACTACTGGGGAGAGCGCATCCTCGCTCTCCGTCGTCAGCGTCACCGCAGGCACGCCAAGACGCACCTCCTTTACCTTTGGGTAGCTCTTCGTTTCCTCCGTGTCGGGGTAGGCGATTAGAAGCGCCCACATATTCCCAGATACATCCTTGAACGGAGCTACGTAGTGTTTGAATGTCGTGTTACTCATATCCTTTCTGATTAAAGACCGTGGTGATAAGTGACTGGCTTTTTCCAGCATGGTTGCCAATGCCACACGCAGGCCGCCTGCCAACGAAGAGGGCTTGTCGGTAGACTTTCGGAAGAACGAGCCCCGGCAAAAAAAAAATTAAGCCGAGGACGAGGCCTGCGACGGCGATGATTAGTACAGCGCTCATAGCCTATCTGATTACGTTTACTACATCCAGCAGGCGCACCGAGGTGACCACGTTCTCCCAGCTGTCGGAGATAGTGTTGCAGGCATCCATTGCGGTGAGCTCTTTGATGAGTACCCTGCGAGCAGTAGCCCTGCCCTTGCCGTCTGTAAGCCCCACGAGGTAGTAGTGGTAGCTCTCTCCGTCTACGTCAAGCCCGATAGCCTCGGACACTCCGAGAGGCTTGAGGCTCTTTATCTCTACTGCATCAGAGGCGAAGCTGGCGAGGTGGTCTAACACCTTTGCCTCTGCTTCTGTGTAGGAGAGTGCGTCTACAAGGTAGGTCTCGGTGACCTTCTTGTCATCTAAGTTGCTGTATGCAACTCGTGCGAGGAATAGTTCCATATTGTTAGTGTATTTACGTTAGTTGTCTGTACTGCAGGCCTGCAGATCGTAGTCCTGGGTGATTTCATCGATGATCTCCATAGCCAGATCCCAGCGACGATTCATAAGACCCTCGGAGACGAGTCGCGAAAAGCGATTAGCCGTGTAAGATGGCAGGCTGTTCATTGAGACGAATACTGCGATGCGAGCCGTCTGCACCTTAGTAGGCTGGCGACCTCGTCCGTAGTCAAGGCTCATAGCCAGCTGGCAGTAGTGTCGTGCCTTATCAAGGTCGTCACGCCCGCCCTTCGCGTGGTGACGAGAGACGTATTTGACTACGTTCCCCTGAAAGAAGTCAAAACCTAATAGGCTGATTAGTTCGATGGGCTGAAAGCGCATATTCTTGTAGTGGCTTCCTCCTACCTGTGTTTCGAGTGCGTTCATATCGTTAGCATCGAGGTTTATTTATCTTCCGTCTCCCACTTGAGTAAGCTCCAGACGTTCCCAGCGTACAAGTCCCAGAAGAACGCTTTAGCCTCTTCCAGCGTCTTAGCCTTGAGCTTCACCACCTCGAAGTCTCGCCACGAGTCAAGGATATATCCCCAGTAGCCACTCCCCTCGATGTGGTGTATGTAGAAGCACATACCTATGTCCGTGTGCGCTCCTATCATATCATTCGTCCCCGTCTTTCGCCAGCAGAGTGGCAACAGCTCACGTTCTAATTGCTCTTGCGTCATAGTTCATCAGTCGTTAATGCCGAGCAGTCGGCAAGCGAAGAGGATGCGGTGGTCTTCGGCTATGGCTTTGAGCGCCTTCTCTCCACCTTCCACACCGAGGAACTCGCCAACGAAGCGACCACTGTCATTAGCTGCTTTTATATACACGTCATCTTCGATTAAGCGGTAGGTTATACAGACCTCCCTCTCAAGAGCGCATACCTTAGCGGTAAGTATTCCCTCGATATCTTCCTCCCACTCCAGCGGTGACTTTGCCAGCTGTTTCCTTACTTCTTCTCGTGTCATTTTAGTTAGTCTTTAATGCCGAGCAGTCGGCAGGCCATAGATAGTCGGCGTTCCTCAGCTTTTCCCTTGAGTACCTCGAGTGGGATGATATAGCCTGTGGATCTGGCAAGTTCGTAGCTCCCAAACTCCCACCTCCCGTGTGCGCTAACGTCGACGCTACAGGAGCTATTCGCCTTGTTTATGTCTATCTGGAAGTCGATGCGGAGTGCGTCGTACGCATCTTCGTCTCCATCTTCACCATCTATCAGCGTCACTCTTGAGTGTAAGCCGTAGACAGGCCTGCCATCGTCTTCCTTCCACTCCAGCGGGCATTTCGCCAGCTGGGCTTTTACCTCTTCGCGTGTCATTTGCTTCCGTCTTCTATTGCTCTGATAAGTGCGTTTCTGTGACGCTCTATGCAGGCGTTCATTGCGCTTGCAAGGTCGCTGTATATGCCGATGAAGTCGACTTCATCGGGCGTCATGATTGAATATGCTCCGCCCGAATACTCTACCTCATAATATCCTATCTCTGTATGCGTGAACCAGCTATTCGCATGGTTGCACTTCGCGAAGTGCAACGTGACGTTGCTCTGTATGTAGTCTTTGATGTCGTTGAGTGTCATTTCTCCTCGAGGTTAAAGTGTGATAGTATCTTGTTCTTTCTGTACTCCTCGGCCGCTTGCTTAGCCTCCGACAAAGTGTTGTACTCCACGTTGTCGAACGTTGTAATCCACTTCTGGTACACCTCTCTGATGAGTACGTCCCCGTCTACGAATTGGTCGGCTTTGTAGATCGCTCTAAGGCTACCCGTCAGCTTTCGCCATTCGAGCGGGCGGTAGGCTTTCAGTAGTTCTTCTCGTGTCATTGCTGTACCTCCTCCTTCATCTTACGTACCGCCTCGGTGAACTCCTCCACCGCTTCGTTTAGGTCGGTGAGCTTGTCGTCCAGCTCGTTATACTCCTCTTGTATTTTGTCGATAACCCTGCATATATCCCTTACAGGCTCCTCGTCAAGGTCTTTGATGCGGTCATCTATGTCTTCGTATTTGTCCGTAACCTCTTCCAGTCGTGAGGTCAAGATGGCTGCGAAGCGCTCCATCGATTTCAGTTCTTCTTGTGTCATAGTTCGTCGTATTGATTAGAGTGCGCCCCGCTGTCCGAGGCGCGGAAGGTGTCGCGTGCGGCAAGCCGCCAGCAGGGCGCACTCGTGGTAGCTACTTAGAGAGTAGCAAGAAGTCAAAAGGAGAGCAGTATTCAGGGTCATCGGGAGATAGCCCCTTGTTCTGCTCGTGGGTGTACTCCTCAACCCACTTGCCAGCTTGTCCATAGGTCTCAAACTCTCCACAGATAGCGTCTGTGAGCCTGTTCTTTACGATGTACATCATTTTCTTCTCGTTTTAGTAGTTATTTATGCCCAAAGCGTTCGCACTTGAGTTCGAAGATGGCTTCGTGAGCCTCCTTCCAATCACCTCCGAAGATGTAGGTAATGGCGCTCTGTGCTGTGTCGCTTAGTGGCACTTCCTTCACTTTCTCCCGTAGCTCTCTGAGGAGCTCGGCGTAGTCCTTCGTGTTAGGTTCAAATCCGAGAGATTTGGCTTCGCGGCAATACGCCCATGCCAAGGGATAGTTCAAGCGACTTTTGCATACAAGAGCTTCTACAACACCCCGAAGGGCGCTCCCACGGAAGTAATCTAACTTATAGGTGACAAGCAGGTTGTCGCACCACGCTCTCAGCTGTTCTTTTTGTTCTTGGGTCATAGCTGTACATTCTTGGTTAGTAACTCCTCGGTGATCTCGAGGGCGTTAGGCTCAGCGTCTCGGTGCTTCGTCACTCGGAAGCGGGTGACCTTGTCACCTGTCCAGCCCGTTAGCTCTCGGTAGGCGTAGTAGCCTTTCTGCAAGAATGGCAGGAGTAGTGCGTGCGCCTCTCCGTGGGTGAGAGCCCCGCCCTTGACACCATTCTCGATGCGCACGTAGCAGACTGGACTACCATCCAAGCGCTTGACTATCTCTGTGCGCATCCGCTCTACATAGTCATGGCGCACGCCCCAGTCCTTGTCATTCTCGGGTATCTCGGTTGGTGTCACGTCCTCCGCTTCGGGTGCGGTGGCGGTGGTTGCCTTTGGCTCTCGCTCCCTGCGTTCGTGCAACAGCGTGAGCGTCGCTGCGAGCGCCCACACAAATAGCACACCGCAGTCGATGATGAGCAGGTCGATGATGTTGTCCGTTGTCATAGCTCGTCGAGTTCAAAGAGGCTACACACCTCGGTTATGATAATATTTCGGGCTTCCTCCATTGCACTATCGAGGGTCTTGTGTAGTAGCCTGCATCCAGTGATAGGGCTGTTATTGAGTAGTACAAGTAGTCGAGCCTTCGCTGGTGAGTTACTGACACACTTTATCTCCAGCTCAATCTTTCCGCCAACGGACGTCATCGTCGCCTTATATGCACAGAGTTCATGGCTGTACGCCCACTCTATGGGCTTGAGGCTCTTTGCTATGTCGTTTCGTGTCATATCTTCTTAGTATTTCTTCCCGTGCAGGGCAGGGCGTGTTTCGTTGTACTTCAGCTTGAGGTCTATGTGCGTCATCAGGTCGATGCCGAGGTGGTCGCAGAGCTGTTCGAGGGTTTTGATGGAGTTTAGGATGCCTGCCATAGTATTGGCAAAGATCAAATTATCAGACGCGTTCGCTATGATCGGGAAGAGGGCATCCGTGAGCATCACTGGAGGATCTTCTTTCTCGTACGCACCACGCGCTGTATTTACACTGAAGCTGTAAAGCACGCCATCCCCCAATATGTACCCCAGCAGGTCAAGCAGGCGTATCACTGCGTCGGCTAACTCGTCCTCCACGGTGTCCTTAACAAGGCGGAGGAACTCTTGAGCATAGGGCGCACCCTCCACACGCTGGAGCGTGTCTATCGTGTCGGGATCGAGCTTCGCCCACTTGCCCAGCCTGTCAGCCTCGATAGCCTCGTGAAGCTCTCCGAAAGCGAGCATCAGATAATGCCCGACGGAGTGGGGCTCATCCCAAAAGCCTTTAGCCACCGCCCGCTCGTGGCAGTCCTTGGCGTAGCGGTTGAGCGTGTCTGCGTTGTAAAGTCTGTATGTCATAGTCGTTGCTATTTGTCTGTGGTTGGTTGTGGGTTCATTACGGGCTTAGTGCGCAGTGGCCGTGGCACTCGCTCCAGCGTGGCGGGCTTAGCTGTGGGAGCTTGATACTCACCCTTGGTCAGCACCTTCTCTGCGAGCTTGAGTGTGAAGTCATTGACCTTGCCCAGCATCTCAAGGAGCTTGTGTTGCTGTTCGCTCACGAACGAGAAGTAGTGTTCTACCTCGCCCTGCATCTTGGAGAGGTCACGTGCGTCTCGCTTTCGGGTAGCGTCCATACGCTCAAGGAGGCGCAGGCGTGAGTGTAGCATCCATAGGAGGTAAGCCATAACGAGCAGGCCTGCAGAGAGTAAGAGTAGTAGTGTGATTGTCATTTGTCGAATAGTTTGGTAGGTGTTGCGAGGTGGTGGATAGCGAGGAGCAGGGCGTCTCGCTCCTCTTGGTTGCTTCGCTTCAGCTTATTCTTCGGGAGGATAAGTCGGTGCTGTCTGCACACCTCCACCAGCTCCTCATGTGTGATTTTTCGGTCTTTCCCCTTCCAGCTCTTGATTAGCGGCTTTTGGCATATAAGAGGCAGCCCCCTATCGCTGATAGCGTCTCGTGCAAGCTCGGCTACCATTGAGCACCGCCCGAGGTGGTAGCCCTTAGCGGCGGCCAAAGCCTTGCTGTCTCGATAGCTGGTATGCCAGTTGTGCGTGGTCTCCCAGATATTCTCAAGAACAATGTAAGGAGCGATATCGTCACGCCCTTGAAGCCAATCAAAGTGTCGTATAAGGCTGTAAAACGGCAGGGTCATCATCAGCACCTCTCTGGTGACTACGTTTATCTCCGCCCAGCCCGAGGCCTCCGTATCGGGGTCAATCCCAATACGGAGGGGAGTAGGCTTATCCATTAGAAGGGCAGTTCATCCTTGGCCACTGGAGCTGGAGCAGGGGCTTTTGCAGGAGCTGGTGGTGTCTGCTTAGCAGCTGGCTTTGCCTGCGGTACTGGCTCTTCGCCCTCTGCGGCTACGATGTTCCAAGCTCTAACGTCTACATACCATCGCCCGTTGAACTCACGACCCTCGATATTAATTGAAGCGGTGATGCTCTGGCCAACCTCTACTGGGTGTTTGTCTACGGCCTCTCCCCATAGCTGGATAGGGACTTTCCTTGGGTACTCCCCCGATGTCTCGAGGATAAACGTTTGCTTCTTCCAAGCGTTCCCCGCCTTGCTTTCGCCACTTTCAAGTGGCAGGACCTGCAAAACAAGCCCAGTAATCTTTAATTCATTCATATCTATGTGTGTAAAAGTGTGTCTATTCTTTTGCCTTGATTAGTCCCCTGCGCTTCCACTCGTCAAGCGTCCAGAAGTTGGTGTAATCGGAGGAGTCTCAGCCTGTCTTCATCTTCTTAGGTCTGTTGGGATCTTTGTCAAGGATCTCACGTCGGTACTTATTTCGGATAGCGTCCTCGCTAAAAGGGCACCCCGTCTCCTCCATGTACTTTCGGATGCAACCTATCATAGGGAGTGTGGGGTTGCTCGCTATGGTCTCACGTACGCCTTCCAATACCGACATAGGGATGGTAGTTGCGCTTTCGGGCTCACCACGAACATGCTCTATGTACCGCTTATCCTTGGTTATCTTGTTTGCTATGCTCTTCCACGAGTTTTTGCGAAAGCGCTCTTCGGCCATTCTCGCTGCGGGTGCAGGCTTCATACCCTCCTCTATCACCAGCTGGACAGCGTAGTCTATTTCTTCTTCTGTAATTGGATGCCAGCGGTCTCCCATCAGTAAAAGCTCTTGTTTTGTGCGTTGATTAGGTCTGCGGTGTAGTAGGCTACTCGCCCGCTCTCAGCCCTGCGGGCTTCAAGGTAGCCGAGCTTGCACCACCGCTCTACGTTGGCACGCCCAAACATTGCGTAGGCTCTGCTCTGCGTCATCGTGGGCTTAGCGAACGTGTCAGCCACCGCCTTAGCCATAATCCCTGCGAGGCTTCGCTGGAGGGGCTGGCTGGAGGCTATCGCCTGCTGTATGTCGTCTTGTGTAGGTGTCCGCTTCATTTCGTCATCTTGTGAGCGAGGTTGGTGAAGTATCTATCCGATGCTCTGGCGGAGTAGTTGCCCGCCTCTTTCTGTGAGAGGTGCTGGGCGTAGCTCTCTTCCTCCATCGCTCGCTGGCGGTCGTTCCAATAGGTACGCAACCATTCCATCATCGTGGAGGGGGAGAACGAGCCGTACACCTTGCCGAAGCTGGAGGCTCTCGCCTTCTCTGCGAAGATGCGCAGGTCGTCTATGTACATATGGGGGTAGGTGTTGATTATCTGCTTCACGAGCTGGGGAGCGAGGCGCACACTGCTGTCGTTAGCTCCGAACCACTGCCAAAGGTCTACGACTACCAGCGTTACCTCTGCCTCCATCAGATCACGGGCTTCGGGGTCTCTCTTGAGTTGGCAGAGAGAGCGGACCAGCCCCTCATCCATCGCTCGGGAGAGCTGGGGGAGCGTCGGGGCTGGCTCATCGCTGGCGGATAGACATAGCCCCAGCTCGGAGTACCTCAAGAGTATTGCCTGCTTGCTGTCGCTCTTCTGCTCGGGTAAGAGTGCGTTGTCTGGATATGTGAGATATGAGTTCATTGTACTTGCTATTTAGTATGGAGGGGGATAGGTGAGATAGCACCCACGGGTCGTCTATCTTGGAGAGGAATATCGGGAGTGCCGACGCTATATGCTCGTCGTCGTGTGGGTTGTCTTTGGCTTTGATTGAAGCCCTGAGCTTCTCGCCGAAGTCCTTTAGGCTCTTCATCTCCTTTGCGCTCCATACGAAGTCCATATTCGTCTTGCTCTTGAAGAAGCTCTCAAATATCGGCTTGAGGAGCGTTGTGAGGGTGGGGTGCTTTGTCCCATCGGCTGTCCCATTGGGTGTCCCATCAGGTGTCCCACGCTTTGCGAGTTTACCCTTTGGTGGAGCGGGTTTTGCTGTCCCATCGGCTGTCCCATTGGGTGTCCCATCAGGTGTCCCATCGCCCGCCAAAATTCGGTGTACTTGTGTCTTTGATAGCCCTACTCTTTTTGCCACCTCTCGGGTGCTCATCTCGGGGAAGTGTTGTCTGTAAGCTCGGACGAGTAGGCCCTTCGGGTCTTTGTCAAGTAGGGCGACTTCGTCCTTGGTGAGCTTCATAGGTCTGGGAGTGTGAAGTACTCGGTATTAAGAGTGCGACCGAAGCCTATAAGTCCAGAGCGGTATAAGCTCAAGAGGTATGGGCGTGCTTCGGAGAACGGAATGCCAACCACCTCTCGAACCTCATCCTTGAGGATGATGAGCGGATATTTTCTATCCCTTACCTTGTCATCAATTCTTCTCCGCAACCTCTCCAACACCAACTGCTCGGAGATTGGCCTCGATGCTTCTGCGGTCATAGTAGTATCGTGAGTGATTGTGGTGCGCGAACACGTATTTACCGCTCTTACGACCTGCAATAAGCGTAGGGCGTGATATTCCAAGCATATCGCATACCTCCTTCCCGGTGAGCCAGTTTGAGGGATGCGTGTTGTGTTCTCGGGCTAACGCTTCTTTAGCTCGAGCAATAGACACTCGAGCATATTCTTGTCGCTGTTCAGTAGAGATTTGTGATATATCCATATTCGTGGGATTTGTGTGTTAGACGAAACGCTTGTTGGCCTCAACCTCACGCTCAAGCTCTCCAAGAACGCCCTCCTCATCGGGAGAGGGCAGATAGATACCTGCTTCCTTAGAGGACCAGTCGCGAAATCGGTCTATTGCCGTGGTCATTTCTTTTGTGTTCAGGTCTCGGCTCGAGCGGAGAGTGTAGTACCGCCCAACAGCCGAGCCATCTTTCTCTTGCAGGAAGATGTCTGGATTAACGTGACGCTTGAAAAACTCCTGCTTAACACACTCCATACGCTCGCCATAGCGGAGAGCAAAGTAGGAGAGTATCAGATGCAGGTAGTTGTTCTGCGATAGCGTACGCCTGCCTCTTTTCTCCGAGAGTTCTACCCTCGCACCCTTGCGATAGAGTAGGGCGCAGTACTCTTTGAATTGCAGGCGGTCAAGTTCTCGAGAGAGGTCATATATCATCGCAGTGTGATTTTTACGTAGCCCTTGCGAGAGGAGAGCTTGGTGTACTGGGACGCAAGCTCTGGATGCTCCTCCTTGAAGCGCTTGCTGTCGAATGTTGTGGTCGTGCTGTCCGCGACAAGCGTAACAAGCAGGCGGGGAGTCTCGAGCTTCTTGATTCCCTCTCGCTCCATCTTTTCCCGAAGGAGGTTGAGGTTAGCCTGCTTCTCCTGCTCAAGTCGCTCGATAGCGTTCTTGAACTCGATGATAAGCTCCTCCTGCTCATTGAGCTTTGCGAGAGCGGTCTCCTCTGTGTCCGAGAACTCCATCACATTCGAGGTAAGCACCTCGCCATTTAGGTAGGCTTGAAAGAGGGCCTCTATCTGCTCGTCTGTCTTACGCTCAACCTCCACCAGCTTCGCAATATCCCCACGAAGCCAGATGCCGTAGAGCTTAGAGGAGGGGCGAGCCAATGAGCTGTTCTGTCGGCTAAAGAGATAATCGCAAATGGACAGCTGCCACGAAAGGCTCTCGGTGTCCAGTTGCGCGGTGGTCTTGATGTCATAGAGGTTTCCTTGGTCGTCAATGCAGTCAATCATCGTCGCAACAATAGCCTCGTCTGAAACAAAGTACTCGCTCGCAATCATCTTGATGCCGTTGTCGGTCATCAGTCGGTGGTAGTTGCGCGCCTCTACGCTGGAATCTTCATTGAGCATTCCCTCTCCGAAGATGTTGATGCGCTCACACTCGTTGTGAATTGCCGTGCCACGCTCGGCTGCCTTAGCAAGCACCGACTCGGGAATACCCTTGTACTTGTCTGGGAAGAGGACCTGCTTAATAATGGAGGTTACGCCAGAGAGCTGAAGCCCGTCCGATGTGGTGTAAGTATGAGTACGCTCATCGAAGTGTACCGACGAGACGTGTAGGTCTAATAGCTTCATCGTTTTATTGCTTGGTGAATAACGCTGCGATGCGCTGGGACTCTGCTACCACATTCCTATCTTCTCGCATTTCTTTCGTGAGGGCGTTAAACGCCTGAATGAGGTCCTCTCTGCACTTGGCCGTCTGCAGGCTCTTCTTCGCCTCCTCAACCTTTTCGCCATACCCGTGTGCAGTGGCATCCGAAACTGGAGCAGCCTGCGGTACTATCTCGTGGGAGGTAGCGTCGGGGTCTTTATCTTCCCTCGTCGGAATAGTGAAGAGCTGGAAGAGAGCATACTTGAGGGCTATGCTCATTGCCTTATTCATCCCCTTATCTCCGCTGTCCATCGCCTCGCCCACCACGGTTGTCGTAACGGATGAGCCATCTGAGGCGGTGAAGTGGTGGCGGATAGTGGCTCGGGTATAGAGGAGGACGTTGCTTTTTGTCTGTCGCTCCACAACCTCGTAGTTCACCACCTCGGGGATAATCACGATTCCGCACTCTGCAAGTACTGGGTGGAGCTCATTGTACACCTCATCGATGCCTCTGAACTTGAAGCCCTGCTGCGCATTGCGGTTGTCCTTGGCGATAGCTCCTACCTTCTTGTTCGCCTCGATTAGGGCTGCGTAAATGGCAGGTTTGGCAGGCTTGGCTGCGCTTGACTTTGTAGTTTCTGCGCTCATTCTGTAAGTTTTATGGGTGGATAATTTTGTTCACTTTGTAGCGAGCCTTGCCTATCGCAGGTTTGGCTCGCTGATCGACAAAAGACTCACCAGCCTTGTCCTCTCGGAGTTGGCAAGCAGTCATGTCTAAACTATTAAACCGTGTTCGGAAGAACAAGGTGGGTGTACAACCGCTCTAAATTGCGGTCGTGAGTGTCTACTTTTCGGGGCGTTTGACTTTCCCAAGCTGCCCGCCCCATCTACTATACTAAACCGATCAAATCAATGAAAACCTAAACATTTTGTGGGTGGGGTAGCCACGAAATTGACCACCCCCACCACGATTGCAAAAGACAGACAATGCTAAGCCGTTTTGTGGTCCGCGTCTCCGTACTTGGACATAAACCTCCAAGAGAAAACCGAGAGGGCGATGAGAGCAGCTCCGCACACCTTGGTGAGCAGGAAGCCCCATAGAGTAATGTTGGACTGAGTCGAATCCGAGTCCGTGACGACGAGGAGGAAGCCTGCGAAGCCGATAGCGAGGATAACGCCTACGACAATGTAGGCGAGGATAGTTCCTATTCTGTTCATAGATGTATTTTTTAGTGAGTGCTTGCAAGCCCTTTTCGAGGGGCGGGGTGGTGGTCATTAGCCATTCAGCGGTCAGCACGCTAAGTCTGACCTTGCAAGCGGTATTGTTAATCACCATGTGGGCATTGCACCCACGTGAGTTATCTATTATTGTCGCCTGTATCAAGTATGTCAAAGACCTCTGCTGTATCGGTGGCTTGCTGTTGCTCATCCTTTACACTGCAAAGATAAAACAAATTGTTTGATTGACAATAGGCATCAAACAATTTATACCAATATTTTGTGTAAGTCCTTGATTTTCAGCGTGAAAAAAATTTTGCCTTGAGAGTGCGTGTGCCGTGCTTTTGTGCCTTTCGTGGTGTGTCCAGCCCCCAGTGACCAGCCCGCAGGGCTTTACTACGCGCGCGTACTATATAAATAATGCACACGGGCGGGCGTGGGGAATTTCGGTGCAATATCCGCCCCTGCACTTTTAAGAGCGTGAAAGCAGTATAATTACTTTTTTTGTAGCTTTGTGCAGTAGACAACACCTAAAAACCAAGCAGATCGGAATGGAACAGAATAGAGATGTCGTACGCATTAAGCATAATGCGCCTCATGGTCACACCAGATTTGAGGCGGAGCTTACGGTGCTTACGTTCAAAGATGAGGACGGCTTCTATATAGCCTATTGCCCTTCTTTGAGCCTGTCCGACTATGGAGACTCGGAGGAAAAGGCTAAGGCAAATTTCGCCGAAACCCTTGCTCTGTATTTTGAAACTACAGTTGAGTGGGGTACTTTAACCAAGGATCTCAAGGCTCACGGATGGGATGTGAGGAGCAAGAAGATGAAGAAGATTAACGCCCCAACGCTTGAGCAGCTCCAGACCTCAGACCCAACGTATAAGAGCTTGATAGATAGCGGTACTGCTTTTAATGTCTCCAGAACAAATCAAAGCGTGCAGCAGGCTATCGCATAGTGTCCACCAAGAAGCTCAAAAATCTCACTCTGAGGGATATTCGCGCGTTTCTCATCTTGAAAGGTTGCGTTAAAGACAGAACGAGTGGAGGGCACGAAGTCTGGAAAAAGCCAGGATTGGCAAGACCGATAGTTATTCAGACCCACGAAAACCCTGTACCAGAACACGTCGTAAGAAGCATTATTAAGGATTTTGATATGTCGAGAGAGGAGTTTTTGGAGACCATTCATGCTAACTAACGCACCTCAATTATGAACGCAATAGACAGACTTCCAGACACGCAAAGACGACTCGTGGAGAAGGTGCTTTATGTGCTTTCCAAGGCTGGAGGGCTGGACTATTACCACCTATTCAAAGTACTGTACCTTGCTGATTGCGGACACCAACAAGCTTATTCAAGAAAGCTTGTGGAAGATGATTTTTGTACCCTCCGCTACGGGCTTGTTCCCTCCGCTCTCTACAACGCCATCAAGGCGCGCGGAAAAGAAACGCTACTCTCTCAAGCACTGTGGGAGGTAGTGGAGACAGAGGAGGACGATAAGTACACCCTTTACCCTCTTAGAGAGGCAGATATGAACTACATAGATGACTTAGAAGCATCTACCTTAGATAAGTACATATGTATGCTACTCTAAGCTATCCAGCAAGCTCAAGAGGGAGCTTTTGAGCCATAAAGCCCCCTTACCCATACGGGGCTGTTCCTCCAGCTGTCCGTATGAGGTCGGGAGCTTTGGTGGAGTATCCCGCAGTGCCCTGTCGGTCGCCTCGTCACCAGCTCCGTGCGTTGTCCACTACGCAACGGAACATTTACCAGCTTTTCGCCCCAGTGGTGGGCTGTCCGAGCATCTGGCTTTTCGCCCTGCTCCCCCCTTACGGACTCCTTGCGGTGGATTGGCTACCACAGCTACTTCGAGGGGTTTGACCAGCACTCCCGAACGTTCGTTTTATCACCGATAGCTGAGTGCTGATATTCTCCTAAAAAGGAGTACCTCCCCCCAGTCTTCGCCCAGACCAAGGAGAGGTATTTGAGATTTCCTTTTGCCAACGTATGGATGGCTTCCTACCAAAGGGCGATTTGGTAGTACAAAGATAAAACAAAATGTTGGATAATCAAACAATCGATAGGCTCTCGGGAGCGGATATCTTGCGTATGATCCTTTCCAATGAGAATATGACGGCATCCACGCTGTCAAGCAAGCTCGGATATTCATCCCCGCAGTTGTTGTACAACATATCAAAGGGGATAACAAAGGGAATATCTCCAGCCTTGTCAAACAGAATAGTAAAAGCCTTCCCTCACTACAATAGAAGCTGGCTTCTCTCGGGCGAGGGTGATATGTTCGTAGATGGCACAGAAGCCCCGCAGAAGCCCTACCGAGCGCCCCAAGAGGTGGAGAGCGTGGCGCAGGGCTCACGCACCATACAGACGCTCCCCATAATCCCCATAGAGGCGCAGGCGGGCATCGGCAAGGGCTTCCTCTACGACAAAGACCCCTCACAAGACCCCGAAGACGTGTACGACGCATTTGACACTATGGAGGTCGTGTTGGAGCGTGCCGTGTCCGACCGATACAAGCTGTTCCGAGTGAAAGGGGATAGTATGGACGACGACTCTAAGCGCTCCGTATGTGACGGGGATATAGTCCTCTGCCGTGAGGTGTACCCCGAAGATTGGCAGTATGGTCTAATCAATACGAAGTACCCGAATGTGGTAGTCGTGATAGAAGAGGAGGGTATCCTACTCAAGCAACTCACAAAGCACGTCAAGAGGAACGGCACTATACACCTGCACTCCCTCAACAGCAAGTACGAGGACTTCGCAGTAAACCTCAAGGACGTGCGTGCGTTCTTCTATGTGGAGCGCATCATAGACCGCAGTATGTCGCAATGGTAATCACTTTAATACGCAAGAATTATGAAACACAACAAACTCGCATCGGTATCTCGAAAGGACTTTTTCAGAGATAGCCTAAACAGAAACGACAAGCTCCGAGACAAAGCAAGTACGCTCCCAGTCCTCGGGTTGTCCTGCGTTATTATCGCAGTGGTAACGATAGTCGTAGGTATGTATAACTCATATGAGCTGTATCGTGAGGTGTCATACATATCGCTATACTACGCTTGGCTGGTAGCACTGATAGCCTACGCTGTTAGGTGCTTCACCCTCCCATCAAAACTCCGTAGAGAGGCTGACTCGCTTGACTATCAGTTAATGGCCGCTTTCCCCGACTGGGAGGAGCTGGTCCAAGGGGAATAATCTTATGAATCACTGACCTCTCCACTTACACCGCCTATGTAAAAGTCTTACTATCAATAGGTTTCAACTGACTCATAATCAGGGAGTCCTTGGTTCAAGCCCAAGTGGGACCACCTCTATTATAAGTAAGTATGCAACATGGGGTAAGTGATCATCGATCACTTACCCCATGTTGCTTGTACTTATCGCTCTTGCATGTAGGCTACTACAAGCCCTCATGCCGTCCTCTTCTCTTGCGTGCGTTACGTCTGATATAATAATGCTAACTTTGTGGCTTCTTAATAAGCAAACCGTAGAGTTAAGTAACATCCGTCAATGAGAGAAATAGTACTCAAGGGGCTTACCTTCGTGCCCTATATTGATGCCAAGACCATAGGCCAGGCAGTCAAGAAGCTCGGGGAACGCCTGAAAGCTGACTTTAAAGATCGTGACCCGCTCTTTGTCTGCATCATGAATGGCTCATTCATGTTTGCCTCCGAGCTCATGTACGCTATCGACGAAGACTTCGAGGTTGCCTTTGCTCGCTATAGCAGCTATCAGGGGACCAAGAGTACTTTTGAGCTCAAGGAAGTGATGCCTGTGACGCAGTCCCTCGAGGGGCGTGTCGTCGTCATCGTCGAGGACCTCATCGACACGGGCTTCACTATGTACAATCTACAGAAGCACTTCTATAGCCTGGGCGCTAAGGAAGTCCACATCGCTGCGATGCTCTCCAAGCCCGAGGCCTTGAAGTGTGACGTCCAAACGGACTACGTAGCGATGGAGATCGAGAATAAGTTCATCCTCGGTCATGGGCTCGACTACGATGACTACGGTCGCATGTTCAGAGATATTTATCAACTAAAAGACTAATCATACTTTAGAGACAACGATGCTTAATTTAGTGATCTTCGGAGCACCAGGCTCTGGCAAGGGAACACAGAGTGAAGTCCTTATCGAACAGTTCGGGTTCGATCACATTTCCACCGGCGACCTCCTACGCGCAGAGATCAAGCAGGGTAGTGAGCTGGGGAAGTCTGCCAAGAGCTATATCGACGCCGGTCAGCTTGTCCCCGACAGCCTGATCATCGGCATGATCGAGAAGGTACTCCAGGAGCGCCAGCCCAAGAAGGGGCTTATCCTCGACGGGTTCCCCCGCACTGTAGCTCAGGCCGAAGCGCTGGATGCGCTCTACGCCAAGCACGGGACTGCTGTACATGCTGTCCTTGACCTTCAGGTCGCCGAAGACGAACTCATCCAGCGCCTGCTGAAGCGTGGTGAAGAGAGCGGCCGTAGCGATGACAACCTCGAGACCATCCAGAAGCGCCTCGGTGTCTATCACGCTCAGACGGCTCCTATCGCTGAGCACTACGCTAAGAAGGGAGTGCACCACGCCATCGAAGGTAGCGGCGCTATCGCTGATATCACGGCACGCATCGCTAAGGTCGTCAACGCCCTGAACTAAGGACAAGACCCGAGCATGTAGCCCAGCCTCATTGGTTGGAGGACAAGGCATAGTGCCTGGAGCGTGGCGCTTCTCACCCACGGGTGAATCGGCTGACCAGACTTCAGACACGTGCCTTTCCTTATTTTTTGTACCACATTAATCCTAGAAGACGAGAGCCACTATGGCAGAATCAAACTTTGTAGACTACGTCAAGATCTACTGTCGCTCAGGTAAGGGCGGCCGAGGCTCTACGCACTTCCGTAGAGAGAAGTACATCCCCAAGGGCGGCCCTGACGGCGGGGATGGCGGTCGTGGTGGTGACATCTATATCCGCGCCAATGAGAACTATTGGACCCTCCTCCACCTGCGCTATCAGCGCCACGTCATCGCGACAAGCGGGGGCGGTGGTGGTAGAAACCGCTCCACGGGCTGTGATGGTGAGGACCAGATCATCGAGGTACCCGTAGGTACCGCCGTCTATGATGCCCTCACGGGGGAATTCATCATGGACCTCAACCGCCACGGGCAGCAGGAGCTTCTCGTCAAGGGCGGTCGTGGCGGTAAGGGGAATACCTTCTTCAAAACGCCTACCAATCAAGCTCCACGCTATGCTCAGCCAGGTGAGCCTGCTCAGGAGCGCACCGTCATCCTCCAGCTCAAGATGCTCGCTGATGTCGGCCTTGTTGGCCTTCCTAATGCAGGGAAGTCCACGCTCCTCTCTGTCATCACTGCAGCTAAGCCCAAGATCGCAAACTACCCCTTCACGACGCTGGAGCCCAACCTCGGCATGGTGCGCTATCGTGATGACCGCTCCTTCGTCATGGCGGATATCCCTGGTATCATCGAGGGTGCTGCAGAAGGACGTGGCTTAGGCTTGCGCTTCCTTCGCCACATTGAGCGCAATGCTCTGCTCCTCTTCATGATCCCGGCCGATACGGAGAATATCGCCGCCGAGTATCGTCTCCTCCTCAGTGAGCTGGTCAAGTACAATGCTGAGCTCACCGAGAAGCGCAAGGTCCTCTGCATCACCAAGTGTGACTTGATCGATGAAGAGATCCAGGGCTGGATCGTTGATGAGCTACACAAGGAGCTTCCTGCAGAGCTACCCATCTGCTTCATCTCCGCTGCTGCTCACCAAGGACTCACCGAGCTAAAGGACCTCCTGTGGCAGGAGCTTAATCGTGAGACGAAGCACCGCACCGAGTCCATCATCCAGCAGTCTATCGATGTCACGAGCCTCACCTTCGATGATGATGATGACCTCCCCAGCTTTGATGAAGAAGACGAAGACTTCGAAGAAGAGTGGGATGACGAAGAGGGCGACCTGGAGTTCGATTGGGACGATATCGAGATCGAAGCTGAGGATGCTACCGAGGAATAGCTAGCCATTCGTGATAACTATCATAGGCAATAGGGGCGTCTCTGGGTGCATTCCCAGAGGCGCCCTCTTGCATTTTCGGATATTTATACTACTTTTGCACTGGGTAAGTCCTATACGACCAGCTCCCTTTGACTCCCCCAGGGCTTGATCGCAGCAAGGGTATTAGGTCGTAGCGGTGCGATATAGATCGCTTACCCACCTGCCTCTTTAGCTCAGTTGGCCAGAGCACGTGATTTGTAATCTCGGGGTCGTTGGTTCGAATCCGACAAGAGGCTCAAAGAAGGAAAAGGGGATGTGCCAATCGACACATCCCCTTTTCTATGTCCATTTGTATGGAGCTTCATTCTCACAGCTACCTGCTCAGGTAGGAGATAAGAGGCTTCCCTTTCCTTTGAGATGATGATATCTCTATCTGCATAGAATTAATCCGCCTATGACAAGCAAACATTACTTACTATTATTAAGTGGCTGCCTACTCCTCAGTGCAAGAGCTGAGGCGTTGGTAGACAAGCTCCTTCCTCGTCCCCAGCACCTGGAGATGCACGCAGGGAAGTGCAATACGAGCCGTCTTAAGCCCGAAGGGCTGTATCTACAGGACGAGCTGAAGGAAATACTCCAGCGGAACGGCTACACTATCGATTCGCGTAGCCCCATCGTGGTGCGTACCTCGATCGTGCCTTCGCTCCCCAAGGTTTATTTCAATAAGGAAGAAGCCTATCGCCTTCGTATCGGAGCGGATGGTATCTATGTTGATGCACTCGAGCGTATCGGCTTGTATCGTGGCTTGCAGACCTTAGAGCAGCTCCTCATCTCGGCAGAGAAGAAGGGCGAGCTGGAGGCGTGCGATATCATCGACTGGCCTTCCTTCCGCATGCGAGGCCTTATGCACGATCTCGGCCGTGCCTTCATCCCTATGGAAGAACTGAAGAAGCAGGTACGTCTCTTGGCACAATACAAGGTCAATACGCTGCACCTACACCTCACCGAGCATCAAGCGTGGCGACTGCAGAGCAAGCGCTATCCTCAGCTGACGGAGGCACGCCACACGACGCGTATGCCTGGCAAGTTCTACACCCTCTCGGAGCTACAGGATCTGGCACGCCTGTGCAAGGAGCTACGTATTACGCTCATCCCCGAGATCGATATGCCGGGGCACAGCTCCGCTTTCTCGCGAGCCATGGGCTTCGATATGCAGACGCCCGAAGGTAAGCGCGTAGTCAAGGAGCTTCTCACGGAGCTGGCCGAGAGCCTTGATGTACCTTACATTCACTTGGGTACGGATGAGACGGACTTCACGGATAAGCTCTTCGTCCCCGAGATGGTCGGGCACGTCCGTTCGCTTGGTAAGAAGGCCATTGCGTGGAATCCCGGCTGGCCCTTCAAGAGCAAGGAAGTCGACCTCCTCCACCTATGGAGCTCAAAGGGACGCATCGTGTATGGCACGCCCGCCATCGATAGTCGCTACCATTACCTCAATCACTACGACCTCTTCGCCGATATCCAGATGCTCTACAGCAGCAAGATCCTCGGCGTCACGGCGAGCAATACGAACGTGATGGGGGCGATACTCGCCGTATGGAATGACCGCTATGTGGAGTCTCCTCGCACTGTCATGCAGGAGAATGCCGTCTACCCCAATATGCTTGCTTTGGCTGAGCGCGCTTGGCTTGGAGGTGGTGCGGGCTACTTCAACGCTCCGACCGCAGCGCTTTCTCCCGAAGCGAGCCCCGAGACGCGAGAGGCTTTTGTGGACTTCGAGCGCAGACTCCTGTGGCATAAGGATCGCATCTTCGCCGGTGAGCCCTTCCCCTATGTGGCGCAGAGCCATGCCCAGTGGTATGTCAGCCCCGTCTATCCCAACGGTGGCGACCTTGCAGCCTCGTACCTACCCGAAGAGCAGTATCTCAAGCAGATGAAGGTGCACCAGTATGCTCCACCTGCCGAGGTGGGTGGAGAAGCCTACCCCTACCAGCGCACCAGCGGAGGTTCGGGTGTCTATCTCCGTCACACGTGGGGAGATATTTGCTACGGCCTGGTCCCCAACGCATCGGAGAATAGCACCGTCTACGCTACGGCTTGGGTGCACAGCGATGCCGCCACGACGGCAGGCCTGATCTTCGAGACGCAGAATTATAGCCGTTCGGAGGCGGACGTAGCTCCCCAGCAAGGCACGTGGGACTATAAGGGCAGCCGTCTGTGGGTCAATGGAGAAGCTATCGCGCCTCCCCGCTGGCAGAATGCTGTCGGGCAGCGCAACATTGATCTTCCCCTTGCCAACGAGAACGCAGCTTCGCGCCCACCCCTACAGATCCAGCTGCAGAAGGGCTGGAATCAAATTCTGATTAAGCTACCGATTGGGCGCTTCACGCTCCCCGAGATTAGGCTGAATAAGTGGATGTTCGCCGCGGCAATCACCACGCCCGACGGCAGCAAGGCTTTGCCGAATCTACAGTACGCCAAGCCCAGCCTCAAGTAGGCGCTTCGGCCTCGGCTCATTTAGCACAAGAGGGTGCAAGGGAAGGATACTTCCTTTGCACCCTCTTTTCTTTTGATAATCAAGGGGATGAGATCTCCGTATATACGGCTGGAAACTTCCGTATATGCGCAGGGGATTTTCGTATATACGAAAATAAATTTCCGCATATGCGAAAAAATATTTCTGCATATACGGAAATTTATCGCCGTGCGCACAGCGTTTTTTCGCCTTGCTTTCAGAGGAAAGGGGCGGGGGATTGAGCGCCTTAGCGAGGGGCGAAAAGCGAGAGAAGGATCTTCCTCCTCTTCTCCCCCAGTGAGGCTATACGGGGAGCGTCCAGTGCGTGTGCAAGATGGGCAGCGCTTCGGAGAGCTCTTGCATTGAGTCGAAGACGAGGTGTGCGCCTTCGTCTGCAAGGGCGCTGTCGGGAAGCAAGCCCGTATTCACCGCTATGGTGAAGATGCCCGCAGCGACGGCCGCCCGCACACCCATGGGGGCGTTCTCCACGACGAAGGCCTCGGCAGCGCTTACTCCAGCCTTCTCCAAGCCTATCAGGTAGGGCTCGGGGTCAGGCTTGCCACGGCGCACGTCCTTGCCTGTGACCATGAGATCTTCGGAGAAGACCTTGGGGAAGGCTTCATCCAGCCGCCCCAAGAGCGAGGCTTGCGAAGAGCCTGTGACGACGAGACGCTCCACGTCGGAGAGTTGGGCGAGTACCAGCTTGACCCCTGGGAGTGTCTTGCCCGAATTGTACTCGTTGAAGAGCTGCGTCTTGCGCTCATATAGCCACTTCGTCTCCTCGGGGGAGGCGTCGCGGCCGAGAGTACGCTGGTAGAGTAGCTTGATCGTGTAGCTACCCGTCTGGCCTTCGAACCAATAGACGTCCTCTTCGTTCATCTGCAGACCTACCTCGTGAGCGGCTTGCACCCACGAACGGCAGTGTGCAGGCATCGAATCGAAGAGCACGCCATCCATGTCGAAGAGCGCAGCGGAGAGCGTAGGGAAGGGTGCGCTGAGGCCTTGCTCGGTGCGGTAGGTGCGGAGTGCCTTGAGGACTCCTTCGGTGCGTGCAGCATTATTCTCTGTCACGTACTTCACCTCCTTCCTGAGCTGGCCTGGTCTTATGCCCTAAGAGCTTATCGACGACGAGGGCTATGGCGCCATCGCCGGTAACATTACATGCGGTGCCGAAGCTATCCATTGTGATATAAAGTGAGATCATCAGTGCCTGCTCCTCGACCGTAAAGCCTAAGATGGACTGGAGGATGGCCAGCGCCGCCATGATCGCGCCACCAGGCACGCCAGGAGCTGCTACCATCGTCACCCCAAGCAGGAGGATGAAGTGTGTGAATATACCTAAGTCATATGTCCCGCCACGCATCAGGATAAGAGCAAGAGCGCAGGAGACGATCTTCAGCGTACTGCCCGAGAGGTGGATCGTCGCGCAGAGAGGTATGGTGAAGGAAGCCACCCCGTCGCTGACGCCATTCTTCTTCGCTTGGGCAAGTGTCACGGGGATCGTCGCTGCCGACGAAGCCGTACCCAGCGCCGTGAAGTAAGCGGGAAGCATATTGATGAGCAGACGGATCGGATTCTTCCCCTGCACCAGCCCCGCGATAGTGAACTGCAGGAGCAGCAGGAAGATGTGGAGCACGAAGATCACCCCGATGATCTTGATGAAGACCACCAGCACCCCGACGACCTTGCCACTGCTCGCCATCTCCATGAATATCCCGAGGATATAGAGTGGGAGGAGCGGAATGATGACCTTCTCGATGACGCCCGAGACGATATCCTTGACGTCGATGATCACGTTCTTGAGCGCCGTAGACTCCAGATGTGCCACGCCAAGGCCAAGGACGAAGGCCAAGATAAGCGCCGTCATGACGCCCATCACGGGAGGCATTGCGATGGTGAAGTAGGGCGTGAGAGCCTCGGGACCCGCTTGTAGCTGGTCTACTTGCCCCGCATCAATGAGCTGCGGGAAGATGGCATTCCCCGTGAAGTAAGCCAGATAGCCCGAGAAGATTGTAGAGCCATAAGCGATAGCTACGGTCAGCAGGAGCATCTTCCCCGCGCTATGGCCGATGCCCCCGATAGCTTCGGCTACGAGAGCGACGATGATAAGCGGGATGGCGAAGTCGAGGAACTGCGAGAAGATCGCATTGAAGGTCAGGAAGAGTCGTGTTACCCCATCAGGTACGACGAGCCCAAGGCCTATACCCAGGGCGATCGCTATGATGATGCGGGGGAGCAAACTGAGGCGTGGAGCTTTCATTCGCTGAAAAGAGATAAGGGTTAGTGTAGTTAGTTAGCTTATAGTGAAAGACCCTACTAAGATAAGCGATAAAGCAATACGACTGGCATACATCCTCTCACAGAGGAGGGGGTACACCAGTCGTCTTGTCTTAGGAGGTCATGATCACTCCGTGTGTAGTGTTACTGTCTACTCTGTCGCTTGCGCTCGGTCTCATCAAGGATGATCTTACGCATACGCATCGAGACGGGCGTCACCTCGACATATTCGTCGGGGCGGATATACTCCAGGGCATCCTCGAGGCTGAAGACTACGGGAGGAGCCAGCGATACCTTATCATCGCTACCCGAAGCACGCATATTCGTCAGCTTCTTGCTCTTGCAGACGTTGACGGCGAGGTCCCCTTCCTTCGTGTGCTCACCGACGACCTGACCGGCGTAGACTTCTTCCTGCGGAGCGATGAAGAAGCGACCACGGCTCTGGAGGTTGTTGAGGGCATAGGCGTAGGCCGTCCCCGTCTCGAGAGCAATGATCGAGCCGTTGTTACGACGCTCGATGTCGCCCTTCCATGGCTGATACTCGAGGAAGCGGTGGGCAAGGACGGCTTCACCAGCCGAAGCGGTGAGGACGTAGTTGTTGAGCCCGATGATACCTCGTGAAGGGATGTGGAATTCGAGGAACGTACGGTCACCCTTCGTCTCCATCATCGTCATCTCACCCTTGCGGCGTGTGACGACGTCGATGATCTTGCTCGCAGACTCCTCGGGGAGGTTCACCGTGAGAAGCTCTACGGGCTCGTGGGGGACGCCGTCGATCTCGTGGATGATGACCTGAGGCTGACCGACCTGCAGCTCGTAGCCTTCGCGACGCATAGTCTCGATGAGGACGGAGAGGTGAAGGACACCACGGCCGTAGACGATCCAGCTGTCTGCGGTCTCCGCAGGCTCGATGCGCAGGGCGAGGTTCTTATCCAGCTCCTTCATCAGGCGGTCGTGGATGTGGCGGGAAGTGACGAACTTCCCTTCGCGCCCATAGAAAGGCGAGTTGTTGATGGTGAAGAGCATGCTCATCGTGGGCTCATCGACAGCGATGGTCTCGAGCGCTTCGGGCGTAGCTACGTCCGTGAGCGTCTCACCGATCTCAAAGCCTTCGATACCGACCAGTGCACAGATATCGCCTGAGGAGACGCTATCGACCTTCGTGCGGCCAAGACCTTCGAAGATATTGACCTCCTTGATACGCATCTTTGCGATCGAGCCGTCACGCTTGCAGAGAGCTACTTCCTGCCCTTCTCTGAAGGTACCACGGTGTACGCGACCTACGGCGATACGGCCGACATAGGAAGAGTAGTCCAGCGAGGTGATAAGCATCTGTGCTGGACCTTCGATCTGCGTAGGAGCGGGGATTTGCTCGAGGATGGTATCCAGTAGGGTGGTGATATCTTCGGTAGGCTGCTTGTAGTCCTTGCTCATCCAGCCCTGCTTAGCCGAGCCATAGATGGTCTCGAAGTCAAGCTGCTCTTCGCTGGCATTGAGGCTAAACATCAGGTCGAAGACCATATCCTGTACCTCTTCGGGGCGGCAGTTTGGCTTGTCGACCTTGTTGATGACTACGATGGGCTTCAGTCCCATCTCAATGGCCTTCTGCAGTACGAAGCGTGTCTGAGGCATAGGGCCTTCGAAGGCATCGACGAGAAGCAGGCAGCCGTCAGCGAGGTTGAGCACGCGCTCTACTTCGCCGCCGAAGTCGGCGTGACCTGGGGTGTCGATGATGTTGATTTTGACGTCCTTATAGCGGATGCTGACATTCTTGGAGAGGATGGTGATCCCACGCTCACGCTCGAGGTCATTGTTATCGAGGTACGTATCTACTTCGGCAGCCTTATCATCTCTGAAGAGCTTACCGGCTAAAAGCATCTTATCTACCAGCGTCGTCTTACCATGGTCGACGTGAGCGATAATCGCTATGTTGCGAATGTCTTGCATCTGTTTCTTATAAGTTCATCTATTACGGGCACAAAGGTAGTCAATAATGCGCACTTATAGGGGAATTTTCGCTCCCCGGCGCATAGTTTTTTGCGGGCGAAGCACTCATCTCTTCTCACGAAAGACCAGGCTTTCTCTCTGGGGAAATTGGCTATATACATTGCTCTGCAAAGTGACTTCGTGCTGTGGCTATGAGGCGATAGTATTGAGGGGGCTTTGCGACCAGTCCTGCTCGGTGAATGGACCAGTACTGGTCACATATATGAACTAGTACTGCTTCGCGCTCCAACCAGTACTGGTCACTTCGCTGACCAGTACTACTTCGATTTCCCTTCCTACAGTAGGAGGATAAAATGGTATAAGGCTGACACCCCGAAATTGGGAGTCAGCCTTATGCCATGATATAGGAGATGAAGGTCTCTATAGGAGGGGAGCAAAGAGGCGCATGAAAGATTCTGCAAAGCGGACCATTCGCCCACGCTGCTCCCACTCCTCGTAGGTTAGGAGGTGGCAGGAGGGCTTGTCTTGGTCGAAGAGCGTATGCAGGCGCTTAGCTGTCCCCGAATCGTAGATGATCCCCGAGATCTCAAAGTTATGCTCCAGGCTACGGAAGTCCATGTTTGCTGAGCCGATAGTCGCTATCTGATAGTCAACGAGAAGGAGCTTGGAGTGGAGGAAGCCGTCGGTGTATTGGTAGATCTTTACCCCTGCCTCGAGGAGCTGTGTGAGGTAAGAGTTGGCAGCGAAGGTCGTCAGGCGCGAGTCCGTCTTGAGAGGGAGCATCAGCTCGACCTTCACACCTGCAAGAGCTGCCGTGATCAGAGCGTTGTTGAGATTCTCCGTCGGGAGGAAGTAGGGCGTCTGGATGCAGATGCTATGGCTGGCTCGCGAGATCATGTAGATGATCGCTTGCTCGATGGTGCGCCAGTGGCTGATTGGGCCACCCTGGACGAACTGTACCGAAGGAGAATACTCGTTCGGCTCAGTCGCAGGATCAAAGTAGCGGTCTACGTTGATGACCTTGCGTGAGACGGCGTACCAGTCAATGAGGAAGGAGCTTTGGAGACCGGCTACGGCTACCCCCGTGATGCGGAAGTGGGTATCACGCCAGCGTCCAAGTTCAGAGCCCGTGAGGTAGCGCTGGGCGAAGTTCATCCCGCCGACATAGCCGATGGAGCCGTCGATGACGACGATCTTGCGGTGATTACGATAGTTCACCGTGGTAGAGAGGAGTGGGAAGGCCACACGCATGAAAGCGTAGACCTGGATCCCCGCACGACGTAGGCGCCTCCAGTAGGAAGAGGGGACGTTGTATGAGCCGAGGTGGTCGTAGATGATGCGGATGGTGACGCCTTCTTCGGCTTTACGAAGGAGGATGTCCGTCAGGCGGTCGAGTACATCGTCTGCCCCGAAGATATAGGCTTGCAGGTGGATGTATTCCTCGGCTTGCTCTAAGTCCACGAAGAGAGCTTCGTACATATCTGCTCCCCAGGCATAGATGTCGAGGGACTGGAGCTGGAGGAGAGGGCTGTCGGAGTTGCGCTCGACGAGCTCGATGAGCCGTTGGTGTTCTTCTGTGGCTTGTCGCTTCTTCAGCAGATGCTTAGGGAGGGAGAGTCGCTTCGGCTTGAGCATGAGTCTCCGATAGAAGCGGCGGTTGATGCTATTCAGACGCTTCTGGTCTTGGCCGAAGACGATATATACCATGATCCCAAAGACGGGGATGAGCCCGACGATGAGGATCCATGCAGAAGCCTTGAGCGGATTGCGGTTCTCACTGAGTACCGTCCCGATGACCCCTAATACCGTCAGTGTGTAGGCAATGATAAGCCAAGAGGAGAGCTCCATAGTGAGGTGTGGAGTTAGTTGGTGACGAGGAGCTTGTCCTGTCTAGAGAGTCGCTGTACGCGGTAGCTACGCAGTGGGCTTCGTGCTGAGCCTGAGAGTGGGCGACCCGTCCCTGAGAGTAGGTCGAAGTGACTCTCACACTTAGGGCAACGTAGCTCAAGCCCTGAGAGCTGGAGCTGACTCCATGGTGCTGGCTCTACGGGGCAAGCCAAGTCGAAGGCGTAGAACTCTTCGCGGTCTATGGCATGTACGATGGCCAGACCTGCGAGACCTGCATGCATCGATGCGATGGTAGAGTGTGGAATGAGAGCTATTCCCCCAGGGGAGAGTAGCGTGCGATACTGCGAGAGCTGCAGCGGTACCTCATAGTATACCGATGTCTTGGGGAGTGGTGTCTCGGTCGTGGAGGTACAGGAAAAAAAGAGTAGCCCCACACAGAGCGATAGCAGGTACTTGCTCATATCGGTGGGGCTACGAGAGGACTAATAGTTGTAAGGGATCATGGTGAGCATCTCCGCGAGCTTCTCTACCCCGTCATTGAGCTTACTCCCAATCATCTTGCGCATGAAGAAGTTGAGATCAGTACGGAGGGTGAGACGCAGACGCGTATCCCCTGGTGCAGGCTCGAGGAGCTGGATCCAGAGGGTCAGGTCAATGGGAGACTGCTCGGTCGCCAGCTTGATCGTACCCTCGGGCTCTCGCTCGATGATACGGAGCACGAGACGCCCAGCCCCAGGGACGACGAAGGCGCAGCTATCACTATCGATAGGCTCGATGGTGATCTTCTCACGCGCTTCTTCGGGGAGGCGGTCTTGGATATTAGCCAGGCCACTCAGGTCTGAGAGACGCTGATATACTCGGGTACGAGGGGCGGCGATAGCCTTGATAGAACTTACGTAGTCGGACATGAATTCGTCGGATGATGAGATATGGTAGGGCTTACTTCTCGCCGGTCCAAGCGGCAGGATCCTTGCGCCACTCCTTGAGGAGGGCTTCGTCGTCAGCCGAGATGTAGCCCGTAGCGAGTGCTTGGCGGATGACAGCATCATAGCAACTGAGGGTCACGAGGCGGACGTCAGCCTCAGCGAAGGCCTGCTCTGCCTGAGGGAAGCCATGCGTGTAGACTGCGACCATACCGAGGACAGAGCATCCTGCACGACGAATAGCATCCACAGCCTTTAGGCTACTACCACCAGTGGAGATGAGGTCTTCGACGACGAGGACACGGCTTCCTGCGGGTAGCTCGCCTTCGATCTGATTGCCCATACCGTGGTCCTTAGCTACGGGGCGGATGTAGACGAAGGGTAGACCCAGCAGGTCGGCGACGAGGGCACCCTGAGCGATAGCCCCAGTAGCAACCCCAGCGACGACGTCGGGAGCATCAAACTCACGGTGGATAGCTTCGGCAAGCTCCGTCTTGATCAGCGTGCGTACCTCAGGATAGGAGAGGGTGACGCGGTTGTCACAGTAGATGGGAGACTTCCAGCCAGAGGCCCAGGTGAAGGGAGAGTCGGGCTGAAGCTTTACGGCCTTTACCTGAAGGAGAGCTTCGGCGATACGTTCTTGGGTGGTGATAGCGCTCATGGGGATTGTTCTTTTATAGGAGTGAGTTAGATCTGTAGGAGGAAGGGATCGGCATCAGCCCAGACGGGGAATTTCTGCCGAAGGTCCTGAAGGGGGGCGTAGTCGAGTGTCGCTGTGATGACAGTATCTGCTCCTTCTTCAGCCTCGACGAGAGCCTTGCCACGTGGGTCAATGATGACAGAGTCGCCCGAATAGACGAGGCGGTTAGGATCTTCGCCTACACGGTTGACGCCGATGACGTAGCTGAGATTCTCCATTGCACGGGCACGAAGGAGGGTACGGAAGACCTCACGACGCGGGCGTGGCCAGTTGGCTACAGCGATGATGAGGTCATATTCGTTCGACACATTGCGGCACCACACGGGGAAGCGCAGGTCGTAGCAGATGATGGGGAGGATGTGCCAGCCCTTGAATGTGAAGATGGAGCGGCTAGTGGCAGAGCTGACGAATTTCTTCTCCCCTCCAGGAGCGAAGAGATGACGCTTTGCCTGAAGCTGTACCTTCCCATCGGGCTCAATGAGGAAGAAGAGATTATGTATGACTCCCTTGACCTCACTGAGGTAGCTCCCAGCGAGAGCGACATTGTACTCGTGAGAGAGTCGGAGGAGGGTCTGGTAGACTTCGCCTTGCTCTCGGTCTGCAAGCTTCGCTGCTTCGCTTGAGAAGCCCGTAGTAATCGTCTCGGGGAAGATGATGAGATCGCTCGTCGCAGCATGATCTCGGATAAGGCTCTCGATGAGCTGGAGGTTAGCCGAGACATCATTCCAGTGGATACTGCACTGTACTGCGCTGACTCGTAGGGGAACGGGGAAGCTACTTGCCATAAGACTTAGGGAGTGAATTGCTCGGGATACTTTGCCTGGGACTTATCGTATCGGCTGCGTATCGTTGCCAGATCTTGCTCTATATCGCCTGTGGGATAGAAGACCTCGAATATACCGAGCTCCTTCTTACCGTAGTCAATGACGGCGAGCTCGATGGGAAGGCCTGCTGCAACGGCGATATGGTAGAAGCCACTCTTCCACTTCTCTCCTCGAGAGCGTGTACCCTCGGGGGTGATAGCAAGGTGAATCTGTCCCTTCTGTCGGAGCTGCTCTTGCAGACGCTCCACGGTCTGGGTGCGCTCCTTGCGATTGACAGGAATACCACCTAAGGCTCGGAAGATAGGGCCTAAGGGGAAGAAGAACCAGTCGCTCTTCATCAGGAAGCCGGAGTCGAAGCCAGCGGCCCAAGAATAGAGAAGCCCGAGGGGAAAGTCGTAGTTGCTGGTATGTGGAGCGACACAGATGATGCTCCCTTCAGGCTGCTTGCCAGGGTGGGGGATAACCTTCCATCCAAAGAGACGAAGCAAGCTCTGAGCTATTTTCTTACGCAATTGTATAGGGATACTATGGGATGAAGTCGAGCGCTATAGACCTTCGACGAAGTCGTCCAGGCGCTCTGAGAAGCTCGCGAGGTTCGTGATGACGTAGTGACGAAGGTCTCTGTAGTAGGCCTTCACGAGCTGAGGATTATGCTTGCCACTGGGGTGGGTGACGCGGCGGAGACTGTCGTCGGTGAAGACCATGATGTCGTCCATCAGGTCTTCGATCTCAGCCTGCATCGCTTCGCTCCCAGAGACGGCACGGATGATAAGAGCCTCGTCGAAGAGGCGCATGACCTCTGCGATGATCTCTTTCTTAAGGGTTCTTTGACTTGCCATAATGGTAGAGTATGTGAGGAGAGATACTCCTCATATAGGGCAAAGATATGGATTATGGGCTTAGCTTACTCCCTTCTCCTGCTCGCTTTTCTCTGTGAGCTTAGGATTGAAGGTCGGCAGCTGAATATGCAGGACCACCGCAAGCACTCGGAAGATGAATACCGAGATGGCGGATATGAACTGCACCCACTCGATGGGTAGGCTTGAGTAGCGCCCCATGAGGACATAAATGATCGAGCCAAGGACGCAGGCCGAGGCATAGAAATCTGTGCGGAAGATCAGGGGCGTTTCGTTGATCAGTACGTCGCGCAGAAGCCCTCCGAAAGAGCCGGTGACTGTACCCATGATGACAGCAACCCACCAGGGGAAGCCTGCGGCATAGGACTTAGCGACACCTACGACTACGAAGAGCCCGAGGCCGATGGCGTCAAAGACGAAGAGGGAGTGATTGAGGCGGACGACTTGGCGTCGGAAGATGATCGTGAAGATAAGCCCGAGGGCCGTGATGATCAGATAGGATGGCTGGACAAGCCAGAACGGCTTGATGTCTAAGAGAATGTCACGTATCGTACCACCTCCTACAGCAGTCACGAAGCCCACAACGTAGGCTCCGAACCAGTCTAGCCCCTTCCCCGCTGCTAGACGGATACCACTGATGGCAAAGGCCAGTGTGCCGAGGTAATCACACCAATTGACAAAGTCATTGACATCAACAAGATGAGCAAACTTCATAGCCCGTGATCTCCTTGCTTGTTAGTAGGACTCTGCATCAGAGGGGAAGCTACGCTCCTTGACTGCGGTGATATAAGCCCCTGCTGCCTGCTTGATTTCCTCACCAAGTGCAGCGAAGCGACGGAGGAACTTCGGCGTGAAGCGGTCTTCCATACCGAGCATGTCCTGTGAGACGAGGACTTGCCCATCGACACCGCTACCAGCCCCGATACCGATGACGGGTATCTGCAGGGACTGAGCTACACGTGCCGCAACAGAGGCGGGGACCTTCTCAAGTACTACAGCGCAGCAACCAGCACGCTCCAGCCCGAGAGCTTCTTCGAAGAGCTTGTCTGCGGCTGCTCCTTCTTTGCCTTGAAGTCCATAGCCTCCGAGCTGATGTACAGATTGAGGCGTGAGACCAAGGTGACCAACGACGGGAATACCTGCCGCTGTGAACTGGCTGATTGTACTGAATAGGTGCGTACCTCCCTCAAGCTTGACGGCATCTGCACCCGTCTCCTTCATGATGCGGATAGCCGAAGCGAGAGCGGTCTCAGGACTGATCTGATAGCTCCCGAAGGGCATGTCTACGACGACAAAGGCGCGCTGGACTCCACGGACTACACAGGCACCGTGGTAGATCATCTGATCGAGAGTAATAGGTAGGGTCGTGGTATGGCCTGCCATCACATTGGCAGCAGAGTCTCCGACGAGGAGGATATCTATACCAGCAGCGTCGAGGAGACGTGCCATCGTATAGTCGTATGCTGTGAGCATCGAGATGGGCTCACCCTGAGCCTTCATAGCTGCCAGACGGAGGGTCGTCACCTTCTTCGTCTCGGCTTGGTGTTGAGACACTTCTTTATTGATATAAATTGAGGGGTAAGCCACCACCCTAATCCCTGGGACGGGATAGGGTGGTGGCCTCTGTGATTATACTTCTGTGGATATAGAGAGTCCGAGAGTAGTGTGATGCTCTACTCCCATTCGATGGTGCTGGGTGGCTTGGAGGAGATGTCATAGACGACACGGTTCACCCCACGTACCTTGTTGATGATCTCATTGGAGACCTTAGCCAGGAACTCATAGGGGAGGTGTGCCCAGTCTGCGCTCATCGCATCCGTGCTGGTCACAGCGCGTAGTGCGATGGTGTACTCATAGGTACGCTCATCGCCCATGACTCCGACCGAGCGGATGGGGAGGAGGATCGCACCAGCCTGCCATACATTGTCGTACAGCCCCCACTCACGCATCATCGACATATAGATGTCGTCAGCGTTTTGGAGGATCTCGATCTTCTCAGCCGTGATCTCACCGAGGATACGAATACCTAAGCCAGGGCCGGGGAATGGCTGACGCTTGATGAGGTGAGGCTGCATGCCCATCTCAAGACCTACGCGACGCACCTCATCCTTGAAGAGGAGGCGAAGTGGCTCTACAAGACGGAGCTTCATACGCTCGGGGAGCCCACCTACATTGTGGTGGCTCTTGATGACCGTACCCGTGATGCTGAGGGACTCGATGACGTCGGGATAAATGGTCCCTTGACCAAGCCACTTAATGTCCTTGAGCTTGTGAGCTTCTTCGTCGAAGACCTCGATGAAGCCACGACCGATGATCTTACGCTTCTCTTCGGGATCAGTGACACCCTTGAGGGCTGAGAGGAACTTGTCTCGGGCATTGACGCCGATGACATTGAGCCCCAGATGCTCGTAGTCACGCAGGACATTCTCGTATTCGTTCTTGCGCAGAAGCCCATGGTCGACGAAGATACACGTGAGGTTCTTACCGATCGCCTTGTGGAGGAGGACTGCCGTCACAGAGGAGTCGACCCCGCCAGAGAGAGCCAAGATGACCTTGTCATCACCCAGCTGAGCACGAAGCTCAGCCACGGTGCTCTCAACGAAAGAGGCTGGAGACCAGTTGCCACAGATACCCGTTACCTTGAGGAAGTTATCAAGGATCTTGAGACCTTCTTCAGAGTGGAATGCTTCGGGATGGAATTGGACCCCCCACGTACGCTCGCCATCGATACGGAAGGCTGCTGCCTCTACGTCCTCGGTGCTGGCGATGATACGGAAGCCCTTAGGGAGCGTGGTGATGGTGTCACCGTGGGACATCCAGACGATACCGCCAGGGGTGATACCCTCGAGGAGCTTATCATTCTCGTGGCGTAGCGTGAGGTGTGCACGACCATACTCACGGCTATCGCAGGGCTCTACCTTACCACCAGCTTGGTGAACGAGGCTCTGTGCTCCATAGCAAATACCGAGTATGGGGAGACGCCCACGCAGGGCGGATAGGTCGGTGCGGAAGGCTGCTTCGTCGTAGACCGAGTAGGGACTTCCTGAGAGGATGATCCCTGCGATGCCCGTAAGATCTTCGGGTACCTTATTGTAGGGTACGATCTCGCAATAGGTGTTCAGTTCGCGGAGTCTACGGCCTATGAGCTGTGTTGTCTGCGAGCCAAAGTCGAGGATGAGTATCTTCTCCTGCATAGTTACTGATGGCTTTCTTATTTATAAGTGGTAGACCAATTCGAGACAAAGATACGAATTGTAGGAGACTCAGCTGATAGTACTTCGATACACGTTAGTTTTATCTTATGAGACTATTGCGCAAGGCCATCTCTTCACAGCTTGCACTTTTCTCCTTCGAAGCACTCACCCTAAAGCCTCCGATTTCCGAGGGAAGAAGGTACGGGTAATGAAGAGGTGGTCTTGCACAATGGTTTCATAGCAGGTATATGGGTGCGTGGGTGGAGCTATATAGGATGGTGAAGAAAGCTATATACCTTTGGATTGATTCCTATATAGCTTTCGGTGCGAAGCTATATAGCTTTGTGAAGTGACCTATAT
>ERZ651108.42-NODE-42-length-61428-cov-6.819383_pt1 | contig 61428 bp, 66 predicted proteins | sample MGYA00512173_ERZ651108 | MGnify/ENA metagenome assembly ERZ651108 | reverse complement strand
GTATTTGAAGTGTAATGTATATTTGCTCATAAAAAAACTGCACCTTGTGAGTTGGAGGGGGGTGTCCAACTTTTGGGGTGCAGTTCAAAGATTTCAGACGACCTTGTTATCTTGGACAGGCTATTCTTCAGAAACGGAAAAGAAAAGTTTTTGCTGTTTCAATACGTTGCCGTCTGCATCAGTAAGAGGAGATTGCGCTGCGGAAAACTTGATGACGGCAAGGCTTAAGCTGCCGTTTTCAGTTAGCGCAGTGTTGATGATTTGTCCGGCTTCCGCATCTTCGGAAACCACGCCTACACCTGCTGCTTCCAATGAATCTCCGCTCAATACCGCCAGCCCGCGTTTTACTTGGCCTCGATATTGGGCGCGCGCAATAATTTCTTGACCGGGGTAACAGCCTTTTTTGAAATGTACGCCGCCGATGATGTGTTGGTTGAGCATTTGCGCAACAGCGGTTTCTTTGGTCGCAGCAGAAATCCATGGATAGCCGCTGCGAATTTCGTGCAGATTCCACGCATTTTCGGCTTGGGCATCATATTCGGGGAGCTGCGCCGCCTCACCGATTTTCAGACGACCTTTATGGGGCAGGGGAATGGTATATACACCATTGTCCAGTAATGCCTCGAAAGAAAGGTTGGGTGAGTCGGGGGGGGTAGCATGGCAGCTTTCATCGAGCATGCCTGCAACGGCAAAATCGGGTAGGGGGGTAAATTCGACTTTGGCGCGCAATACGAACATACGCAGCCGTTTCACGATAGATTCAGCCAAATCCGCCGCCATGACCAGCAATAAATCTTCCCCTCGGTTTAATACAATCATATTCGCCAAAACACGTCCCTTAGGTGTGTTGTAAGTCGCGTAGCAGGCATGATTTACAGGTAAGTGATTAATGTCATTAGATAGTTGGCCATGGAGAAATGAAGCGCGATCTTCTCCGCCGACACGGATGACGCTGAAAAAAGGTAAACGGCTTTGCATAGGGAATCCTTCTATAACCTGTTTCCCAATTAAGGGATTGTGGATAGGTATTCTAGCTTATTTCACTTGGGGAATGTAGTAAAATGAGAGCTTACCAAGCATCAGCAAGAAAGAAACAGCATGATTGAATTATACGGAATCACAAATTGCGACACAGTTAAAAAGGCACGCAACTGGTTGGCTGAAAATAATATTGTGTACGAATTTTCCGATTTTAAGAAAAACGCCCCAAGCGAGGCAGTTATCCGTCAATGGTTGGAACAGGTTCCTTTGGAAATCCTGCTCAACAAACGTGGTACGACATGGCGCAAACTTGACGATGCAGACCGTCAAGCAGCCGAAAATAATCTGGACGAGGCAGTTCAACTGATGGCGGAAAATCCAAGTTTGATCAAACGTCCGGTTTTGCGTAAAGAGGGCAGGGTTTACGTCGGATTTTCTGTTGAAAACTATCAGAAGATTTTTTCGGAATAAAACGTCGTCTGAAAGATGCGGAGTCCTTGAAAAAACGCTACAATGCGCGTTTGCCATTAACCATTACGCCCTCAAACCAATATGTTCCATACCGTTGAAAAATATAAAACTCCCGCCCAAATCCTACTGGGTCTGATTGCGTTGACCTTTATCGGCTTTGGTGTTGAAACTGCGAGAAACTCCGGCTCCGACTATATCGTCAAGGTCGGCAGCGAAAAAATAAGCGACCATACCTTGAATAATGCCGTACAGGCGGAACAGGCCGTAGGCGGCGGGCAAAGCCGCGAAGCTATATTTAGCGGACTGGTTCAGCGTGCCTATCTGAAAGAGGGTGCAAAGATGATGGGCATAGATGTGTCTATGGATCAGGTTAAGCAGGCTATTGTCGATGATCCGGCATTTCATGATGCCAACGGTAAATTCAGTCAGGCATTGTTTACGCAATATCTGAGCCAACGCCATATGTCCGAAGACCAATTTATCGATGATTTACGAGAGCAGTTTGCCTTACAAAATTTGATTAACTTGGTTCAGAACGGGGCAATTATCAGCGATTCTCAAGCAGAGCAGCTGATTAAGCTGACTCAGTCAAACCGTACCATCCGTTCATTTACATTCAGCCCGGAAACATTTGCGGCACAAGTCAAAACGGATGATGCCACTTTGCAACGTTATTATGAATCGCATAAAAAAGATTATCTGATTCCCCAAGCTGTGAAGCTTGAATACGTTGCCCTGAATGCAGCTCATTTGGCGGAGAAGCAAAGCGTCAGTGCGGATGAAGTCAAAAAAGCATTTGACGAAGAAGTTGCCGCATTGCCACAAAATGCTCCTAAGCCTGAGTTTGACAAAGAAAAAGCACGCATTGAGGCTGCTTTGAAACTTAAAAAAGCCTCCGCTGATTTTAATGCCGCCAAAGAAAACCTTGCTGAAGAAGCGTTTAATCATCCGAATTCCTTAGATGAGGCGGCGAAAAAACTAGGTTTGAAAATCGAAACTTCCGATCAATGGCTGACGCAGGCCGATGCCAAAGCGGCAGGTATGCCCGATGCGTTGATTAGCGCGGCATTCAGCGAAGATGTCTTGAAGAAAAAACACAATTCAGACATTATCAATATTGACAACAATACTGTTTGGGTCGTTCGCGCCAAAGAAGTCCGTGAAGAAAAAACAGCCGGATTTACCGAAGCGAGAGATAAAGTTCAGGCTGCCTATGTCCGTAGCGAATCGGTTAAACTTGCCGAGAAGAAAGCGCAAGAAACTTTGGCGGACTTGAAAGCAGGAAAGAACGTAGATTTACAATGGTCGCCCGTTGAGCAGTTGTCAGCACAGGACGCTCGAAAATCCATGCCGCCCGAAGCCTACAACGAATTGGTCAAAGCCCGCCCTGCGAATGGCAAACCGGCTTTTGCTTTGTTGGAAGGGCTGCCTTCGCCGGTTATTATGGAAGTTCAAAGCATTGCTGCACCGGAAAATGTTTCAGCACAAATTCCCGCTGCCAAACAGGCTTTGGTACAAAATCAATCTGCCAATATATTCAGCCGGTTGCTGCAATATCTGAGTAAGCAGATTGAGCAGGTTCAAGGTTCGCAAAAACTGGATAATTCTGCCGAATAAAACGGCACATTTTAAGCAAACGGTCGGATATTCCCGACCGTTTCGTTTACAAAGCCCTTAAAGGTCGTCTGAAAAAATGAGTAAATCACCCGATGCGTTGACACGCCTGATTAACGCTTTGAAAGTTCTGCCCAATGTCGGTCCCAAGTCTGCGCAAAGGATGGCACATCAACTTTTGCAGCATAAACGGCAGGAAGCCGAAAATTTGGTTGAGGCTTTACAATACGCTTTGTTGCAAGTTCAACATTGCCGGATGTGCAACAATTTTTGCGAAAGTGATTTATGCGAGATTTGTTCCGATGCCAACCGTGATCCCCGCAGGCTGATGATAGTCCACATGCCTGCCGATGTTTCTAATATGGAAACAGCCAATTGCCATGACGGACTTTATTTCGTTTTAATGGGGCAGGTCAGTCCTTCCCAAGGCATGGATATTTCTCATATTTCTTTAGACAAACTGGTTGTACGCCTGCAAAACAGCGAAGTGGAAGAAATTATTATCGCAACCAACTTTACCGCTGAAGGTGATGCGACAGCCTATGTGTTGGCGGAATTATTCAAACCTTTGCCCTATAAAGTCAGCCGTCTTGCACGAGGCATTCCTTTAGGCGGAGAGCTTGAATACGTCGATGCGGGTACTTTGGCACAGGCAGTATATGAACGGCGTATGTTGAAAACCGATTCGACGGAAGAGTAGGGCAATCAACACTAACAATGACAAAGGTCGTCTGAAAATGTTCAGACGACCTTTGTTATGAAAACATGATGTAACGAAATCAATCGGATAAATTATTTACAGCTTACGCCTTGAATTTGCGGAGACGAACCGCTGCCGACTTTAAATGTACAGGTTGTCGCGCTGTTGCCGGATACGGTAACAATCCCGCTACCCGCATTCAGGCTGACAGGCTCTTTAACACCCATCCCGACTGCAGTCGCAGCCAGTTTTTGGACGTCTGCATCAGAGTAAGATGTGTTATTTGAACTAATTTTGATTTCTTTTGCGTATGAATTGGCACTCAAAGCCAAGCCGGCAGCAATGATGGGCAAAACCAAAATTTTACTGATTTTCATGAGGTTGTTTCCTTTTTTAATATCGGTAGTGTGTACCGTTTGCTCAGAATAAGGCCATATGACGGATTATGCAAGCTTCAGGGCGAAATTTACGGTACTTGGCAATTTGACCGTCGGCATTTACATACGGATGTCGGCTTATCGGAATGACTCGGACTAGGGCGGTATTTTACGGTACAATATTCGATTTTCAACATACACTGGAGCATTCGGATGGTTTCTTTGGAAACATGGATCGGACTTCGCTATCTCAGGGCGAAAAAACGCAATGGATTCATGTCGTTTATTACCATGATTTCAATTATCGGTATTGCATTAGGCGTTACCGCGCTGATTACCGTGCTGTCTGTAATGAACGGTTTTCAAAAGGAAATCAGAGGGCAGTTACTGAATGTCGCCCCTCATGCTGAAATCGGTTATTACGATAATGGCAATGGGTTAGGATGGCAAAACCTTCGTGAAATCGTCAAAGATAAGAAAGAAGTATTGGCAAGTGCGCCTTATATATCCGATCAAGCCTTGCTTGCCAATGCGGGAGAAGTTAGAGGGGTTCAAATCCGCGGCATCTTACCATCCGAAGAAAAGAATGTTGTAGATTATGGAAAAGATATGCCTGCGGGCAGTTTCGACAGTCTGAAACCCGGTAACTTCGATATTATTTTAGGAGAAGGCTTGGCTCAAGCTTTAGGCGCGGAAGTCGGAGGAAAAGTTACCGTTATCACCCCTGAGGGCAATGTTACCCCCGCAGGCGTCGTACCTCGTCTGAAACAGTTCAACGTCGTAGGCTTAGTCAAAACTGGCGTATATGAAGTAGACAATTCCCTGGCAATGACGCATATCCAAGATGCCCAAGTATTGTATAGATTGGGTGAAAATTTCGGCGGGCTGCGCCTGAAACTGGCTGACCCGCAAAATGCTCCCTCGTTTACTGCAAATTTAATCCCGCCTTCCAAAAAAGATTCAATTTGGGTCAGAGACTGGACATTCAATAACCGCAGCTACTTTGAAGCAGTAGAGTTGGAAAAACGCATGATGTTCATCATCCTGACGTTGATTATCGCCGTTGCAGCCTTCAATTTGGTATCGTCCTTAGTGATGGCGGTAACGGAGAAACAAGCCGATATTGCCATTTTGCGCACATTGGGTCTTGCTCCATCAGGAGTTATGAAAATTTTCATGGTGCAAGGGGCTTTTGCAGGCTTTTTTGGAACGCTTATCGGCGTGGTATGCGGCGTATTACTCGGTTGGAACGTTGGCAAAATCGTTGCATTCTTTGAAAAACTTTTCGGCGTCCACCTTATCAACTCACAAATCTATTTTATCGACTATTTGCCCAGCGACGTAAACATGCGAGATGTGGCGGTTATTTCCTGTATTTCTTTAGGATTGGCATTCCTTGCCACACTCTATCCAAGTTGGCGTGCAGCTAAAACACAACCGGCGGAGGCCTTACGATATGAATAACAATATAGTATTGAAATGCACAAATATCGGAAAAAGTTACCGGGACGGCTCATTAAATGTACAAGTATTGAAAAACCTGAATCTTGAAGTAAAAGAAGGAGAAGGTATCAGTATTATCGGTTCGTCAGGTAGCGGTAAATCAACCCTTTTACATATTTTAGGCGGCTTGGATAAACCATCAGAGGGGAAAATTACCTTGATGAATCAAGACATAAGCGATATGTCTCAGAGACAACTGGGAGAATTGCGCAATAATTATCTGGGTTTTGTTTACCAATTCCATCATTTGCTGCCTGAATTTTCTGCACTTGAAAACGTAATGATGCCGCTTTTAATCGGCAAAAAAAACAAAGCGGAAGCAGAAACGCAAGCTGCCGATATGCTTGAAAAAGTTGGATTGAAACAAAGGATATTACACCGTCCAAGCGAACTGTCAGGAGGCGAAAGACAACGTGCTGCCATCGCAAGAGCCTTAGTTACACGCCCCAAATGCCTTCTGGCTGATGAACCGACAGGTAATTTAGATAGGAAAAATGCCCAAAACATTTTGGACATGATGATGGATCTGAAAACAGAATTAAATACAAGCCTGATTGTTGTTACTCATGATGATGAGCTTGCCATGCGGTTTGAAAGAGTAATGACCATGCAGGATGGACATTTACAAAGTAAGGCATAATGTATAAGTTCACATAATGTATACTATGTAAATTTCAAAAATAATCAAGAATATAGGCCAAATGCTTTTCCCACATAGCATGTCAGCAATTACTGTTTTTTAGGTATAGTATGATAGTAAACCTTTTATGTAATTAAAGTCAACCATAGGTATTTCTAAGATTTTGTTGTAATTTTTAAATTTTAAGAAGACTTTGTCTTATAATCATTTCATAATTCATAAATATTTTTTGAGGTATTTTGCTTGAAAAAATCCAGCGATGCTTAATAAAACGACAGGAAGTAACAGAATAATTGGATCAATAGAGAAGGGCATACTTAAGTAAATAAATACGGTTGTCCAAATGATACCGGATCGCCAAAATTTGGCACGGTGGTAAATCGCAGCAGATTCCCTTGCCGCATTTTGTTGCCGGATTTTTCTCTTCATGAAACCATCAAAAACCGCACTGCATACCATAATAATCAATAACGGAATAAAAGCCATGATATTCCCGATTCGGATGGCGATGATTTTAAGCGTATCGTTAAGGATGGACAGCTCGGCTGCAAAATTTTCCAATATTCCGGCGAAACCGGAACTTAGAGCATCATTCTGCTGGCCGTTAATCAAAGGTTCGATTCCACTGAGTTTGAAGACAACCAAATATAAGCCGTCGTAAATCCAGCGGATAACGGCAATATGGAACGGTAGCTCGGCTGTACTGCTTTGAGCAAAAATCTCTTGGGTTCGAATCAGTTCTGATTTCAATAAATCATCCTGTCCGAAGTAGGTTTGAATAGTTACCGACGAAAAAAACAGGATTGCAGTAACCAACAAAATGATAAAAGTCCATTTGAACGGTTTTGTCAAAAAACCAATGCTGGTTGACTTGGCCAGAAATTCGGGAGATTGGTTAGCCATAATATTGCCCTTCTACAAAAGCATTGTTTTCTAAGTCATCAGTGCGGTTCAAACGGACGATTTCGCGCATTTTTTCTGCAACGGCAGTCAAATCGGATGGAACGTCAATGTCCGGGTCAGGCAAAGGGAGTGGTAGCCGGATTTTATAGAGCTGCCCGCCCTCTAGTAGCGCAAAAGCCTGTCCTTTGGGCAGGTTGATCAAGTCCGATGTTTGCAGCATCGGGACGGTTTCTGTTGCTAACCGGTCTTCGTTCGAACTGGTAAAATCCTCCATGTCTTTCGGAAGGGCGACATCTCCGGCGGAAGATACCTGGGTACCTGAAACGACTTTGACATCCGGTAGCTGGCTGGTCAGCAATTCGGCGGTTGATTCGTGCTTGACGCGGAGCATAATCATATTGTTCAAGTTGCCGGCAATTTGACCTGCTTTAGCGGCCGAACCGATTTTGGCTTCGACATCAGACCATGTTTGCGTGTAAACGGTTACTTGATAACCGGCACCGCCGGCTTTATTCAGCAGCGGAATGAACTCATTCCCGATTAATTCGTTAAATTCGTCTGCATGAATAGCCACTTTCCGTTTTTTAGTTATTCCTGACTGACCAAAGCCATGGCCGTGCTTGTAGATATGACCGGAAAGCGAAGTCAGGTCTGCAAACATAGCATTACCAACTGCTGCGGCTACTTCAGCATCGGTCAGTGCATCCAGACCCACATATACCACTGCTTCGGAAGCCATGACTTTACGCCAGTCCATAACTGGTCGCTCATCCGTTAAATCATTGAAATCCGGACTGATTAATTCGGCTACTTTGCCGCTGGTCAGTTTTTCAAGTAATGGGTACAGTGATGAAACTAATTTATCGAAGTAGGTGCGCTCATTACCTAAAATGCCGATGACGGCATCCGTCAATGGATTGTTCGATCCTTTTGATTTCAGGAAATACGCGGTTCTAACCGTTTCCATATCCCGACCGGTTTTGCCGGCCGTTTTCTTTTGTTCTGATTCCAAATCGTAAGATTCATATTCTTTTTCCCATCCTGGATATTCCAAGTTGAGCGTTTTTTCAAAATAGGCTTTAGCCAAATCATCCATATTCACAGCGCATTGGTAAATGCTCAAATAGGTTGGTTTGATGGAAATGGCTTCCATAATTTTGGCTAGCACGTTTACAAAACGCCATACGAATGCTTTAAATGCTGCCGAATTGCCTTCTCCTGGCAAACCATTGGACATACGGGTGGCCACTTCGGTAATCCGGGAGAAATCTCCAACAGGATTGTAACGGCAGGATACTTCGGGAAAACCTAGGTGAAAAAGGTAAAATGGCCGTTTCATCTTTTTTGCGCGCGCATACATCATCAGCATTACATCAGCATCACCCTTAGGGTCGAACATAATGGTTACGTCACCACGGCAGATGTCTTGGTTAATCATGACCTCTGCAAGGCGGGTTTTACCGACACGGGTGGTTCCCCAAACCCCAGTATGGCCGACGCGCTCACCCAACGACATGTAGATTTCCTCTTCCTCAAGTTCGACGCCGTGAATTTCAGGAGAGCCACCGACGGGAGGCAAGGGGGCCACCGGATTCCACCAAGCATTTGATGAAGTCAGCTTGGTCAGCCATGTTTCTCCCGGTGTTTTGATTTCATGCAGCCGTGCAGCCTTATACAACTTTCCTGGAAGACGGAGGTGGTCGTTTTCTGGCTGGCGAATCATCATCAAACGCTGGGTATGCTTCTGCGTCCATCTAAACCCTTTTCCTAAAAACAATGCTTTGTCGGATACCGGAATTTGATCGGGAGTAGCCGCATAATAGGGGAGGTTTTTCACATTTTTCCGATACCGGCGGATGCGGTTGCCTTCAAAATAGCGTTTGACTGCCAGCCCGCTTAGAACCGGAATAACCGCATAGCGACTGATTCCGGGCAAGGGCATGAGTGTGGCTGCCAGCGTCGCGGCAGAATAGGATGCAGCGCTGCAAAATTCATAGGGGTAGCGGTATACATTTTCAGGAAGACGGATGGTCAGACTCATGAATCTTCTCCAGTCGGTTTAGATTGAAGTAGGTTTTGGCTGTCAGCCAGTGCAATATCAATGTTGTTTGGTGGTCTGCTGTCGGCTTTCACAATTAGGTGTAGTTTGTCTTCAGGTATCAGATAGCAGTGAAACAATAACTTCCGCTGTGCTTTCACGGCTAAGGCGGTATAGATAGCAGAACGCTTGGTGCGACCATGAAGACCCAGTGCGGTAAATCCTTTTTGTGCCAAGAGGCCAGGGCAGCTTGGGTTGTTTTTGTCAAAGACCCCACCGGCGTATTCTCTAAAGATGGCCGGCGTAACCAGTAACATTCCTTGTTCGACAAAATGGACGGGGGAGCCGCTTTGGTTAACGGTAATACTGCCCTCGGCCAGTCCGTTGGCCAACCAGTTCCAAAAGCGTTTTCCCTCATCTTTTAGTGCCTGCTTTTGCCCGTCCAGTACATCATTGGCTTTTTTGTGGATGGCAGGTTGCTGTTCCAGCATATTGTCCTGTCGGTGAACCGTGACCGGTCGTGGGGAGCGTGTCGGTAGGGATTTCCGTTCGTCTTGGATTTCATCCAAAGCGGCGGCTGCGGTATCCTCTGAGGAAAGATATTGCGGCACACTTTGTTGTGGTAAAACTGGTTTATCTTGAATATCAGGATTGGTATCGTTTTCAGATGACGAGTTGGGTTTTTCGGCTCTTTGTCCGTTAAAGTCGGAGAACAGAGAGTCCAGAACAGACATTGCTTTTTTCTTAGGTTGTTTCTCCTGCCGTTTAGCTGTGGACAGACTGCTAGCGGTCTGTACTTCAGACGTCGTAGTAGTAACCTGATCGGGCAGAGCTGGTTGTTTCTTCTGTTCCGTCGGATTCGGTGATTCTTGTATCTTGGGGGGAATATCACTTGAAGTATCAGTATCTTCCTCTTCCAGTAGGTTGTGCAGGCTCAAAAGTGCATCAATACCTGATTTTGCTTTCGGTTTGTCTTTTTTTGGTTTGGCTTGAGGTGGCGGCAGGATTTCTACTTCCGACTTAGAAAGGGAGGATGGGGCAGGTATAACCTCAGTTTTCTGTTTGGGAATATCTTCCTGTACTGCCAAAAAATCCATTTTGCGCACAGGCGGAAGGGGGGTGTTGTCGATTTCGTCGACTTTTTCTGTTGGCGTTAAAGCAGATTCAGCCATAATTCCTGGCTCGTTTTTCAAATCAGCAGTATCTTCTGGTGCAGGTTCGTACATCTGCAACGTTACATCAGGGCATACTTCCAACATTCCCTGAAATTCGTGCGGGTATTGGCCGTCAGGGTACAGTGTGTTCAGTTTGAAACACAGCATTGTAAAAAAATGCGATTTAACGGCACCATCCATGCGTTCAAAACTGACGGCAACAGGAGTAACGGCTTTACGGTTGTCTTTCGGGTTGGGGAGGACAGCACCGTATTCCAGCAAAGTATCGAAAATACGCTGATTATCTGATGGAAATAAAGCTGCGTCAGGGTGTTTACTTTTGCCAAGATAGGTTCGGATGTAATCGGGAACATTCTTGGCCATCATAAAGACCAAATCGTCTTTTCTAAAAATATCGCCGCCGGCGGTAGAGGCAATGCTGAAATGGGCGCCACGTTCGGCCAACATGCTACGCAAAGTATTCATCACGATTTCGATGAGAGGCGGACGTTTTGCTGAGGAGAAACGCTGTCTTGAGCCGTGACGTAGGTCTCGAGCTGTGGACGTCATGTCGGCTTGTTTGATAATGTCCGTCAGTGGACTGTCCTGTTGCTGGCCAGAAAGATAGCTACGCAATGCTTTAATCAAATTCGGATCGGCTTCATTCATCCATTTGCGTGCATTGGACGGCACGATGCTTTGGAAAAACGTCCAACCCAGCGCGGCATGAGCTTCGTAAGCAGCTTTATGATTCGGAAAGGTCACGCGGTACAGTTTTTTACCACTTTCGTCCATGTTGCCTGTATCGGGCATCCATAAGGAAAATTTTCTACTATTGGCTTTTTCGTATAACTCAATTTCGAAAGAAGTCAGCGTTTTACCGATGTCGTGTAGCAGGGCGGCCGTCAGGATACCGTAGCGCCACACGGCAGTCAGACGTGCTATGTCTTCGGTTTTTGCGTTCGGCGGCCAACTGCGCGAAGAAGAAGCGAGCAGGGCGAGGGCGGCAACGTCAAGCGTATGTTTGACCAAGCCGCCGTCGCCAGCATGATGGTGAGATTCTGAGGCAGGAAGACGCTGAACAAAAGCTATGAAATTGCGTAATAAGGGCAGACCGTCTCTGTTCCAGTTTTCATTTGAGAGACCGAGATTGGCTTTGATGTTGGCAATAGAAGGCTGTAAATCTAATTCTGCAATCAACTCATCAGCCGACAGAATCAGAAACTTATCGCCATAAATTTTTTGAACGGCAACTGAAACCGGTGCAGGGGATTGCTGCGGTTTTGAAGGTTTGCGGTTAAGGTAGAAATAGGCAGCTCCCGCGCCGCCTATTAATGCCAAGCCTGTGTAGGATAGCCAGTCCATCATGCGTAAGCCACATAGTCGGGATGGATCATCCGCATCATTTTAAGTTTGAATTGTAGTGCCGGCGCATGAGGCTGGTCGCTGATATACAGATTGGCATTGGGGCAATAGCGGTAAAATTCGCAGAACGGTTCATTCAGACTGTTCCAGTTGCCGTTCGGTGTTTGTGCGATGAAGTAGCAGCCTTCGAACTCCCGGCTTAATAAGTCAGCGATATGTTCATCAGTCGCAGTTACAGGAAGTTGTTCCAGCAAACTGGTGGTTTTTTCAACCAAAAACGCCTCTGTGGATGTTTCATTCAGGGTATATTGCTCGATAAAACCCTCACACTGGTGCAACATTGATAACAAAATGCCGGACCACCTCGGGCTGGCTTTGTCAAAACGTTCCAAGCTGAAGCAGAGTTGGTTGAAATGATAATTGTCCATGGTGAGTTTCCGAAAGTGGTTTTAGTAAAGCAAATGTTATCCTATGTAGAAAGGTAGGCAAGCGATAATCCGAATCAGGGCTTTTTCGTATTGTTTCTTGACAAAAGTCCAAAACCATGAACTCTTTTCGGCCTTTTCTCTTTTTGACAGCCATGGTTGTCCATGGCTGTCGTTACCTTTATGGCTGTTTCTTTTTCCTTTAAGTCTTTTTAACTCTTACATTTAAGGCGTTTCCATTAACCATTAAGCCTTTTAAAAAGGAAATATGCGGTTTTAAGCATATTTCCTTTTTGGCTTTTCTGATAAGTCCTTTACCATTTAGATTCATACTATTTCGATTTTGTCAAGAAACAATGCGATAAAAATCAAATTCATATTATTTCTGTCAAAATTTTTGACAAAGTTTCACAATCAATCCCGTCGCTTATTACGACAACTTTTAATTTAAAACCGACCTGTGGTTTGAAGATAGAGGTGGGGGTACCTTTACTTTAACCTGCTTCGTATTCTTAAAGAGGGGCGTTGGCTATCCTGTTCCATGCAGGCGTCACCGTATAGCGTCTGTTCCAGCGTCCTTCTTTAAGAATATGGGCATGTACAAGGGTCGCATCATGCAGACAAATAACCAAACCGCCATTCCCGCCGAATTTGAGATGCTGCTGCAAGAAGTAGGCAAAAAATACGACATTGGCGACTCTGGCAGGTTTATCAAGCAGAACGAAGGCGATGAAAAAGTTGTCAGCTTTCTGAATTGGGTATTTCCTTACGCCAAATCCATTAAAGCGTCCGATGTGCATTTTTCCAGCCGCGAAAACGGCTGCCAAATCCGTATCCGTCACGAAAACATGCAGATAGCCAACGAATGGCTGTTTACCCGTCAGGCCGCGCTCATCATCAATAACCAAATTCGTGCCAAATGCCGCTTGCCAATACACGATATTGACTCCTGCCTGGATTCATCGTTTTGGATGCTAGATAGTGATGGCGAAGCCATGATTGATATCCGGGTCAGCATCGCACCGACAACCTTTGGTCAAAACATTGTGTGTCGGTTGGGTAATCAGGCTACTGATTTGCCGTTATCCAAAATCGACATGCCAGAAGATGTGCGTTCTGCTTATTTGCAAGTATTGGACAGCAAACAGGGCATGATCATTGTCAGCGGACCTACCGGCTCCGGTAAAAGTGCGACTCTAGCAGCCAGCATCAGTCATCTGAATAAAGAAACCATCAACATCATGACGGTAGAAGATCCCGTTGAAAATCGTATTCCCGGAGCCAATCAGGTCAGCATTAATCCGCACCGTACCTTTGCCAAGGTTCTGCGCTCTTTCTTGCGACAGGATCCGGACATCATCATGGTAGGCGAAATCCGTGACACGGAAACTGCTGCGATTGCTACAACTGCGGCCAATACCGGCCACTTGCTGCTCTCCAGTGTCCATGCCAATAACGCACCGGCAACATTACTGCGCTTGATGGATTTGAATGCCGAACCGTATGCGTTGGCTGAGGCTCTGCTGTGTTTCTTTTCCCAGCGCTTGGTCAGAAAACTATGCAGTAACTGCGCTAAAACGGTCAATCTGAGTGAGGAGCAACAGGATCAATTACCAACGCGTTTCCCGAACAGATCCTATTACGCCATTAACGAAAAGGGCTGTGAATTGTGCGGACATCAGGGCCATAAAGGGCGGATTCCCGTATTTGAAATGGCATTTAATACCAGCGAGGTCCGGCAGGCCATTCTTTCTCAGGACTTAGACGGTGTGCGTGCCGCATTATTCAAGCAATCTGTGTACCGGACATTGACCGAAGCGGCACTAGAACTGTCAGCAGTAGCCAAAGTCGATTTTTACGATGCGTTATCCGTAACTCAAGAAACTTTTTTATCGGATGTTGGGGCAAGTTATGAAACTGTATAAAACCGCAATAGGTATCACTTTGGCAGGTTTGCTGTTTCCGAGTATGGCGGCGGCGGCACCTGATTTGCAGACACAGCAAGCTTCGAAAACAGCCGCTGATTTAAGCGGCATCATCAAACCGTATCAAACCGTCGGCAACTTTAAAGATGAGGCGACGCGGATTTATATGTTTGTATCGTTTGAATGTCCGTATTGTGCCAGCACGTGGGCAGGCTTTGCCCAGTGGGGTCGAACCCTGCCTGAGCCGTACCAGCTGGTTTTTGTGCCACTGTTCGGAACAAAAACACAAAACGCGGCTGCTACGGCTTTCTACATCGTTAGAGACATGGCTCCTAACCGCATTAACGAATACATGCGGTTGGCTTATGGTGAAACGACCAACCGCAGGGTAACACCGGATACCTATGTAGGCATCCTACGCAGCATGGGTTTCAGTCAGGCGCAAATCAATGCGTCACTAAACAGTAAAAACACCCAAAACCGCATTGCTCGAGCCATAGACTTGTCACGCCGCTACCGAGTTTCGGTTACGCCTTCTTTCGGTGTTGTCGGCAAATACACGACCCACGCCGGCTTTACCAACGGTGATTACAGTTTGCTGACCCAGTTATTAAACGGATTGGTATCAGATGCGATGGAAAAGATTTAAACCTTACCGCCGCCTGGCTTTTTGGACGGCAACCGTACTGTACGGTCTCTGCATGATTAATGTTCCTCCAGCCCAAACATGCCAGCTACCTAATGAGCAGATTGATACGGGTCGGTTTGTTGCGCAACATTTGGACAAGCCCATGCTGATGGCAAGCAAAACAGTATTTAGCCTGTCGCTCTATCCGAAATGCTTTGCTCCGGTATCGGAGTCAAATGGGATAGACAGTTGGACGGCCGAGGCATTGAGACCGTTGCAGCAACATGCTTACCGCAGTTATAAAAATTGGATGTCCGTTATAGCTTGGGCGGTATTGATTAACACAGTTTGGTTTTGGTTGTTTGCAGCGGCAGCTGCTTGGAAAGGCATAAATAATGGTAATCAGCAAAAGTAATTCGGCAGCAGTCGTGATGACGACATGGTTGTTGGGGGCTTGTGCATACCCTATCCAACAGGGTCAGGCACAAGCAGAGACGGCCGTAATGCCGGTGAGCGAGCGTACGGAATTGGTGGTGCTGCGCCAACCTGCCGGATATTCGGATGTGGCTTTGATAGGGATAGAGGAAGGTACCTATATCTGGAAACCGCAAGAAATCAGTCCGTTCGGAATCCAACTTTCTTTCGGTAACAGTGATGGCGGTTCGAAGCACCTGCATACGGTGTATTTCGCTACCGATTCCGCCACCATTAGTAAAAAAGAGAAACAGCGTTTAGAAGCAATTGTCAAATCACTGCCTGAAAGCGGAGCGATATTGTCAGGATATGCAGACCCAAGAGCCTCTGGTTCTTATAACTTGGAATTATCGCGCAGACGTGCCGATGCAGTAGCCTCTTACCTTCGTTATCACGGCATCAGCGTGGACAAAGAATGCGCTTACGGCAAATACCGGCTTCCGGATGCCAATTTGTGCCAGTAAGGAGAACAGAAAATGACGAATGAAGAAGTGTATTACCCTGAATGTATCGATACCATGCAGCAGGTTCTAATTTTTGAAGCCGACGATCTGATGCCTATCTTTTTGGGGTTGGCGGCAGCGGCCATTATCAATATGCAGGTCCGTTCACCCATGCTGTACATATTCGGGCTGCTTGGCGGCATCCTGATGAGTGTAATGTATATCAGATTGAAACGGAATGCCTTGCCCGGCGCGTTTATCCACCTGATTTACTTATGCGGCCTACCGCTGAACAAAGTCTTTAACAATGGCCTGTTGCGTCGAGTGGAGGATTGATATGCAACTGAAAACAGCCCGTAAGAAGATGGCGGATTTATTGGGCGAAAACCGGACTTTGAAAATTGTCTGCCTGTGTTTGGGGATTGTTAGTGTGGGTTTGACCTATAAAGTTGCCACCATGCACGAGCGCATTGTCATCCAACCGCCGAACTTGACTAAAAGTGCAGTTGCTGCATTTGACCACGCTTCCGTTGAGTATTTCGAACCGATGGCGATTTACATCGTTTCAACCATTTCTTCAGTTGTGCCGGAGTCCGTGGACTTTATTTCAGACAGTATGGAACAGTTTTTTGATCCAGAGGTGTGGGTTTCGTTAAGACCGCAGTTGTTGGCTGTAAAAAGTAATCCAAAATACAACGGCATCAATGCCATGAGTTATTTTCAACCGACCAACGGCGTGATTTACGAACCTTCCACTAAAAAATTCTACGTTAGCGGCAAACTTACTTCGTCAGCGTACAGTAAAGGTGCAGTACAGAGTATCGGTTCGGTACAGGCTACTTACGAATTGAAGATGTATATGAAAAACGGTCTTCCGCGAGTCAGCTACTTCAAAGCCTATGTAGGTGAGCCGATGACCGAAGAATGGGTGCGCTCCCATAAAGACCAGGCTGAAAAACGTCAGGAGCGGATGAAACAGGTTGTTCCCGATGCCCGTGAAAGTGAAATACAACGGGATCCAACAATACAGGCTACCGAGTTGGAGCAAGCGGTTCAGAGCGCCCCAGTCACGCAACCGGTATCGGAAGTTCCGACAGAAACAACCAACCCAGTCGGATTGCAGCCTTCGGGTACCAGTATTGACGGTGTAGAGCCGCCAGTCGGCAAAGAGGACATTTTACCGTGAGGAAGACCATGAAAAATTACCGTTTGTTGAGTTTGGCCGTCTTAACGGCATTGACAGGCTGTGTATCGGCACCACAATCACAACCCGAACCCAAAGAGGAGGTTTACCGGCCGGTAGAAGAAGTTTGGCCGGATGTGGTGGCCAAACCTGCTAAGAAAACGACAGTTAAAGGCAGCAAAGCTATAACTACTAAAAATGCCAATCTGCCCAATAAAAGCAGCTATGCGCAACGCCGTGTTGTTCAGATTAAAACACCTGTCAGCGGCGGTTATCAGGACAATATCCAAGAAGGCATGGTGCGTGGAGTACACAATATTACTTCACTTTACGGCGAAAACCATACTGTGCCGATTGCCTTGAATTATCCGTCCATTATTATGACGCCGTTTGCCAATCCCAAAATGGTGGGTAACAAAAAACTGTATGACGCAGAAATCCATGGTCCGAATTTCATTCTCAAACCAAATACGGCACAGAAATTCATGGTCATGGTATACGACGAGGGTAATCCGACGCTGCCTGTGTCTCTGACTTTATCGCCGCAAGCCAAATTAAATTCACAGACCATCAGTCTGGCGACGGGCGGGCTTTCTCCCTTGGAAAAAAGCGGTACCCGTGTCGGTAAGCAGGGCGAGTTTACCCAAATGCTGTCGGCTGTATTACAGGATATTGTCAAAGGGGTTGTACCGACCGGTTATACCGTCCGTCCTCTGAGTGAAAAAATGCGCATGGCCAACGGTATGGCTTCGGTACCGGTTGAACGGTACAGCAGCAGCCAGTTTGACGTATATCGCTACCGCCTGACCAATACGACCGATACGCCTCAAGTGCTGGCTGAAGAAATGTTCGGCGCCAACAAACGTGTGATGGCCGTAGCTTTCTACCCTAAAGTCAGCGTTTATCCGGGCGAAACCACAGATGTGCTGATCATGGTATCAAAACTGGGAGCGAAATAATGAGCCTCAAAAGCAAATGGTCGAACATGACCGGCAAACAGAAACAGATCGCCGTACTTGGTAGCGTCGGCGGTCTCGGTCTGTTGATTCTGATTACCGCCGCCATGCGGGATTACAGCAACGGGATGCTGCGTAAGCCAGAGAAGAATACTGAAACCCAAGTTTTAACTCCTGCAACACGGAATATGAACGAAGAGAAAATGGCGGCAGAAATTCAAGCACTGCGACAGCAGATGGAAGCCGACCGGCGCGAACGTATGACGCAGCAGCCAGGACAAGGGGTGCAGGAAAAGGGTTTAAGTGAAGACGAGGTAAACCGCAAGATTGCTGACGCATTGCAGGCAGCAGAAGCCGCTAAAGGTGCTTCCGAGCGTGACACGGTCAATCCCGGCGCTCCGCTTGCCGATGGCAACGGAGATGGCAGCAAAGTCACTTTACCGTCTGAAACCGTACCGACGGAAGAAGAGCAGGGTGATGAATCAAAATCTGCCTTCCAAAGTACCGGTGGCGTTAAAAAAACTGCGACAGGGACATCCAAGAAGGCTGCTGATGCAGATGATGAAAGTAAAACCTACCTGCCCCCAGGTGCTACCTTGTCGATAGCGCTTCTGTCCGGTGTCAACGCACCGACCAATACCAACAATGACAGCAAAGATCCGTTGCCAGTGTTGATGCAGGTTAGGGGAACGGCCATTCTGCCTAACGGCTACCGTTCCGATTTATCCAACTGTTTCGTACTAGCCTCAACTTTTGGGCAATACATGGATTCCCGCGCCATGATGCGCACAAAAACCATTTCCTGTATCCGCAATGATGGGAAAGCGGTCGAAGCAAACATCCAAGGGACAGTATTTGGAGAAGATGGGAAGCCGGGCTTCCAAGGCCGTTTGGTTTCCAAAACCGGCAAAGTGATTTCACAACTGCTCAAAGTCGGCGCGATGGAAACCATGGCCAATATTGCCACCGGGGTCGCCAACGGCATCAATATCAATACCGGTAGTTCGAGAAGTACCTCTACTAGTACGCAAATCAACTTAGGCGGAGTCAGCGGACAGGCAGCCGGTAAAGCGGCCAGCAAAACTTTTGACCGTATCGCCGATATTTACAGCAGTTATGGCACGCAAGCCATTCCGGTGGTTGAGGTCGAGCCGTTGCGCACAGGGGAAATCATTCTGACTCAAGGGGTATTTTTACACATCGTTCATGACACAAAGAAAGGCCGCAAATGAAATCCTTAATTTTGGGAGCGACAGTATTGCCGGTAATGCTACTTTCAGCTTGCTCCTCAACATTCAACGTCGGCGACAGCAGCAAACTTTCCTGTCCGCAATCGGTAAAAGGCATGCCTTGCGTTACCGTTCGAGCCGCCTACTATGCGGCGCAAGAATACGATCCTGACGAAGTCATCCAAATCGGATTGGTCGATGAAAAAGGCGGCAAAAACAAGAGAACATCAGGAGGCGTAGCTCCCTTTTTACCGGAAAGCGTACCTAATGTAGCAGCTATCGGCGAACCAAAACCGTTATTGGAACCTGCCAAAGTCATGCGCGTATGGGTCAATGCCTACGAAGATGAAAGCGGTAATTTGGTTTATCCGAGCCGCGTATTTTCCGAAGTGACGCCGAGGAAGTGGGATGTCGGTTATTCCGCCTCGCAGGGTTTGCAAAGTTCACGGCGGATTACACCACTGGTCGTAGCCCAGCAGGATGAAGCGGAAACTGAAAGTGATGTAGACACTGCCCAAGAAGCAGCCGAAGAAACCGCGAAAACAGTACCGTCCGCACGTCAAAACAACCGCCAGCAGGACAATCAGGCGATTCCCGATTCTTTACCGGCCGGTGTGATTCCGCCGTTGCAGTAAGTTTTTTAACTCATGTTTTTTCACAAAAAGGAAATGAAAATGGCTCAGACGAATATCGCCAAAAAATTGCAGAAGAAATATTCCAATGCACGCCAAACAACATTAACGGCTTTACTGTTTGCTGCTGTATCTGCACCAGCACATGCCGGTGGCGACCAAACCTTCCAAGACGGTATCGACTGGCTGCTCAGTATGATGCAAGGCAGTATGGGTGGATTCATCGTTTTAATCGCCATTTTGGTGGCCGCTATCGGTATGATGTTCGGTGGATGGAAAGGTTTGTTGGCCGTGGTCGGTATTATTGCCTGCCTCATTGTGATTCCAGCAGGTGTGTTGGCTTTATTTTCAGCCAGTATCCCCTTATAACGATAAAAGGGCAGACAGGAGGGCGTGATGAAACTCTTTCTTTGTGAAAAACCTTCCCAGGCAAAAGACATCGGCAAGGTGCTGGGTGTAACCGGCGGACGTTTCGACGGTTACTTCCAAAAAGGCGATACGGCCGTTACTTGGGCGTTCGGCCACATTTTGAGTCAAGCCATGCCTGCCGCATACGGGGAGGAATTCGCCGATTTCGGCAACATCGACGCACTGCCTGTACTACCCGACAACTGGAAAATGGAAGTTCAGACCAAAGCGGCCAAGCAGTTCAAAGTCATTAAGGGATTGTTGGCCAAAGCCGACGAGGTCGTCATCGCCACCGATGCCGACCGCGAAGGCGAAGTAATCGCACGGGAAATTTTGGATCTGTGCGGCTATCGCAAAAAAGTCTCCCGTTTCTGGACCAGCGGTTTGGATACTGCCTCAGTCAAAAAAGCCTTGGCTTCCATTATGCCCGGCAAACAGAAGGAAACCCTGTATCAGGCAGGTTTGGCACGTTCCCGCGCCGACTGGCTAGTCGGGATGAATCTGAGCCGCGCTTACACCGTGGCGTATTCCGAGGGTTTCGGCAAAGAACATACGTTGTCCATTGGCCGTATTCAGACCCCGACCTTGAACTTGGTGGTACGCCGCGACCACATTATCGAAAATTTCCAACCCTATCCGTATTACGTTTTGAGTGCTGTTTTTCAGACGATCTCAAAAGAACAGTTTGCAGCACAATGGCAGATTCCCGATGCGCTGAAAAATTCAGACGGCCTGTGTACCGACAAAGCATTTGTCGCAAACTTGGCCAAACAGTTGGCCAACGCGACAGGTACTGTCGTTTCCGCCAAGACAGAGCGCAAAAAAACACCGGCTCCGTTGCCGTACAGTCTTTCAGCCTTACAAAAAGAAGCCGGTAAAAAGCTGGGTATTTCCGCCTCCAAGGTATTGAAAATCGCCCAAGAGCTATACGAGAAGCACAAAATTACCTCTTACCCGCGTACACCGTGCCGTTACCTGCCTCAGTCGCAACAAAGCGAAGTGGCCGAGGTGTTTGCGGCCATGGCCGCTATCGACGGCAGCCTGACATCGGTGTTGGCCAAAGCCGACCCGAACAGCTCGTCGCGGGTATGGAACGACGGTCAGGTCAATAAGCATTCGCACCATGCAATCATCCCGACCAAGACCGCACATTTCAGTTTGTCGCAACTGGATAAAAACGAGCGTGAAATCTATCTGATGATACGCAACCGCTACATCGCCCAGTTTTATCCCGACTACGAATACGACGCGACCGTCATCTTGGTAGAAAGCTGCGGCCAACAATTCAAAGCCACCGGCCAAACCCCTAAAGTTCAGGGCTGGAAAACATGGTTGGGTAAAACCGACGAAGACGGCGGCGATGATAACGACAGTACCGTATTGCCGGCCGTTTCAGACGGCCAACAACTGACCGTAACCAGCAGCAACCCTGAAACCAAGAAAACCGCACCGCCGCCGCGCTTTACCGAGGCGACGCTGCTGGATGAAATGCAAACGCTGTCCGACTTCCTCAAAACTGTGGAGGATGAACAGATTAAAAAAATCCTCCGCAGTACCGAAGGATTGGGAACTGAAGCTACTCGTGCCAACATCATCGACCGGTTGTTTGAGATGAACTACATCGAGAAGCAGAAAGGCAAAATTGTTTCCACCGAAAAAGGCCGCAAAATGATTGCCCAAATACCGGCAATGGTGGCCGATCCCGTTACTACCGCCAAGTGGGAGCTGGCTCTGGCCGGCATAGAATCGGGCAAGTTGACCATGGAGGATTTTATGGCTTATCAGGAAGACTTGATCCGACAGCTAGTCGATCAGGCCAAAGCCGATGCCGCCAAACGGCTGAGAGTGGCAAAACCGGCGACTTCCGGTAAGCCGAAAAATGTGGCCAAGCATAAAGCCGGCGATGCCTGCCCTGATTGCGGTGGCGTGTTGCAGGAAAGAACACTGAAGAATGCGCCTGAGAAAAAGTATTTGGGGTGTTCTAAGTACCCCGAATGCAGGCATTTTGAGTGGTTGCAGTGAGATGTGTAAGTTGAACAACCTTAACTTTAAGTTGTCATACAGCAGTCTGCTTTTTTTACTGATGCAGCATACCTATTTCAACATTCAAACAAGAAGGAATTTCAGATGAAAAAGATGTTAATCCCCACCTTGGCCGTTTGCTTGTTGGCCGCATGTTCCACCAATCCTGACGGTAGCATCAACTGGGCCGATAATCCGATTGAGCGTGCCGCGCAGAAAATCAATGCCGGTATTTCTGGTACCAATGCCGCACTGGATTCTGTTGCGAATGCAGGTTCCAAAACATCAAAGAAGAAATCCAACGACCCGTTAGATGAGACTGTTTACTCTGACAGTAAGCTGACTTACCGTGCTTTGTTGGATTTGGGTTATATCCGTAAGAATCCAGATTATCCTAAACATGCTACCGAACCTTATGTCTTTACTTCGCTTAACTGCAGCAGAGGAGGCAGCCAAAACAGAATGTGTTTGCGCAATACACGCATGATTGCCCCTCGTCCATGAATTTTTGATTTTGGAGCAGCAGTATGAACAGAAGGGACTTTTTGACTAAAGCCCTCCAGTCGGTCACGGCAGTTTATGCAGTCGGAGCCGCCGGGCTTCTTTTTCCTGATGAGGCATTTGCTTTGTCAGATGATAACGGATTTTGGCAGCGTGACCGTCTGATTCACTTCAGACGTGCCGACACTGGCGAAAAGGGCGTTATCCAACATTATTCCAGGCAGTACGGTTATCTGAAAGAGGGATACCGTAAAGCCTGCTGGCATCTGCGGGATGCTAAAGACAATAATTCCGTTGCACAAATGGACGTACAGCTTCTGAATCTTCTGTATGCGATACAGGAGTGGGCACGTATGGCCGGTAAGTCCGACCCTCTGATTACTATCAATAGCGCCTACCGTACCCGGCGTAGAAATGCACGAATTGAAGGTGCGGCACTAAACTCTCTTCATGTTCAGGGGAAAGCTGTAGATATTACTGTGCGCGGAATTGAAAACTGGCAGGTTGCTGAAATGGCCAAACATTTTAATGGCGGCGGAGTAGGGCATTACAATACCTTTACCCACGTTGATACAGGCCGTCTGCGTGAATGGAGGGGGTAGTCTGGTATGGAATCCGTAACCGATTTCACACAGCAGGAATATATCCCTGCCAATATGGTTTCAGCGGTAGAGTGGTTGAGCAGCCTGAAGGTCGATCTGGATCAGTATTGCCGTTACGACTTAGGCCTGGATTTTGTAGGTGACAGCTTACATGCCAATTTAAATTGTGCTATGTGGCCGCATACGTTTTTATCTAGAATAGTACCGTTTTTGTCCCTCTCTCGTGAAAAAAGCCCAACATATCCGGCATATGTTTCTCCCTCTCGTGTTATCAGTACGAGCATAAACGGTTATCCTGATGATGTACCGGAGGATGAAGTAGAGCAGCGCATTCAGAAATACTCAACCTGTTTTAGTCATGATAATGCAAGCAGTTACATGTATTTCAAACCATTAGGTTTCATTGTTGCTCATGAAGGCAAGCGCAGAGTAGCGTTTATGCGCAAGCACCAACAACCCAAGCTAGCGGTCAATATCAGCGAATACAACTATCCCGATCCAGAACAGATTCAACTGGTTTTCCGGGAAACCGCTCATGAAACACAATATTGGGCTGTATTGGATGGCAAGATCGTACAAAAGGTCATGTTTCCTCGCTTAACAGACCGTATTATGAGAAATTACGGCGTCCGAACGGTTGGGTGGCGTGATATTTTCCAAGTATACGGTTATGATTTCATCGGCAATAAGACTGGAGAGGTATATGAAATGCCTTGGTCACTCGGTGTAGGTGGTTTTTATGAGTCTGCAAAATCCCTTTGGACAGGATTATCTAGTGATGAATTATTTTTTCTGTTGCTGGAACAGTCATTTGAGGAAAAAGACAACTCCGGGAATCCTAAAAGTATTGTTGAGTTGGAAAAGGTATTTGAAAAGGCTAAAAAAATTGCCGCACACCACGATACGCAGTTGAACAAGTCCCGTTGGGGCGCGCTGAAAGACGCGCTGTTAGGAAGTTACTGAGTATGGTAAAAATATTAAACTGATTATCTTGACAGAGAATTTTAAATCGTTCAATATAAAAATGTTTCATGTGTTTTGTACTTTCACTAAAAAAGTACGGTATGTCGCCATTCACGCATACACCCGTCTATTCGGGCATGGCTTTTTATCTAACCCTCTTGGGGATACACATCCCCAAAGGGCATGGCGTATCCCCTTAATTTATTTATGGAGATACATCATGCAAACCAGCAAAACTGAAAAAACTTTCTTCAACCTGACCTGCGAAGGTGTCGGATATATGAACCGCCCCCGCTGGGTTGAAAGTAAGAAAAGTAAGTATATTGCCTGTACCATTCAGGCACTTCGTGGCGACGAAGAAGACAAGACCCGCTTTGACGTTCGCGTCGTTGGTGGACAAGCACAGAAGGTTTTTGAAGATTTATTGGAAGCCTATCCTGATTTGCTGTCCGATGACTACAAAAAACGTCCAACCGTTACCATCGGTTTCCGTGTCGGCGATATTTACGCAAAAACGTATGAAGCCAACGACCGGAAGACAGGAGAAAAAATCCTGACTCCGACTATTGACGGCCGTCTGATCAGAATCAAATATCTGAAAGTACGGGGCGAAGTGTTCTATCGTGATGAATCTAATGTCAATCAGGCAGTGGATTCTGCTGCTTCCGATAATGCTGTTCCCGAACAGTTTCATCAGGACAATTATGGTTCGCACCGCGAATAACCGACAGTAATTACTGTCTTTGAAGCGAAAGTCTTAGGACTTTCGCTTTGCTATTTTCCCGCCGGGATAAACACTATCCCGTAGGGGCTTGTGTTTATCCCGGCTTTTTTAATTCATTTTACGGAGGATAAACATGAGAAGATTATTTAAACGCGCAAAAAACATTCTGTAAAATAAGTAACCTGAAATTTAAAAACCTGCGCTTCGGCGTAGGTTTTCCAAAGAGATTTTATGAGAGATTTCTCCGGAAAACCTACCTTATCTTGGTAAAATTCGATTTTATCGGTTACAATTCAAGATAAGCGGTAGATATGTGCGGATGCCCTAATCCGTACCGCCTTCATTGGCGAGGGCTGTGTAATACTTCTAAAATTTTGTTTTATATCTTTCTGACAGTTGTCCAAATGCAATTTTTCAAGCCAAGTTATATTTGGACAACTGTCTTCTCAATCATCTTATAATTTCTGCTTCCAATGTCAAAAAAGGTACGTCCGGCCTTTATCGGACGAGCTTTCTAACGATTGTTTTTTTGTCGATGCCGGTCTTTGGGCCGGTATCTGCAAGCAAATAATCGGTTTTCACTTTGCTCCTTAACAATTTGGACTTGATTTTATATACGCAGCCGGTATTTTCCGGCTGCATGACCTTGTTTTAGGTCTTTTTAGGTAAGCTTGCATCAGCAGGCTTATCCGAACGTATGGCTCGTATTTTCGGATAAGCATGCTGGAATCCTCTGAAGTAGGGGAGGATAAAAGTTCCCACAGCCTGACTAGCTATATCAGTCTCGATGTCGCCGATAAACAGCATCAGCCATATTCGTATGGACGCGGCTTTTTTCTATCTCCCCCTGTGGAACTGTCAATCTTACAGGGGCAATTCGGTATTCCTCCCCACGGTGTTTACCGGTTGTCTTGTTTAAAACGGAACACTTTGACAAGCCTTGCTCTACGGCGACACTGGATGTTGACCGTATCAATATCCCTTGCCCCTGTTGTCGAAGGACAGGGTGGTGTTTTCGTTACTCGCCGTATATCCAAGATGCGGCTATTGCCCGCTGCGAGCGGGTTTACCAAAGGCCGGAGCTTTTGGTAAACCTATTTCACAGCTGAAAGACTGCCTTCTTTCTCTGCATTGCCGTTAAACAGTGCAAACCTGGTTCATCAGGTACGGCCTTTTCTTTCAACCCATCGGGGCACCTTCCCCGGCGGGTTTGGTGTCCCTTTTTTTGGAGTGCACCATGTTTCATTTCTTTTCCCGCCGAAATACCGGCGTTCTCCCCATCAAATCTGCGGGAATCCGCAAAGGTATGGTTCTGACTCATCTGCCCACCGGCACGCGCCGCACAGCGGTATATGCTGCATCAAGCGGGCTGCTTTTGATAGACGACTACGGACACCTGTTCGGACCGTCTGAAAAAGAGCTGGCACAGCAATACTGCCTGCGCGGCTACAAACTCCGCTGCGGCTTCGAAATCGAAGCCCTGTGGAAGAAAGCCAGTCAACTGCATCAGGCCGACAAACGCCTGCTGACACGTTTGGGTTTGCGCAGCAGTCCCGAGGCTATCCGCCAATTCTTATCCGCCTGATTCAGGCATTTCTTTCTACCCTTTGGGGATATGTTTATCCTCAACGGGATAGGTATATCCCCGTTTTCTTTTGGAGATATACCATGTCATATTCTATCCCTGCAACCCTCAATGTAATCGAACGCACCGGCCGCAAAGGTGCATTTATGGTGGCCGAACTCATTACCGACATCGGTACGTTCGACCTCAAACACCGTGTATTGGAGCAATTCCAAGAAGGCAGTTATCAAGGTGTGTTCATCATTACCCGTGTTTATACGCAAAGCGTGACCTGGAAAAACGGCACTTGGACGAAACTCTGTGCCGATTTGGATTGGGAAGCCTTGCGCATTATGGCTCAATCCGAGGAAGCGATTCCGAGTACCGGTTTGGCCGTTGCGGAAATGGTAGCGGAAGAAACAGCTTCTGTTGAAGCTGAAACGCCTGCACCTGTTTCCCAACCGGCAGCACCCGTTCAGACGACCTCTGCCGCCATCGACGACGATGACTTGGTTTCGGATATACATACGCTGCAACTGCGTATCTCGTTGTCCGAACCGGTCAAGCTGGATGCGACCATGGAAGACCGTACGCTGTTCCGCAAACTGCGCGACGAACTCAAGGCTAAAGGCTACCGCTTCAATGCGGTTGACCAGTCTTGGATTTTGGCCGAGTAAGGAGGTGTGAGATGCGTATGAAATTGTCCAAAGCGCGTTTCGGCGGTATGACCGAGGAAGCCGGCAATGAAATCAGGATTTCGGACGGCAGTTTTTTCATGCCGGTACATCTGAAAGCAGGCAGGCACACCAAGTCAGACTTCGTTGTGTTAAATGCTTCGACTGCCGATGTGGAACGTGTGGTCATGCATTTCGGCGAATCAGGCGTTCTGATTGCTGGACGCGACAACCGTTTCCGCCGTTTCGACGATCCGTATTGGAGGGAATGAGATGTACCGTACCTCCACTCACGATCTGTTTGCCGATGCTTTTTTCATCCTCAACGAACGGCTGATGTTTGCTTCGCTCTACGGACGCGATGCCAATATGCTGTCCATGCTGGCTTTGATGAACAATAACGGCGGTGTCGATTTGGGTCCGTTGGGTTTCCGTGATGCGGACGACCAACGCTACCATCCCCCGCGCACCACAGCCCGTTACTTTTTCGACCTGTACAAACACATGACCAAGATACCGACCCGTAACTACGGTGTATTGACCCATGCGTTTGTCTATTCGTCGGAAATCGTCAAATACAACCTCGACAGCAAAACCGCTTGGCTGGTTTCAGCCGATACCGAAGCCGATCTGACCGATCAGGTTTGGCGCGTTATCAACGGTCTGACCGATGTCCCGCTGCTCGACAGTTGGGCCGGTGCCGTGCTGCCGCATCTGCAACAGCAGGAATGCGTCAGGATGTATCCGCCGGGTATCAGCGAAGAAGCCGCCCTTGTCGGCGTACAGGCTTGCCGTATCCGTATTCCCGATGACTTCGACCTTCAGGTCAGCCATTGGATTAAGGCCGGGGTGCTTCATACTTCCTAGCCTTTAAACCTGCGTCAGCAGGTTTTTTCAGACGGCTCTAACCGAGGCCGTCTGAAAAAACCTGTTTCATACGCCGACAGTCGGTTCACTGTCTCGATGCTGCCGTTAACCATCATCAACCGCATTCGTGCGGTACGGCTTTTATTCCAACCTTTTTTCTTGTTTTTTTAACCAACCCTGTGGGGATATACCGTCCCCAAAGGGATTGATATATCCCCGTTTTTTTATGGAGATATATCATGGGTGCAGGAAACTATCTTTACCGCTCCGCCATCATGGAGCAACAGCAAACCGAGGAATACACTTGGATGGTGTATGTGGACGAATACGGTCACGGCGACGGCGAAGTCATTGAAGATTTCGACTGGGAGCATGACAGTATGCGTGCGGATATACTCGGACTGCTGCAATCGCAACTGAAAGGCTTTGAAGCGGCGGAAGCTCCTTCCGGTGCGGGTATGTTTTACCGCGACAACTGGTTGAGCCGCGACAATGAGGAAGTGCTGGGCTACGTCGGCCGCATGGCTGTGATTGCTGCTTCGACTTACGATGGCGATCGCGTTGCGATTGTGGTCGCCCCGAACGAGGAGTGGCAGCAGTATGTGTGGGGTATCGAATCCGATCCGAACAGCTATCGCATTGACTGGCATTACTGCAATGCCGGCGAACGGGCGCGTTGGGCTTCGGCCATCCGCTCGCTCAACTGCGGCGGTTTGTCCCGTGAGATGGCGGCTGTCAGTGATAAGGTGCTTAAAATCTTTGAGCGCCATATCGGTTCAGAACGCCTGTCGTTCCGTACTTCGGCATGGACTTCGGCACGCTATCATCCGCAACTGGCGGCTGCATAGGAGGATAAATCATGATGGTTCAGAATGAATTGCGTGTTTACCTCTATTCCACCGACGACAGCATGTTTTTGAAATATGCGGATTTGGACGTTCCCGTTTACGGCGGCCATATCCGTTTTCATTGCGTGGTCGAGCTGGATGAAAATCAGGACATCCGCCCTGAAACCCTGCGGTTGAACAGCCTCTCCCAATCGGAGTTCCTATTTGACGGCAGCGCACCGAACGAAGATGTGTTGGTGTGGTCGGCCGAGCCTTTGCCGGTCGGCGACAACATCTATCCGCTTTCCTGTGTGCGTAACGGTATTTACAACATGGCGCTGCTTCAGGCAGTGGCTGCGATTGTGAATCACCGTTATTCGATCGATTATTGCTGATCGATCCCAAACCTGCAATAGCAGGTTTTTTCAGCCGGCTTTGACTGAGGCCGTCTGAAAAAACCTGTTTCATACGCCGACAGTCGTTTCACTGTCTTGATGCTGCCGTTAACCATCATCAACCGCATTCGTGCGGTACGGCTTTTATTCCAACCTTTTTTCTTGTTTTTTTAACCAACCCTGTGGGGATATACGTCCCACCGGGTCGACATATCCTTGTTTTTTAAGGAGATGTGCCATGAATGATTCAACCCTGCCGCATGTGCCGGTTTATTGGTTTGCCCCCAACAACGATGTGTTCTACCGTTTTTCCTACCGCGATACGTTTGCAGAAGAAAAGACGTATTGGACGAGGAAGAACTGAAGAGGCTGACGAAGCTGGGTTTGGGCGATTCGGATATATTTGAACTTGCTCAAAAAGAAATCATCAGAGAATACGGCGACGGTTTGCCGTTCCTAACTTTGAAGAGCGCCAAAATACCGCTGTATGACACTTTGTCAGATATGACAGTGGCGGAAATTCTGCCGAGACTGACGATGGCGGTTGCTGCCGTGGATTATGATGCGATTGATAAATGACATCATATCTTCGATACCGTCCGCGAATATCTGTAAGTAAACCGTATTTTGATTTGACCCTGTGGGGACATACTCCCCATAGGGCGGTATGTCCCTTTTCTTTTTGTTTTTATTTTTAGGAGACGTACCATGTATCACATTACTTCCGCCGACACGCAAAACGGTCATCGTAGTGATGTCGTTGTTATCAGACCCGATTTAGATTGGGATTTTGTCGAAAGCCATTACCCTGACTACTCTCGCAGTCAGTCGATATGTTTGTCCGGCGATATGGATGCCTGTTTCGAATATGCCGAATTGGACGGTGATGAGTTGGTTACCGACGAATCGGTAGGCCGTCTGAAAGCGCAAGCGCCCGATAAGGAGCGCAGTACCGAACCTTCTTGGTATCAGGTTCATGCGTTTGATGACTTTATCGGTTCGAATAAGACGTTCAAACAGGCTGCCGACGAGATGAACGATTATTGCTTGGCCAAGTCCATACGCCATTATCCGGCCGATGCACCCAAACTGCCCGATTGGTATTATCGTTGGGCGGATGAAGTATTGGCCGATTGAGCCGTTTTACCGCTTTATTTTTTACTTCCCACCCTGACGGGGCAATTCCCCGTCTGCGGGGTTTTGCCCTGTTTTCTTTTAGGAGAACATCATGCAAAACCCCGTATCTTTACAACAAGTCTTCAAAGAACTCGAAGCGCTCGATTTGCTCGAAGTAGTCGATACGGTACCTGCTCCCCAGCCGGTACTGCCCCAGCATATCGAAGCCGTCAACCAGTTCAATCTTTTGCTGTCCCAGCTTAAAAGCAGCGATCTTTCCCTGTCCCAGTTTTTGGCCGATTTCGGCGACAGCCTGTTTCAGGCTGTTACCGAGCAAAACCAACCGCTGTATCAGGGTCAGACTTATCCGGCGCACGAAACGGCGCTGGACGGTTTGACGCGCAAGCTGTTTCCGGCGCAGCGCGAAGTCGTGTGTGCGGTCAACCAACTGCTGTTGGAAGAAGACCAACCAGCGGCGGTCATCAATGCGGAAATGGGTACCGGTAAGACCATGATGGCCATTGCCTGTGCCGCAGCCGCCCACGCTGCCGGACTGCACCGTACTTTGGTGCTGAGTCCGCCGCATTTGGTGTACAAGTGGCGTCGCGAAATCCTCAGTACCGTGCCGAATGCGCGGGTGTGGATTTTGAACGGCACCGATACCTTGGCCAAGCTGCTTAAAATCCGTCAGATGCGCGAAGCACCGACCGTTCCGGAATTTTTTGTGATGGGACGGGTCAGAATGCGTATGGGCTACCACTGGCGGCCGGCGTATTCGGTACGCAAGCGCTACGACACCCATTTGGATGCCGAGGGCAACCGCTACCGTGTTGCCGCCAAATCCTTTTGCTGCCCGAAATGCAGTCGGGAAATCACGGATGAGGATGGCAAGCCGTTTGACTGGGAAGAGCAGGTTGTCGCCGCACTGGGCAAATCCCGTCGCTTCTGTACCGCTACTACCGGCAAAGGCGCGAACCGTAAGGTCTGCGGTGAGCCGTTGTGGACATTGTGCCGTAAAGACAGCAATGCCCCGCAAAAGAGCGTGTATGAGCGCGTTATCGGTGCGGTTGCCGCTTTACCAGGTCTCGGCCCGAAAACGGCGGAACGTCTGGTTGCGCAGTTCGGCGAAGAGATGTTGGCCGGTATTTTGGAAAACAACATTCAGGCGTTTTCCAATCTGATGGATGAACACGGCGAGTTTGTGTTTGACGACCGTCAGGCCGCCCGTCTCGACCGCGCTTTGAGTAAAACCGAGTTCTCGCTGGGTTTGGGCGGCTATCAGCCGACCGAGTTCATCAAACGCTATCTGCCCAAGCATTATTTCGGGCTGATGGTGGTGGATGAAGGCCACGAGTACAAGAACTACGGCACGGCTCAAGGTCAGGCGATGGGGGTATTGGCACGCTGTGTCAAAAAGACCATCTGTCTGACCGGCACGCTGATGGGCGGTTACGCCGACGACTTGTTCTATCTGTTATGGCGTTTGCACCCGCAGGCGATGATGGAAGACGGTTTCGGCTACAACAAGTCCAATACGCTCGGTACGGCGGCCATGGCCTTTATGCGCCAACACGGTGTTTTAAAGGACATCATACGCAGCAACGGCAGCGAGTTTGACGGCGGATCGTTTACCAGTTCCAAAGCCAAACGCAGTTCCGTGCGTACCGCCAAAGCACCGGGGTTCAGTCCGCTGGGTATCATGCGCTACATCCTGCCGATGACGGTATTCTTGAAGCTCAAAGATTTGGGCAAAGGGGTGCTGCCGCCGTATGAGGAAATATTCCGGCCGGTGGCGATGACCGAAAAGCAGGAAGACGTGTACAAGCAAATGAGCGCATCTTTGCAGCAGGTACTGAAACAGGCTTTGGCCAAAGGCGACAACACCCTGACCGGCGTTGTTACCAATACGCTGTTGGCTTGGCCCGATTGCGGTCACAATCCCGAGCATGTGGTATGGAAAAGCAAACAACAGGTTTTGTTTTCCGCGCCGGCGGTGTTTAACGAATACGAGTTGTCGCCCAAAGAGGCCGATATGCTCGAAGTCGTCAAAACCGAACTGACAGCCGGACGCAAATGCCTTGTGTATTCCATCTACACCGATACCCGCGATACCACCACACGCTTGCAGGAAATCCTGAAAGCCAACGGTATCAAAGCGGCGGTCATGCGTGCTTCCGTGAAAGCGGATGTACGGGAAGACTGGGTAGCCGAAAAGCTGGATGATGGTTATCAGGTCATTATCTGCAATCCCGAGCTGGTTAAAACAGGTCTTGATTTATTGGCCTTTCCAACCATCTACTTCATGCAGACCGGCTACAACGTCTATACGCTGATGCAGGCGGCCAGACGTTCGTGGCGGATTGGTCAGAAAGAACCGGTCAAAGTGTATTTTGCAGGCTATATGGACACCGCACAGCAGATCTGTCTCGAACTGATGGGACAGAAAATCGCCGTCGCGCAATCCACATCCGGCGAAATGCCCGATACCGGTTTGGACATCCTGAACCAGGCCGAAGATTCGGTCGAAGTTCAGTTGGCCAAACGCCTGCTGGACACGCAGCACCAACCCACAGTTTTTTAAACTGCCTTGCCCACGTCAGTGGGCTTTTTCAGACGGCTTTGGTTTGAGGCCGTCTGAAAAAGCGCATTGCTTTGCAGGAGAGACCAATGAAATACAGCAAGAATAAGGATTTTCATAATTACGTTGCCGCATTGGTTGAAAGCGACAAATGGATGTTCATACCCAAAGGCCACCGCAAACACGGCTGCTTGAAACACGAAAGCGACCGAAAATGCCCCGTGCCGAGCAGCCCCAGCCAAGACCCGCGAGGCTTTTTAAACTTCAAGGCCATGACCCGTCAGATTGAATTGGGGTTGTGCTGATAGCGTTTTACACGCCGACAGTCGTTTTACTGTCTGGGTACTGCCGTTAAACATTGCCACCGCCTATCCGTAGGTGTACGGCTATTTTTTAAACTCTTTATCAACCCTGTGGGGACATATCATCTCCACAAGGGCATTGGTGTGTCCCCGTTTTTTATGGAGACACCAATGTGAAATTTTTCAAATACTTGAAATTCAGTTTCCCGTTACACAAGGAAACACTTGAATCGTGGATTAAATTGCTGGATGATGTGACCAAAGCTGCAATGATTGCGGTTTTGCCGCTGCTCTGGCTCAATTCGCATTCATTGACCGAACGCGCTATCGGCGTAGTGGTATTGGCCGTTATTGGGTATTTCGCCCAAATCAGTGCCGACAAATTACGCAAACACCGTGATTCATTAAATCGAAAGGACACGTCATGTTAATCGGCGGACTTTTATTCATCCTCGCTTTGTTGCTTGCTTTCAATCACTGGATCAGTAAACAGCTTGAAAACGACCATTTGAACGAGGAACAACACAACCGTTAACCGGTTTTTATCCAATCCGGCTCGATTGAGCCTACCTTCCCACCGCTTTGCACCTTGTGTGCGACGGTGGGATTTTACTTAACCCTGTGGGGACACCGTTCCCCTCGGGGCATGGCGTTTCCCTGTTTCTTTGGAGAATGCCATGGCCACCAACCATTTGATGCACCCGCGCACAGCGCACAACCATGCCGACAACGGCTATTTCCCGACCGACGATGCCACGCTTGCCGGTATTACGGCACGTTTGGACATCGCCGGCGGCGACATCCGTATTTTTGATCCCTGCTGCGGTACCGGTTCGGCTTTGGCCGTTATCGGCGAACACCTCGCCGAGAGCGGTGCTTCCTGCCACAGCTTCGGTGTCGAATTGGATAAAGGCCGTGCGCAAACGGCAAGAAGCCTGCTCGATACCGTCATCCAAGGCGACATCGAAAGCTGCATTTTGCAGCCGCGTACCGTCGGATTGCTGTTCCTGAATCCGCCTTACGGCTTTACCGCCGCCGACAACCTTAGCAACAACCGTACCAAGCGGCTGGAAGAAATTTTTTTCGACCTGACCGTTCCAGCGTTGCAGGATGAGGGCGTGATGGTGCTGGTTATTCCGGTGGCCGCGCTGACCGAGAAGCTGACCTTTGAAATCGCTTCACGCTTTACCGGTCTGCGGATGTATAAAGCCGCCGTCGATACCTACCGTCAGGTTGTCATCTTCGGTATCAAACCCAAAAACCGCAACGGCATCGGCAAAACCCTGATCAAACAGCAACAGCAGATGTTGTTGCAGCCGGAGACTGCCGTCCCCGTCGATCAGGCAGAAACCGATTTTTGGTATGAAATACCCGAATCGGCCGTCAAACCGTTCCGGCCGCTGAATTATTCGGTGGAAGCGGAAGGTTTGGCCGAAGAGCTGGAAACGCTGATGCCGCAGACCCTGTGGCCGCATTTCGGTTCGTTTTTCGGCGAAGGTCTGTTGCAGGAAAAACGTCGGCCGCTGTGTGCGCTGGGCAAATGGCACGCTGCTTTGGCATTGGCCGCCGGACAGGTTAACGGCATCGTTACTTCACCCGACGGCCGACGGCTGCTGATTAAAGGCAGTACGCACAAAACCAAGGTAACGACCACGGAAGAGCAGGTAAAAGACGACGGCAGCGTGCAGTACGTCACCACCAACCTCGACCGCTTCGTTCCCAGCATCCGCGCCATCGACCTCACGGCCGGCAGCGCGGAGTTCGGTGATGTACTGACCATCAAGTAAACGTATTTTTCTTTTTTCAAACCCTACGGGTATGCCGCCCGTAACGGGGTTGCATACCCGTTTTCCATCAGGAGAACCCTATGCAACCCCAAGCCTCTCTACCCACACCGTCAACCGCGCTTCCCGCTTTGATGTCCGAATACCTCGCTCGCAGCAAACCCGAACTGTTCGCACTCGGCCAGACCGTCTGTACCCGCAACGTCGTATCGTGGGCGGCAGACAATCTGCCCGAAGTACTACTGGAGGACAATCTGTGGGCGTGTATTCTGATTCGCGCCCACAGCACCGGCTGCTGGGATGAATTGGATAAAAGCGACCAACGGCTGAACTATGCCTCACTCGAACCCGGTAACGAAGGACGGATTCTTTCAGCATACACTGTATTGGGCGAAAAAATCTACGTCATTACCGAGGAGGATCGCAGCGTGACCACGGTTTTGCTGGCGAGTGACTATTAACCCGCAGAAGTTTTTTCAGACGGCCTCGGCCGTCTGAAACTTCCGCACCATTGCTTAAAAATTAAGCATTTTAGCAAAGCAGCATCATGCCGTACTCCGGCGTATCTGCCACACCGTTTATCCACACATTCGGGGGATAAACGGCTTTTAACCCATAGGGGGAAACATCCCCTTGCGGGTTGTTCCCCCGTTTTTTTAAGGAGCAACCCATGCAACAACCTACCCAAACCTACATCGTCTGGTTGAAAGACTGCTACGATGAAGCCGAAGAAGTCGCAACCGCGTTAAACGGCCAAACTGTATTTCAACCGGCGACACCGGAAGAAACACCGGAGCAAACCATCGGCCGCTTTATGGAAGTGCGGTTAGGCTATCCGAAAAGCCGGATTGCCATGGTGGATACGGTAGTCGAGTACCTAGAACGCGAAAACCTCTATGAAAACACCCCCAGCCGCAGCAGCAACTGCTATACGACGGCGGTGTTTGTTCCGACCGTTCTGGCGGAACAGGATGAAGCGTTGCAGGACATCGCCTATCTGCTGAAAACGTGTTTTTCGGAGCTGAACCTGTCCAACTACGAAGCATATTTGGATAGAGAATTGACCGAAGAAGATACCGCTTGGCTGTACCACCGCCATCAGGAGGCCATCAGCCAATGGATGTGCGAACACTTGACCGACCTGTATGCATTCCATTGCGATGTGTTGTGGCCGCTGGACAATCCGGCTTCGGCCAAATGGGAAGTCGTGTGCAAATGGGCGGGAGCCGTGCTGCAACAGCATTTGGAAACCGCGCAACCCGGCTAGTCTTTCCCCTCATGCACCTGCCGTCTGAAAAGTGCAGCCTGAATCCTCCAGCGGCGGCTTTTTTTACCAACCCTGCGGGTTATCACACCCGCAAGGGCATGATAACCCGCCTTTTATTTGGAGTTTTATCATGCCTAATTGGTGTTCCAACCACATGACCGTCTCCGGCGATGCCGCAAAAGTGGCAGAGCTGGCCGAAAAAATCGTCCGCCCCCATCCGGACAAGCCGACAGAGATGACTTTCGATTTCAACGGCATCTGCCCGATGCCCGAAGATTTGTTGAATGTCAGCTCGTTTTGTTCTGAAGACGAAATCTATTGGGGCGGTCTTGACGAAAGTCTGACCATGCCGCAAATTGCCGGTGCAATCAGCGACGGGTTTTACCAAAAGCTCAAAGCCGAATTGGAAAAGACGTTCGATTGCCAGAAACTGACCATCGGCCACGTCAACCGCTGGCTGAATGATGTGTGTCCCGACCTTCAAAGCAGCCTCGGCTTAAACCCCGATGCCGCCCGAAAGACGGCCTACAACATCAAACACCACGGCGCACCCGGCTGGTACAATTGGCGAATTCGGGGAACCAAGTGGAACGCCGATTGTTGTTACATCAGCCGTTCAGACGGCCTGTTGGAAATATCCTTCGAAACCGCATGGTCTCCGCCGGAGGGCGTGTACAGAGCCATCTGTGCCGCCTATCCTGACTTGGAACTGGTCGGCAAATACATCGAAGACGGTATGTGTTTCGCCGGTTACTACGACAACATCGGTCCCGATTTGTACGACAACCCTTGTGCAGACGATGATTACCGCAAATTCGCCATCGAACACTTCGGCTATGAGTACGAAGACGACGATGATGAAGACGAGTAATCCCGTCCGATAAACAATCGCAACCCTATGGGGGCAATCCCCAAGGGGTTGCCTCCGTTTTTTTAAAATGGAGTTTATGATGGAACAAGAAAATTTTGATGTTGCTATGCAAAAGTTCGAACGCATCGAACACAGCGGCCAACCCGCCTTGCAGCTGGTTTTACCGCCGGAATGCAACGATTTGGAGAATGTGTCGTGCAGCGACGAGTATGATTTGGCAGTCCCGGATTTACGGGTCATCCTCTATCTGCCGTCGCTGATTACCGCCTTGAAAGTCCTGCACCAACACCCGGATGCCCTGCATCACGCTGGTGCGAAGTGCTGGGTTGATTCAGACGGCTACGAAGGCAAAATCCGCTTGGAATTTGTCAAAGTGTACGCCCATGCTTTTTCAGGCAACTGGAACCATTCGTTTTTTCTGAATTTCAGTAACGACTGGACGGGTTCGGTGTATTTCCTCGATCTGAGCGTATATCTGCATAACCTTTTAGGCGGATACGACGATATTGTGGCCAAGCTGGAGAAGCTGGCTGCAAACGTGTAATCCGTACAAACCAACGGCCACTGATGTGGCCGTTTTTTTATTGTACGATTTGAGTACAAAACAACAGTTGTTGCAGTCGGTACCCTATTGCTGCCGCCCTCCGGTTGGCGGATAAAATTTCCCCAAAGCTGCTTGGAGCAACTTTAGAGAAATTTCATCTGGTATTTGGGTTTCCGATGCCAGAACTGTTACCTAAACAAAAATTTATTTTTTAATTCTCATTCTTTTTTAAATTTATATCGTACGATATAAATTTAATTTCAAAATACAATCGAAATGTATTTTTTAATTAATTAATTTGATTTATGGTAACTTTAAGTAGGTCAGCTTGTAATAGGCACTTTAAATTAGACACTAATTAAAATTCCTACTAAAATTGCTAGGTCACTTAGGCTATACCCTAAGTGACCTAGTATAAACAAAAAAAGACCCCGCCGCTTCAAAGCAGGGCAGGGTCTTCAATATCCGATTCGGATATTAGTTAGCTGTGCGGCCGACAGAGTTAAGAGGGAAGGTTACTTTTTCAAACCGCGTCGTTTTTTCTCTTCATTAATAAGATGCTTGAAACAAGCCATAATCAAGAGAAGGGCAGCAGTAATAATTAAAGACAAAACAATTACAGCATTGCCTCATTACCAAAGTCCATGATTCAATCCTTTCCTTTCAAAAAATCCTCACAATCATTCATAAAGTGAATTGCACAATATGCAGTATATGTGGGGATTAGCAGCATCAACATGGGTAAAGCATTCTCATTAAAACTGCCTTTGCCAAAAATCACATAATACACAAGTGATGATTCGGCAGCGACCAAAAGCCTGAATGCCCACTCGAAGAAGTCAAACCAAAATTTGAACATTCTTTCGTTCGGCGGTAGTTTCAAAAACAGGAGCTTAGACAAAAGGGTTAACATTTCGTCCCTCCCGAAAGCTGCCGCTTTCCCATTTTGCCGTCAATACGGCGGAGTTTTTGTAAATCATAAAGGTACATCCTCCATAAAAAAGGGGGATATACCGCCCCTGTTGGGATGTCTATCCCCACAGGGTTGATAAAAATTAGATAAAAGATCGTACTGCAAAAGCAGCGTACGCTGTTAACGGGCGACGTACAGGCATGTTTAGACAGATGCCGTCTTTTATAACCCATAACCGGATGCCATCATGATGAAACCTCCCTTTAATCTGACCAATAAGATGCTGAACGATATGGTGGAAATTTCCCGCTTGATCGGTCAGTTGCAAGTACAGCATGAGCGCAACCTCGCATTGCGGCGAGAAAGCCGGATTCAGTCGATCCAGTCATCGCTCGCCATTGAAAACAATTCCCTCTCTTTAGAACAGGTAACAGCCATTTTGGACGGCCGTCGGGTACTGGGGCCTCCGAAAGACATTCAGGAAGTCAAAAATGCCTACGAAGCCTATGAGGAAATCTTGACCTACAATCCATTTAGCGCAAAAGATTTTTTAAAAGCACACAAATTGCTTACGCAGGGATTAGTCAAACAGTCCGGTCGCTTTCGCAGTGGCGATGTCGGTATTTACAATGCCCAAGGACAGGTCATTCATGTCGGGGCAAGACCGCAATTTGTGCAAGGATTGGTTGCAGATTTATTTAAATGGGCTAAACAGGACGAAACACCGTTGCTGATTAAAAGCGCCGTTGTCCATTATGAAATTGAGATGATTCATCCTTTTGAAGACGGTAACGGCCGGATGGGGCGCTTATGGCAAAGCGTATTATTAAGTCGCTGGAATCCGTTATTCGCATGGCTGCCTGTTGAGACGATGGTACATGAGCATCAGGAAGCCTATTATCGGGAGCTGAGAAAAGCCGATGCAGCCAATAATTCCACCGGATTCATTGAGTTCATGCTGGATATGATCCTGCAAACCCTTAAAAAATATCCGGTCATGCCTATCGCTCACGAGACGAGCGATAACTTGAGCGACAAAATGAGCGATAAGGCAACCGAGGTCTATCAGACCATTTTGAAATATTTGACTAACCACCATACCATTACCGCACAGAAAGCAGCAGAACTGACCGGCAAATCGGCTCCGACCATCCGACGTTACTTGGCCGGTTTTGTAGAGGCGGATTTATTGGTGGGGGAAGGCAGTAACAAGTCGCGGATTTACCGGTTGAGCAAGGTGCAAGACAAAGTTGAGGAGATTTGAAATGAAGAAATTGATTTTAGCGGCGGTGGCTTTAGGTTTTAGCGGAGCAGCCTTTGCGGTCAATCAAGGCTTATATACCGGCAGTGAAGGGCGGCGGATTGTATTTTCACATCATCCCGATGACGCTACGGTTGTGTACAGCCTGAATATTTCCGACAGTGCAGGCCGGCCGATGACGAAAAACGGTATTCTTTACCAATCCCGCAATACCAAAAAACCGGTAGCCGGAAATGACTACACATTCGGCCAAACCAGCCCGTATTATGAAGATGATGCCAAAAGCAGATGTCTGATTTCGGCAAAATGGGAGCAGGTCGGCGTTTTAAAACTTTCGGCAGGTAACAGTTGCAGTAAAACAGAAAAAACCGTTTATACCGGCCGTTACATTTTTACAGACAAAATCGTATTTCCTGAAAAATACCGTGGCGCTTGGGCGGCTAACTGCCGGAACAGCGATCCGGCTGAATGGTTGCGTATCGGCAAAAACTCATTTACCCAGTTTACGGATTTCACACCGGCACGCATCATCAGCACCAACCAAACGGACGGTATGTTTGTTGCCGCCGCAGTCGAAATCAGCGAAGGTGCCGGCAGCCGTTCGTTTTTAATGCTTAGACCGGAAGGGCGCAAGCTGAAAGTAACTGGCGAACATCACGGCGACAGAATTGACATGACTGTGCAAAAATGTTCCGCCAAGGCAGGATTGTGATGAAAATAGCCCGTATTTACGGCCGTGTCAGTACGGATGACCAAGATTTCAAACGACAGTACCGTTTGGAAGAAGAGGCTAGAAAACAAGGTTATTATGTTGCTAAGACCTATATGGAAAAGGCTTCGGGAACAACGGCCGACCGGCCTAAACTGAACGAACTGATCGACGATTTGCAACTCGGAGATGTCGTTATTGCCGAGAACATCGACCGGATCAGCCGTCTGCGGCTGCCGGATGCCGAACGGTTGGTCAATCGGATTAAAGACAAGGGGGCGGTATTGTCGATTCCCGGGTTGTTGGATTTGTCGCAACTGAACATGGATGGTCAGCCGGAAATTGCCAAGATTTACCTGAACGGCCTGTCAGATATGTTGTTGAAAGTCGCTTTGCTGATTGCGCGTCAGGATTACGAGACCCGCAAGGAACGACAACATCAAGGTATCTGGCAAGCGCGGCAACAGGGTAAATACCGTGGCCGCCGCCCTGATGTCAACCTACACCGCAACGTATTCCGGTTGCGCAATGCGGGTACAAGCATCAACGAAACAGCAAAATTGGCAGAATGCAGCCCGACTACGGTTAAGAAAATTATGAAGATGTACAGCAGTATTGATGATATTCCGCTTTGATTAAACGTAACCCGCATCAACTGCCAGTAGATTGGAAATAGCCGCCGGTATCGGTCGCAGCATGGGATATGGCCTTGCCGGTGGACTGGAAGTTTCCGCTACTACTTGGGCGCACGGCAGTGCGTTCAGTTGTATGGAAATAGCCTTCCTGTTTCTTAACGGATTTTTTAGTGGCTTGGGCTGTGTTAAGACGGCCAGACCCGCGCATCGGCGTTGGCTTGGAAGGCAGGCTGACACGGGGTGTTTCAGCCATTGCGGAAACGGAAATTTTTTGCAGATTTCCCTGTCTATAATTCTCTGTTTTGGATGATTTTTCTTGAAACAGACGGTATAGGGAAGTAATATTGCGGACATAGGCGCGGGTTTCCCTAAATGGGGGAATACTGTGACCGTATTTGCGGACTTTTCCCGGTCCCGCATTATAGGCAGCCAATGCCAGATCGACGGATTTAAATTCGTCTAGCATCTTACGCAAATAGCGGCTACCGGTACGGATGGAAACTTCGGCATCGAATAACTGCAAATGGTGCACACCCAAATCGGCAGCGGTACCTGGCATGACTTGGGTCAGACCTGTCGCTTTGACCTGTGAAACCGCCTTGCGGTTGTAACGGCTTTCGTAAGCCACCAGTGCCTTGAACAAATCTGGATCAACACCTTCCTCGCGTGCGATTTTTTCAATGGCGGGACTGTATTTCCAGTAGTTTGCAATCATCGTCAGACAGGATTTGTTAGCAATTTTGCCTTGCAGACACCCCTCTACCTGCTCTTTGGCACTTTTGGCGAAAGCGGGTTGTGCGGCCAAAAGTACGGCCGCCAAAACGATAACGACGTTTTTTTTCATTTTGCAATACCTCGGACAAACAAACGGGATATTTTTGGAAATCTTCGACAGGAGTAAGGCTATGAAACAGAATAATCAGAACATCGACCTGACCAAAGTGGATTTGACCCAGTTGGATAGTGAATCTATGGATCGGTTGATTGATGCCTTTAAAGGAACACAATACTATAAACGCCAAAATAAAATTGCAAAAAACTTTGCTGCAATTATATTTTTAATAGTAGGAAGCATATTCATGGTACCCGTTCTCTTTACTGTTTATGCACTTATATTTGGTTAATTTAGAATGACTTTTTAAAAAAGAGCTGGCTGGTTAGCCAGCTCTTTTTTATGCTCCACCAAACGTACTCTTGGCATGTAGCAGCGCAGCCCGAACATCACTCAGGCTCAAATGGGCCTTGTTTTTGCCCACTCCGTGATAATAGCTTTGGCCGGCAGCCACCTGCTGCACATGGCCTTTCATGGCGTGCGGCACAGGGAAGGAGGCCCATTCCTGAGCCATGGCTATCATCGCCTTATCAAGGTCGTTGTGCTTGCCTTTAATAAAGTCCAAAGCCGCACCGCCGCCTGCTTTGCCAATCAGGTATTCGCTGAAGAAACGCTCCTGCAATTCCGGCGTAAATTTTTCGTTACCGGACAGCCCCAATGCTTTGACACCAGAGGCGAAGGTGGGCGGAGTCATCTGATAGCGGCCGACGGTATTAAACTCCTTTTTTCGTTGGGCGGCCATGATTTCGTTTACCGTCATACTGGTCAAATTGCGTGTAGCGGCTCTCTGTCCGTAGCGTTCTCCTAAATTGACCGAATTGTAACCGCCTTCTCCTTTACTGATGAGGGAGCGCAATGCTGACATCGGCGCGGCATTGTCCGGTGCTGCGGATGCAGTAGTTGAACTGCTTGAAGTAACTTCGCCCAGACCGCGTACTTGACCGGATTCGGCCAGCCTTTCGAAGCGCTCCGCAGCCGCCTGATTCTTAAAGTTGAAGTGGATGTGGTCACCGGTGGCACCGCCTTCGCCTTTCTTCTCATAATCCACATAATAGTCTTTGTCACTGAATCCGTTTTGCTGCATAAAGTCACGGATTTTATGTTCTGCCGCCATCCAGCTGGTATGGCCGGTACCCAAAGCCTGCGTGCTTTTGCCTTCTTGATCTAAAACCATATCAAGTGCCAAACCGCGTACATGTGTACTGTTTGGACGGTGATCGACATGATAGGAGTCGTTGAAAGCACTGAAGCGGACATCCTGTTTGTCGGTATCGAACAGTTTTTCCATTGCGTGCGCCATCGCTAATACACCTTCCCGGGTTTTCACCCCGTTTTTGGCTTCGCCACCAAAGGCTTTGTTGTGTGCCAATGTAGTCAGTCCTTCACGGTCAGTGGGCAGGTAACTGCCACCGTCCTGTGCATTCAACGAGGTTTTGTGCAGGCCACTGGAGGAAGGTGCATAATTTTGGTCGCTGTAATCCAGCATTTGATCTGCCGTCGGTGCAGTCAGTTTGCGGCCGATAATGCTTTCAACCGACGAGCCGTTAAAAGTTTTGCTGGAATCGTTGGGATTGTAGTTGTCCAACATCTTGTTCAGTTCAGCATAGCGTTTATTGAGAGCATCAGTATCGCTAAATACGGCTGTTTTACCCAGTAAGCCCCCCCCACTTTCTTCTGTTAGATGAGTAATAGATGCCGCACCATCAGCAATTTTTTCTAGACTACTACGTTGGCGCAGTTGCTTCTCAATCGCCTGCTTCTCCTCAATCGCAGCCACTTTCATGGCATTGTTGGCCTCAATAACCTTACGCTGCTCGGCGATGGTCATGCCCATGCTGTTGACCTTTTCGCCGACCTGCGGACCGAGGTTGCGGGTACCGCCCAGCCGTTCGCCGACATTCAAATCCTGACGGAAACTACCGGCGGAAGCTGCGTTCTGCGGGTCGACGTCTTGGTTGATACGCGCCGCTGCCTGTCCCTGCATCATCTTCTGATGTTCCAGCATATCCATACGGCCTTCCAGCATAGCTTTGTGGGTTTCGATACCCTGCATATCACTGTGGGTGAAGATTTCGCGCATGGCGGCATTGGCCGCTAACCGTTCCTCGTCGCTGCCTCCGGCATTGAATGCCATCAATTTGTCGAACAGTGCACCATTGGCATTACCGCCGAAACGACCTGCATCCATAATGGTCTGAGCCACTTTGCCGCTGTACTTCTCGGCAGCGGTAATAGCCGCATTACGCTGGATGTCAGCGGCCTGACTGTCGCGGTCGACATTAATCATGACTTCGTTGAACATTTTTTGGTCGATGCTGGTGGCACTGCTGCCAGATTGTTGCAGGGAGGCGGCATTTTCCAGGCTGCTCATATCGGAACGCAAATCGGAAAGGGTCTGGCTGTGAACCTGTTGCAGTGTCTGCGAGTCTAGGCTTGCCGCCGTCATGGTCAGACCGTTGCGGTTGGTTACACTGCTGCTGGTCGTCGTATCCTCCGATTTCTCGCTACCGGTACTGGTGCTGTTGGTGTCGGAAGTTTGGCCATTTGCAGAAAGCTCAACCATACCTCCTGCTTTGGCACTTGCAGATGCACCAAAGCCTAGCAATTCTGCTCCCGGAGTAGATAGTTTTAATGAAGCATCAGCTCCCGCATATACCTTTCCTCCTATTCCCTTCGTAGTTGAATCCGCCATCACATGCGTACCCGCTTCCACATAACGCGCCGAAGCCTGCTGACCGGTTGCCTGGTCGATGACCCAGCCGGAAGAGGTGGCTACTCCGTCTGAATCGACATGGGCAAACGTCATCTGCTCTGCAGTCGTACCCAACGCACTGGCCTGTGCGGACAGTACGCGCTTAGCCGTTTCGGTCTGACTGTCGGTCATGGCGAGGTTGAAAGTAGTTGGGCTGTTTGCATAGGCGTTGGACTGCAAATCCTCCATGCTTTCCACAGGGCCGTATTGAGTCGCATTCTGAATCATCCTCTCTGCACCGATGACGCTGGTTTTATGGAGATCTGGCGCTTCCAGTTCTTCCTTGATGGCATTTTGACCAACCAAGTTGGCACGGTTGGCAATCGCCGCAAATCCATAGGCTGAACCGCTCAAAATAAAGAACAGAATGGTCGGTATATAGGCCATCAGCGATGAACCGGTTAGGATGGATTTTTGGATGCTGTCGAACAGTCCGGCGGTAAATCCCGGAGACAGCACCACGTTCGGCGTACCGCTGTACATAATGGCCAAGGTAGCTTTGTATAGGTTGTCCATCAGGTTTTGCTGCATGAAATGGGCAATCAGGGTGTCAATCGGCAACCAGGCGTTAATCCACGCCGCCAACATGATGTACATGCCCAACAGTTTGAAACCCGCCCAGCCGCGAATCACTATCATGAATACCATCAGCGGGGTCACCCCTATATACAGGCACAGCATCAGGTTCAAGAAGCCTTCGGCCAGCGTCTGAAAAATCGACGCTTCACCGGCGGCATCCACGGCGGAAGTACCGATGGCATCCGTCATCATGGCGGCGGCCTGGGTACAGGAGGCATCTTGTGCGCCGATACACTGATTTGCGATTTGATTAAAAATCATCGAAGCCTGAATCGAAGCCGCATCAATCTGCACGCCGGCACTGTAATACTGTGCCAGGGCATTTGGTGTCAGGGTACCGCTCTGCTTTGCCATAGCGTAGGCCGTCGTCAATACGTCCGCCGGTCGCGGATTGCTGCCAGAAGAGCCTCTGACCTGGTTCGCCAATGCACCGGGTAATTCATCCAACTCGGTCTGAATTTTGACTGCACGCGCAGACGAGTCTAACGTTACACCGGAGCTGCCACTCATGTTGCGGGTAGCCACAATCTGATTGGCAGCTGCCGAAGCGCTTTGCGCGGTTGCCGGAGTAGTGTGGCTCAATACTTGGGCAGCGATGATTTTGCCGGCATCGGCACAGTTCATCGAAGTTTGGATAGCCTTGCCGCCACTAGCCGGATCGGGAACCATAATCTGTGTCATACCGCTTTGATGTCCGCTGGTCAGCACGCGCAGGAAGCCTTCTTTACTCACGTCGCTCCAACGCACATTCCAGCCGCAGGAGCGGGTAGCAATGGCCATATTGGTCATGATTAAGGCGTTTTCAGGGGTATTGAACTGACGGCGCAACTGCATCAGTGTACGCAGCGGACTAAAAAAGCCCTGCGTTCCGTGTACCGACAGATTGCCGGCTACCGGCCCTTCGACAGCTGCCGTACCCGTCCAGTTGACATCGGGCACTACGCTACTGGCCGTGTCGATGCCTTCGGTAAAACTCTTACCCAACTTACTGAACAAGCCCAACGTCCATGCCACACCAACCGGGATGTTGTCCACCTTACGGAAACGCACCGCTCCGGCATTGCTGTTCAATGCTTGGTCGTAATAGGAGGCAACATATACCGGCGTAGTCGGAATAATCGCGAACGCCAAAAAGATGATCATCAGGATGGTTTTGAACGGCTCTAATTTCATCGAGGTTGCCGCGCTCAGGCACATTAGCGTGATGGCAATCAGGATGGCCAGCTGAATGGCGGAGATGACCATAGAGCCGGAATCGCTGTTGAACAGCATGGCAATCATACTGAAGGTACGGGCAACCATGTCGATGTCACCGACCACCCAAATGGTCGAAATATCGGCATTTCCGGGAATTTCGCTGTCGGGAATGGCGGCATAGGCGGGTACGAAAGCCGCCAATAAAGCCAAAACAGCACTGAGGCGGGCAAGGTGGCGTTTCAGGTAAGGCATGATACGGTTTCCTTATTTTGCTGCGGAGGTCAATCCGTTTTTAATCGCCAATGCGGTATCCAGCATCTGCGACAGGTTCTGCATTGTTTGGGAACGCGCATTGAAGGCCAGGCGGTTGTTGGCTTCTTGCTCCAGTTTTGCCATTTGTGTTTTTTGGCTGTCACTCAGCGGCACGATGTGCTTGCCGTTTTGGGTCACATTGGCAGAGTAGGCCGAGGCGATGTTTTTGTTCATGGCCATCACCAGTTCTGCGCCCATCTGCTCCGCCCATGCATCAGCAAATGCTGAGACGGCCTGGGTTTGCAGGCGCGTACCGGATTTGGCTGCTGCGGCCAACTTGCTGCGGATTTCTTCCGGAATCGAATTAACGAAGGCAATCTGCTTGTTACTTTGGGGGATGGTATTGTCAGCCAGGTGCGCCATAATCGAATCGGAAGCGATAGCGGTTACGACGGAGTCACCCATACTGCTGCTGTCGCCGTAAGCGGTCTGTTTGCCGGCCATCATATTGATGATGTAGCGTTTCACGCCGGGAAACTCGGTTTCAGCCATGGTCACAGTTTGGCAGCTGTCGGCCTTATTGATGTTGAAATCGGAACATTTGTAGCCGTCCAATGCCGCACCGGTCTCTCTGCCATACACCAAATCACGGAACGACCAAATCGGTTCATACACCTTATCGCCTTTTTCTTTGGATTCCTTAGCAAACATGCCGCCGGAAGTGCTGGAAGCGGCATTGCTTCCGGTCAGCGCAATGGTGGTGCCGTACAGGTTCATCGCCAGTTGCAGGTAGCTCTGGTCGCCACCGTAAGGCTCGGTATTGATACCGCCTCCGCTCTGACCGTTTTTGCCGAATACGCCTGCGGATGCTAGGGTGTTCATCATGTTGTTGCCGTAAATGGTAGACTGTTCAGCCGCATCATCGGGACGATTGGCATTTTTACCGGAATAGCTGCGCTTTTGCAGGGCTTCCGAAAAATCGGAAACCACACCTTTGGCCGCGCCCCATGCCGCCTCGAAGCTGCCTTTGGTTTCGCCGAGCATACTACTTATCTGTGAAGTGTCGCCGCGTGCCGCTTCAACCATCGCACTGCTGATTTGGCAGGTATTTTTGGCTGCTCCGTTAATCTTGCTAGTCATGTCGTGCAGACCGCTCATAATGTTTTCGCAGGACGGACACATATTGTTCAAAGCGATTTTGAGGGCATATCCGGTACCGTTGGCCATGATTGCGCGGATGATGTTGCGCATATTGTCCACGGAGATCATGGAAAACGAACCAAAGTAGGCATCAATACCGCCGCATCCGGCCGAAAAGCGCGGCGGGTCGTAGGCCAGAATATTGAACGAACGCACTGGCGAACGCATACTCAGACCACCAAGCGAACCGCCGTAGTTTCCGTTGACAGCTCCCAATTCGGGAGAGGTCGTCGTCCACATCGCATCCATGCCGGAAGCGATGTCGGCCTGAACGGTCGAAGGCAGGGCGGCAAACAGCAGTGAGGCGGCCACTACGCCGATTTTGATGGTCGCGTAAGTGCTTTTGGCTTTGTTTTTCAGAATCGACATAACTTGGGTCTCCTACATTTTGTTTTTGATGATGCCGTTCAGCATTTTGACCACTTCGTCCATATTGTCTGGGTCTTCCAACTTGGTTTTAGCGGCATTCAGATCCTTGCTGCTGATCATTCCGCGTTCGTTCAGTTTGGCGATGTTGGTCAGGTTCGGATCAGCCAGATTCATGTCGATGGCCGCCATGACGATTTTTTGCTCCAATTCACTCATACTCATTGCGCCGTGGGCGACGACGGCCACGCGGTCGGGCGGGGCAACCAAAATGGTTGCAGGTGTCAGTTGGATGCCCATGCTGCGTGCGCGTTGTCCGCCACGGTCATAACGGATTTGCGCGGGTTTCATGCCGTTGATGACACCGCCGTCGGTACTGATATAGCGCACCTGCATGTTGTATTTCTTTTCCAGCATCTTGGTGACTTGGTACTGGCTTTGGCAAAAGGCGCAACTGCTGTCGAAAAACATCCAAATACCGGCTTTGCGGCTCAAATCCTTGATGATGCCTTCTTTGGCCTGGTCGATCTGCCACAGTACCTGTTGGCGTGCCAAGGCGGAAATCGGTACGCGCACCGATTCTGACAACATCGGGTCGGCATCGGTGACTTTTTTGCTCATACGGGCAAATTCGTCGGCCTTATCGAGCATCAGCCGGTTGACGTATAGATAGGCGCGGACGTTCTCTTCGGTCGGATTGGAAATCGCCAGCTCGAGCAACTCTTTCTGTTTGTCGCGTATCCAGGTGGCGGAGCCGAACTCAGCCTTTTTTTCGGTCTTGGGTGCTTCTTGTTTTTCATACGGCTTCGGAGCCGGCACAGCTTCCGGTTTGGGCTCTCCTTTGGACTTAGGTTTGGGTTTAGCGGCAGGTCTGTCCTTGTACCAGAAGTAGCCGTCGTCGATAGCCTTGCCGAAGGCGGAATCCTCTGCCAGTGCCTGCATGCTCCAACCCGCACCGACCAAAGCGGCCAGCATCAGACCGGCGGCGGTTTTTGTTTTCCAGTTTTTCATCGTATTCGGCCTCTATCGTATGGTGGCAGGGTCTTCAAACAGCGGGGCGGCGTAGTCGAACGGAGCAGGGCGGATGCCCCGGCGTTGCAGCCACATGGTGACGGAACTGCCGACCCGCTTCTGCTCGTCCGGCTTCAGGCTGTTCATGGCGCGTTTGGCATAAGATGCGTACCGTTTGTCGGTTGCCGCCGCGATTTGCAACCAGCGTGCAGCTTCGAGACGGTTTGCTTTGTGCAGGCTGTCACCTTTGCCGTAATAGCGTGCCAAAGCCACCATCGCGCCGCTGTGCCAGCGGTCGGCAGCACGGTTGTAGTAGGGAAGCGCCGCAGGCTGGTTTTCAGTGGCAATCAGCAGGCCGTAACGGTAAAGCGCGTTCGGGTCGCGCATCCGGGCGGCATTGGCATAATGGCTGCGCGCCTCGGCCAGCTGCGCCGGTGCGGTTTTGGCAGCTGCTTCCTTAATCAGGCCGGCATGGTATTCGGCCGGCCAAAACACGGCGTTGCGGCCTTTGCTTTCGCGGTATGCCTGTATCGCGGTCAGAAACCATTTCAATGCGTTGCGGCTGTCCGCCGCCACACCCTTGCCGTAGTAGTAGGCCAAACCGAGGTTGTAGGCGGCCAAATGGTTGCCGGTCAGACTGCCGTCGGGATTCTTAACTGCTTTTTGATAGGAACGCAGTGCCAGTTGCATATCCTGACGGCCGGACAGTTTGCCGGTTTCGGCCAGGTAGCCGTAATACAGCGAAGCCCAACGGTTGCCTCCGTTGGCCGCATCCCTCAGCTTGGCTGCATATAGGTTGTCGCCGTGGGTAAAGCGTTCGTACAGTTGTCGTGCCGCCTCCTGTTCGCTTGGTTTACGCTTGTAACCGGTTTTCGGGGCAGTGCTGTCCGCTTTTTTCTCTGCCGGTGCTTTGGCAGCCGGCTTACCGATACTGCGGCGCTCTTCACCGAAAACTTTTCTGTCCATTTCCTGTTTGCCGTCCTGTGCCGCCGCATTCAGAGCGGTCAACAGAGTCAGACAGACGGCAGCGGTTTTAACGGTATTCATCTCTCACTCCTCAATCAAATTCACAGCAGTCCACCCAACGCCACAACAGGTAAACTGCATCTTCGTCACCGGTTTTCGTACCTTTCTCGCTGCGGCCCATACCCCAACGCAGGCTGCTGGCACCGAGACGATGGGCACAACGACTGGTAATGTTCAAAAAGCTCGCCACCTCTCCCGCGCCTTGCTTGACGGCTGCCCCCAAATTCAAACCCGCGGCACTGCCGGAAGCCGAACCGGAAGAAGATTCGCTGTACGGATACAGCATGGTGGACTTAAATTCGGATTTGCGCGGATAAGGAGCAGGTATCGGAGAACACAATGCGTTGTCGCCGACGGTACTCATGCTGGCAAAACCGCCAGTGCGGTTGGATACCATGATGGACCGGTTTAGAATCGTCGAGGTGGCGACGGTGCTGTCGCGCTCGGCCGACAGCGAACCGACGGCCGGAAGGTTATTCCCCATGCAGCCGCCCAACCAAAAAGCGGTATCGTCGGCATAACCCCAACCGACTCCGGTGGTATTGGCCACACAGGAGGCAGTATGCGCCGACATATCGAACAGGGGATTGTTGACTACACTGCCGATGGCCATCCACTCCGGATAGAGCAGGTTGCTCCATACCACGTCGCTTTTCGACCAAGTAGGCTGCAATACCGAACTCTCGAAAGAGCCGCGATAAAAACAGCGTGGTGTCCAGCCGTAAATGTTGTACAGCGGGAATTCCCAGCTGTGGTAGTGATAGAAACCAGTATCATATTTTCCTTGGCCGACGCTACCGCCGTTGGCGGAAACCTCGCCGGTCAGTCCGCCAACACGGGACATCTGTTTCAGAACCTGTCCGACTTTGTCGCCGTAAACAGGCGAGCAGGAAGGATTGCGCACGACTTCGACCAAGCGGGTAGGCAGCCACATACCGCGCGTATAGCCGTAGCGGACATACGGTTCTTTGCCACATTTACAGATACTCTTATTGGTCGCGTGCGGTGGATTGGGTACGTCGCTACCGGAAATAACGGTGTTGCCCATGATGCGTAAAGGGAAAGCAGAATCAAAGCAGAAGTCGGTGATTGCGCCCATACCGGCATTGGAACAACTATTAGCTGAAGCAAAACCGGCTGCGGTACAAAAAAGCAGAGTGGCAAGCATTTTTTTCAACATGACAAACTCCTACGGATTTTTCACTTCGACGACATCGAAATGCTTGCCGTTCTGACGGTAATAGGTCGGTACGGCTTTGACCTGCAACAGCTTACGGGTTCTGTCGTTCAACGGAGCGGCATTTAGCTCCGCCCCGCCCAAACGACCTAATCGTGTGTACAGCACCACCAGATCAGGATGGTATTTCTTCATGGCTTGGGCGAAACGTACCTGCCAGGCATTGCGGCCGTCGATGACCACCAAACCGCGCACGCCGGCCGGATCCAAGGCCAAAACATTGAAACGTGTTCCGCGCGGATATAGAACCTTGCCGGTCTTCGGATCGCGAATGTCGAAAGCAGCCGTCTGATAAGGAATCAGGCGGGTAATTTTGCGCTCAGTGGCTGCCGGCAGGTTCAGACGGCCTGCCAAAGCTGCCTGTGCATCCTGACTGGCTTGTGCCGCTTCCTTGTTCCAGTCGCGCTTTTGTGCCTGTCGGCGCATAACGTCTGCCTGATCAGGTTCGCTCACTCGCCACTGCTGGCTCAGGCGTTGGTTGAAACTGCGCTTTTTGACTGCATTGACCGAGGCGTTGATGTTTTGTACACCCTGCACCAGATACCATTTGTTGTCGGTGTCTTGATGCACCAGTGCCGGAACGTAGGTTATCTGGTATTCGGCAAATGCAGCCGGCTGCACGATGATATTCGGCAGGTTTTTCTTGGCACGCTGCGACAGTTTTTTATAGAGGGTGTCGGTATAATCGAACATTTCCTCCACACTGCCGTTCCCCCAACCACGATAAGCAAACACCACGTCTTTACGTCCGGCCCCCTGTTCCAACAGACCCAGCACAATTTGTTCCGGCATGGAACGGCTTAAAAAGACCACTGTACGCGTGTGCTGTAATTCCTCCATGGTCGGATTCTGTCCGGTCGGCAGACGGCGGCTCCCTGCCGTCAGTTGCTCGGCCTCTTTTGTAAACTGCACACTGCGTGCTTTCTGCTGCCGGATCAGGTCGCTTAAAAATGCCGCATCATCGGCTTTTGCCTCAAAACAGAACGCGTAGGCGGCCAGCCAAAGCGCTGACAGGATACGGACCCCAGTAACGGGAGTCATACGAGTGTTTTTCCGTTCCATATACGAAAACTTCATCCTTTCCTAGACGGTATTCGGTATCCCATGCCGTCAGAGGTTTGTTCCACTTGCTGGCAACGTAACGCACATCGCCCAAAAATTTGCCATTGATGTACAGATTGCCGTTTTTGATCGTCACCATGTCTCCGGGCAGTCCCGCAACCAGCTTACCGACCGTCTCGCCGTCTGCCAGTACCGGTTGCATGTTTTTGGCCGGGAACAGCACCAAATCGTAACGCTCCAACTGTCCGACGGCTTCTGTTTTATCCCAAAGATAGACCGACCACGGCAGGCAGCCGGAAATCGTGCGCTCCAGCATGATGCCGTAACGCTCGGTAATGCCGACCGAGGCGAGCTTGACCGCCAAAACCAACGGCACCGCCCACAGGCCGCGCAGCCAGTCGTTCCGGGTTAGCTCTTTCCCCAACACTTTCATCAGTCCAACTCCGCTCCGCCACCTGCCGTACCGGTTGCCGGCAAGCCGCCGTCTTGAGGCAGGGAAGTCGGCGGCAGCACGGCATCGGGAGAAACACCTGTTTGCGGTGCAATCAGCGTAATGCCGAGTTCCTGCGCCACCCGCTCGGTAATGTCCGCCCCTTTAGGGTAGGTTACGACGGCCGAGCGTTGGACGATAATCATGCCGTCATCGGACATCTGGCTGAGTTTCTCCTGCACCTGCTCAAGATTCTGCGTCAGCATCCGGCGCACCTCGTCAGGGTCTTGGTTTTGCGACCTGCTCATTGCCTGTGTCAGGTAAGACGCCGCCAAGCGGTCGCTGTCGACTACATAAAATCCTGCGGCAGGTTTGGCCATAAGGCCGAACGACGATTGGTAAAAGTTGTAGCCGGCCAGCATTAGTGCCACCGCCGCCAATCCCAAGGCCAGCAGGCTGCCGGAACCGTTGTCGGCCGCATCGGGACGGACGGTTGTTTCCTGCTGATTGTCTGTTTTGGTTTTGCTGCTCATGCCTGCTCCTTTTCAGATTCCGTTTGTGCCGTTTTGCCTTCGTAACGGGCGGCCTCGACCATCAGGCCGTCAATGGTTTGACGGGCCGTTCCATCCCAGTAATAGTGGGCTACCTGTTCCCAATCGTAATGTTCGAATTTTTCATCCAGCCAGTCACAGCGTGCTGTATCGAGACGGCTCTGCTCGCGGCTTTGGAGCAATACCAGTTTGCCGGCTTCGAAGTGTTCGGTCAGCGGTCCTTCCGCCATATCGAAAACCACATCAATCCAACCATCGTTCTCGCTACCGACCACCACGCCGGTAATTTCTGGTGTTTCGCGGTAATACACCAAATCGCCGAATGAGAATGTCGTACTCATTGCATAATCCTTGTTTTAGTCAAACGTACCGTCGCCGTAACGGTTCCAGGCTTCGCGGCGGATAAGGTCTGCCACTTTCTCACCGGCACGGATGCGGTTTTTCAAATCGGTAAAAAATGCCCCTTCGGTACTGAACAGTACGCGGTTGAACGGGGTTTCGATCAGCCGCACAATACCAGCCGTCTCTTCGCCGGAAATCAAAACGAACTCGCCGTACTCGCCTTTGACTGTATGAATTTTCTGCAACAGGTTCGAAATATAGGGAGAGGGCTTGAACCAGCCTTCCCGCGTCGCCTGTTCCAACGAATCGCCGGTCTGACGGAACATGAATTTGGTGTAGGTTGAACCCATGATGTCGTAACCAAATTTGGTGGCGAATACTTGGTTGAAGGTTTGGCCGACTACCCATACTCCGCCATCTTCTTTACGGACTTTGGAACACAACTGCCCTGTCCATTGCGCGAACGGCGCATCCTTCAGCAAGTCACCGCACTCTTCCAGCCACAACAGCCGTTTGCGACCGTCATGTTTAATAAACATTTCCTGACTGATGCCAGTTGCCGTCATCATCAGCACCACATCGTGCAGATGGCGGTTGGTCGCCAGTCCCGACATTTCCAGCACCGTCCAGTCCGCCTCGGTCCGCAGGTTGTTTTTACCCCGGAACCAACGCCCCATGCTGCCGGTCGAGCCGAAAGGCATCAGCAGCATGGCCAACTCATGTTGTTTTCCGCTCATATGGCCGCTTTGTGCCTGTAAATACTGAATCACGTCAGTTACTTCGGCATCATTGGCTTTGGCCGTAAATACCGACTGGATCGCTTCCATCAGCAAGGCGCTTTCCAAATCGTCCAAACCTTCGGTCGGTTTGGCCATCTTCCCGAAAATCGGAATCAAGATTTCCATCTCACGCTCGATGTCGCTGATACGGGTAAACGGATTCAGGCAGATGTCGGAGTTCGGATGAAAGTCGATAACCTGTGCGCCCGCAATTTGTGCCGCCGCCACATAACTCATACCCCGGTCGATGGTCCAAACCTTGGTTCCCAGCGACAGTTCGTCCTGAATCATGCGCTGAGATAGTACCGATTTACCCTGGCCGGACTGGCCCAAGATCAGACCGTTGTAGTTTGAGTTCTGCGAGTCGAAAATACCGAATCGGAAAGGTTTGCCGCGACGGGTGGTAAACATGCTGCGATTGCCGAAACCCCGCCATTCGTCCATCACTGGCAGCAGGTGTGCCGCCAGAGCGGTCGGCATGGTTTTAAAACGGAAAGTCCGTTTGATGCTCTCTGGCGATGCGTTCATCGGCAGCGTATTGAAGAAGCTGACTGCCGGTAACAGCCGTTCTTGACGCATAAGAAAGCCGTTACTGCGAAAATATGCCGCCATGCGTGCCAAACTTTCACGGATCTGCCGGCGGGAATGATGGAACAGCGAATACGTCGTGCAGACCTCGACCATCTGCCCACCTTTAGTGGTTTCTTCCTGTATCATTTTGAAACCTGCGAGACGGCGGCGCAGCCGAGGGGAAATATTCAATGCTCCCGGTACTTTGGCTGCCCGTTCCGTCATCAGGTGGTTGGAGCTGACCTTGCTGCGCTTTTTATCCTGATTTGGAAAATGAATCGTGGTCTGGAACATATACGGCATACCCGGCTGCGGGCCGCTGCCGCTCGGATGACCGATCAAATCGATCATGCGCGACATATGCCAGGGCTTCTCTTGGGTCGGATAACGGTCGATTGTCAGAATGCCGACGTTTTGATTTTTACCGTCATGCGAAAAGCCTTTACAGAGCAGCATTCCCTGTCGGAATACTCCCCAGTCCACCGATGTTCCCGGTGGGAAAAGCTGCACATTCAACGGCATTTCCTCATCAATTCCGCCGTCCCATTTGCCGTCCATATCAAAGGGGCGCCGTAAAATCGCCATCGCCTCGGAACGATCGGCCAATCGGATATTAAGACCGGCCGAGCGCAACTGGCTCAGACACTGGCTGTACAACCGTTTAAAACCCTCACATTCCTTCATAAACTTCCGGTATTCCTCTTCCGAGCCGTCCAAAGGGCGTTTGGTTTTAAGCGGAATCTTGAGCGTCCAAGTACACACCGGTTGCAGGATTTTGGCATCGCTGGCATGCAGCAGTTTGCGTTTCGTTCCCAAGCGGAGGTATTCGGCACGTCCGGCTACCGCTTCTTTGGCCAAAGCGACCGATTCGTCGCCGGAGGCTCCCAGGCGCTCCGCCTCGTAACGGCCGGTTACTTCGTCAATATCGGGGATACCGAAATTGTGAAAAGACATCAGCGTGCCTGCCGGATATTGGATTTCCAGCAATTCGTCAAAGGAATTGCCCATTTCCGCATTCCAGCCCGGAAGCGGATCGAACAGCCCCATGGTCGCAATCGCATTTTCGTTTTCGTAATAGAAAATTCCGTCCGCATCGTCGCCGGCAATCAGACTGACAAACTGACGGCCGCCGTCGCGGTTGCGGTTGATTTCAAAAATATCGGGTTTAGACATGTTTGCCCCAAAGTGAGAGTAGCCAGGGGCGGCAGAAGGCCGCCCTTATTCCGTATAGCAGGGAATCAGTACGGCGCGTCGTCCGCTTCGGAATCGTTCGGGCGGGGTGGACGTAAGGTGACGGATTCGATGCGGGTCGAATCCAGATTGAGGTAGATGTCTTCTACGCGGATTTTACGGGTACGGTGAACCACACCGTCTTTCTCGTAAGAACCGATGCTTTCGCGGCCGGTAATCGTTACCGGCAGACCCTTGACCAGAATACCGGCCAAATGCTCGGCACGGCGCTCCCAGTATTCGCATTCGACCCATTCTGTATGGCCTGCGACATAACGGCGCTCGCCCGACGAATTATCGGGACGGTATTCGGTAGAGGCGATGGAAAAGTTCAATACAGTGGCTTCTTCGCCGCCAGAACGTTGGATTTTTTTGAGGGTAATATTTTGACCGAGATTACCTCGGATTTTCAGATCAATAGACATAGCAGGCATTCCTTTCGGATTGCCTGTGCTTTGAATACGGTAGAACAGAAGCTCTACCGATAGAGATGGGGGTAGAGTGAAATTTACTCCCGCATTTTTTATTTGTCAATAGTTTATTTTGAAAATTTTACAGAAGGCCATTTTAATACCCAAACGGTTGAAAACAAATGAAATAAGCGTAACCCTGCCACAGGAAGCGTAGTACACACAAGCCTCCGGCTCATATCCGTTTCTGCGAGTGTATAGGGGGTATACACCTCGATCGCTGCCACAGGTTTTACTCCCAGGAACAACATCAGGGGTGTCCCCCCCACTGAACACCTTTGCCTTCGGCGGCAGCAAGGCCGTCTGAAAATAACTTTCAGACGGCCTTGCCGGTGCTGTTCATAGTGTGAACGGTGTTTGATTGCCTGTGCATACCCTGCACAGTACGGAAATTGATACCGGTCTTTCCCGGTTGTCAGCAGTTTAGCGTCTGCCGACGTTTTTGGTATAGTTATGGCTCCAACCCCGATAACCAACCAAAAAAGGAAACAAATATGCTAACTGCTTTGCATCCTCACAAGGATGTCACAATGACTCCTGATGAATATATCAAAGAATTTGGAATGCGCATCATCGGCTCTGTACATGATTTACGGCCACGACCACGCTGCCGCTTCTGTAAACAGGATATGCAGATCAGGGCTGCCTCTACATCCCATACTCACGCTCACTTTGCCCATATGCAAAAAAGCGGTCCCTGTCCCTCCAAGGTTCTAAATGCCAGACCGTATCTGAACAAATTCCCGACAAAACCGAATCTTGAACAAGCCTCGTATCTGAAAAAACAGTTTAAACAAAATTGGAAACAACATTACGAATTTATTCGGAAAAACTTAATCGAAAATCTCGCCCCATCCGAATTGGGAAACTTGTTGAAAGAAGCAAATCGGTTGCGCATATGGGAATACGAAGGTTTGCAGGAACATGAGTTGCCCTATGTATTATGCACGCTGGCAGATTTCCCTCAACAAGATAAAAAGGTGTTCAAGCAATACACCCGTACCTTATGGACTCGTTGCTGGTTCGATAGTAGTCTAGAGGATTTCAACCTTTTATGGATAGAAAACTCTCGACCGACAGGGTTTTGGGTGGCATGTTATACACCACCGACAGGAAAACAAAAAATTCCAAGGCTGGACAATCTGGTTAAGGCCGAGCGAATATCGATTGGTTCAGATTATCTTCAATTACAACCCCATATGTCAGATAAACTAATCGACTACGTTGAGAAAATTTTAAACGAAAACCTAAAATAGCCAGCTGACAGACGGTCTGCGTGCTTACCATGCAACATTACCTTTACGCATGACCGTCTGAACTCGGTACTTCCAACAACTTATTTTTTAATTCCGAAAGCAGAATGTCTTTATTGGCTATGTCATCCCGCCAAGAAGATTCTATTTGACGTATAAACATCGACAATACGGCAGGTCGGGCATCCACAGCGGCTTCAATACGGTTTAAAACTTCCAAATAGGCCGTACTGTCGGCAAAAGTTCCGTGTCCTGCACACCAATATTCCCAATTTTCGTATAAGTTCATGGAATAGTCTGCTCTTCCTTGATTTTGAGATTCCATAAATTCTGCCGGATACAATTCCAATAACAGTTCTTTCATTTCATTTGCACTAAAAGGATTCTCATCACCGCATGGAAGTTCACACAGCAGTATTTGAATGTACGCACAACGGATATTAGCTTCCGCTTCAGACAAATCGGATTTCAAATAGCAAATATCCTGTTCATCCCTATAATGGCTATATAATTCCACAATCACTTCCAACTCCTTCTCGGCACTAAGGCTTAATTACTGTTTCAAGATACAAATATCTTGTTCCGATGGATCTAACTGCAATATGAATGCCTCAGTCGTCATGACTACATTGGCGGCTGTGGGCTCGATCCCCAGTTGCCGGTACATATTGCCCAACTTAACCGCAAACCGGTACACAAAATCACGAAATGCCGCCGGCCGGTACAGTTGCTTTCGGGCCGCTTCCTCTTCCAGCCATCTAAATGTCTGCCGGTTCCCAGTGTGTTGTTGCATCATTTGCAGATTATCTATTTCATACTCCTTGTTGATTTCAGGTGTTCACAGTGTGAACAGTCTCGGTAATCGGTTAGGTGTGCATACTGTACACAGTCAGTGTTCAGCCCTGAACACCTCCGGTTTCTGCCTCAATATCCGGGCAGGTCTTCTTCAATCGGGTTGTAACGCACCCTGTCGGGCAGCATCTTTTTTTCAAAACCGCTCACAGCCAACGCTGCCTCAATTTCCACTTTCATGTCGTACAGCTGCCTCAGCCTGAATACTAACAACCCCGCACGGTGGAAATAGTCCTTCATGGCAAAATGCACTTGGAAGTGAATCATGATTTCATCGAACGATGAGTTCTTTTTTTGCAGCAATTCGAAAACCTGTTCCCATTCGTTGAGGTTCTGCCCTCGATACAAAAAGCACACATAGGGAATGTGGTACTCGTCCCGAGGATAATGCGGTAGGTTTTTACCCATACCGTAGTTCCTACGGGAACGAACCCCTAGAAACAAAATGCCCTGTTCTCGCATTTCCTTGACTTCTGCAACAAACACCTTCGCATCCATGGTCAGCTCGCGCCATTCTGTTTCAAAACGGCAGATTTGCCCATTTACGGCATCAATGCCCTTAATACGTTTCAAACTGCCGAAACGCCCGTATAGCGTATCCGCAGTTATATCTTGTCGTTTCATGCTATCCACTTGCCAGTTAATAATTTCCAATCAACCCACGATATTGCCATGACGGAAATGTCCGCAACGCATATGCTGTGTCTGCAAACAGGGTGTATAGGGGGTATACACTCTGCTGTATGTTTCTGTGGGTGTTCAGGGGGTGAACACCCTGATTTTCATTTTTGAGGTGTGTCTGGGGGACACACTCAGAAATTCGTTGTTTGGGTTTGCATAGTATGTACAGTCTCGGTAATCGGTTTCAGGTGTTCACAGTGTGAACAGCATTTTGCCGCAGCTTCACCCCTTACCCTTAAAAGCCTTTCAGTACGTTGACTTTAATTACACGAATTTTCCACCGAAGAAAATTTACTCTTATGCTTCTTCCCCGATAGCCAAAAGCCCGTATTGCGCCGCATAAGCCGTCATTTTTTCCAAATCGGCAGCCGAGAACGGACAGCGCAGGAAAATGTATTGAGGTACGGTTTCATAGATCAACACATTGTGTGGAATAGGATCAACCGCTTTTTCATCAATCGCTGTTTTCAGACGTTTGCCCAGCGAACCGTCTTCATCATTCAGGAAGTCGTGACGTGAAAGGTTTTTAATCTTGCGCATTTTCATCGTAACCAAGTACAGATTTTGGTTCAGTCTTCTGATATGCGAACCGCCCTCACGGATGATTTTGTTACATACCGAGTTTTCCAACAGACCTTTCAGCATCAGTGTTTTGGCCAGACGGATATACATGTCGTATGCCGTCAACAGTTGGATTAGGCTAAAACCGTAACCACGGATATGGCCGACAGGAATGCTTACCGGCTTCTCGTTTTCAACCACACCGATATGGATTCCGGAAGTGTTAACCCGTTCCACCAACAAACGCATTTTATCGGTTTCGGCCTTCAAAAAATCCGCAGTCTGAGACAACTCGTGTTCGAACTTGATTAGTGCGGCATGGGCAAACGGATTACCGTCTTGGGTCATTTTAATCAGTTCAGCCGTCAATGCCATTACATAACGGATACCCGGCCAGCGTTCGCGGATACGGTTTTTATCATTCATCCCCTCCCATGCACGTACCGCCTGTTTGGTATGCAGCAACACATAGTCCTGCTGGACATCACGCAGTTTGCCGATACTGTCAAACTTGGAATCAGCGCTCATAAAAATTTCGATGTCTTCCAAAGTAGCACCGGCATTTTTAAAAAATGGATTGATGCTATCAGCTCCCATAAGAGGGGCTAGACGTTTGTCTCGGATATATTTTTGAAGCAACTGTCTGTGACTGGAGAATTGGCGCACCGCCTCATATTCAGAATTATCCTTTTTAACGTTAAAAATATTGATCTGGTGGACACCGCCAAACAAATTGCCTAACCGCTTTTCTTCGCCGTTATAGTCATACCCGTTGGAGAAGAACGACTGTTTGACCGTCGGTATTTTCTGAGACCATTCTGGCGGTGTTTGAATGGCGAAAGGCGGAATAACGATACGGTGTTTTGCACTCATGAAAAAGCTCCTCGGGCTAAGTAGGTAAACTGGTCGGATTTTTGAGCCAGTTGCGGAAATTAAATTCGTTGTTTGGGTGTGTCTGGGGGACACACTCAGAAATTCGTTGTTTGGGTGTGTCTGGGGGACACACTCAGAAATTCGTTGTTTGGGT
>ERZ651108.36-NODE-36-length-65851-cov-6.215241_pt1 | contig 65851 bp, 66 predicted proteins | sample MGYA00512173_ERZ651108 | MGnify/ENA metagenome assembly ERZ651108 | reverse complement strand
CTATAATCTTCTCTTCCTCTCTCTTCTCTGTTTCCCTCCCTGTTTCCACACCCCTCTCTGCTCTTTGCGCTTTCGCGCTTTTTGGTTGTGGAGCAATTCCGCTCCTCAGTCATTAACATATTACAGGAGATTTAAAATGACAACACGCAATGAACTTTCCGCCATCCGTGCACAAGCAAATGCCGAATTCGCTTCTTCTTCCCGCCCTGAAAATGCTCGTGAAGTAACTGGCATTCGCTTAGGCATTCAAGCACCGGTAATGTTGGCAGGTATTCCTCGCAACATTCAGGTTGTTCCATCTAACGACCTGTCTTATTTGGTTTTACCTAAAGGCATGAAAGTCTTTGCTCTTGAACCAACAAGTTCTGATGCTCAGTTTGGTTTGGCTCTTCGCACAATCGTGTCAGACTTGTCTGAGAAGTTGATGGAACTGTCTGAACTTGGTTCTTTACCGGCAACTATCAAATTCGCCGATTTGAACCAATACCTTCGCTTGCCGAAATGGGCATTGCCTCTGCTGGAACGTTCGTATGTTTCAGGTGCTCACTTTGTGATTACGCAAAGCAGTAATGCTGACGGTTTCGATGAAGAACAAGGTAGCAATACCGATTGGTAACATCGCAGATGCACTAGGGGAAACTCTAGTGCATTTTTATTTGTTTTTGTTAATTGAAAGGACTAACGACATGAAGAACCAAACAGAACTGGAACTGACTTATTCCTCACGTCAGATTAGAAATAAATTTAAGAACCAATGGGATAACGTAGTGATTAAATTCCCATTTGATGAAGTCATTGGGACTGAAGAAGATTGGGGAGAAGCTTACTACGAGCAATACTGTAATGAAATTAATCAGTATGTAGCTATCATCCGAAAACTGTTGTATGTATTGGATGATAGGAACAAACTCTTTACAGGTAGTTTATTGGGAATCATGCAGGATTATGACTCCAATCTGGTTCTTGACATCTTACATACAGGTCATGACGTTGGTATGTGGAAGTTAAGACAGGTCAAGTGGTTAGGAGGAACAGACGTAGAAGTAGTTAAACTATATGGTAGCTGTCCTGAATACAGGGAAGCTATCAGCAAAGCTATCTCTCACTTCCCATTGGTGGAAACACCAGCTAAACCTGTTAAGGGTAAAGGTAGTGGATACCATCTATCTACTTCTGATACTGTTATCTTGAACCAAAAGGTAAAGACTAAAGGTATTCCATATGGTGTGTTGAGAACACTCAATAACACCAAGCTCAAAGTGAATTCCATTGTGAAAGAATACTTTGAAACTAAAGTAGCTGAAGAAGCTACTGAATTGGAAACTATCCGTCAGACTAAACAGATGGATAAGTTTACTGATGTAGTGATTGAGGAAATAGGTGATAACCCTTGCTACCTCACACACAAGTTAGATGTAAGAGGTAGGTTATATCCTGTCGCTTACGCATTGAATTATCAGGGTAATGGTTGGAGCAAAGCTCTATGTGGTTTGAACCATACTGAATTACTCACCCATGAATTAATTTATATTGAGGAATAACATCATGCAACACTTTACAGGTATTGAATACTTAGCAATGGATATTGCTAAGAACATGGACAAGAACCAAGAGAAATCTACATGGGAAGAAAGACTGTCCTATGTAGAACAGAATATCCTTCCTGCTATTACTCCCTGCTCTAGCAACGAGAAATTGGCTTTATTAGCTAAACAGGGAGATAACCCAGAAGAAGCATTCTTGGGTCTGATAGCATTGAGAGATACAGCTAATGGTGTTCCTACCAATATCTCTGTATCGCTGGATGCTACTGCTTCTGGTCTCCAAATCCTTGCTGCTATCTCAGGTGATTTCCTCGGATGTGCTTGGACAAACTTGGTAAATGAAACCGATGAACAGAACCATTGCTATGACATTTATAGCGAACTGTTTCGTGAAATCGGTGAAACCAAGTTTACAAGGAAACAGTTGAAGTATGCTTTGATGGTGTACTTCTACGGGGGTTATAGTGCTGCGTTAGCGCATCTCAACAATGACAAAGATGCGTACGCAAAGATGGAGAAAGCTGTTAAAGCTTACTTCCCTCAGATGTATGCCTTGCGTCAACGTCTGTTGGATACCATTGACCCACGAGTGACAGAGTACCGTTGGAATGCACCTGACGGGTTTGAAGTGGTAACTCAGACATTCTCTAAAGTGAATGTACGAGTAGGTGAATTCTCCTTCATTGCTAAGGTGCAAGGTCAAGACCCTCATTTCAAAGGTACTTTGGCAAACTTTGCACATACCCTTGATGGGTACATCTGTCGGGAGATTATCCGTAGATGTAACTATGAACCAAAGGTATTGCAACGTGCGAAGGTAATCCTTGAGAAAGGAATTGGTCTGTTCCCATTGCAAGAATCAATCCACTTGAATGCCGGAGTGTTCAATAGCAAGAAGTTGGTGAAACGTATTGCTAACTCTACTATGCGAGATGAAGCATTGGAATTAGTGAATTCGATGTTATCTTACAAACCATTCCCTGTATTACCGGTACATGATTGCTTCCGTGTTCCTCCCAAATACGGAAACATCCTCCGTTACTGGTACAAGGAAATCATGGCTGAAATTGTAGAGTCCGGAGTAGCTGAATCTATGGCTCAACAAATTGGCTTGAAACAGGTTTGGTGTAACAATTCATTAACACGTTATCAACTTGCTGATTGCATAAGAGCAGAAGCTGAATACACAATCTGCTGACACAATACCTCCCTAATGGGAGGTATTTTTTTATTTCAGTGTAGCTATAAAAGAGTGTCAGTGATTTTTTGCGTTTTACCATAATCTACCTATAAATGACTCTATGTGTTTTTGTGGTTTTTAAAAAGGATATTATTATGCGATATGCACGTTATTTGGCTCTGATTGTAGGAGTTGTTTTGGTGACTTCTTGTTTGGTTATCTCAGAAAGATATCAACAAGAACAAGAGTTGAAGGAACTGGAACAAGCTGCTTCTGAAGTAGCTAATCCGGTGTATTTAATGCCGCTTGAAGAATTGCCTTATGGTGATGCAGAAGCATATTCTTTGGAGAAGTAAATGAAAGGTTTTGAATATACTAAAGAAGTCTCTTTAAAGGAATTTGAAGAGATATGGAAACAAGGAGGTTTTCTACATACAGGAAACCAATTCAGCAATGCAGACAAATACCTGTATCTTGAAGTACAGGATTTGGATATCCAAAAAAGCAAAGATAATTGGAATAAAGAATTAGAAAAAATCCCTTTCAGTTTTTATGACTGTTCTCCAGAAGAAGTAGAAAAAAAGAGAGAACTGTTACATAAATTGAATGGGATTGGTTCTGCTTATATTAAGAATTACACAGAAGTATTTGATGCAGGTTGGGTTACTAATGCGAATTGTGTAGGACATTCTTGGCGAACCATAGAAGTACCTTCTCTCCCACTCAATTGGAAAGAATGTTATCTATGTGAGAAGTTAGTACACGACTCTTCCCGTAAAGTCCTTGTTGCTGTTAATAATGGGGATGGGACTGTACAACTTTATTGTGCTATTTAAGGTGATTAATATGAAATACGAAGATGTAAATGAATTTGATGTGTTAATTGACAATAGAGGTACTCGGCTTCTTGTTGTGAAGAAAGAGCCAATTGAACAAGATGATGGGACTGTAATTAACAGTACCCTTGTACAAATCTTGGAACAATGTACTTCATTACTGTACTCAGTCCAACCGTATGGTTCAGTTGAGTATATCAGTGATGGTGAAAGAAGTATATATATTTATCAAAATAAAGAAGAAACAGAGAAAGTATCTGGTTCTCCTTTATCCGAGTTCAAGTCTTTTCTGTTCTTGGATGACTTTTCTTTCTTAGGTAAATCTGCTCAATTCTTTGAAGTGTTCCTTGAAATGTGTGAAAAGGGGATGCAGTTAAAACCTGATAATGAAGGAATTGAATTCTGGAAATATATCTGTAACCGGTTTAATTGTGTTGTACCTGACTTCAAAGAAGTATTTGACGATAATTGGGACGATACTTACAAAGCAACCATTATGGCAAGAATCCTGAAGAACCTTCAGGAAAAGAAAGAAGGTAACAAATGAAAAAAGAAATGACTGTTTCTACTTCTGTAAATGAAAAAGGCGAAGTAGTCGTATCCAGTGAATTATCTGGTAATGAATTTAAAAATATATTGAAGTCTCTTCCTGAAGAACCAAGTGAACTGGAAAAATATAATTTGACTGTACACTTGTTGCTGGAACGGTTCTGTCAACGGATTAATTCTCTTACTCCAGAACAAGTTGATGCAACAATGAAATATGTCCAAGACCCTAATATCAACTTACTTGGCTCAGGATACCTTCCAATTGAAGGTGCAGATGAAGATACTTCTTTATTGAGTGTTACCGTAAAAGATACCGGTAAAAAGGAAATTGATTTGAGTGTGGTTCTCAAGTGTTCCCCATTTCCTATGAGCTTACGAACCAAAGATGCTAAAGCAAAAGCGGTTGTAAGTGTGTTGTTGAAGAAGTGTTCTGATACCCTTCTCGACTCAAATACTGATTGGGAAAAATTGTTTGAAGATGCAATAGATTACCTCTCAGAAAATTAACTTTATTCTAAAGAAAGGAAATACAAATGGCTAAGAATGATGCCCATATCAAACTTGAATATTCCATGAAAGATGATGGAGAAGGTGTTCTTATTACCGGTGGTATGACTGATGAAGGTTTTACCGAACTGATAGCAGGAGTGAATGCAATCCCTAAAGAAGTCATTCCCCAACTCGTCATCAAAATCCTGATGAAACGTTGTGAAAATCGAATCAAAGCATTGACTCCTGAAAAAATCAATAACTTGATGGATTACTTCCAAAACAATCCTGATGCACTGTTCTCCACTTCCGTCTTGCCCCATGTAGAAAATGATTCCCGTGATAAATCTACTTTATCCGTGAAAATCAAACGTGAAAACAATGATACAAAAATAGGTTTCACTACCCAATTGCATTTGCAAGAACTGCCAAGTGAACCTCGTGATTTGGCTGATGTTATGCAAGCAGTAGTTGGTTTTGAATTGGTTCAATACAATGAAAAACTCCAAGCCCGTACTGAAGATGAATGGATGGAACTGTTTGCTAAATATGGTAATGAAGCAGAAACATTACACCAAGAAATCCTGAAACGCCGTAAAGTACACTAATATGTTCCATCCCCTCTATGGTTCAGTAGAGGTAGTAGAAGAGAATATTGGGGAAGTGGTTGTATCTACTTCCCCTAATTCTTTTGGGTATGGAGAGAATGTCATTCTTGAGAAAGATGAAAGTTTGAACCATATCCCAAGATGTGCCTCCCTACTGATTGAACCAAAAGACAAGCCGGAAGATGCTTTGCAGTATCTCCAAGATATCCTTCAAGTAATGTATGAAGGATATGACAGTAATCCTTACAGTAATATGGAAGTGATTCACTGTTTGAATAGAATTCAATATATCGTACAGAATATTAAAAAGCTGTACGAAAAATAATATAATGGTCTTTTCCAACAATGAAAGACCATTACTATGAAAACTCAAATTACCCTCACCGCAGGACATTCAAACACTGACCCAGGGGCAGTGAATGGTTCAGACCGTGAAGCGGATATTGCACAAGATATCCGTAATATCGTAACCAATATCCTCCGTAACGAATACGGTATGAATGTGGTTACAGATGGTGAAGGGAAAGGTAATCTCCCTTTGGCTAAAGCAGTTAAACTGATTCATGGTTCTTCCCTTGCCATTGAATTCCATACCAATGCTGCTGTAAATAAAACAGCAACAGGGATTGAAGCATTGAGTACGCCAAAGAATAAGGCAATGTGCCAATCCCTCTGTAAAGCCGTTGCAGACGTTACAGGATGGAAGATACGAGGTGCAGAAGGCGGTTATAAGCCCGACAATGCCGGACAGCATTCTCGCCTTGCCTATGCCCAAGCAGGGGGTATTATTTTTGAACCTTTCTTCATCAGCAATGATGCTGACTTGAAGAAGTTCAAAGAAACCAAATGGACTATTTGCCGAGCCATTGCTGAATGTATTGCAAAACACTTTGGTATAAGCAAAAATGTCTGAACCAAGCACTGTTCAATTCTGTAACAAGAAGATTGAATACTGGCAAAACAAATCCAAGGAAGCTAGTGAGAAAGCTGATTTTAAAGCATTCGAATTAGCTGAAAAGGAATTGGACAATTACAAAGAAATGCTTAAATGGTATAGCAAATAATACTAAAGCCGTCAGTTAGACGGCTTTTTGTTTTGGCGGATTTTTAAAAGTAATGGAGAACCAAAATGTCTAAAGAATTGATTGGAGCACAAATGACTTTGGAAGATAAAGTAAAGCTGTATGGTGAAGGGATTTCCACTCTTGTGGGTCTGTTGTTTAAATTGAAGAGTAAAAGTTCACTTATCCCATTAACTGATTTCACTCAAGCTTTAATGGAACAGATTGTTTTGTATTCTCCTGTTGAAGATGAATTGAACAAAGTATTAGAAATCATTTCTTGGAATATCGAATTCCTAGAATACCTTATTAGCAATTGTTTACCTGTTGACCCATTCACAACAATTTATTGGTTGGACAACCATAATGAATTACAAAAGAGTCCGCCGTATGTTTTCATCCAAGAAGCACCTGTTACATTGAAAACTTACTCTTTTACGCCGGAAGAGATTGGTTTGAATGAGGTTATACCTAAACTCACCGAAGCACTGGAAAGTAGGGATAAGGAAACATTTGCACAGATGCTTAAAGCAATTACCCATATCAATGAAGAACTCGAAATGTTTAAGGATTAAAAATGAATATTTGGTTTAAAGAAATTATTATTAATTTAAATTTACTGTTCAATATTACATTTTGGCTGTCTTTGGTTATCCAATTCATGATTATCATGGAAACAGACCCCAATACGCTGGAAAGACATCGTGATTTGTTCCGTATCATGTTTTATACATTTTGTTTCTCTCTTCTGATGGTGATTTTTCTCCCTTCAGAAAAAGCCATGAATCATATGTTCTAGGAGGTTTATCATGGCTAGAAAACAATCTATTATTAATCTGTATGAAGATGAATCACCCGACGTTGCAGCAAGAAAAGCATTGTCTGTTTTGGCAGAAGCCATGACTGACAAAAGTATGCCAGAGAAAATTGCATTTGATATTCTGTCTGAATTCATCGAACAAAAGAAAAAAGTAGAAGAACAAGAAGAAAAGAATCGGTTGATTACAGAAGATAAAGTCAAACGGTATTACATTGCTCGAGAAAAGGTAGAACAGAATATCCGAGCATGGTTTAAAAATAATGCTATCCATGCCGGCGAAATTGTACTAGGGGATTTGGGCGGTAAATGGGGATACCCTACTTATTGGGAAGAGACTCCCCAAAATGGGGAATATCCCAATAATTGGGTCAAATCCCGAATCTGTATCAAATTCCCTTTAAAAGAAAAAGTAGTTTATTTCAATATTCCAGTTGAAGGGAATCCGTTTGATTCAAATGACCGTGTAACATTAGTTCCGGTTGTTACTTATGAAATTTATAAAACTAAAAATGGTGAAATAGTTCCATTTACTCAAGATGAACACCAAATTGGATGGTACAGAAATATGAAGGACTGGGAATTCCGATACAGAATTATGAAGGAAATCTATGATGTACCTTTATACCAAAACTACAATTCTCCAAAATTTGAAGAGTTCCTTCGGATTATTTTGGGATACTACCCTGAGTAAGAATCATGCGAAGAAGGTTGTGGAATTACCAATTAAGTAAACGGAGAAAACTCCGTATTGTTAAATTAAGAACCAAGTGAGGTAAATAAAATGAGTAGGGAATTAGCCGTTCATGTTCCTACATTGGAAGAAGTAAATAAGATACTTACACAAAAGAATTCTCTACCTAATGTAGGGGACTACTACAAAGATTCAAGTGGAAATTTCTACCAAGTGAAACGAATTCTTGACGATAGAATTGAATTTGACTTCATTGATACCACAGGTAAGGGGGAATACAAATCAATGAAGCGATTCCCCCTGAAAGATAATGTTCGATATCTCTCTTTGGAATATACTCCGGAAAGTTCTTCAAAATTCCTCACTTTAGAGGATTTGACTAAAGTAGAGGATGTTGAACTGATTCATTCTGTTGGTTCACCCCCTTTACCTATTAATGCCCCAAAAAATGTACAAAAAAAACCAAATCCATTGGATACCCAAGTAGGAGGAGACCACTACAAGAGTTTGCCTATTCAAGTAGTGGAATACAACTTCTTTAATGACATTCCATACATGGAAGGGAATATTATCAAGTATATTACCCGTTGGAGAACCAAGAATGGTATCCAAGATTTGGAGAAGGCAAAACACTACATCGAACTCTTGATTGAGTTGGAAAAACGCAAACAAGATAAAGAAAAAAAAATCCTTCCCTTCTAATCTCCTAATACATTGTACTTCCTTTTTTGTATAATCCTTTTTCCATTAACAACTAAGGAAGTACAATGAAAATCTTCGATATCTTCAAAAACCCTTCTACGGGAAATCTCTCACATTCTAAAATCTGGGCAAATATTGCCTGTCTTGCCGGTACATACAAATTTGTAATTATCCCTGACCCATCTGCTGAAGTATGGGCAGTGTATTTGGGTGTGGTAGGCGGATATGCTATTGCCCGTTCATGGGTGAGCATTAAACGAAAGGAAGCTGAAAATGCAACTGGCACTGATACTGAAATGGCTGAAGAGTAATTGGCAGTTGGTTCTGATTGCCGGTATTGCTGCTTTCCTGATTGGATTCTCTTACCAAACAGGATATAAGCATGCATACAACAGCCAACAAGCAATTATTGATAAGAACCATAAAGAAGCAACTGAAGCCAAGAATAAAGCTTTGCAAGAGTATTCTGTAAAGCTGGAAGAGGCAAAAGCCCAAGCGGAAATGTATGAAGCACAGAACCAAGCAATTGGAGTTGCTTTAGCTGAAGCCAATGCTGAATTGGCTAAAGAGAAGCAAAAGATTAAGAAAGAGGTAAAGTATGTTGTCCAAAAAGACATTCAAGAATCTAATGGTAAGTGTATTGATGGGTTTGGTAGTAACAGCCTGCTCCTCTACAAACAAGCCCTTGGATACGCCAATTAAGGTAGTAGAGAAGCAGGTAATGCCTACCCCTCCTGCTGGATTGATGGTTGCTCCTGTTCGTCCTGAACCACCGAAAGATGGTACGACTACTTCCATTCTGGAACACGCCGTAGAGTTCGGTGGATATGTGGCAGAACTGGAAGCACAGAATAAAGCATGGAGAGATTGGGTTGGAATTAAATCCAATCTGAAGTAAAATACTCACCGCCTTATGTGGTTAAAGACACCCCTCTATAAGAGACGTACTTCTGTACGTCTCTCTTTTTTTTGGAAATTTGATATGAAAAGTAATGCGAACTTTATGTACTCTCATGGAGTTAATTTAGGCAGATTCCATGAAGCAATGGGAATTACCAGAGAAAATCCTTTGTATCTTATCCGTAAGACTGAAGAAGGGTATGTAGCCGGTATTGCAGTAGAACAGACTATTACCAGTGCTGAACGTACTATATATGGTTATCCTAAATTTAAAAACCATCAGTTTGTAGAAGGTTCTCTCAAAGAATTTGCTACTTACGAAGAAGCACAAGCTTATGTGAATTCTTTGGGTGAACAAAACCAAGAACCTCTGAAACTCCGTACATCTTTGCTGTAAGGAGTTTTGAATGAAAAATATAGTTACACTATTCATGGTGGTATTCTGGTCAGTGATGTTGGTTCAAGATATTGTTGATTATATGTGGGACAAACTTCATGTAAGAAGCAAGGAATATTCTTTATTCCGATTCATCTCAACAATCATCATTTCCTTTATGCTTGCTTTCAATATCGGCGATTTAGTGGGATGAATTTAATCATGATTAAATTACTCGTATTCATTCAATGCTTGGGTATATGTGCAGGTTTTGCCTATATACAAGTAGTTGTTGCAAAGATTTCTTCAGTCAAATATGAATCCGGATGGACTGCTTTGGCTGAACTGTATTTTGCCATTTTCATTACAGCTTGTTTGATGTGGCTTGCTGTATTCCCCTATATTTAAAGTAATACTTATGAAGAACCAATCAGGTGTTTGTCTGGTTGGTTCTTTTATTTGGACTAATCATGTCTAAGAAAACTAAAACCAAAAAAGTAAAGAAGCTTGACCGTAATCTGGTAGCAGTGGTTCGAGCCAGACAAGCACGGGAAAGATTGGCAATGCAAGAAGGTGAACCAGAATCATTGAATGACCGTGTTACCGATTCATGCCGTAATCTGATGCACTTGGATGTATTGGTTTATAAGTATTCTCAAGAATCTTCGATTGTCTTTGAGAAGCTTATCCGTGCTACGAAAATCATCTCTGAAATCTACATGGACAAAGAATTAAAGACTATTGCCAATAAAGCAGAAGCAGCGATTAACGAATTACAGAAAGACGGAAGTGATGACCTCTCTCCGAACCAAAGAAGGGAAATCCTCTTTCCAGTGGTTCAATTGATTGATGCAATTGATATCTACGGAGAATGGCTTCCTTCTAAGACAGTAGAGATAGTGGCTCATTATTGTGCTGCTGCTCAAGTAATGATTTTTACCAAACTGCTTTTACCTGATGCACCATCTACTAATAAGAAACCGGTATTACTACATTATCTTGCAGGAGTATCTATTAAAACGATGGCAAATGATTTGAGCTGGACAGAACCAGAAGTAAGAATCTGTATTCTTAAACAGGCATATCTGCTGTACCGGATTATTGAATGTGCTAATAGCAGTATCAATTATCCTCATACATTGAACGATATTCGTAAGAAAGCATGGAGAACATGGGATATGCAGGCTATCTTGGAATTTGCCAATAACTGCTATGAACAATACTGTATCCCTTTCCAAGACAGGACAGGTATTACTTTCTTCCCTAGAGGATATTTAGAGGAGTAAAACTATGTTGTTTATTACTATTCTTAATAAACTCCAATTTTATAAAAATCTAGGAGAGAATCCTACTTTTCCTGTTTGGCTCATGAGTCCCAACCTTATTGGGGAGAAAGTCAAGTTCCCTAACACCCTACGTTCAATAAGGGTAATTACTTGGATTACAGATAAAAGACATGGGGACTATTTAATAGAAGTTACTCTGGAAGAATGGAATAAAGTGTGTGATGGGGAATTGTCTTTAAAAGAAATCCCTGAAAGAGAATTGCCTTATGTGGATTTTTCTTTTAATACTTTTTTGAATTTAAGAAGTATTAATAAATTTATAGGTGTATTACCTGATACACCAAAATACACAACAATACAAGTACATGGGGAAAATATCTCTATTCATTGGAATGAATTTTATGAATTCTCTCGTGCAATTGCCCAAGATACCTATGTGGTAAAAATAAGAGGATATGAAGCAAAAATAGATGACCTGTTTATTGCAATAATGTATTTCCTCCGTGTACCAACAAAAGATTTTTTTGAAAGTAGAATGTCTATTCTCAAAGGATTAATAAGTAAAGGGTTTAGTGGGGAACAATTGCATTTGGTGTTTTCCGGATTGATAGAAGAGTAAATTATGGCTATTTATCAAATAGAAAATAAGAGAGATTTGATTAAATTTCTTGTAAACCCATGTCAGCTTAAAGCAGGGGATTTTCTACTGGTTAGTTTGCAGGTCATGGAATATAAGGAAGTTTCTGGTGAAGGATTACCGGCAGTAAATTTACCTTTTCCAGATACCGGATATCAGATAATCACATATATTCCTGCACAAAAATGGAGTGCAATACACCTATTACCTGAAGAGACGCATTTATATAAAAAGAGTTTCCATCTTATTGATGTAGAGGCAGTGAACAAAGATTCATTAAAAGCTGTTTTGGGTAGTGCTAAAAAGAACCATGAACAATTATTTGAATTGAGTTCTTCCTTGTTCAATAAATTACATAGATTATATATGTCAGATGCTGTCTTTACTTTGGGAAATTACTCCCCAACAATTCATGCAGTATTTCGTGAAAAACCATTTGAATTAAAGCCACCTTTAGCTAAATTGATATTTTCTTGTATATCTCAAAGCTGTTTACAAATCCCTTTGTATGTTCCTCTTTCTCAATACTATACAGCAATTGATGCTGACTACTATTTAACTGAATATAGTACGGACACTATAAACAAGGTATTAGAACTGCTACACAAAGGGGTATCTTCTGAAAAGATAAATCTTATTGCAGAACAATTGTTAGGAGAGTGATGTGATTTATGGTGAAACGTATGAATTGGTTCAGAATGAGGAACATTTCAAAAAGATAATTGACTATGACAATTATCCACAAAATCTTATTCTTATTCCTTTTAATTTCCGATATAAATACCGGCAGGATTTTGGTGAATTTAAATCAAAATTCTGTTATGTAAATTCTATGGAATGTGAATTTTACCCTTCTGAATTGAACAGATTAATTTTCACCTACATCCCTGAGTATTATATCCAGAAAGCACCAGAAGGATTAAAACATCTTCAATTACAAGCCGGTATGCACTTGCTTACTGCTAAAGAATGGAATTCTTATCCGGTATTTGAAAAACATTTTGATGTAGGTTGGCACGCTAATTACAAAGCCAACCATACTAATGAAGAATTCGTAGTTAATTTCAGATTAATTTGTTGGATAAGACAACTTCTCAGATATGAAAAATCATATATCAATCCGAATGAACTAATCCCAGTAAAATATAAGCATGAAACTGAACTCCTGTCTCCCAAAGTATTAATGGCATTTTTTGAGTACATCTTATCTGGAGATACTATTGTAACTCAATTGCCGGATATTACTATCCCTGCTTACGCTTTCAATCCCTTAAATGAAGTCTCCCTTAACGTTAAATTAGAGCATAGAGCTACCCTCCTTGATAAATTATATGAAGGGTATTCTTTTGAACAAATTAATTCTCTGGCAGAGCTTTTACTGGAGTAAGGCATGAAAGATATACTGTATAAAACTTGTTTCAATTATTTTCAAGTTGAATACTTTTTGAAAAAAGCAAACTTTTCCATAAAGGACAGGGTTCATTTGGTTCTGCCATTTCGATTTAAATTAAAAAGAAATGACCGTAAGGATACCTTATTTAAGATTGGGGGAATAAAGGATGGTACTTTCTTTTTCTTCCAAAATACTGTTGAACGTATTGTTACTTTCATTGAAGAAGATTTCCTTCAAAAAGCTCCAAAGGAATATAAAGAATTAGAATTGTCTGAGGGGATTTTTGAATTGACAGTAGAGGAATGGAATACTTTCCCTACTGACCCAAATACCTTTGATGTGGATTGGCATAAAAGGTTTAAAAAGAACAGAGGAGAACCAAACTGGATTGAACTTGGTTCTCCTCAATTTTATTGGGTACACAGTCTTTGTGGCAGTGATTACACAAAAATCCCTATCCCAGAAGAAGGGATGGAGATTATGTGGGAAGATTCCCCTATTGTTTTAAAAAAGAATGCAATGCAGACATTGTTTGCACTGTATGCCGGCAACAGTATGGTTACAGATACCCATGTCAAGATTAAAGTGAAGTGGGAGCATTATCTAGTGATGCTCCCTTACTATTTTATAGAAACAGAATTAAGTTTAGGCAAATTTGAGTATCTGAACCAACTCCTTGAACAAAGGATTGGTGGAGACCATTTGGAAACTCTTTTGGAATTGTATGGTGAATAATTATGAAAAATTCTATTTCATATAAATGGTTGGACTTGGATAAAGATACTTTAGACCAATTCACTCACTTGATTACTATTGAACAAATTTTTCAAGAATACGGACATGAAATCATTTCTCCACACCAAACCCTTATAGTACCTAAAGATTTTTTCATGGGTGGGATTTTTGACAGATTCTACCAATGTTACACTGGATTTGAATTCGTACTTTCTTACCGTATGGTTCAAGAGGTAGTGAAGAATGATTATAGAATAGAACCTGATTCACGTTTGGCTAAAGAAATCCTACTAAATTCAAGTGGTATACATAATTGTTTCCGAATGGAATTAGATAAAGAACTTGTTAAAGATATGTCCCTTACTTCCAGTAGGGGACTTTTTTATGGGCATAAAAAGTTCACTTCCACTTTTGAAATTATCCAATACAAAGGGGAACAATTCCGAATTCCAACATCAATGCTTTATGCAGTGTTTAAGTGCATCCAGAAAGAACTGTATGAACCAAAAGAAGGGGAGTTTATATTAGGATTACCCCTCACCATTGATTTGTATAGGAATGAGTTATCTCCTGTTTTTTCTGCTGATTTCTTGAACTCATTTGCCAATATGTTAGAAAAAGAAGGGGATTTGAAGAAGATTCTGTTTGTGTGGGATAAATTAATTGAGGTGTGATTATGTATAAATGGGGAGCAATTACCTCAAGTATTGAAATAACAAACCTACTTGCAGGAAATTTTGATGGTTTAGACTTTATCAGCATAAGAGATGCGTGGTTGCCAAGAGGTGATTCAAAATATATTAGTGTAGAACCATTATCTTATAAATATGGAAAAATTTGGGCAGGAAGTATTATTTTTGAAGAAGATGTTCCATTTAAATTGATTACATCTCTTCCTGCTAATGTTAGTTTTCCTTTCAGAACAGAAAGAGGTTTAATCATTTTACCTACCCAACAATGGAATTCTTTTAATTTAAGAGAAATGGATTGGACTGAAAGTGATTGGAAAATACTACATGAATTATATGCAGTGAATTTATACCCAATTCAAATGTTATGGGAAGCATTTATTTTTATAGATAATATGAAAATGAGATATGCTCCCTATATGGATAAAGTTTTCCATACTGTATCTGTTAAAGGAAAAGAAATCCTTATCCCCCAATCCTTACTCAAATACTTTCTGATTCCATCAATCTGCTCTTTTCCTAACTACAATGACATCTACTGCACTGTACATAGTTTCAATGAAATGGTTAACCGGTTTGACGGAAATCTCTCTAAATATAATTCTGATACAGTTGCGGCACTTCTTTCTAAAGAAATGTCGATATCTGAAATTGAAACTATTATGAGCCAACTTATTATGGAGTGAATCATGAAGTATAAGTATTCTTACCTTTTGCAGAGTCCAGAAGGGGTAAAGTATTTTATGGAAACCCATCCTCCTTCCCCAGATTCTTTCTTCATTCTTCCTTATAGTCACGCTGTAAATGGTCTTTTTGATACAAGTAATTATTTTGGCGTATATGGGAGTGTTATAGAAGGTAAGATTAGATTTGTTTCTGATTTTGTTTACCCGATTGTAGTATTTCTTGGTAGTAAATTTCCTGAAAAGTTTGCGAACCAATTTATTGTGATGGATTCTTCAGGTTGGGATGTCCTTAGGAGGAATCCAGTTAATTACCCGATGGGAATTGATTTAAATTTAATCCCTAGATTCAATAAACAAGCAGGAATCCCTTCTCCAAATAAGTTTTATACTCAAGCAAATTACCATACTTACATGAATTTAAGAACAGTTTTTATAATTGATGGGGACATTTCACATAACAGTCCACCAAAGAACCTTCCTGTACTGTATAAAAATAAAAAATACTTTCTATCTTCAAACATTCTTCAATACCTGATTGGTTCAATCCATAATGGGATGAATATCCCTAGTCTTGAAATCCCTCTCTCTACTTGGTCTGAGTATTTTGTTAATCATCACTATTTAAAAGTGGATACTGATATAGTAGAAAAGATTCTCTGGTATTTAGATAAGAGACTTTCTTCAAAAATACTTAATCGTATTTTTGAATCTTTGATTTTTGGAGAATAACTATGCTTATTAATGGAAATGTAGGAAAGCTTTTTAATAGCGATTTAGAAGAAAAAAATGCTTACATACTTGCCGATACCCTAGACTGGATAGTTGTTCCCTCATATCCATTTCCTGCAAATACTAATTTAGTACATGGATTTAAAGGTAATTATGTTTTTTACATCAAAGTTATTTGTTCCGAGGGATATGTTGTTCTGAACCAAGAAGAGTGGGACGAACTTGTTTCTATATTAGAAGTAGGGAAGGCTTCCGTAGCTAACCGTTTATTGGCAGAGAAGCTTTCTTTGAATAGAAAAATACCTTTAAGTAAAAATATATTTCATTATTTAGGTATCTCAATTCCATATTTGGGTAAGAGCAATAAAATAACTTCATCCCCATTTATAACAATCAATGGGAGTAAAAAACTGTTTCCTGAAAATATTATAAAAGCCATATTCCGTATCATGTATGAAGAAGAATGGCTTTGGATAGAACATCTTCTCGGTGTTGAGTTATCCGGAAATCTTGCACTGGAGTTCTTTAAATCAAATAAAGAATTCCTCCCTCCATTAGAAGAAGCAATTCAATTGGTTCAACTTGCAAGAACATATTGTATGGGAAGCATTTCAAAAGAGAAAATGGATTTGATTAGTAACCAACTTATTACTACTGATTAATATGAAAAAAGTATATGACTATAAAGGAAAAGAGATAGATGTAATCCAAGTAGTTCCTTCTAAGAATTACATCTACCTCCCATTGGATTATATTGGATTGATTGAATCCGATAATCCTGAGTTGAAGGTAATTTTCTTCACGACAGATTTCCTTGAATGGGCAAACCGTAGATTCAAAAAGAAACCACCTTATTCTATTCGTGGAGACATTACTTGGCTCAAAGTGAAACAATGGAATGCCCTTATCAGAAGAATTGCTTCAGGGAAGGATTTCCAACTTCCTTTGGTTCGGAAGTACCTTCCCATCAAAAAAGAAGTATTTGAAGCTTTTGTGTATCCTGAGAATTCAGAGTATTTCCTTGATAAACAAGTTTTCCGTGAAAGAATGATGTTGATTTCCCCGTATATGTATATGGAAGATTACATAAGGGTGAAAAATGAAATTCCTTTTACCCATGAAATGTTCCATACAATTGGAAACTTTTATTGCAACGGAATCCACTTAGATATTCTGAACCAATGGAAATTACCGGCTACTGTCATAGGTTGGTTGGCTTACCATGTATGGGATACATTTGTTTTTGAATTGAGTCTTTCTTATTTTACTGGAGGATTAACTGAAAAAGAAATCCAATTAACCCATAAGTATTTATGTGGAGAATTGTCAAAAGCACAAATGCACCTTATCAAAGAGTCTCTTGTAGAAGGGGAATAGTATGAAAGAAATTACCTTACCGGATGAAATAAATTATGTTCATCTGGTAGATAACAATATAGGTTATATCAAAACAAATAACCCTAATCTACAAGTGATGTTTTTTCGTTCTATGTTGGAAGAGTTTGCGTACAGTTATGGTATTCGTGCGGAAGAACTTGAAATCCATATGGACTTTAATATCTTGCCTGTATCAGGTTGGAATCAAATGATGAAAGCGGTTGAATCAAATCAACCTTGGAATTCTCCTGTTATTGTTGAAACAAGAATTCCGTTAGATATAGAGGCAGTATCTGCATTTGGTATAAACCAAATTAACCCTGTTGATAAAATACATCCTTTCTACGATAAGGGGAGTTTAATGCGGATGTATAACCCTACCAATTTTTCCAGTGTTAAAGTAGTAAACACTTTAGAAATGGGTACTTCGCTGTATTATTCAATCTTATCTTGTTTGATTAATTGGGATTTAATCCCTGAATTAAAACAGTGGAGAATAAATATCAATGATTTTCTTAGAGTATCTATATTCTTTCTTGGTTATACATTAAATGAGTACAGATTATCTTCCCATTTAATTAAACCCCTTTCTTACATGAAAGTCCTCCATAAATTTTTGATTGGAGAAATAGATGAAAACCAACTTGAACTGCTAAATTCTGAACTAATAGGAGAATAGGTATGTATGTTGTAGTAGGGAGAATTGCCCAAAAAGAGATTGGATGGGCAACAAGGAACAATAAGAAGTTCTCTGACTGGAAAGAGATACGAGGAAAGTATTCTTACCATATCAGTCCCAAATATCAAACATGGTCAGGAGTATTGGAATTCATCTCTTTTTGCGAGAAATATCCTAATGAAGTCTTGGTTCTCAAAGTGAAGAAAAAGGTTTTTAACAAGTCTGGTTGGTTTTGGGAAGATATCCCTTATCCATTTGAAGAAAATCCACAAAAGTGACTTTTTAGTTGTTTTTGTGGATTTATTCTTTTGGAGAACCAAGATGAATTCTCAAACATCTGCAATCCAAGATTGTATTTATCAACATTTGGAACACCAGCCTCATCACCATTCCGAATATGAAGCTGGTTTTATTGAGGGGCTACAACACGCCCTATATCTTTTAGAAAGGAAACAAAATGGAATCAAACAAAGTATCAGCAATGCTGTCTATGACTCAGAACCAAGTACGCAAATCGGTAGTGTCTTGCGTTAAAGCAGGAATCATCCCGTTTGTACAAGGCAACCCAGGGATTGGTAAATCCTCTATCATCCAAGCCATTGCAGACGAACAGAACTTGGCTCTGATTGATATTCGTTTGAGCCAACTTCAACCATATGACTTGAATGGTTTGATTTACCCGCACAAAGAAGAAACCACTGAAACGGCAGAATTGCCTGAACAGCCCAACAAAGCTACCTATTTGCCGGTATCCTTCTTCCCGCTGGAAAACACTCCTATCCCTGAAGGTAAAGATGGTTTCTTGCTGTTCTTCGATGAATTCAACTCAGCAACCAAAGAAGTATTTGCAGCCTGCTACAAAATCCTGACTGACCGTGCAATCGGTGAACACAAATTGCATGAAAAATGCCATATCGTATGTGCCGGCAATTTGATGACTGACAAAGCAATCACTCACACTCTGCCGTCAACCATCCTCTCTCGTTTGGTTCACATGAAAATGGAACTGAATCCGAAAGAATGGCTGGAATGGGCTGGTAATCAAACCAAAGTGAAATTCCACCCTATGGTTCTCGCTTTCTTGAACTACCGCAATGCCTGCGTATTGCATATGCCGAAAAACTTCAATGAAGTAACCACCTTTGCTACTCCCCGTACTTGGGAATTCATGTCCAAAATCCTCTTTGAATTTGGTGATATTTCTTCTGTACCGTATGCTCTGATTCAAGGTACTGTTGGTGAAACTGTTGCAGCAGACTTCAATACCTTCCTTGACTGCCACGGCAAAATTCCTTCGTATGCAGAAATCGTTGCTAACCCTGAATCTGCTCTCATTCCTGACAGTCCAGCATTGTTATGGGCAGTAAGTGGTATGTTGCAATCTAATATCCAAAAAGAGGATTACAGCAAAGTAGCAACATACTTGAACCGTTTCGCCTACAAAGACATCACCAAAACAACTTTCCGCCAATTGACTAAGCGCGACATTGAATTTGCCATCATCCCTGAAGTAATGGCTTTCCTTGAAGCGAATAAAGCCAACTAAGGACAATTGCCATGACCTTACAGGAAATCTTATGGAGTAGCCTGAATTATCGTCAGGCTACTTTTTTGAACATGAGTATCTATTCTGCTGAACATCAGGAAGATAAAACGATTGATACTCCGTTCAAATTGACTATTGAGAACAATAAACGGGTATTGAAATACCATCCTGAAAAGCTTGGTAAATTAGACCCTGAATCTGCTGTAACACTCTTGGCTCACACTGCCTTACACGCTTCCCTGCTTCATGATATTCGTGGACAGGGATTGAACCAAGAAGTGTATAACATGGCTTGTGATATTGTGGTTAACCTCCTCTTGGATGCAATCAACAAATCCTCTTCAAGTTCTGCTAAGAAGTACAACTTGAATGGGTTCAATGTTATGCAGAAGTTCAGGGGTGATTCAGTTGAAATTGTTTACAACAAGCTGATGAAAATGATTCCTCCATCCAGTTCAGGAGGAGGTTCTCCGCAGAACCAACCGCAACAGGGTGGAATGCCATTACAGGGTGCAGGAGGTATCTCTAATGCTTTGGGTATCCCTGATGACCAACTTGGCTCAAATGATATTGATGCTTTCGGTCAATCTGCTTCCCCTGAATTGGAAGAGAAAGCTATCCGTCAATCCAATGTAGCGTTGAACAGTTCTAATTCTTTTTCCACGATGCCACAAGAACTCAAAGATTCCTTAGGTATCATGTTGGACAAGTTCTTCAATACCCGTGCAGATTGGCGTGAGTTGTTATTGAAGTATGTTGATTCTGCCAGTGAAGGTGGTATGGACTATACCAAGTTTAACCGTCGGGCAATCTATCAAGATTTGTTCTTGCCTGATGTTGAAAAACAAGGGAAACTCCAACACCTGACTTGTGCAATTGATGTATCTGGTTCTATCTCTGATAAGCAAGCCAAAGCATTGGTGAATGAATGTCTCAGTATTGCAGAACAATATTGTTCCGGTGAATTGCACATTCATACATTCAATCATGGCGTGGTTCAATCGTTTGAACTGGATGCCCAAAATCCGAGCCAAGAACTCAAACTGAAGGTTGGTGGTGGTACTGATGTACATCCTGTACTGAAGAAAATCAGTAAGAACCCTCCAGAGGTTTTAATTGTGTTCACGGATATGTGGTTTGACTATCCCAAAGAAGAGACACCATTCCCTGTTATTTGGGTTGCCATTGACAATGATGAAGCCAAAGCACCATTTGGCGAAATCATTCATGTCCATGCAGATGATTTTGAAGATTAGGATATAAAATGATTAGACTGCTATTTCCCCATGCTGTTACCCAAAAGGTAATCATGGAACATTACTTACCTAAGATTAAACAGCTCTATGGTAAGGATGCTAAGGTAGCAGTCAGCATTTGTTCTAAACAAGACCAATCTGTAAAAAAACTCCCTCTTTGGTTACAATCTATTGGAGCTGAAGAGGGGGATATTCTCTTAGTTGCTTCTACGGAAATATTCAAGAGACTGGCAAAAACTACCAAGACTATGGTTCTAATGGGTTGGGAAATTCCCTCCGTATTAGTAGAAGGATATACGCTACGCTTCCTCCCTGAACCAAAGTCATTGGTAGTTTCTCCGAGTCTATTTGAATCGAATCTCTCTCTGGCATTGAGGGAAATTCCTAAAGTTTCGGAGAGGGTTTGCACTAAAGTATCTACCCCACACGCATTTGAGCAATTGGTTCAAGGGTTACACCAGCACCTTCTTCTCTCCTGTGATATAGAAACCTGTTCTTTGCAGGTTACTCAAGCTGGTATATACACTATTGCATTTGGCGTTTCCCCTTTCAACGCATATGCAGTAGAAATTGATTGCTCTAATACTCCTGAAAAAATGCGAGAGATACTATGCAAATTCCTCTCCACCTATAAAGGTAAGCTGATATTCCATAAAGCAGCTTACGATGTACCCATTCTTATCTACAACCTCTTTATGGATGAATCCTTTGAGAACCGTCAAGGATTGCTTAATGGTTTGGATAAGTTGGGTATAGTAGAGGATACCTTACTCATGGTGTATCTCTGTACAAATTCCTGCGCCGGCAATAATTTGAAATTAAAACAATTAGCCGCGCAGGAATATGGAGATTGGGGAATAGATGTAAAAGACATCACTACATTATCCGTGAGTGATGTACTGGAATACAACGCAACAGATGCAATGGCTACTTTCTTCCTATACGAAAAATACCTGCCATTGCTTAAAGAAGAGAACCAAGAACATCTCTATGAAGATTTCAAGAGATACAACTTGGATTGCTTTGATATGCAGTTATCCGGTTTCACCGTGAACCAAGAAAAAGTAAAAGAGTTTTCTGACTTGGTTCTGAACCAAGAGAAAGACTATCTCACTGCATTAGAGAAGAACCCTTATGTAGATAAACCTATCAACTGGAGTTCATCTAAACAACTCCAAGAACTCCTTTATGGTAGATTAAACCTACCTATCTTAGGTACAACTAAAAAGGGAGTTCCGTCTACTGAATCGGATATATTGAACCGGTTATCTCAACAAGTATCAGACCCAGATATTAAAGACCTCCTTACCAATATTGTGAAGCTGAGTAAGGTGGTAAAAATCAAAACCTCTTTCCTCTCCCTTTTACAAAATCCCCAACGTGATAAACACGGTGTAGAACGTATTTTAGGGCATTTCAATCTCGGAGGTACTGTTAGTGGTCGGATGTCCTCTTCCGAGCCAAATTTGCAAAATATGCCTGCTACGGGTACTCCTTTAGCCAAACCCTTTAAGAAGTGCTTCGTTGCCCCTGAAGGTTGGGTATTTGTCGGGATTGACTTTGCAGCATTGGAAGATGTGATTTCAGCATTAACAACCAAAGACCCAAACAAATTGGCTGTATATATTCACGGTTATGACGGACACTGTTTAAGAGCGTATTCTTATTTCTCTGATGCCATGCCTGACATAGTAGAAGAAGTGAATAGAGCCAAAACAGAAGAGGAGAAGGTAAAAGCGATTAATCAAATTGCGACTAAGTACAAGCATCTCAGACAAGAATCCAAAAGCTGTACTTATGCTTTAACCTATCAAGGAACAGCATTCACCTTACAGCAAACACTTGGATTCCCCCCAGAGAAAGCCAAACAGATTGAAGGAGGCTTCCATAAGTTATATGAAGCATCCACTGTTTGGGTGAATGGGAAATTGGATGAAGCAGCAAGAGTAGGATATATAACGGGAGCTTTTGGTTTAAAACTCAGAACTCCTTTACTGAAATCCAAACAAGGTTCTATTGCCCAATTATCGGCAGAGAGACGTACTGCCGGTAATGCTCTAGGACAGTCTTGGGGATTACTCAATTCCAGAGCCATGAATGAAGTAATGACTGCTGCACGGAAAGAGTATCCATTAGATATATACCCTGTTGCTGCAATCCATGATGCTTGTTATTACATGGTTCGTAACGATATGGAAATAATCAAATGGCTGAACCAAAAGACGATTAAGGCGGCTGCTTGGCAAGAATTGCCTGAAATCAAACATGATTTGGTTCACCTCAGTGGAGCATTGGATGTGTTTTTCCCCGATTGGTCTGTGGGAACTACTCTCCCATCAAATTTGTAAAGGAAAATCATGGAACTTACTTTATCCCAACAAAATGCAATGAATGCTGTTAAGGCATTCCTGAACAGTGATAAGAAATCCATGTTAATTCATGGTATGGCAGGTACTGGTAAATCAGTAATTCTGACTGAAATATTCAAACACCTTAATGGTAAATGTGATGTAGCTACTCCTACTCATGCAGCAGCAAATGTACTGAAAGAGAAAGGGATAGCAAAAGCAGGAACTATCCATAATGTATTTGGATTAATTCCCCGAACCAATATCAAAGGGGAGGTTTCTTATAAACTTCCAGCAGTTCCTGTTGATATGCATTCAGTAGTTTTATTGGACGAAGCAAGTATGATTAATTCTGAAACCCTTCAATTAGTCTTTGCTTACCAAAAAAGATTTCCCCGAATAAAATTTATCTTCTTAGGAGATATGTACCAATTAGCTCCGGTAGGTGAGTATGAAATCCCTGTATTGAAGTACATTGAAGAAGAGTGTGAACTGACTGAATTCGTCCGTAACTCTGACCCTATAGTTCAATCCTTGTTGATTCATTTACGGGATTGCGTGAAAAAGAATATCTCTCCCAGATTCCAAGCAGCAGGGAATATACGAATCATCAAACAAGAAACCCTCAAAGCTGAAATTAATGCAAAACATCAGTTGGAAGTGTATTCCCCATCTCAAGACATTATCTTGGCTTTCCGAAACAATACAGTAACCTCTTGGATTAATACTATTCAAGAGATAACAAATAAACCTAAGCTACTTGAAGAAGGGGATGTACTTACTTTTAATGAATACACTCCTGTATTCTCCAATGGACAGCAAATTCACTCTTTTCCCAACAATTCCGTTGTGCAAATCCATTCTGTTGAAAATATTGCAGATGGTGTCCAGAAGGTAGTAGCACATGGAGTTAATCTGTTTGTTTATCAAAACTATAACCAATACAGAAAAGCAAAGAACCAAGAGAAAGAAACCAGAACTGCTACTGAGATAAACGGATACACTGGTTCTGCTGCTGATTTGAGAAGAACAGGTGCATTTACTGTACATAAATCTCAAGGAATTACTTGTAGGAGTGTTTATGTACTGTTGAATGACTTGAAAGTAATGTCCCGTGCAATATCTCAACAAGACTATTTACGGGCATTATATGTAGCTGCTTCCCGTGCATCGGGACAGGTTATTTTTGTCATCTAAGGAAATTCTATGAAAAAGAAATTACTCACCATTGAGTCTGAAATTCCAAAGCCGAATCTGACATTGAAGCAGAAGATTTTGGAAAAATGGCACAATTCACGAACGCAACATGATTGGGGTACTCAAGCATTTACTGCTTATCAGTTCCTGAAAGACAAAGGTTTTCGTGTGCCGGATAATCCTCTGGAACATTCCGGTTGGTCTAAATTGGGAAACCAATTAAAAACGCCTATCTTCAATGCTTTTGCCGTAATGCAGGTAGAACAGGAAATCTGTTTGGGCATTCTGGTAGGTATGTCTCCTGACAATGCTTATCTGATTGTGCGGATGCTTGTACCGACAGAACCAAGCAAAGGACAGTATGTTGCTGTTCCTCGTTATGGTACTCAACATACTTTCTACAATCTCCGTCGGGAAAATGGTAGCAATATGCCTATCACTCCCAATCGTTACACCTTGCCTTATTTAAATATCAAGGGAGAATTAGTATGACCCAACTAAGCTTACCTTTGGCGATGTGGTTGGTAAATGATAAGTATGATTATGCGGATAATCCCTATGAATTGTCTGCTACTACTCTGCTTCATTCCCCCCGTTACATCATTGCCAAGTTACGGAAAGAGTTTCCTGAAGAGTTTGATTTGGCTTCCCCTGATAACTTAGGTGAAATCAATTTAACTCCTTTGGCTCTTCGTGGTGTTCCTCCGGTTGCTTCCCGTATGGGTGATGCTGTCCATAATGCCATTGAAACGGTAACGGAAACCAGAGACCCTGAATTGATTAAGAAAGCAATCTCCATGTATGGATGTTCCGACCAGAAGATTGACAGACTCATTCAGGAACGCCGTTTTTCTCGTCCTCTAGCGGGTTTCATCATCACGGGTAAGGTTGACTATATCCTCAACGGGAAACTCCACGATATCAAAACTACGTCCACTTATACGGCAACATCCGGTGTGAAGGATATCGACTATATCCGACAAGGAAGTATTTACCGTTGGCTCACTCCGCAAGAAATCACCCATGATGAAATAGTGATTGACTTCATCTTCAAAGATTGGAGTAAGAACAAAGTCAAAGATGATTATCCACCATTGCCGGTAATGTCCAAAACCTATCAGATGATGTCTGAAGAAGAGACAGAAGCATTTCTCCTTGATAGATTGAACCAAATTAAGGAATACTGGAATGCTCCACTACAAGATATCCCTTGTTGTTCTGACGAGGATATCTATCGTTTGGCCCAACCTTCCTACAAATACTATGCGACAGGGTATGCAGAAGGTAAACGTGCTACCCGTGTATTGAATACTTTGCAGGAAGCGGAAGAATACCGAGCCAAAAAAGGTGGTGGTGGAGGAGAAATTGTCTTTTTCCAAGGTGAACCAAGATATTGCCCTATGTGTGTGTATCCCCCATTCTAAGGAGTAGTTATGTATCATCCCCTTTCTGAAGAAATCAGAAAGCTGGTTCAGACCCATACACAAGCAACTGATGCTGATTTTGTCCGTACTCAGATTGCTTTTTATGTTGGAGTGGTTGCAGCAAGTATGCAGGTGAAGGTTAAGTCGGTTGTTACCGGCGAAGTCCCTGTAAATGTGTATACAACCAATTTTGCTCCATCAGGTGCGGGTAAGACCAGTAGTCTGACTTTCTTGGAAGAGAAAATCTTCAATATGTTCTACAAGAATTTCAGTGAAGGTATTCTCCCCTACAAGCAGAAATCTGCTATTGAAATCCTTGCATTGAACCTGACTGCAAGGGAAAACATTGACAGCGATAAAGCACTGCAAATAGCTCAAGGTATCTTTGAGAAAGCAGGTAAGTACCGATTCACTTTTGATAGTGGTACACCAGCAGCAGTGAAACAATTCCGTGAACTGATTCTGTTACAAGGATTGGGTGCATTGAACTTTATCGTAGATGAAGCCGGCAGTAATTTACAGGCGAACCAAGAAGTGTTGAACCTCTTTTTGGAACTTTACGATAAAGGTCTGTTACGGGATAAGTTAACCAAACATACCAACGAGAACAAACGGAGTGATGAACTTCGTGGTTCTGCTCCAGCTAATATGCTTTTGTTTGGTACTCCTGCTTCATTGATTGATGGCGGATTAACTGAGAAGATTTTCTTTAATATGTTGGAAACAGGTTTTGCCCGTAGATGTTTCTTTTACTATACGGACACTGTTCCCCCTCAAGTGAAGGAAACACCAGCACAAGCATTGAAGCGGTTGAAGCAAGCTCAAGCTTCCATAAATTTGGGAACAATCGCTGATGATATTGGCGGTCTTGCCGATTTTGGTAATATCAGCCGTGTATTGAAACTGACTGATGCAGCAGAATTGGCTTTGTTGGAGTACAAGAACAAGTGCCAAGATGAAGCGGACAGTTATGGTGATTATTCCCCAATCCAAAAAACCGAAGCTCAACACCGTTTCTTTAAAGCAGTGAAACTTGCAGGGGCATATGCTTTTATTGATAAGTCTCCCCAAGTAACAGAGACACATTTGGAGTATGCAATCACCTTTGCAGAGAAATCCAAAGACTCACTGAAACGGTTATGTGAACAACCTCCTAAGTATGAAATCTTAGGTAAATTCTTACGGGAGAATGCTGGTACTCAATTTACAGTAGCGGACTTACAGCAGAAACTCCCATTCTTCCGTCAATCTGCTGCTATGCGAGAAGAGATGCTTTCTTTGGCTCAAAGTTGGGGATATACCAATAACCTGAGTATCAAGAAACATATCAAAAACAATGTAACGTTGTATGAAGGTATGTCATTGATGCCTACTGAGTTGGATAAGCTGATTATTGCCGAGAGCCAAGATTTAGCTCGTGGATATAAGAACCACTATGCTAAATGGTCTCAGTTGATTGAGTTCGTGAAACATGATTCAAACTTTACGAACCATCATACTGAAAATGGTGTACGGAAAGCGGAGCACATGATTATGGGTTTCAACTTTATCGTACTGGATGTAGATGGGGGAACAACCATTAATACGGTGAAATCCTTCCTGCAAGGATATAAGTACCTTATCTACACTACAAAGAGCCATTTGAAGGTAAAAGATGAAGATGGATTCTGGCAAGAACGATTCCGTATTATTTTACCAGTGAGCCATGTAACCAGACTTTCTCCTGAAGATTTCAAACAATTCCTCCGCAACTTTATCGCAGAATTACCTTTCCCTGTTGATACAGCAGCTACGGATATTTCCCGTAAATGGGCTACTAACCCTAATGCAGAAGTCCATGTAGGGGATGGTAAGCTGTTAGATGTATACCCTTACTTGCCTAACACTACTGAAGAAACCAATCGGAAAGCAGAGTTGGCTAAGATTGAGGATTTGGATAAGACTGCTTCATGGTTCTTACTCCAAGCTGAAAGTAGCGGAAGAAATAACTCTTTGTTCAGGTATGCGATGATGTTAAGAGATTCCGGTTATGAATTGGATTCTGTTAAGAGTGCAGTTCTTGACTTGAACTCCCGACTGAAATCGCCATTACCTGAAGAGGAGTTGAACCAAACCGTATTTGCAACCCTTATGAAAGGAACTTATTGATGTCAGAATGGCGAATACTGATTGCCGGTGAAGCTGCACAAGGTAAGTCAACCTCGTTGATGAACTTGTGCAAGGATAACCCTAAAAAGGTTGCCTACCTGTCTGCTGAAGCAGGTAAGGATACACCGTTCCGTAATAACTTCACCAAGATGCAATCTGCCCTTGAAAATCCTGAAGATGCTCTTGCTTTCTTCCGTGCAGTGGAACAAGACCCAAATATTGAATACTGCGTACTGGATGGATTCAATTTTCTGATGCAGTTATTCGTTACCAAACGTGTCCGTACTGCAAAAGATACCCGCGCAGCATGGGGAGACTATGCCCATTTTGTGAATGTACTTATGCACCAAATCGTAGCAACCTCTACGAAGAAGTGGATTATTATTGCCCACAATGCACGGGATAAGAATCCTGATGAATCTCTTGCCTTCCGCGTACCTTTGCAAGGCAGCGCAGGTAAGATTGGTTTTGAAGCTTTCTTTAACTTCATTGTGTACGCTAAAAAAGTACCTCTGGTTCGTGTGAAAGAATGGGTAAATGAAAACTCCGCACCCTACTTGCACATCACACCAAAAGACGAACGACTCGGATATAAGCACGTTTTCCAAGTTGCTTCAACAGGGGATACAGCAGACAGTTGTATCCGTTCTTTCTTCGGTATGTGGGAAGATGATGTTATCTATACAGACAATGACATTTCCCTCATTGCCGATGCTTTCACTAAATTTTTATCTGAATAAGGAAATTAATCATGGGATTTTTTGACAATCTGAATGTAGAAAACGCTGAAAAAGAAACCGACAGCTTGGGTGGTTTCCAAACACTGACTTCTGATATTTATCCTGCCGAAATCCGTATGGCTTATGCACACAAATCTGCCGGCGGTGCTAAAGGTGTGGTTCTGGACTTGCTGCTGAAAAAACAAGATGGTACTGACTATGAATACCGTCATACTATCTACTTCACCAACAAACAAGGTCAAGCCACTTACGAACGTAATGGTAAGCAATATACCATCCCAGGTTACAACATACTGAATGCACTGGCTAATCATCTGGCAGGTAAACCGTTGGCAGGGTTGAACATGGATATGCGTACTTTGGCTATCTATGACCCAACTGCCGGTAAAGAAGTACCCAAAGAAGTACCCGTCCTCACTGATTTGATTGGTGCTAAATTCTCCGTTGCCTTGCTGCAAAAGCGCGAGAATGCTTCCAAAAAGGATGCTACCGGTGAGTATGTGAAAACTTCTCAAGAACGCTTTACCAATGAAATTGATAAAGTGCTGTTCACTAAAGAAGGTAAACTCTACTCCCACTTGGAACTGGAAACCAAGCAAAACAAACCGGAATTTGAACCGGAGTTCGCTGACAAATGGCTCGAAAAGAACCAATACAAACTCCGTGATAACTACGAAAAAGTAGAAGAATCTGGTTCTACTGATTCTGGTTCTACTAACTCTTCCGTTGTGTATGGGTAATGGAATACCGACTATCATTGCCGTTAACCGTTGAGATGAGTCGGATGAAGTACCGGCTCAATCTCAACGTGTATCAACGGACAAACCATTATCTTCTAAACAGTGTGAAGAAAAAGTTCTATGATGAAATCACTCCCCAATTGTTAGATATCCCTCAATTGGAGAAAGTAGAACTCCATTACACCTACTACCCTAAAACCTATCGTAGATGCGATGTAATGAACGTAGGAACGGTTGTAGATAAGTTCCTATGTGATTCCCTTGTTTGGGCTAATATCCTCCGAGATGACTGTTATGAAGTAATTCCTCACATCACATTCAGCTTCGGTGGTGTTGATAAAGAAAATCCTCGTGTAGAGGTTGTTATAAAGGAAATTGAATGAATCTGAAAGAAGTCCGTGATATTCATTTGGCAGTTGCCAAAGAACACGTTCCTGCTCCTGTAATGGATATTGCCGAAGCATTGATTGCCTATGTTGACTCTTTGGGTCTATCTTTGAATGCTCAGTTGCAACAAGCAGAACCATCCCCTGAAACATTAGGTAAACTGATGCTGCAAAACCGTTTGGGTGATATCCTCACTAAAATGTTAGGTGTTGTTGATGACCTGACTGTATTCCATCAAGCAGCGGAACATTACAACTTTGAACCTATTGCAGATTTGGTTGCGCAGATGGAGCAAATCAAAGCTGAAGAAGAGGAAAAAGCTGATGCTGATTAAATTTGACCAACAAGAGATTTCTTTCATTGTAGGGGAATTCCTACGAAGCAAGTTCAATACTGAAGTTGCTGTAACGGACGTATCTGCTTCTGGTACTCGTTCTGCTTCCGGTTTATGTTTGGAAGCGAATGTGCATTTAGGTGAAATCACTTATGTGGAACTTCCTCCTGAAGCGGAAAAGGTTTCTGTATCTGAACCAAAGAAATCCACTTCTGTTAAATCTTCTGACTTCACCAACGGTATTGATTTGAAAGTCTCTACCGAGTTGGCTCAGATGGAATTTGATAATCCTCAAATGGATAACAAAGAACTTCTGGATAAGATGATTGAATTTGCAGGGGAAGCTGCGGTATATCAAAAATATTCCCGTCATCCCCGCTTCAGTCAGTTGCTGAACCAACCTGAACCAAAAGTTGTTCCCCAACCTATTATGGAAGAACGTCCCGTAGAACCCACACCAGTTGAGCCTGAACCGGTAGAAAAAGAAACTCCTCCTCCGTTTGATGTGGATACATCTGTTGAACCGGCAGAACAAACCCAACCCGAACCCACACACAAACCACATCAAACAGTGGAAGAATGGTTAGCAGGAAATGGGGGTAACAGTAACTAAAGATGAAGTTATTAGCCGTAATGTCGTTGCTCAATGCAATGGCATACATCCTTGACTTCCCGTCTTTTATCTGGATTCCAATTATATTCATTACCATAGGAGTGTTACTTTCCTTTGGTTGTGGGAAATTATTGAAGAAACTGGATAAAGCACTGGAAGATAGTAAGTAAGAAAAATCCCCTAGATAACTCTAGGGGATTTCTTTTACAGAACTGCTTTAAACACTTCATCTAAGTAATGTGAACCAAACCCTTCCCAAGCATTTGATGGACTACTTAGATAGTCCCAGTTTTTCTGGAACAGGTTTTGTTCTGGAACAATATCCAACATACCACCTAATGTTTTATTACCGGCTAATAGGGCAAGTGTTCTTGAAGGGTTGTTTCGTAACAGTCGCATAATAATCTTTTGGATTCCTAATGCGTAACTTGCGAACCAAGCCAAGCCCATCTTATTGGCAAAGTCGAATACTTGTCCTCTATTCATCGAATAGTTCACAAACTCTTCCCTTAACAAATTCAGAGCTTTATTGCTACTCCATCCTTTCTCTTCAGTCAGGTGTTTATACAGTGCATACTTGGATACAAAGTCCCCTAAGTCAATTGCCTGTTCAACCCATTCTCTAACAGAAGAACCTTCATTCAACATTACTTCATCAAAGCCTTTCGATAGTTTGCTTTGTTTCAGTCGTCTTACTTTTTCTTCCCCTAATATCCGTTTCAGACCGGCATTGATTTTTGCCTTAGCTGCTTGTCTTACTCCAAATTTATCATTACCTACATCGTAAGCGATTTCAGCAATAGCGGAGATACTGGACATCATACCTTCTTGGAAAAGAATTGCAGTAGGATTACTATCCAAACTTGCATTGATGAATGCAATTTCAGAATCGTACTGTTTCTTCACATCATCAGTAATATCAGGTGTTTCTCTCAAGTAGTTCAATTCTTGCAAACGGCTGTAACTACGGATGTAGTTCTTAGCAAGAATCCAACCTTCCTCAACGTGCTTACCTACCTCTTTGGGGGATAATCCTTTATTCCACAAATGCAGTGCATTGGAAATCAAGTTACCGGCAGCAACCCTGATACTACGAACCAGCATGACATCTTTGGATGCTGAAACCAATTCAGACCAGAATCTCTCTCCTTTATTCAACCATTGCAGGGGAGTAAAGCCACCAACGGAAGATGATTGGAGAAACTCTCTTACAGTCTCTTTGGCTCTGTCAGGAACAATGTTCAGAACCACATCACTAAGTGATAAGGTTTCATATCCAATAATGTTATCCAGTTCACCTTTATGTAAGTACAAACCTCCTTCTTTTTCTATTGCAGCCTTAGTTTGTTCAGGCAGCATATTGATGAAATTCAATACTTCAGCCATTCCTTTAGCAGAAGCATTCTCTACCCTAAAGTGGAGTTCGTTATCTATTTCTTCAGGTATAACATGGATATAGTTCAGATTTAATTTAGGGTCAGCTTTAGCAGCTTCATTCAACTTAACCACATTCTCTTGGTTCTGTTTCAGTACAAAGCTACGTTCAAACAAATCACCCCAAGCAGAACCAATGTCATCCACACCTCTGATTGTTTTTTGATACTTGGTTCGGATACTTTCAGGGAGAACATCCCTGTATCCCAACACATTACCCAATCCATCCAATTGAACCATAGTAGATGATTTACCGGATAGGTTGCTGTAATAGTTTCTGTCAGCAGATGCTCGTTTGATTGCCTCTGCAAACTGTTGGGAGGAAGTTGCTCTGCTCTTTTTATCTTGAGGAATAAATGCAGCAGTTTTACCACCAAAGTTATTATACCCTTCCCCATATGGAGTGAAATCTACTACACCAAAGATACCTGTTTGATATCTTCTAAGTGGTGAAGCAGTATTTACATAGATACTATGTCTGGTAGAGGTTTCCCCTACATACTGATATCCTTTACCCTTCAAGTCTTTCAATTCAGCCTGCTCATTGGTAGCCAGCATGAAGTCCACAGAATCATCCCTGCTTCCTGTTACAGGTACTTCAGCACCCTCAATAGAATTACGATATATCTCTGCAAACATATCATACAGTCTTGCTTGTGCATCCAAATAAGCTTTCACACCATCAGGGAATTCACGAATAGTAGAAGCCAATTCTGCTCTATCTTCCAGACCTAACTTAGCTATTCCATATAGTGAATAAAGTTTCTCTACTTCAGGTAATACTTCATTCCACAGAGAATCATAATGCTGGATTCTTTGTTTATCTGAAATGGTAGGTAAGGTCATAGTGATTGCTCTGGTATTTTGCATGATATGTCCTGATTCCCCACTTACAGAAGAAGCAGAACCAAGGAAATCCATATCACTCAATCCCTGTACTTGCCACATAATATAGTTCAGACTTGCCTTACGTTCACTTGGACTCAAGAAAGACAATGCTTTCTCAATAGCTGCTTCCTGTTGGTTCAATGCCTGAATGAAAGTAGCATCATCTTCTAGTACCTTATCCAAATTGCCCATATTACGGAGAGTGTGGAGTTTGGTAGTGTTTATGGTTCTACCTAACAAACCATCTAATTCTTCATCGTAATTGCCGTCAAATGCTTCCATAACGGTAGCAGGGATAACATGGCTAAGGTTCTCCTTAGCAGCCTGTACATTAGCAGCAAACCGGCTTCTCATTGCATAGATTGGACTGGTTACATCTCTTGCCTGTAATATCCAACGGAGAACAGTAGTCAACCAATCACGTTCACCTTTACGGTATCTGCGTTCGTCTGCAATATCTTGAAGAACTTTACCGATACTGCTATCCAACTGTTCTGAAGCAATATCATGGTGAAGCAGTAAATCTGAAGCTGCTGCATTCAATACTGTTTCAGCTTTATCCGGCAACTTAGAAGATACTTCTTTAAAGCGTTTCAATAAGTCATGTCTTGCTGCACCTTTCTTGATATCTTCATTCAAAGCTTCTTGGAGTTTTTCGGTAGTAACCGCATTACTCAAATCAGCATTGGCAATAGCAATAGCCAACTCTTTCAAAGATTCACCGTTACCAAATTCATCCAAATCATCTCGAAGAGTAGTAAAGAATGAATGTGCTTTAAACAGCTTACCCAAATCTTTTTTCAGATTACCTGATTGCTGTGATTGCAAATCAGAAGAAGCAACTACTGCTGCAAAGGATTTTACCAAATCAAACTCACTTGATGGGAACAGAACATCATAGGCTTTATCCTTAACATTCATTCCTTCACGGAGTTTGTTCATGAACTGTTCCACATCATTGCGTAACCGTTCATGGTTTTCATTGAGAACCAAACCAAATACAGCCTGAACCAAAGGAAGGTAAGTACGTTCTGTATCAGTTAAAGAAATACCGGCTTGAACCAAGTCATTTGCAAGGGTGCTTTCATCTGCAAGGCGTTTAATCTCAGCAAACTGTTCCCGTTTCAATTGGTTCGGCAATGAAGCATATACACCGGCTTGAACCAAGTCATCATAGAAACGATGTAAGAACAAATCATTGTCAGTGGCTCTGCTGAAATCACGGGAATATCTTGGTTTACCATCAGGTTTAACTGTACTTTGGTAATTACCATTTTCTTCTTGCCATAGTTTGGTATTGAATTTAATCAGTTGGGTCAAAGCACCTAAAGAAGTACCTAAGATGCTATCTTCACCGGTGGTAAATCCAAAGAATTCCTTCACTGCTTTCCAACTGTTCTTCAGTACCTCTTGTACCTTCTCTAACAAGTTCCGATGAGTTTTACTTACACTACTTGCTTGAATCTGTACTGATGGTTCAGTGGCAATATATGCCATGTATTCTGCCAATGCTTCAGCTTTCTCTTCTTTTGAAGAGTTCTCCTTGATACGGTCTCGAAGGAAATTTGCTACATCCTGAGCAGGGAGATTTACCGCTTGGATAGGCATTGCTCGCATAGATTGGACGTATTTGCCCATATCTGAATACAGAGTACCCATAAGCAACCTTGCACGTTTAGTCAGTGCTTTAGGTGCATAAAAGTAATCTGTAATCATCTGTTGGGTAGCTGCATGAACCAATTCATGTGCAAAGGTTTTGGCTTGGGTGATATGTGAAGGATTATTCATCATATTCACATAAATACCTACACCGGCAACATAAGCACCTTTAGGGTTCTCCGCTTCTATTTCATACAGTTTTTCCTCACTTACATTGGCTTCTTGCAATGCAGAGAGAAAATCTGACATCTTGCCATATACTTTGATATGACCCAAGGAAGGCATCTCTTTCAGGATATTTCTTACTAAAGAGTACGGAGCAACAGTTTCATTGGCTTTTACTTTTTCCTTTTTGGAAGAAGTTTCAACTGATGTAATCGCTTCGATTACATCAGAAACACTTCCTTGATTCAAGAATACTTCAGAAATTTCTTTACTTGAATTAATTGGAGCAATATCCAAGTAAGATTTCTTAGCCAAATCCATCAATTCATTGTATTTGGATAAATAAGCTGATTCTACTTCTTTGGCTAGATTTTCAATTTCCTTTTTTGTTTCAGGGTTAAGTAAAGCATTTACGTTAGCCAAATACCCACTACCTGCACCAGCAAATTGTTGAACCAGTCTTGGACTGTATTTTTGCCATACTTGGTTGTAAGCATATTTATTAGCTGCAATACTTGCCAATTCTTCCATTTTTTCCTTGAATTCAAGGGAAGTAGTTGTATACGAAGCTACTACTTCTTTACCTCTACTATCAATGTAAGAACCGAATTCAAGTTTATCAATAAATTTATCAGGGACTGTACTAGCTGCATTAATTACCTTGCGGAACATCTGTTCTGCAAGATTGTAATTTGAGTGAACCAAGTCAAATGATTGGTTCGCCAAATGGCTTACAGCAGCAGCCAATTTGCCATCAGCGTTATAACCATCCCATACGTTCAATTGACCCAAACCAACTTCACCTAATACCTTAGCCACAGTAGCTTGAGAAACTGCTTCTGTACTTACTACGGTATTGGTAAATGCTGCTGCTCCACTCAATTGGTAATGTTTCAATCGTGGGAGGATTGTTGCAGATGCCATTGCAGAAGTGCTTGGTGCAACCAAATTACCATTACTATCTAACAGGCTGAATACAGGTGCAATGGTACTGGATACATATCCTTTATCAATGCCTTCCACAAACCCGTCTTTAATGATTGCATGGGCATTATTGAAGTAATCCGCATAGGTAGTACCGTCATTGCCCATAGCAGTCATAAACGCGGAAAGTAAGCCTACTTTAGCTGCAACTCGCTTGGTTTCTTTAGCAGACAGACTCAACAAACGTCTTGGGTCAGATTCACTATAACCTATACGTTCATTTCGTGCTTTTACTGCTTTTTTATATTCCTCAGAGAAAGATTCAAGAAATACTGTATCCAACGCACCATTTAAGTCATATACAGTACGGGCAGTGTTAAATACTTCAGGGAAAGTTGCTTCACTGATTGTATTCAAGAACGAACCAAGAAATTCCAGATTAACATCTACCGGTTGGGTAATCATTGCATGAATTTCTTTTGCTGTAAGGGTACGTTTTTTCTTGTCCAGCAAAGGATTTTTCTCTTTAGAGAATCCTGCTACACGGAACGTTTCATACAGGTGATATGCCATCTCTTGAGACAGGTGCAATGTCTTATCCTGACGGGAATTGGCTTTCTCATACAAGGAATATAACTTTTCTTTAAAGCTTTTCTTGAAGTCAATTTGCAACTGGCTTTCTACACCCAAATGACCACCACCATACACTTTAGGAGTGATGGTTTTCTTAGCCATATTACGGCTTAAATGGTTATCTTTAAAGAATTGAGTCAATACCTCTTTCTGACGTTGTAAGTCATTTGCATTGTATTGGAAATCACGGAAAGCAGCCAAAGAAACACCTGAACCAAAACCTCCCATTACTTGAATGGCGGCAATGGAACTACGAAGGACATACATAAATTTATGGTTATCTACATCCTGTATTTCGTTGATTAAGCCGGCTTCTGCTGCCAATGCCGTTTTCTCATACAAGTCCTCATGACCCTCTTGTCCAAAGAACCAACCAGTACCAGAAACATCTTTCAGGGCATCTTTTACCTGTTCCTCAGTAAGTTTGCTCAAATCCAGTTTTTTCTCTTTGAGAATTTTCTGGAGTTCTTGCATACGCAAAATACCGATAGGTTGGAAATCCTCACCAAATACATGGGAAGGGGAGAACTGTTGAATCAAGTTGGCAAAACCATTAGCAATACCGTCATGTTCTACAAACAAGTCATAGGAGTATTTACCTGTACCATAACTCCAATTTCCCCAAGCCATCAAAGCAGACAAAGCGTGAGGAGCATCAGTACCAAACTTAGTATGGATTTGGTTCAACAGGTCTTTAGGCAAATCTACTGATTCCCCTTCAGAAATATCATGCAATGCTTTTGCAAGTTCTTGGTATGGTTCAACGGTTGCAACTAGTTTATCTAAGATGACATTCTCAGGGAGTTTCTCAATTTTCACTCCCAAAGCTTGAGCCATACCTAGAATCAAACCTTTCAACATTTGTTTGTTTTCAGGGTTACGGGAACGTTTGTAAGAACTGATTAATTGAGATACAGGACGATAATCCCCTTTCTTCTCAGGAAGAGTATATTTGCCTACCGTATTCAACGGACGAAGCATTTCCTTGAATTCAGACATATTGACTGAACCATAGGGGATATCAATATCTTCAGGTAAAGTATCTACTTTATCAATATCCACAGCAATATCCGGTATCAACAGTTCACGCATAACCTTATCTGCTTGAGGACGGAATTTCCCTTGTTGCAAAATACGGTTGTTTTCTGTTGTACCGTGTTTGATTTGGATACGGATATCCTCTGGAGAGATTCCTTGCTCTTCAGCTTCTTGAACCAACTCAAGTAACTTGAATACAGATTCCTTGATGCGGTAATTGTTTGCCTTAATATCGGCAATCTCTTCACGGGATTTGAACTTGTAAGCATCCTCTCCTACATTCACTGCACCAAACAATTGCATCAATTGGATTGGGTCTGTTTTGAGCAGATTCAGGAATTTAGGAGCAATTTTGTACTTAATTTTGTTATGGTACTTCAGTGCTTCTGCCTGACGTTCAGGGAGATTGTCAAATACCAAATCGGATATATCGTTAGGCGTTACTTCAAAACCAGCATCATCCTTCTCCGTAACAATTCGATATCCACCATTGTTAGGGGATTTCGCTATTACATCACGGTACAGATTGCTTCTGGATGATTCAATAATATCGTGAGCCAAAGAGAGCCAAGAATCGTTTACTGCATCAATTTGAGCCAATCTTGTCGCATCAGCTTTATTACGAATACCACTCAAACCTACTTCTTGGATAAACTCAGCATCTTTGCCGTAAGACCAAATACCGCCATTTTTATAAATAGGAGAGTAGTAGTGCAAGGTAACAGGTTTATCCCCAGTAACAGTAAGATGTGATAACAATCCGCCGGCAATCATTGCAGAAGTAAGTTCATTACCTACTACTTGTTCAGTGTATTGTTTGATTTCTGCTGGAGCATCATATTTAAATTTGATACCCATCTCTTTCAGAAATACTTTACCCAAATCAGTGTTCACACTGAAAGCAGGACTACCCAAGTGAGTGAACAAGTCATCTCCTTGGTTCAATGGAGTAGTTGCTTTCTTACGATTATCCCGTACTGCTAACTTGTCATCCTTAGTCTGATAGTAATTTTGACGTTGGAACGGCGTAATGTCTTTAATCTCCAATTCACCATTACCCAAAGTCTGTTTCAATGATTCCAGAATTTGGGAAGGTTTATTGGTTTTGAATGTAACCCCATCAGCAATGGCATGGTACATAGACAAAGTTAAAGCACGGAGAACTTTACCGGACAGTTTAGGATTACCTTTTTCATCGTACTCTTTGAATGCCAAGAACGCATTGAAACGTGCAGCATACTTGGTAAATGCCACATCAGACATTTTGCTTAAATTAGCTTCATTCAGGCGTGCAAATACATCCTCTTCAGCATTAGTGAATAGGTCATTTAAACGTTCGGCAATATCCCTCAAAGTATTCAACACCTTCTTGGTTTTACCTACATTCTGTTTATCCAAGTAAGTATCTTCAGCTTTAGGAAACCACATCTTAACCAAAGAAGCAGCTTCAGATTCAGAAGTAATTGGAGAGAGAATTTGTTCTACACTTACTTTAGGGATGGTTTCATTTTCATCATCCTGTTTGGATTTTTGAACAAACTCTTCATACACAAACCCTTTGTCTGAAATACCACGAACAAAGAAATCATCCTTACTTACAGAACCATTCTCAGTATTGCGATTCTTCGCTTCTTTCAGAACCAAGTTAATACCGTCTTGAATCTTAGCTAATTTCTCTTCTTTACTTTTCGGCAAGGCTTCTTTTACAGTAGATTCAGTTTCTTTAACTTTCTGTTCAGTATTTTCTTTTGGTACTGAATTGGTTTCATCCGTTTGCTTATTCTCTGCCACAGGTGCAACTTGTTCTTTGGCTTTTGGTTCTTCTTGAACATTTGACTTCACCTCTTCTTGTTGAACAGGTTTAGCTTCTTTCTTCTGTACCGGCTTTTTAGCTTCAACAGGTGCTTCTTTATTTTCAGCAATTGGTTCACTTGCTTTTGGTTCAGAAGTAGCTTTATTTGGCTCTGGTTGCGTTTTTACAGGGTTTTGCTGTTGAGTTGGTGCTTTGGTATTACTTGAACCAAAATCCTTAGAAACAGGCTTTAAGTTGCCTTTAAGCAAATCAGCCAAAAGGGATTGGAAAGCAACAGCTTCATTGGAAACAATATTGGAGTAACGTTCAATCTGTTTGATGTGATTGAAGGATACAGGTTTACCTGACAAGTTCTTCAACTTGCCTCCGCTAGGCATAGCTACTTCTTGGGCTTGAACCAAGTTACCATTAGCATCTTTGTTTTTGTGGGCTTCCAGTAATGCAGCATTCAAACCGGTAAGTTTATCCGCTTGAGATTTCATGAACTGCATCAATGGTTTTTGAATTTGAGTACCAGTCAGGCTACTTTGCAAGTAACCCAATACACCGCGTTTACCTACAAATTTATCCAAGAAAGAGTAAGCAGCATCATTGTTCCATTTGGAAAAATCAATACCACCAAAGTGTTCCCATACTTTACCAAGATAGCTGTTCTTATCAATGTTGTAACCAACGGATTCAGCAGCAGCAATATGTTCACCCATCTTGGTTTGCAACCGTTGCAAAGCAGACTTAGCCGTATTGTTTTCACGGGAAAGTTTGGATACATCCAAAGTACCTACCTTACCTAACCAATCACTCAATTGGGTATAGGCATCTTGTGAGGTATTTTGTTTTTGGTCGTTGGATTTGGAAAAGAGTACCTGTCCCCAAGACACAGGAGCTTTAGGTGCTTGTGTGGGGATACGTTGTTCACGGTTTTCCATAACAGTTGGGTCATCCAATTTACCAGACAACAAACCAAACAATTCAGAATCAATTACCTTAGCAAAGTTGGTAGAGTTATTGAAAGCATTCTCTACTTCTTGTTGAACCATAACACCTTCAATAAACGCTTTACGTTCGTTTTCTGGCAGTGCATTGAGGTAATCCTTACCTTTGTTTGCAACCTCTTCAGAATGCTTCTCTACGGATTCCAGTGCTTGTTCCAAACGGTCTCGGTCTGCAAGTGTTTGAGCAATACTTTCAGGTTTACGGATATCCTGAATCATTGCTTCATACAACTCTTTACGGGAAGTTTCCAACTGATTCAGTTCAGCATCTTCTTCTTTGGTTCGGTCAGCTTTAGCTGCCAGTTCAGATGCACGTTTGAAAGTATTGTGCAAAGTATCCGTGTAGTTAGCAGCCTCTTTGTCCGAATACTGTTTGAACATATCACGGTGTTTGTTGTATGCCTTACCAAATTCAGTTTCCTGAATAGGTTTGTCAGTCATATAACCTGCATCACCTTCAGTAGAACCATAAGCACCAGTAGAAGTAAAGGTTTCTCTACTTGGTTCATTTGAACCAAAGAGATTGGAGAATGCTTGTTCCGTTGAAGCTGATTTAGTTTGAGATGCTTTGGCTTCAGCTTCCGTTCTAGCTGCCTCTGCTTTCTCTGCACGGCTTTGTGCAAAAGCATTCCATGCTGGAGCAAGTTTTTCTCCGGCAAGTTTACGGACACCATGTACAGCAGATGAAGCCAAAGCAGGGGAACTTGCTGCACCAGCAGCCAATGCTGCTCTTGCTGCATTTATGCCGGCATAACGGTCAGATGCAATCTCTTTACCTACTGCTTGGTTCACAGAACTTACTGGAGCAACATTATTCACATACTCTTCAATAAATTCTGAACCAGCTTCAGAAAGGGGGGAAGTAAGACCTGCAAGCATACGTTGACGAGCAGTCAAACCACCTACTACACCTTTACCTAATCCTTTAGGATTAACAGCAGGAAGAGTTCCTATGCCTGAAATACCGCTCAAGAAACCGGTAGTAAGACCACTTTGCAAACCTGCTTGACTACCTGCTTGTTCTGCAACTTTACCAATAACATCTTCAAAAGAAGCATTAGGGTTTTGAGCCAAAACCTGTTGGGCAATTGGGTTGGTTCGCATGAATTCTGCTTTTTGTTCAGGATTCATTTGCATACCGTAATCCAACACATTACCTGCTGCTTCAGCGTAAGCAGACATACCGTCTTGGATACCCCCAGTTGCACCTGCTGCAATAGCATTGTTACCTGCTGCTATTACACGCATCAGATTAGGATTCTTAGCAACAGCTTTATCAATGAAAGACAGTGCTTGTTTAGGTAATTGAGCCAAAGCCTGTTTACCTAAATATGAAGTACCACCGCTGGTAATTGCACTGAGCAAAATCTGACCTGCTTGAGAAGTTACTCCTTGAACCAATGTGCTGGTGTTATATCCAGAGTTATGGGCATAAGCAGATGTAGCTGCTCGGTCTCCCGCTGCTAAAGCTAACTTACCATCATTGGTTAATCCAGCATTGCTACGACGTACTGCATCACCAACAACATCACCTGCTAAAGCAGAACCGTTGTTTACTTCGTTTTCAAGAGATGCACCTTCACCGAACCAAGAAGTAATAGTTGCCCTTCGTTGGGCAGCATTGTCTTGGGATTTCTTCATTTCTTCTGCACGTTCTTTACCACCATACAGAGCCATATCTGCAAGCAAAGAACCAGTTTCATAGATATCGGACAGACCTTGAATAATACCTTGAGGAGCAGCAGTCCAATTACTACGTTCCGCATCTGTTGTAGATGTTTGTGAACGAGATAAGCTTTCTGCTTGGTTACGTCGCATTGCTTCAGCATTGGCAACATCAACACCATATTTGTTTGCAAGGTAATCCAGTGAACCTGTTTCCAAATCACGTTGCAGTTCAGGGTCAGCATAGGTAGAGCGGTTATCAAATAATGCTTGGTAACGTTCCATCGGGGATTGTATACCCGTATATTCAGGCAAACCTGCACCTGCAAGAATCCTTCGGGCAGATTCCATTTCCAAACGGGAATTGTCTTGGATTCGTTCCGCATTACGGATAGCAGCTTCTTGAACCAATGCCTGTCTTGCCTGCATTGGAGATACTCTGTTCTTTTGGGCAATTGTCCCAGTGTCGTAACCCTCATTGAGGTCTAATGGAGCATAAGGTGTTCCGTTGAGTTGTTTGATACGGTCAAATATTGATGACATATTATCTTCCTAAAAGAAAAACCCTTGCATGGAGCAAGGGTTTGGTGGCTTACTCAGTAACCTATTTTATACTGTTTCAGTATTTTTTGTGCTTCTTTGTTACCTTGTTTTGCCAATCGAACAATGCTGTCTTTTGTAGTACCTTCTAATTTAATGGGTTTTGCAAGTGTATCTGGATTTACGGTCAATCCCCCTGCATTGAAAGAACCAGAAGCAAATGATGCACTGTTCTTAATTTGTTCGGCACGTCTTGCTTTAAAGTTAGCCAATACTGCCAAATCAGCTCTGTCTTTCAATTTATTGGTTTCTGCCTGTTCCTGTCTTGCTCTACTACTTACACGTTGCATCGCTTTTCTGCCGGTAATAATAGCAGCCAAGTCAGCAGGGTTTGGTTCATAATCAGAACGCAATCCCATGTACTCATGCATCTTGGCTTCACTATCAGCAGCATTATCTCCAGACAATGTTTGAACAGCTTGGAGTAGTTTGTTCTGTTGGCTGGAATTACCAAAACTTGCTCCTTTATGTGAATCAGGGAGCATATGGTTGGTGTACTTGATTGCTTTGTCCACTACATATGGAGAACCACTGGTTTGGTATGCTTGAACCACAGCATCAGCCAATTCTTCTTTGAATGGTTTTCCGAACCAATCCCCTGAATCAAACTTCTGCCCTTTGAATAATTTCTCTTGCAACAGTTGTTTTGCTTTTTGGGGATTGTTCAAAGTAAGTGCTGATACTACTTCTTCCCGTACATTTGAATCATTTCCTTGCAATGGGCTATACAGGTCAGCAGCAGAAATACCTGCATTCAATCTGCTATCAGTAGGGTATCGTTTATTGAACTCAAGAGAAGCATTTAGGTATGCTTGGTTCTTCAATCCAGCCAATTCTCCACGAATACGTTTAATTTCATTTGGGGATAACTTACTGACAGCTTCTTCAGCAGCTTTTTGTCGGACAGAGTTACCTGTACCTCTTGTGCCGGCTGGAACAGGCAATTCAGGGAATACTTTCTTAGCTGCTATCAACAAATCACCAGTATCACTGTTATAAGGAATTTCTCCATCTTGAGCAGTAAGTCCTGCTGCATTCAACGGAGTAGCATTACCAAAGTATTTTCGTAAACCAAATCCTGTATCAGGTGCAGCAGGGATATCTTTCAGAATACCTACTCCTCGTACTGGAGCAGAGTAATTTACTCCTACTTGCTGTTGAGCAGGTTGTCCTCCTTGAGTAGAACCACTACCTGTAAAGCTATATCCACCTCTGGACATATACGTTTGAACATCTGGTTCACTGAAGAAAGTTTGAGCCAGTTGTTTTTGGTTCGGTAACGGGGAACTCAAAGCAGCTTCAGCTTCACTCATTGAGTTGAATCCATATTTACCTAATACCTTGCCTACATCACCAATAACAGCTTCTTTGGCTTTGTTGGATTCTTCAATTACTCTACTATCCAACTTACTCTTGTAAGCGTCAAAGTTGTTTGCTTTGTCTTGTCGAGCATCATAGTATTCTTGCTTACGCCAATCCAACTCATCTTGATACCGTTTATCCACTAATGCTTGTTGGTTCATGTTATAGGCAGTAGAGCCACTTTTACTGAGCAAATCAATAGGGAGATTACCTTCATTGATTAATCTCAATACTTCACCTGTTTTACCTGAACCAATGGCATTACTCAATCCGCGAATATCTCTTTGACCTTCCGGAGTGTATTGAACCAACTGGTCTCCAATAGCACTTCTTGCCAAAGTACCTTTGTACAAATCACCTAAAGCAGCATTCACTGCTACTTCATTCAGACTGTCTCCATATCTTTCCCGTAACTGAGCCAAGTCAGTTAACCCTTCTGTCTGAAGTTGTCTGAGTTGCTCAGGGTTGTTCACATTGAGATATCGGTTCAATACCTCTTGAGTGTTTGCAGATTTAGCTTTGGCTTCCTCTTTATCTAACATACCTTGAAGAAAAGTTAATCCTCCATTGATATTACCTGCAATATTACCAATGGAGTTTGCAAGAGAAGTCCTTGCTGCTTGTAAATTATGGATTGCACCGTTTGTATTTTCAATTGGCAATCCCCATGTATATTTAATCATGACATTCCTTACAGTCTAAATTTATTTCCATAAAATTGTGAAGCAGCAGCTACTCTGCCAGACCACATATTCATAAAATCACCGGCTGTCTGATTCAACCTACCGCCATTCTTCAGCAATTTATCCTTACCAATAATAGAAGCAGCAGGAGCATTGGGATTACGGAGTAATTTTGACAATCCACCTGAACCTTGTTGGTGCATCATATAGATTTCTCCAACAGTAGGATTCCGTCTGAATTCCTTTCTGAAATCAGCAATGTTATCCCGCATATACCGCATACCTGCATCAATATTCATATCAGGGTTATATACAGTTTGTGAATTCAGTCCATATGCCCTACCAGTTGAATCAATAAATTGATATACACCCTTAGCAGATGACTTGCTTGAACCAGCCAAAGGATTGAATTTACTTTCAATATAAGCAATACCTAAAGCATCAGATGGATTCAACCCATACTGTCTTGCTTTAGAGATAATCTTACCTTGAACATCAGGTCGGTTTATATCATACACTTTACCCTTCGCTGGAGGGGGTGTAGTTGCGTTGTATTGGATTTGAGGGAGTAAGTTAAGGGGTTGGTACTTCGCTGCTTCAATCGCCTGTTCTGCGTCAAAATCAGCGATTCCTTTGCTGTAATCTATCTCTTGGTTCACCTGACCCAAAATATCTCCGTAAGAGATGTATGGAGTAGGGTTACTTGGGTTAATTAGTTCCCCTAACTCAAGACCTGTATTCAATCTACCATAATCAATAGGTGCATACTCTTGACGTGCTGTTGCTTCGTCAAGAGCCATTTGCATACGCTTCACCTGTTGATTGCCATCAAATATGTATGACATTAGTAATCCTCTTGAACACGTTGGCTACGGTAAATACTACCTAGTTTTGCCAATGAAGCGGAATCATTAACAGAAAGACCTGAACCAGAAATCTGATTGCGGAGATTGCTGTTATATGCTTTTGCCGTATTACGGAAATTAGCACGATTCAATCGGTTTTGTTCTTGCAATGCTTTACTTGCTTCTTTGGTTTGCTTGTAAGACTGGTATGCACCCAATAGTCCACTCAATACACCTACACCAGCTTGAGCTGCACCCAAGACATTCTGAGGAGTCCACTTCCACGGAGCATTTTGAAATGAACTGAAAATACTGTTATTAGATACAGCCGGCAAATTGGCATTCAGAGGAACATAATCAGAAGCCAATGGGGTAAACGTAGGAGTAATGCCCTGTAATACACTGTCCAAGTTTACGGGAGTTTGAGAATAATCGATGCCATTACTGCCGATAAAAGGCTGACCCAAACTAGGATAGCCAAAGTTGTTTGCATTTCGTTGATTCCCCAATAGTTGTTGTTGAAACGGGTTACTTACATTAAAGAGATTGCTCATTTAAATCTACTCCTTGAGAAAGGTTGAAGTTAATAGAAGAAATTGGGTGATACAAATATGGGGTAAGTTCAAGCATTTGAGCCAAGAAGGTAGAAAGGTATGGTTCTTGTGCTTGAACCAAAGGCAATTCGGTCATGTTTTCCAGAGCCTGTTCTGGGGGGACTGCCTGTAATGTTTTACCTAAGAATGCTTCCATTACTTCTTGTACATTATATGGGGCATAGGTAGCTTCCTTGCTTTCCATCAATTCAGCCAAATCTCCCATAGCTTTTTCCCAAGCACCCCTCTCTTCTGCTGCTTGTTCTTGCAGTTTCTGCAATTTTACCGCGTTCTCTTGCTGGTACATACTACTTAAAATACCAATAGATTTAGTAGCAAAGTTAATCAAACCATCCGTAGTTGTAGGCAACAGTTGTTTGATTGCTTTTAGGATAGATTCTTTAATTGCAGCAGAGATTCCTTCCGTAACACTTTGTGTAGCCATTTGGGTAGTAACATTAGTCACTTGGTTCACGGGAAGGGATACTGCCATAGGCAACGCAGAATTGTTTGGTGCTGGAGATACATAGGAACGTGTAATTACAATAATAGCAATAGCGGCAATAATGGCAAATACACCTTTTAATCCTAATGCACGCATCAATGGTTGCAGTAATACTTTGGAAATAATAGTAGATACCACAAAAGAAACCAAAGCATTAATAAAAGCTGATGATGCAGTAGATATTGCTGCACCTGCCGGAGGGAAGTAATATGAAATTACAATAGCTACAATAGCAGTAACAATCCGTATTGCAGTACCTACCCATTTACGGAGTGAACGTACCCTTTGTTGCGACCATTGGACTGATACTACTGCCCTATCGGAGAAACGCAGTAATTCCAATCCTCCCATTTTTTTGATTAGATTGAAATCCAATGGAACTACACAGCAACTGGTAAGATTAGCTGACATACCATTTTTACCTCCCCCTGCTGTTAAAGTAACAAAAGGTAATTCAGGGTTTGGTTTCTTGCTAATGTATTTCTGGTAATTGATTCCCCAAAAATTAGCTAATTCCCATGCAGCGCAACTTGAAGCGAATCCTCCATCAATATGCTTGGATTCATACCCAAATGGGGAATACTGAGGAGTTCTTGTTGCAAAGGTCAATCCGGCTACTGCAATAACATCAGTAGTACCGTCATCATCTAATTGCTTGCAGAAGAATGTATAACCGAATGCTTCATACATCCTATCTGCCAACTGTTCTTCATTATTCCCTTCCCCTGCCATTGCATAATTGTTTTTCCGCCTACTTTTCTCTAACAGTTGTCTCCGTGCATTAAACCCTGGGGAATCTGCTTTATCGTACAAAGGGTTAGAACCTTTATTGGTGAAATACTCGTCAGCATCTTTTGCATATTTGCGAAGAGTAGGGTCTTTGATAACAGAATAATCCGTTACTACTCCATGTCTATCTACCTTATCTGATTGAGCCAAACCTGTAACATATTCTTTCCCTGCTTTGGATTTATGGTATATATTTTCCAATGGTTCTTCGGGTAAATGTGTCAGTGCATATTTCATCCCATTAAGCGACATCTCACTAACAAAGATATGTTGTCCAATTTTGATATCGCACAAGTTACGTTTTCGTTCCGTTTTTCTGGTTCGTGTTTTTATTTTGAACCGTTTGATATAGGCAAACTCCATTCTACCGTGAACTTGGTGAGTTCCCCATGTAAGACGGTATCTTGGTAGAGTACGGTAATGGTGTGTATTCCCTGAAACAGGTATCTTTGTATCACTAGGCAATGCACTTACAGCAGACAGGAATTCAGTCTCAGTAGTTACTCCTGTTTCTTTGTATATTCTCAGAAAGAAGTCATACCAATACTTATTCACTTCATCCAAATTGGAAGTGAAAGATACAGCCGGCAGAATACAGTTGAAGTAAGTGTCATCACCTGTTTCTGCAACAGCATTCTTCCAGCGTTCCCCAAGCATCTCAGTAAGCTTGTTTAATTTCCATCCATCCCCATATTCATAATCACGTTGACCTGCATTAATTTTTACCTGACGAAGGTAATATGCACTGTTAGCAACAGTTCTTTGCATATCCCTAGATGCACCACGTTTGAGTTCCTCTCTTTCTTTAAATGCTTCCCGTTTGTTGTTATCCCTTTCTGCTTTAGGTGCATCTACTTCAGATTCTTCTGCATTTGCCATTAAATTCCTAAGCAATACTGCTGCTTCACGATATTTCTGTACCTTTTCTCCAATCAAAGTACCCGTGGGTATTCCAGTCTCTTTTAACGGAATATACGGGTAAAACTGGAAGAATCCTGCTGGAAGAGTTAACTCTTTCTCTTCACTAGAACCATCAAACTTTCTAGCTAAGGTAGCATTTAATCCTTTTACACTCTCTTTTCCATCTTGAGTAACATAAGCAATCAGTTCTTTATTTAATGGAAGTTTGGATTCGACATAATACTGTACTTCATCATACTCACGGTATTTCATATCCTTGTATGGATTAAATACCGGAGCAGGTAATACTTTATCTGTACCCAATGAGTTCTTGTATTTAGTGAACTCTTCTTCAAATTTAGCCAATAACTCTTGGTACTCCTTTCTAAATTCAGGAGCATCTGTATATCGTCTTAATATAGGAACTTCCGTTGTAGGATTCTCTTTGTCCCAATAAAAAGTTTCTTCAACCAATATTGGTTCTGTTTTTTTCTTGTACTCAACATCATTGATTAAATAAAACAAGGATTTCTTTTGTTTGGATACTTCTGTATATGGATTAATGATAGTCTCTTCTGCATCAGTTGCCCAAGCCACTATTCCTTTACTTGGTTCAGGAGTGTATTCAGCAGTAGCAACTACATACACTTCTTCTTGAATAGTTGTTTTATCTATTTTTGGGTCAAGAATAATAGCAGGGATATTTCTTTTGGTTTCCAAGCCAATTACCCATGTATTACCCAAAGAACCAGACGCCTTCAAATAACCTTCAGCACGAATGGGGGATGACGGTTCTACATTAGTACCATCAGCCCCTTCGTCAGTGAATGCGTCTATGTGAAACTTACGCTTCATATCATCAAAGAATTTTGCACCTGATTCAGTGAAGATTCTCCATTCTTGAACCAAGAAGATAGGTTTACCGGCTGCATCAGGGAATGCTGCTTTAAGTAACAAATCATCCCCTAATTGAGCTGTACCTCCCTTACCTTTTACAATGTGGAATACTACCTCCATATTTCTTTTCTTATACAACTTGGTTGCAAAGTGAAAGAAGTTACGGAGTTGGATTCCCCCTCCTGTTTTAATGGCATCTAAAACACCATTTGCTGCTTGATTGCCTGTCACCACTGCTTTCATTGCAGCAGTCCTTGCAGGGTCAGGAATCCACCCATCGTTTAAAGGTACGGTTTGCATCGTATGGATATGCCGTACCTTATGTGCTGAAATACCTAAGAATCCCATTTAAACTACCTTATATATTAGGGTTTTGGTTCATTGCAGATTTACCATCCAATTCAGCATCAGACAGAATATCCGTATATCCATGAGGAACAGCGAACAAGTCTTTGGGCATATTGAAGTAATTGTATCCGAACGCATTCATCATCCGGTCAACACCAAATGCTGTAAACGAAGCTGGTGTACGAACAGCCAAGTTGACTGTTTTATTGGTAGTCCATCCGTTAATAATCAACGAAGCATACTTGTAGAAAGAGTCTTTCTCAAAAGAAGCTGCTTGTTGTTTATACACGGCAATCTGTCCACCCAAAATACCACCAATCTCTTGCCCATCCAAGGTATCAGAGTATTGTGCTTTAGACGCTTTGAGTTGTTCCCCCAACAGAGCCAATTGTGCTTGAGCATTATTCGCTTGAGCTTTAATTAAAGTAGTCTGAGCTTTGGCTGATACCAGTTGTTCCAGTTTCAATTGCAAATCAGCTTTGCTTTGGTACATATTGTTATTGGATTGTTGAACCAATACCTCAATATTTTTCTTAGCTGTTTCCAGTTGAACTTGTTGCAACTCTTGATGAATTGGGGCAAGTTTGAGTTGCTCTTTAACCAACAGAGTTTGGTATGCTGCTTGTTCTGTTTGTTTTCTTTGGTTCTCCAGTTGAAGGTATTGGAGTTCCAATTTACTAGGCAACATAAGCAATTCTGCTTGAGCCATCTTATTTTGCATCTGAGCCAACTTAACCTGCTCTACTTGGAGTTTATTAGCCCAATATGCTTTATCCCGTTCTAGAACAAAAGAAGTGGCAATCTGAAGGGTTTGGTTCAGTGTTTGGGTCAATACTGCTCCCATATCACTCCCTGCCAATAAACCCTTATCTCGTGCATCACACAAAATATTTAATTGGGCTTTAGCCATCCACTCAAATGCACCTTTACCATCTACTTCAGTAGTAGTAAGGGTTTCATTGCTTAATTTCTCCAGAGAACCAATATCAGCCAAAGGTTCAGCCAATACCTTTTCCATCTGCTTTTGTGCGGACTTGTAATCAGGAGTATTCCACTGAAGAGACAAATCCTTCACATCTGCAAGGTTTGGGTCTTTTGCAGTGTAAGGAGAAATCTCTTTCATTGCATCAGAGTATTTCTGAATATCCGCAGAGAGTTTCTTAGTGGTATCTATCGGCTTACCATTAGCATCCAATTCCATACCCACTGTATTGTTATGTGGGTCAACATATATCTTTGGAATTACCAGATTCTGATACGTTGGGTCTTTTCTACCAATAGTGAGATTCACATCTGTTGGGTCAAGAACAGGATTGTGCATCAAGTATGCAAAGGATGTGGCTCTGAATGAGGCAGTAACCATAATCTCTGCATAGTTTGGGGAAGCGGTATAGTAAGAAGTAAGGTTGTACCCTACATCACCTACATTGTTTGCAGCATTCTGTGCTTGCATCCATTTGATTTGACTGTATGAAGGCATATCTTTATCCAAAAGAAATAGGGGCAATGAATGCCCCTATTTTAGTTTATTCCATTAGTTTGTGCGATTGCTTTGTTCAATTCGCATCTGTTCCAGTTCTTCTTCAGTTAATTGAGGGAGAATCTCAACAGAGAATTCAGGACGGAGTTCACGTTGTTGGAAGTCTGAACCAAATCCCTGACTACCTGAAGTTGCCGGTTTTTGTGGCATATACAGGAATGTACGTCCCTTAATTACTTCTAACAGGAATGCTTCAACGTGCCATACTTTATTGAACGGAACATATCGGCGAATCGGGGGAATGAAGTCATTACCCACTGTAAAGATTTCACCCTCAAATGCGGATTTGGTTGGGTTCAAGCAGGTAATACGGCAACGAACCAAAGCGTGTGCTTTAGCTGTTTCTGTCATCTTGGTAGTAAGAGATACTTTCTCTTCAACTACGTTATGTGATTTGTCTGAATTAACTGCTTTAGCAATCTTTTCAGCAATAGATTCAGCAGTATCTTCTTCAGTTACTTCAACACCCAAGAGTTCTGCTTGAGCTTTTTGGGTCTCCAATTCATCTTGGAGAGAACCATCATCAATAATCTCATCAGATTTTTTTGTAGTAGTACGAGTCATCTTCTTTCCTTGGTTAAATAAGGGGGATTTCTCCCCCTTTAGCCGGTTAGTATTTAGCAGCGGTCAAAATCATACCGATGCGTTCAGGACGTTTGATAAGAATACCATAGTTCCAGTAGATTGAGGTGAAACCGATTTGACCGTATGGGTCATAAGCAGATGCAGTTTCTTCCCCTGGTTTTTTGGTAATCACTTTAAACTTGGTATTACCTTTACCGCTCAATACGGAGAAACCAATAGTGGAGAATGCTTCTTCACCGATAGTTACCATCGGATATACGTCGTATTTACCACCAGTAGCCCAGATGCCTTTGGAAGCATCTTCTGCTGCGCCAACACCTGCCCAGTAAGCCATATCTTCCACTTCAACGATACGGAAGCGGTTGATGATACCCAATTCATCTTCCATCGGTTTGAAGTTTGCATTAGCTGCATAGGCATGGACAGGAATCAGAGCAGGTTGACCGAAATTGTTGGTCATGTTTTCCAACGTAGAACGCAGACGTGGAGAAACGAACATGATTCGTTCCATAGAGGTGGTACGGGTATCTACCATAGTAGTACCGGTCAGCAGACGAGTCTTACGAGGACTTTTCGCTTCATCCAGTGCAGCAGACAGGCGGGAGAAGGTATTCCAAGTAACAACACCTGTATGGTCGATAGCGTCTTTGGAAGTTGCACTACCTGCATAAATAACCGTACCAGCACCACCGATGATATCCAGTTGGATACACATTTCATTGATGGTTTCAGCAGCAATCATTGCTTCTTCAAACATCTCGGAAATAATGTTAGGGTCATGGTCGGTATCGGCGAAGGTTTTAGTCCATTCATAGAAGATACCCATCGGATGGAAACTACCTTCAACAGCACGGCGGGTGAAACCAACACGGTTAACACGTCCACCATTCTCAGTCAGAGTAGGCAGAGCAGCAGTAATTTTACCGGCATCTTTGGAAGAACCAAACAAGTTACCATTCTTGATTTGTGCGCCTTTGGCATCAATACCTTGGTCGTTTTGGTTCATATCATGCAAGATAGGCAACAGGTGATACGCAGTGATGCGTTGACCTGAATTCTTCGGCATATCAATTGGGTCAGCCAAAGCAGTGAATTTACGCTTACTTGCGAGGTCACGGAGTACCTTACGGAGGGTGTAGGCATCAGGAGCAGTAGCACCGATGCTGGAAGGTTTAGCACCCTTACCTTGAGAGTTGTACGGGTCATTGCGGGCAATGGCACGAGGTTCAACAGTACCCAAGTTGGTAGTGCTGGAAGTCATGTTATCCGAACGGGTCGGGATAGGATTCAGTTCAGGCATTTTAAGTTTCCTTAGTATTTACCGCCACTGGCTTGATAACGAGCGAACTCTTCATCAGTCATCGCCAGAATGTCTTGGGCGGTATATTGTCTTTGATGAGTAACTGCCTGACCTGCTCTTCGTGTTGAAGCAACAGGTGGGGCAGATGGTTTAGGTGTAGCAGGCTTTTGTACTTGAGGTACTTGAGCAGTTTGTTGTTGAACCAACTGTGTACGAACAAAATCGTACAGTTGGATTTTGGGCAATTGTTGGAATTGAAGAGGCATAGTACCGATAGCACTGTCCCGTTCAATAGTAGCCATTACGGTATCAAAAAGACCACTGGCTTTATCCTCAGCCAAGATATCAAAAGCAGTAGGAGTGTGCATAAAAGCACCGATAGAAGCATCATCCCATTGGTTCACTTCTGCAAGGATTGCACATCCCTCAGCAGTATTGCGGAGTTCTTGTACCTTCTCTTGGAAAGTGAGTTCAGCCTGTGTAGGAAGCAAATTTACCGGCTGGTAATTCAATTCTTCCGTTTCACTAGCAATGTCCAAAGGGTCAATACCTACTTCTTTAATCAAAGCATTCAAAGCTGCTTTGTCACCTTTGATTACATCAGCGAGTAACTGCATTCGTTCATCAGAATCGAATTGGCTCTCTTTAAGAGTGCGGATGATTCCTTTGTACGGAGCGAGTTCCTGCATCTTTTTGTTGTAACCCAATCCCATTTGAGCGGCACGAACCAAGTGTTGTGCATCAGTGAATTGGTGTTTCTTACCGTTTGCTACAAATTCCGCAGTGGTAGCTTCATAGTGAGCTTTCCACTTTGCCACATCTTCCGGAGAGTATTGCTGTTCTTGAGTCTCTTCTTTTTGGGAAGGTTGCTCAACAGGTTGCTCTTCAAAAGTTTCTTGAATTTGGTCTGGAATTTGTTTGTCAAAACCACCTTCAGCTTGATATTTATCAAACTCTTCATCTGTCATTTCCATAGGATTCACTTCTTGGTGAACCGTTTCCTCCACATAGGGAGTTTCATTGACAGATGTGTCAGCAGCAGTTTCAACTGTTTCAGCAGGGGTAGAATTGATTCCTTCTTCTGGTTCGGTAGAAGATGGATTCTCTACTTGCGTATAGTTAATTTCCATTTAAATTTACTTCCTTAAAGGTAGTTTTTTAAAAAATCAGAATACTCTTGCTTTAATGCAAGAAAGTTTTCTTCGATATTATCCAACATAAATTTAACATTAAGCAAATGTTTTAATTGATTTTGAGATTCTTTATTCTTGGTTTGTATCCAAGATTTCGTCAATTGTTCCAATTCTGAACCAAAGAGATACTCACCGAACACTGTCTGGAAGTCAGGGTTGTTTCTTAATCGGATAAGTGATTCAGCACGTTTAATGCGATTTCTGTAATCTGCATCCAATTCATACTTTTCTTCTTCAGTCATATTTAATTCCTCCGATTAAGTAAAGAACGTTCTAAGTTATCTAATCTTACTCTACCTTGTCCATCTACTTTAACAGGAGGAGATTCAGTGTTAACTTTATGGTTCACAATGGCTTCAGCAATTTTACTTTCACCTTGTGCTTTAGCTTGTTCTCTTACTGTCTCAAGGTTACGTTGATGTTTAGTTCCGTCATGTTGTTCCAAGAAATCTAAGTTTCGTTGGTCAGTTGTTGCTTGTACATCGTCAACCTGAGCTTCAATAAACTCACCACGAGAACGATAGAAATCAGTTTCAGCTTTAATTTTCTCAATTTTAGCTTCCATCTCTGCAATTTCAAGTTCAATCCGTTTTTGTTCCAATGGGTCTGGTTCTGGTGTGTAATCTTGAATAGCAGACAACATTCCATCCAAGTTATACAGCCGGCAGATTTCCATAAAGAACATCTTACGGATTCCCCAATCAGCATTGTTACCTAATGTTTGAGCCACAAAAGTTAGTTGCTGTGCTTTACCCTCAGACTCAGTAGTAGATTTAACCTGTACTTGAAGATAGTAATTCCCTGTTAATTCATCACGTCTTACAGTGGTGAATTCTCTTGAAGTGATAGATACAGTAGCCTCTTCATCCAACCATTGTTGGTTCATCATTACTACTTTACTACCTATCTCTTCCAAACCACGGGACATACGGAAAAGAATATCCCCCTCACGTTGGGTAAGCACTGATAATGCTTGGCTCATACCTGCCATAGATTTACCGTAAGCAGAACCATCAATACCTCCCAAGAAAGATTTAATACCAGTAGATGCTTCTACATCTGCAAACTGCTGTTGGAACAGTGAGAAGATAGATGAAGGTATCTCTGGAGGTGTACTCATGTAAATAGCTTGAGCAGGAGGTAATCCATTAGGATTATAGTTATAGTCCTCTCCTCGCTTGAATTTAGCCATATTGACCGAATCCAAGTAATTGATGGGAAAACCTGTCTGAGCATTAGCAGAACGGGCTTGAATATCAATCATACTTCGTGTCAGTGCTTGGATGATTTCCTGATTGTCTTTAATCAGTTCCCCATCTGGTTCACCATATACACTACCTTTTACCGGCAAATAAGGGATTACTACAAAAGGTAATGATTTATCAGGAAAGGGGTTCTCTTCCAGACGGATAATAGTATTGTTTACGATAGTAGCAACAATTGCTTTTGTCTGACCAGAATTATCAATATCCCAATATCCCCAATACTCATAAGCAGTAACACGTTTCCTTGCTTTATCTTTGAAAGATACTGAAGTATCTGCTAATTCCTTAGCAATATAATCATAACTGTTTGGGTAAGAATCTTCGTTAGCAAAAGCTTGGTCTAAGTTAACGTAAATACCTTCTGCCAATAACTCACTGTAAGAGGTAGTGTATTTCTGCACAATAAATCGCGCATCTTTAGCATTACCTTCACAAGTTGGGTCTATGAATACAGAACCAGCATTCACCACCTTAACAGAAGGTTTGTTTACAGTACGAACCTCCTCTGTTTCCATCATGGTTTTACCAGTTGGTTCTACAACAATGAAAGAATCTGTTTCATATGTTGCTTTGATGGATTCCTGTAACTCTTCAGGTAACGCCTTAAACTCTTCTAATTCGGCAGCGGATTCTACTCCTTGCTGTTCCATTAACTCACCGAATTCTCGCATTATAGAAGCAATCTGAGCTGCTTCAGTAGGGTCTGCATAACGTCTGTTATATACAGGGACTTCTTTGTGCCTTTTCTCTGTTTTGGTTTCCCAACCAACACGAACAATTACAGTCCCCTCATTCACTGCTGTACGAACCAAATCCCCAATGAATTTCACTTTATCCATTTGGGTGTTGAATTGGAAGTTCAGCAATGTTTCTGTCTGAATGGCTGATTCAATATCCTTTGCACTCAAAGGATTCACTTGGAACAGCTTACGCTCGTTCAAGAAAGCGCTGCTTAAAGAAGCATATCTCCATTCAGCCATACGTCTGATTACTTTAGGAGCAATACCGCTTCTTCCCCGTTCAATACGGGATTTGTCTGTTTTGGTATTTAACAGACCCAACCATTCATTGATTTTTTCCATCTGACTTGAATGGGAACTTCTCGCCATTTCAATGTCAGCCATTAATTCAGCACACTTTGGTTCTTTTTCCCAATTAGTCAATTTAGACTGTGCTGGTTCGATAAGATAATTGTTGTCCATAAAAATGCCCAATACGTTTACTGTACTGGGCATTATACATTTGTTTTAATTGTTTTTACTTAATTCAATCCCATTCGTTCGCATGGCTCTTACTACCCATTTGGTTTGTGCAAGTAAGTACAATGCAATCCCCAAATTCATTGCACTGAAAGAGTAAACAAGGTATGGGTTACTTAAACCAATAAGAACACCCTGTAAACCACCTCCAGCCATCATAGCTAAACCAAACATACGAAGGGATTCAGTTCCCCGCCGCATCATCCAACGTTTAGTAGAAAGCTTGCAAATACAGATTACGAAGGAAGCACCTGCTGCAAATAAATTTACCAAGAATAAACACGTTGAAGTTATATCGGCAAAAACCATTTTACCTCCTAAACTTTCCGATTATGAAGTCCTTAAACGCAATCAAAATGCCTTCCCCAAATTCTGCTAACTTTGGTAACAGCCAAATCCATGCACCTCCATAAAAAACAGATACAGCAGGGAATAAAGCAGCATCGCTAATAGGGATTCCCAGTTTATGCTGAATCAAGATTACAGTTGAGGGAGTAAATGCTCCTGAAATTAAGGCACTAATCAATACAGCACTAATGCCTCGTAACCTTGTTGTTACAGCCCCTCTACCCTGAACGAATGCACCAGCAATCGTTCCGAGTATTAGGGCTTGTATCGGCATATCTAAGAAACTACCTTCGACTGCGATTACGCTCAAGTGCCACACATAAGTGGACTCTTGCAATTAAACCTCCTTACGCTTACGCGATGTTATACGCAGTTTTCAGTGCAGTTACAGCAGCATCTACCTTACTTACATCATCACCAACAAACAACTCTGTTCCCGCACCAAACATCACGCTGGAACTTCTGTTGCCGTTTTGGTTGTTACCAAAGGTGATTCCAGAAAGAAGTTTGTTTTCTGAAGCAACTTCCAGAACCAACCACTTACCATACTCGTATTGAGTTGTTTGGTTCTGAGCAGTGAGAGCAACACCGTTAATCTTAATGCCACCGCTTAATCCGAAAGTGAAGTGAGTATCGTCCACATGATTGATATTCACGCCACGGATAACTTCGGCATCATTTTGAGTAACGAGTATCGTACCACCTGTACCGCTAAGTTTTTGAACTTTAACCGGCAGAACCAATGTAGCATTAGCAGCAGTACCCCCGGCAGCAAAAGCAACCTTAGCAAACATTGCTCGTTGGTTACTTTCAGCAGGTTGAGCAGCAACAAACACTTTATGGTTATCCACTTCTTGAACCAAAGAGGTGTAGGAAGCATTGGCAAGCAACCTACCTGACTGGTTGTTATCAGCAGGGACTACTTTGTATTTACCGGAATCATCCGTAAACTCGTTTGCACCTGAAGCAACATTAGCCATGCTCAGTTTGAAACTACCAAACTTACCTGCTTCGACAGCAGGAGCGGGTGTATTGTTCCCTTCAGTTGCCGGAGGAGTAGCCGGAGCAGGATTCGGAGTAGGAGCAACTGGAGTACCGATGTTCTCAGCAGGTTTATTTTCACTCGGCGGATTAGCGGGTGCTGGTGTTACAGGAGCAGGATTTGCCGGAGTGTTATTGGCAGGCTGTTCTATTGCAGGAGTAACAGGTTTAGCACCTTTCTCTACACGTTCCATTACTCGGAGAGAAACATTCACACGGTCAGACGGGGACAGTGAAGAAGAGAAGAATTCTGCACCCTCAAAGAAATCACCGTCAACCTGACCATTGCCATCCCAACGTGCACCAAAGGTTACAAAACTTACGCCAGATTCAAAGGCAATTGCCATAGTGTAGGTTTTACCCAAGGTGAGTTCAGTACCGTCATACAGCACACCATCAATATGGAAACCGTTTGCTTTAGTGAACTTAAAGGTCTTATCAGTAGAGCCTTTAACTATTACTGCACCACCCCCTACTTCTTTTTCAGGAGAACCAGAAGTACCTGCACCAACCATAGTCAGACCGGTAGTGACACGGGGAGAAGAACCAACACTGTTAATACGGAACGGGAACACTACCGTGCTTCGACCTGCTGAATTGGTTGTACCCAAATTCCAACGAGGATATACACCCGAACTTGAACCATCGGCATAGAAACGTGCTTTAGCAAATTTCGGAGTAGCCGATTTATCAATCAAGTGAGTCCAACCTGCTTTCGGAACGTATTCACCTGCACGAACCAAGCTACCATCGCCAACTGCATTAGGGACAGAATCGTCCGTTGCTTTATCCCAGTTAAGGGTAGAAGTAGGTAACGGAGCAGTACCGGAAGCAGTAGGTCGTTTGTAGTTAGCATCCCAACCACCAGTAGGTGCATGGGCAACAGGTGCAGGGTTCTCAGTTGGTTTAGGGTCGGTAGTTACCGTATTCGGGATAGCGAGGATAGTACCTTTATCATCCGTAGCACGGTTATTGACCCAAGTAACGTTACCACGAGACACATTGGTTTCATTCAACAGTACAGCCGGCAACAATTGTGCAGCAGTCTGTTTGACCCAAATGTTATCCTTAACTACTACTTTCAGTTTGCTTGGAGCATCGCCACCTGCCAAACGAATTTGAGCTTTAGTGAAATCACCCATCAGCAGAGAGTTACCGGTAATTTCATTGATACCGGTACGAACTTCAGTAGAGAGGTTAACGAAGGTACACCACCCACTTGGTTTAGTGATTTGAACAGTATTCTTACGAATACGGATATTTTGGGTAATCTCACCAACCTTGCTTTTCTCTTCAAAGTAGAACGGAACATCCGTAACTTCTTCAAAGTAGCATTGGTTCTCTTCAAAGGTAAATTCACCCAAACCATTAACCGCAGATTCGTAACCTTTGGCAAACAAGATATTGGTGATTCGATTACCTTTGATGATGTTTTTGGCGATATTTACTTTAATCACAGCACCTTTATCATCTTCACGGTTAGCAACGATGATTGCCTGATGCGCCCCACGACCATCCCAGTTGATACCGGAAATAAAGTTCTCAGTTGCCTGCAAATCGACAACATCAGGTACTTTATAGTTTTGCTTCAATGCTTGCGGGTTCACTTCAAAACGGATAGCACACCAGCGATAGTAATCGCTGTTGGTATCGTCTTTCCAAGTCGTATGTCCATCATCTACAACCAGACGGAAGTCAGGGTCTTGAATCAGTACATTACGGACAATATGGCATTTAGCCATAGGATAACCACGACCTTCAATAGCAACACCGAAGAATCGGTTTCCTCGTGAAGTGTTTTGACGGAATGTAGAAGAGTAGGCATCATGCACATCCAGACCTTTACGGTAGTTGCGTTCAACCAAACATTCTTCAACAGTACAATCCACGTTAACAGAACCACTAGCCATTACGATACCGTAACCAGTAGCACCATCAGCCTCATGTCCGTTAAAGTGTGCAGAACATCCCCAAATGTTGGCTTTCACTTGGTTCTGAATCATCACACCAGCTACACGGTTATGGTGGGAGAAACAGTTCTTCACAGTGTTTTCACGACCGTGTTCAGTCAAATCTGCTTCTTTGTTTTCACCCTTATACCATTTAGCGTTTTGGGCATTCAGTGTATCACCGGTTGCAGCTAAGATAATGCCGCAACGGTTACATCCCAATACCTCTACACCTTCAATCAAGCCTTTTTTGGTTTGGTCAAACATCACACCATGAATAGAACCAAAGTAGGTAGGATAGGGGTCTTTAGGATGCGTTTTGGGTGAGCGGTAGAATTCACCTTTATACCAAACAGTGAAGTTCTTCGCAGTGAAGCCTTCTTTTTTCTCTACCACAATCATTGATTGAGGGCGGGCATCAGTCAGGTTGGTATTGGCATTCCAGTCCTCTGTTTGGGCATAATCTGCCATAAAGACAGTTTTACCCATACCATCACCTTCAATACCCGTTACATTAGGATAACTGGTCGCATTGAAGCGAATACCTTTATCCAGCTTGTAAACACCAGCAGGGAATTTAGCAACACCTTTGGCAGTATTTGCTGCCTCCAGAATCTTCAATACATCTGCATTGGTGAATTCTTTAAGACCGGTTGTATCAACAGTAGCTTTGGTATCTTTGTAGGATTTACGGAAACCAACTCCCATATTTGCACCGATGATGTTACCACCCACCAAAGTATTTTCCATTGCATAAATATCTTTGGGAGTAGTTACATTATCGGAAGGAGTGTTTGGTTTGGTTGTATTTGAACCATTCCCTTTATCGTCCTTGCCATCGCCTTTACCGTCATCTGGAGTCAGTGAAGGGATACCTTTAGGGATGGCAATATTCGCATTCTTCAGAGCCAAGAACAGTAATTGGATATTCTTGGCAATTTCAGTAGCGAGGATTTCTTCGTTGGATTTAGGCTTGAGTGTTACGCTCATTTTCGCATTTCCTCCATTACAGCAACGAAGTCTTTAGTGAAACCGTCAGATACATCTTTCTCTGACTTACCTTCTGCTGCTGCATCTTTAGTGATTTTAGTAGTTACGATACCACCACCATTAGGGGATACCACAAAAGCCTTGTCTTGAACGATACCTACTTGAAAGTCAGCAGGATTACCGGTCATACCGTTTACATTGTTCACCGTTACAGGTGCTACTACAATTGTCTTAGGCTGTTGTGGCTTCACAGGAGTAACCGTGATTGGTTCGACTACCACAGGACGCTCATCACGGTACACTGTCGCTTGGATTGATTCAACGTTGTACCGGTCAAGCAACGGTGAAATATTCACCGGAGGATTCAATCGTGTCATGATGATTTAACCTTAATGTATTTACGGAATCCATCTGGAACAGATGGGTCATGTGTTTGGGTGCAGATAAATACTTTTAAAGCAAAGCCATCTGGAGTAGGTACTTTTTTACTTCCTGTCCGAACCATACGAGGTAAATAAGGGTATCCAAACTCTTTAGTGGGAATAGCTACCAAAGCAACTTCTGCTTCTTCCTTCGCAGTTACAGCATCATCACGGTAAACAGTGCTTCCGTGTTGAGGGGTCTGTGCCGAAGGTGTTCTTCCTAACCAGCCATTCAAGGGCAATTCGATTGCAGGTAAAGTAAGCTGTTCTACATCTCCTCCTGACACAAAGGACAGGGGAGAACCAGTACAAAGGAACTTCCCTTTCAAAGAAGGGAGAATTCCCATTGCAACAGCTTCTTTCCATAGAGCCAAAGACTCTTCCGGCAAACTGCCTGATAACAGATAGGAAGCAATAACTTCAGCCAATTCTTTATGTTGGGAAAGGATAACCTTATCCCATTCTTTCCATTTGGCTGAAGGTGCAACAGAACCAAGCGTAACACTTCCTGCTTTTACCGAACCATCTTCAGGTAAGGTTTCTTGGTTCACTAAAATCTTTTTCAATTCAGGGAAAATACTCAGATTCATCCCTGCTCGGTATTCTACCCAATCCGTATTAAGAAAAACACTGGGTAACGTTAATATTGTTCCTACCGGCATCTTATCCATATCAATTTCCTACACGAATTTCTACATTCAAATGTTTCATCAAAGCAGACAGAATCACTTCGATATTACTCAAGCTTTGTTCCACTTCAGCTACTTTCTGTTCCAAAGCATCAATTCGTGCATTGGTATTGGTGTATGGTAATGATTGAAGTAAGGCAGTAGCAGTAGCAATATGAGCATCATAGTTCTCAATGACCTCCACCACCTTATTCAGTGCTGGTGCAACTTCTACCACCGTTTTCAGATTATCTTCTACCATCAGGATAGAACCTATATGATAGGCAACAGTATCAATTGAACCACGATGCTGAACCAAGGTGCGTAACATATCTTCTTTTGCACCAAACTCTCTTAAAGCTGGCAAAGCATCAAATACAGTACGAATTACAGGGAATGCTCGGTATAACTCAGCAACAATAGTAGAAAACTCTGCTCCCATTTGTTGTTGGGCAGCAAGGGAAAGAGTACGTTCAGGAGACCTGTTAAACATAATTAAATCCATCCATTCAATTTAGGGAAAATATTTGAACCAAACTCAAGAGAGATACCTGCACCACCACTGGTAATGATATCTTCCATCAGAGATTTATACTTGGCATACATTGCATTGGATTCAGCCAATTTAGCTCCACCCATACTCTGTAAGTAAAGACAAGCTACATAAGCCATAAAAGCACCGACTAACTGTCTTGGTAACTCAATCTCCATTGGGGAACTCAGTGGCGTACTCAATGGAATTCTTGGATGTGCTATTCTGCATCTCAATCTAAGTACAGAGGATTTATTGAAATCAATCTCTTGGAAGACTTCAATACAATCCGGCTCACTGAAAGTAATCCCTTCGCAAGAATATGGGTCTGCAACAGAGAATTCCCTGTTATCCAAACTGATAATCTCGCTAATTTGAATTACATCCCCATACCACTTATCACCCAAGATATATTTATCAATACAGGGGTATTCCGTAGGGAGAACCAAGTGTTCTTCGGTTAGTTTATATCTGGTTTGGTTCGGGTGTAGTTGAACCAAAAGGTCATGATACCGTAATGGATACACTGTATAAAAGTGTTCCAATGCACGATTCATGTGTTGAATTAAGGTAGGAAGATATTTAGGCTGAATCTCAAAAGTATTACACTTTACGAGGGGTGATTGACTTAAATCCCCTAGAGCCAATTCTTCTACCAAATCACAAAATTTCATACAAGGTAATTCCTTATTCCATCATCTCCTGAATCATCTTCAAATTGCATTGCAAAATAATCAGGAGTATTGGTTGTGTTTGGTTTAGTTCGTTCTTCAGACTCAGAGGGGTAAACTACATACATCTGTTCCAATTGGGAGATGGCATCCAATCCGTCATCGTGTTTGGCTTTGATTGCATCAAGAGTTACCATCTCAATTTCATCAATCAATTCTCTCACAATTTCAGTTAAATGTGCATCAACCGGTAGGTGTATTTTACCTGTTTTCCACGCAGGAAGGGTAAGTCTGAATCGTTCCATCTTATTGGTTCTTGCTGGAATACCCTCACTTCTGTTTTCTTTGTTTCGAGCCAAAGGAAACCAAATTCCCCTTCTTTCCATTTCAGCCCGTAACAAAGACAAGAATGCCCCTTGTTGTCCTGATACTTCTACACCTACTCCCATAGGTTTATATTTCTTAGCAAACATGAACAACTGGTTAAATGATTCATTGATATCCACTCTACCAAAGAAACCATCCACCATGTACCGGTTCTTCTTACTATCTACTGCCCAAACCAAAATAAAGGTATAGTCAGCTTTGGCTCTGGAAGATACAGCAAAGTCGGTAGTGATATACCAGTTGTACTTATGGCTGTCTTTGTAGATATCTTTAGCAGTACATCTTCTGATATCTTTGTTGGCAATCATCCTATCTTCTTCAGCAGCAATCCTAAGTAACATCTCTTTCTTAAACGAACTTGGATTGTATGTGTACTGTGCTTCGCAGTAGTCATAATCAAACCGTTCTCCCCATGCACCAACAAACTCTTCTTTAGCACAAGGGAACTTGTTACAGATAGGATAGACATTGACGTGCCAATGCCCTGATTCCACTGCTTCATACACTGGGTCTCCCTTACCAAACGGAGTACCATTCAAGATTACCCTGTGTTTCATTGGATTCAGTGCATAGACTACACCACTATGCAATACCTCTTTAATCGCCTGTATCCTTGCAGGAGAACGGGAATCTTCATCTGAAACCAAGTCATCACATATTGCCAGTTCAGGACGGAAAGTGTCTTTCTTCACCCCACGAACACCACTCTTTGCACCAAATAAAACAATATACAGTTTCTTGCCTGAACTATTAGTGAACACTATCTCTTCATCAGTGAATGATGCTTTGGGTACATATTTCTGTAAGAAAGCACTTCTTTCCCATCTTGACTGTACGTTATTACGGAAGTTCTTAGCACCATTATCCATACTGTCAGCCACATACATCACCACGTTAACTTCACCTAAATTTGGCAATTCTCTGAATACTGCCAAGTACAGAACCAAGATTTCTCCAAACAAAGAAGTCTTAGCCAATCCCCTTGAACAGAGATTCACTACCCTTCTCTTCTTAGTAACCAATCCGTCAATCATCTTGTAGTGAAGTAGCGGAGGAGTCATCATATCCGGATTCTCCGCAGAGATTATCTTCACAAAGTTGATGTAGTTAATCGCAAACTGTGATGGTACATAATGAGCCAACTCAGAATAATCTATCTCATTCAGATAGTCCTCTACACTCTTAGGCATCTAATACCTCCATATTCCCATCTTTCAGTAAAACAGTTTCAGCAATCTTACCTAACCCCTGTTTACCCTCAGCTAAAGTATCCAATTGTTTTTGGCTCAACTCAGCCATTACTTCCCTCAACTCTTCAATAGCATCAGACTGGTTAATATTAATATTCAATTCAGCTTTACTTGTCTCTGGCGCACGGGTTTGTTCCATTACCAACCTTGCTGCATCAATCTTCACTTTAGGGGAAGTCTTAGGACTCTGCATCACTTCCATAGTAGTAGCCATAGCCAAGTGATAATTTCTTTGATACATGATATGTACCGGTATCATCATTCTTGCCTGTACAGCAGATACAGCCATACCACTGGCGTAAATAGAGGCATATGTACTCAAGGTTTTCATATCTGCCCCTTGAGCTTGCTGGTGCCTTACCCTTTCAGGGAAAGTCCGTGTATATGCCTGTACCTGTGAGTATCCTTGGTTCAAATAAGAACAGAACACTACTGCTTTAAAATACCCTTCCAAAGAAGTCCTGTTCTTAGGGTTATCCATTAAATCAATAACAGACAGACACATATCCCGAACATACTCACCAAAGGAGATATCATCTCCCTTAATCACACCGTTCAGATAACCCAATGCTTTCTGCTTGGCATTCTTAGAAAAACCTTTTCCCCTACATACAGTATCAAAATACTCTTCAGTAATCAGTTCTATCTCTGGTTCAGCCAACAGTGCATCCACATCAATAGGCTGTCCCTTACCAAACCCTTCTCCCAACTTAGCAGTACCCTTAAATGCACTTTGTGCTTGAGCCAACTTCTTCCTTGCTTCTGCACCAGTCTGTCCACTCAACACTTCAGTCAGGTCAGGTAATTCACCTAATTTTTGCATAGTATTCTCCATATTTAAAATGCAAACATTATATGATTATAGTGCAATTATATACAATATCCCCCATCTCCCTATTTGTTAAATTATGTAAGAACCATAGACAAAGAACCAAACCAGATGTACACTCCGCTTACCGAAAGCGAGAAAAAGAGAGAGATTATATATTATATATAATCTCTTTTTTATTTATATATA
>ERZ651108.33-NODE-33-length-66957-cov-13.154809_pt1 | contig 66957 bp, 57 predicted proteins | sample MGYA00512173_ERZ651108 | MGnify/ENA metagenome assembly ERZ651108 | reverse complement strand
TTTGTGAGTCAGTTCGTTTGCTTCATTTTAGCCCCTTGTTCGATAGGTGTGGTGCTGTTGTTTTCCATATATTTATAACATTTTTCCAAGATTATGTAACACGTTAGCTTGTTTTTTATCGTACCTTTGCACTCGAACAAAACAATTAAAACAATAAGATTATGACAACAAAGACATTTAATGTAAACGGAATGAAGTGCATGCATTGCAAAGCAAACGTAGAAAACGCAATACAATCTCTTGATGGAGTACAATGTGCTTTGGCTGATATTGAGGCCAAAAATGTTAAGGTTAACTACGACGAAAGCCGTGTAAAGGATGCTGATCTCAAGGCTGCGGTTGAGGGAGCAGGCCATTATGAACTGCAGATTTAATTCATTTGCTGATGAAAAAAACAATTCCTGTCGTTGGCATGGCATGCTCGGCATGCTCTGCTAACATAGAAAAGAAACTCTGTTCTTTAGCAGGTGTGAATTCCGCTTCGGTCTCTTTGCCGGGGCGTTCGGCCCTTGTTGACTTCGATCCAGACGTCATTTCACTCGATAAAATGAAGCAAGAGGTCAACAATATAGGCTATGATCTTGTTATTGAAGCAGACAGAAGTGTGGATGAAATAGAGCGACGCGCGTATCGTTTACTGCGTCGTAAGACTCTGCTTTCTTGGGTTTTTGCCCTCCTTGTGATGGCAATCTCAATGCGTTGGATTGTGATTGGAGGTCGCAATATGGCTAATCAAGTGTCATTGTTACTGGCACTTGCCAACATGATTTATTGTGGAAAGTCGTTCTATGTCACGGCATTTAAGCAGCTGAAACATGCCACAGCGAACATGGATTCGCTTGTAGCGATGTCGACAGGGATAAGCTTTCTCTTTAGTGTTTTCAATACTTTCTGGGGCGAAAGCGTGTGGGGTAGTCGTGGAATAGAGTGGCATACCTATTATGATGCAAGTGTAATGATCATCACGTTTGTGCTTACTGGTAGGCTATTGGAAGAGAAAGCGAAAGATTCAACGGCTTCTTCCATTCGCCAACTGATGGGACTTCAGCCCAAGACAGCACGCATTGTGCAAGATGGAAAGATAGAAGAAGTGCCCATTTCAACCATAGAAAAGGGTGATATTCTTGAGGTTCGGGCAGGTGATAAGATTCCCGTTGACGGCGAAGTAGTATCTGCTGAGAGTTTCATGAAAGCCAATGCAGCCTATGTAGACGAAAGTATGATCACGGGAGAACCTACACCTTCGGAGAAGATTCAAGGCAGTAGGGTACTTGCTGGCACGATACCTAACCAAGGAAAACTACGCATGCGAGCTCTTCAAATAGGTGAAAACACGGCGTTAGCACACATCATTCAGATGGTTCAAGAGGCACAAAACAGTAAGGCACCTGTACAGAGAATAATCGATAAACTGGCTTTAATCTTCGTGCCAGTTGTAATGGGTGTGTCTGTCGTTACCTTCTTCTTATGGTGGATTCTCGGTGGAAATGCAGCCTTGCCCCACGCCATTTTATCAGCTATTGCCGTATTAGTTATTGCCTGTCCATGTGCAATGGGGCTCGCAACGCCTACCGCTTTGATGGTCGGAATAGGTAAAGCGGCGCAGGAAAAAGTGTTGATTAAGGACGCAACGGCTTTGGAACGGATGCGTAAAGTCAATGCAATGGTGATAGATAAGACCGGCACTTTGACGATTCCTAATAAGGATATTGACTTCACAAAAGCCGATAATCTGCCGCTCGAAGCACGCGAAACATTGAAGCCTTACGCTCAAAAGGCGATGCAAGAATTACAAGATGATGGCGTAGAAATATACATGATGAGTGGTGATAAGGAAGAAGCCGCACGATATTGGGCTTCAAAAGCCGGTATAAAACATTATAAAAGTAAGGTACTTCCACAGGATAAAGAGAACCTCGTTCGTAAGCTTCAACGTCAAGGAATGACTGTAGCCATGGTGGGAGATGGCATTAATGACACACAAGCTTTGGCTCTTTCGGACGTCAGTATTGCTATTGGTCGTGGCACAGATGTAGCCATGGATGTGGCTCAAGTGACATTAATGGGCGACGACTTAAGGGCTATTCCTAAGGCCATTCAATTGAGTAGACGCACTGTTTCTATGATAAAACAGAACCTGTTTTGGGCCTTTATATACAACGTTGTGTGTATACCTATGGCCGCAGGAGCATTATATCTCTTTGGAATTAGCTTTCAAATAACGCCTATGTGGGCCAGTGCTTTGATGGCATTCTCAAGTGTTAGTGTCGTATTGAATAGCTTAAGACTGAAGTTTATGGCTTAAGTGATGACCTAAAAGGAAAAGCGTAGAAGAGTCCTTTCATGGATTTCATCTACGCTTTTCTTTTATTTTGTGGTACAAACTCTATCAATATCGTGGAGTAGGATAGTTGTATTGGTCGAAATATTGTAGGCCTTGGTTGTGATACCACACGCCTTCCACGTTGAGTTGGATACTGAATTTGGGATTAAAGTTATATTTAACAGCAGCTCCAATGACGTCCGCTCCAGGCATACCTATACCAGATGACATCGGATAATACATGCCGAAGCGTCCTGGAAAGCCATATCCCATGTAGCCATATCGGTTATAATAACGGCCATAATTACTGGCAATACTCTTTTGTCCGTATACCCATGCCTCCCAATGTTCATTGAAACGATAGCCAAGAGCAGCGTAAAGAGCTCCATCCCGATAAGAGTCTCCGCCCCAATTCATGTTTTGTAAGTAGCCACCTGCAGCCAACCAAAGCTTCTGATCTTTGCTAATGGGGGCAAGATAAGTGGCACTTAGGCGCTGAGCAAGACCGCCGTGATGGGGTAGGTTCTTACCAAATGTGGCGAAAGCAGATAGATCTACGGAGACATTTAGCCCTTTATGGAGTCCCCAACCATAATCATATAGATAAGGTGTAAGCACACTTGGTGCGACAACTTCTTTTTGTTTGTCTTGCAAAAGCTCTGGTCTTATCGACTCACCTGTATAGACAACCTTTGATGTATCGGTATATATTGTGTCACCAGGAAGTAGCCATCCCTTGCGAGGAGCATCGAAACTATGAAGTGGTCCCTCATGAATCTGCGTCTGTGCCTGGGCAGATAGCACGCAGATTAGCGCGATTATAATGACATATATTCTTTTCATTGCGACAAAGATAGCAAATGAAAGCAGAATGAAAGCACTTAGTTAGTTTTTTTTATTATAACATTTTTAAAAATAACGGCTATCCTTAAATAAACTGAAATAATTTTGTTGTTATTCTGATTTGCCATAAATTTGTGATAAATAACCAAAGAAGAGAGCTTATGAAAAAGAAGAATCTTGTGCTGATGACATTGGCTTTGTTGATTGTTTCCTTGCCAATGAATGCACAAAAAAATAGGAACAAACAGCAGCAATCATTCGTAAAGAAAGTTACTTCGATATGGAATAAGGCAAAAAAGCAGGTTAGTGACACGGGAAAAGATATCGGAGAGAAGATTGGTATCAATGAAATTTCATCGAAACAAAAGGATGTTGACTTAGTGGAAGTAGATGGAAAGAAGTATATGCCGATATATAATTTCGACTTGTTTATGAGTGGTCATGCTGCCGATGATGCCGAATTGGTGCGTCTTTCGCGTGAGGCTTTCACGAAAAGATACCCAAATGCCAAAATCCTTTATGCTGTTGTACCCCAAAAAGACTGGCTAAACACGGTGTTAAAAAACGGAGATAGTGTTGTAGGATACCGCAGAGAAGCCTATTGTTTCATAGTAGCTAAGGATGGTTCTGACGGCTATCTTAATGCTCGTTTCCTTTTTTCGGCAGACCGAAAAGTGGGTGGTGAGTATATGAAAAATAACAGTTGGCCACGTTGGGAGCGTACAGATGTTCTCCCAAATCAAGTTTATGACAAGCTGATTCAACAACAATGAACTTCTTAAAAAAGCTGTTTCGAGGGAATACAACGCCTGAAGAGGAGGTACAACGACAAGGTGATGTGCCCGATTTTGAGGCGTTAAAGCGTGATGGTTTGCGTGCGCTTAACGAACGAAATCCGTCAGAAGCTGTAGACATTTTGCGTCAAGCGTTACAGATTCAGAATGACTTTGAGGTGAGATTCGCCCTCTCTAATGCGCTCGTTGGTTGCAATCAGTTGGCTAAAGCCTATGAAGAATTGCAGAAACTTGCCGAGATTCAACCCGGTAATATCAATGTTTTCATTCGGCTGGCTGAGGTAGCTTGCGAGATGAAAAACTACACCGCAATGGGTGAAGCATGTGAACGTGGCAAATTGTTGGATAAGGATAATGTGGAGATTAATCTGCTTTATGCCCGTGCCTGCTTAGGCGTTGACGATTCAGTCAACGCGTTAGCCATGCTGACAAAAACGATTTTGCTGAATGAAAACTATACAGAGGCATATCAACTTCGTGGAGAATTGCTCCTGAAAATGGGCGATTTAGATGGTGCTGAGGCTGATGTGGAGTGGGTGTTAAACCATAAAATCACGCTATCGGATGCCTTATTGTTGAAAGCTCGCATAGAAAACGCGCGGCAACATCATGCGAATGCCCTTGAATTTTATAATCAATTTATTGCACAAAATGCCTTAAATAGTGATGTGCTTCGGGAGCGAAGTGCTGTCAAACAGGCTTTAGGCGACCAACAAGGGGCTGCAGATGATTTGAAGCAGGCTGATGAATTAGACGCAGAAGAACAACAAGTGGTTTAGTTGAAGGGAGCAATCTATCCTCTAAAATCGTTTCGATGACACACTTATTTGCCCCATTTCATCGTGTAAAATGGGTGTAATGATTGCGTGTTTTCATAGGAATTGCGCGCCAATTTGATGCAGATTGTTTTATGAAGGCTTAGCCTTTGGTAAACGCACTGATAGTCAATGGGTTATATAATATGTTGGAACGTCTTATGTTTCCCCATAAAAGGAAGCGCGAGAAGGTGCTTATTCTTTCGGAACAAGCCCTTCGATATAGTTGCAAAGGATATTAATTCCCTTGATATTCTCACCACCTTGAGGGATGATTAGGTCTGCATAACGCTTTGTTGGCTCAATGAATTGCTCGTGCATTGGCTTCAAAACTTCGAGATATCTGTCTACAACCATCGACACAGTACGGCCTCTATCAATGGTATCTCGTTGGATATTACGAATCAATCGCTCGTCAGGATCAGCGTCAACAAATATCTTTAAGTCCATCAAGTCACGGAGTTTCTTGTTTAAAAGCGTCATGATTCCTTCGATAATGATAACAGGTTTGGGGTCGACATGAATTGTTTCGGGGAGTCGGTTGCATTGAATATAGCTGTAAGTGGGCTGTTCAATGGCCTTGCCATTACGCAAATCATTCACTTGTTTGTGCAGAAGTTTCCAGTCAAACGCATCGGGATGGTCGAAGTTTATAGCGTGTCTTTCCTCTTCTGTCATATGAGATGTGTCGTTATAATAGGAATCTAATGGCACAACGGCTACGTAGTGAGGAGGCAAAGCCTCTACAATCTTCTTCACAACGGTAGTCTTTCCGCTTCCAGTTCCACCGGCAATGCCGATGATAGTAATCTTGTTTAATTCACAATTCATAATCCGTTCTTTATAGTTATGCTTCGATTCTTTCACCTTTTCGGTGGCAATAGAAGCGGGGTTTTATAGTTCTTCGAACATCTTTTGATAGTATTCAGCTTTCTTTTCCAATTTCATGGGGTAGGCACGACTACTGCTTGGCATGCGATATAGCTTCAGTTTGCGTCCTTCAAAGGTGAATTCTGTATACTCACCCATCTTTGGAATAGCCTTTATTCCATAATGTTTTGTGAAGACTTCTGTTGCAAGTTGTCCGGCAGCCAGAATGCCTCTACACTCTGGTAAGGCGCGAAGCATGTCGTCAAGATTGCTTGGTTCGACAATCTCAAGGTCCTTATCAGCGGCATTATTCTTAGTTCTTCTGATTCGAAGTGCCGTGTCAAAGATGGCAACATGCTTTTCTTTAAGAAGTGCTTTGATGGCTTCGACGTGGAAAGTCTTGTGTTCCAGGTCTACAAAGTGCATCTTGTCACCAAAGAATATATATCCAAAGATGCGCCACATATCGTTTTGAAAGTTGGGATAATACCATTCCATGCACCATCGTTTGGGTGCAGGTGGGAAGGTACCTAATATTAATAGGTGGGCATCTTTAGGCAACCAAGGCTCGAAAGGATGTGTTTCTATTTCGAGATTCTCGGTTGTTGGCGTTGCTTTTTGATGCGTATTGCTCATTGTTGTTCTTTAATTAAATAGACGCATACAGGCAAGTGGTCGGAGAATCCGTCAAGCCATGCACCACCAGCAGAGGTTCTTTTCGGGCTACCTTTATATTGTCCTTCTTGCTGAAAGAGGTAAGGCATGCGCTGAATTTGGTTCTTCCAGAACTTCAGTGTGGTGTAGTTGCGTTCACCTTTCTTATTAATTAGGTTGGGAGTCATGATGATTTGGTCGAAGAGATTCCACGAACCACGATACATTAAGGTTCCCTTTCCTTGCTTCTTGAGTATGTTATACCATGGATTATACATGTCATTGGCCTCTACTTTCTCTACAGATTCCTTTGCAGATAGCGTCGAATGCATGCTCTTATCGGTAGGATCGTCGTTCATATCTCCCATGACAAACACCTTGATTTGAGGGTTAAGAGCAAGCAATGAGTCTTTAACGGCCTTGATTTGTGAAGCTCCCCATTCCCTATAAGAAGACCCGTTGTAGCGACTTGGCAAGTGACATACGACGAAAGCTACAGGCTCATTGGCCAGTGTTCCAGTGATAGTGAGGAAACCACGAGTGGCAAACGAGGTATCTTGTTCAGCGCTATTGCGATATGGAACAAGTCTTTGCGTCTCTACAGTAAATAGAGAAGGGTTGTAGATTAACGCACAGTCAATGCCTCGTTTGTCTGGGCCTTCGATATGACAGAATTGATAATTGCGTGCTTTTAGTTCGGGTTGAGCCGTTAAGTCCGTTAAAACCTTGTTGTTTTCAACCTCACTTAATCCTATTACTGCACAGCCAACATTGGGTAGAACATCGGTTCCCATGTCGGCAAGAGCACGTGCCATGTTGTGTAATTTGTGGCTATATTTGAGCCCATCCCAATGATATGAGCCTGTAGGAAGAAAGTCCTGATCATATTTTCCAGCGTCATGACAGGTGTCAAATAAGTTTTCTTGGTTGTAAAAACCAATCGCATAAACAGAGAATTTCTTTTGTGCAATAGAGGCAATACATACAAAGAGCATTGCCAATAAAATCAGTTGTTTTTTCATTTTTATACTTAAAACAGTGTTGTCCCAATTTAATATAGAGTTCATTTCATAGGAATTACCATTTGCAAAAGTACGCAAAATAATTTAAGTCGTGTGCTTTCAATAAAAAAAACAATGGAAAATACTCTTTACTTTAGAATTAATTTTGTTACTTTGCACGTAAAATTAATGTTTATTAAATAACTCTTTATGCAAAAACATCTCCCATTAGCACTGATGGTTCTTTGCTGTTCGACGACAATGTTCGCACAGAATACGACCTCTCAGCAGCCGAATAAGCCGACCGATGAGAACGTTTTTACTTTCACTGAAGCACAGTTGGGCGAGGATGATAACATGACTCAGAACGTCACTATCCTCAATTCGGCCACCAATGCGTATGCCAGCGAGGTCGGATATCTGTTTTCTCCCATGCGATTTCGTTATCGGGCATTCAATCAGAAGTATAATGAGATCTATATTAATGGTGCACCTGTCAATGATGTTGAACGCGGACAGTTCAGCTTTTCGTCTGTAGGTGGTCTCAATCAAGTAACTCGTAATGTAGACTTCTCACTTCCTTTTGAAAGCAACAACTATGGTATGACAGGTATGGCTGGTAGTAATAACTACAATTTCCGTAGTGGAAGTATGGCTGTTGGACATCGTTTCAGCTTGGCAGCAGCCAATCGTAACTACACACTTCGAGGCATGTATACCTATAATAGCGGTTTCAATGCAAAAGGATGGGCCTTTAGTGGTAACCTCACTTACCGCTGGGCAAATCGTGGTTACGTAGAAGGCACGTTCTATAATGCTTTGTCTTATTTCGTGGGTGTACAGAAACTACTTGGTAACCATAGCCTTTCCTTTGCCACATGGGGCAATCCAACAGAGCGTGGAACGCAAGGAGCTGCGACGCAAGAAAGCTTTTGGCTCGCCAACAACTACCTCTATAATCCTTATTGGGGATATCAAAATGGAAAACGAAGAAACTCTCGTGTTGTCACAGATTTTGCCCCTTCAGCTCTTCTTACGTGGGATTGGGCCATTAATAATAAGTCAAAACTGACGACAACTCTACTTGGAAAGTACAGCATTTACAAAAGCACCAAGCTCAATTATAATAATGCAGACAACCCACAACCAGATTATTATAAGGTGTTACCCAGTAACTTTTACGACGTATGGGGTAACATATCACGTTTCCAAACGCCACAAGCTTTGGCCGATTGGAAGACAGCTTACGAGTGGCTTTCAAGCAGTAAGGCTCACCGTCAGATAGATTGGGACCGCTTGTATGAAGCTAACCGTGGCGCAAGTGCACAGGGAGCAGATGCTATGTACTATGTACAAGCACGTCACAACAATAATCTTTATCTGACATTGGCTTCTACTTTAACGAAGAATCTGACAGAAAAAAGTACCTGGAATCTTGGTTTCAATGTAGCAGGGAATAAGGGTTTTCATTATCAAACCATGGATGATATGCTGGGAGCAACGTCATTCCACAATGTAAATAACTATGCAATAGGTACGTTTGCAAAGAATTCAGATGCTGTTCAGTATGATCTTAATCATCCAAATGCACTTGTTGGCAAAGGCGATAAATTCGGTTATGATTATAATATCAATGTCCTTCGTACAAATCTCTGGACAAATTACGCCGAGACCTTTGGCATTTTACATTATAGTTTGGCTGCAAAAGTGGGCTATGATGGCATGAATAGAGATGGTAAAATGCGTAATGGCTTGTTTGCAAATAACTCATTTGGCAAGAGCAAGACAGCCAATTTCCTTTCCGGAGGCTTTAAGTTTGCGGGCTCAGTTGACATGAGTAATGGTAGTGTTTTGTCTCTTGGAGTGGGCTATGAAGCTAAGGCTCCCAACGCGTATGTAGCCTTTCAAGCTCCTGAAATGAATAATGATTTCGTGAAAGACCTAAAGAATGAGTTGATCTTTAGCAGCGAATTGAGTTATCAGTTCAGTACTTCTTGGTTGCATGCTAACTTGAGTGGTTACTATAGTCGCGTCAATAATGCGACCGAATGGACTTGTTTCTACTTCGATGATATTAATTCTTTCTCTTATAACTCACTCACTAAACTGAATAAAGTCTATTATGGTGTGGAGTTAGGAATGAAGTTTAAGCTCACCTCTTTCCTTGATTTAAAGGCTCTTGGCACGATAAGTGAGGCGAAGAATATAAGCAATGCACACGTTCGTTACCTTAATTCTACACAAGGAACTTATAATGATGACGAAGCCATTGTAAAGGGAATGCGAGAGAATGGCACTCCATTGACAGCAGCAAACCTTGGACTTAGCTTCCATCAGGCAGGCTGGTTTATAGACGTAAACGGTAATTATTACGACCGCATCTACTTGGGTTACTCACCTTATTACCGCTATGCATCTGCTCTGAAGGCTATAGGTGCGACCGATGCAAAGGGTAATTATATCATCAGTCCACAGGATAAAGGTAAAGGAGGCTTTATGCTTGATGCAAGTATTGGTAAGAGTATTCGCTTGAAGAAAGGCACCTTGTCTTTCAACCTCATGGTAACAAACCTTTTGAACAACCAAAAGATTATCACAGGTGGATATGAACAGAGTCGCAGTGACTATTCTATCAAGACGGATGGTACAACAAGTGACCGCACATATCGCTTCTCAAAGAATCCTAAATTGTACCATGTTTATGGCACAAATGGAATGTTGCAGGTAGCTTATAGATTCTAATGATATTAAAAGAAGATAGTATGAATAAGATAAGTTTTATAATATTGGCTCTGCTTTGCAGTGTTTTTACGAGCTGTATGAATGATGATTGGGACACTCCTAATACCGAACATACACGCGGAAACGCTGCAATTAAAGAGACAAATGTATTGACTATTGCACAATTTAAAGCCAAATATGCCAGTACGTTAGCCTCTGCTTATGGTTATGTTCAAGTCACCGATGACGAGCAAATCAAAGCCGTTGTGACAGGGAATGATATAGAAGGTAATCTGTTTAGTCAGATTTCTCTCGACGATGGCACTGGAGCTATCATCATTGCGATTAGTGAAGGCGGCATTAATGGTTATCTTCCAGTTGGTACAGAGATACTCGTTAATCTCAAAGACCTATATATTGGCAACTACGGATACCAGCCACAAATCGGTACTCTCTATGAAAGTGCGAAGGGAGAAACCTCAGTTAGTCGTATGTCTCGTATGCGTTGGGATCAACATTTCACATATACTGGCCACAACAAAACTGTAACTCCTGTAGCGTTTGACCAGAGTAAGGTGGCTGATGCCGATTACTTAGCTGACAATTGCGGTAAGTTGATGACGTTGAAAGGTGTTTATTTCAAAGATGGTGGTAAGAAAGATTATGCCAATAAAAAGGATGTTGTCAACAATAACAGCTGTGAACGTGCGCTGAAAGGTATCAATGCTAATAATCTTGTCGTACGAACAAGCACCTATGCTGACTTTGCTGCCGACACCTTACCTGTTAGTAAGGTGAATATTACGGGTGTTTTCACGCGCTATAACAATAAGTGGCAGGTGATCATTCGGTCTGCAAAAGATGTTGAATACGTACAATAAATTAAACAATAAGACTCAAAACTATACATTTAATTATGAAAAAGATTTTATATTCTTTATTTGCTTTGGCTGTGTCAGCCATGACTTTTGTGAGTTGTTCGGATGTCCCCGAGCCTTATGATAACCCAAATAATGGTAAGGAAACGACTAAACCAGAAGTCGTTGGCACGCCATCGGGTAGTGGAACTCAGGCAGAACCTTACAATGTTGCAGCTGCAATGCAACTCATTAAGGCTGCAAAGGCTGATGAAAATACAGCTCCTATGTACGTAAAGGGTACGATTGTAGAGATTAAAGACAATGGAAATAATAAGTTTGGCAATGCCACTTACTACATTGCTGATAGCAAAGATGCCACTCAAAAGCTTATGATTTTCCAAAGTTTATACTTGGGTAACAAGAAGTTTACTACTGGAACGGAACTTAAAGAGGGTGATGAGGTTGTTGTTTATGGCCCATTTGTGAACTATAAGGGCAACACTCCAGAGACTGCCGGCAAGGGAGCCACCTATATATATTCACTCAATGGCAAGACAGCAGGCAATACAACACCAGCTGTTTCCGATAATTCTGCAAGCAATCCTTATTCTGTTGACAAGGCCTTAGAACTCATTTCTACAGGAAAAGCAACTGAAAACGAGGTTTATGTAAAGGGAGTTATTACCAAAGTTGAATATTATAATACCAAGTTTAGCAGCCTCACCTATTATATATCTGACAATGGTCAGCCTGGAAAAGAACTCCAAATCTTTAGTGGAAAGAGCTTTAATGGCGCTAAATTCAGTGGGAAGAGTGATCTGCAAGTAGGCCAAACCGTCGTTGTTCAGGGTGTGATTAAGGCATACACCAATAGTAAGACTGGTGCGGTTACTAATGAAATGGATAAGGAAAACAAGTTGGTTTCTGTTAATGGAAAGACTGAATTGCAGCCTGGAACAACGACAACGCCAGCTACTCCTGCTACCAATGGCAGCTTAAAGATTGATGGAACAACGGTTACTTTGACTAATTCTGCAGTTACAGCAGGCACTGAAACGGTGACACTTGACTTGAATGCAGCTAATCTTTCGGATAATCAGAAGGAGATGACCGTAACATTTAGCGATGGCTCGAAAGTTATTTTTGAAGGCAATGGCGAACAAAATGTTCCCGTGTTTATGAGTAAGAGCAAGGGCGTTCGTGTCTATAAGAACAATAAGATGACTTTTGAAGGCAAGAAAGCCATTGCAAAGATTGTCTTCACTTGCGACACTTACAAAGGTGATAAATATGTAGGTAATGCAGAAGCAACCATTACTTTCGAAGGCAAGAAAGCTGTTTATACCAATGTTTTCAATGGAACCACAGGTGGAGGTGTACAGCTTCGTGTGCAAACTATAACCATAACTTACGCTAACTAAGGCTTCTAAAAAGCTTTAAATAATTTGGCAGGCTGCGAAGTTTTCATTAACTTTGCAGCCTGTTACATAGGAAAAGAATTATAAACTATAATATTAAACGAAATGAAAAAAGGTATTCACCCAGAAAACTATCGCCCCGTCGTATTCAAAGATATGTCCAACGGCGATATGTTCCTTACAAAATCTACTGCGAAAACAAATGATACTGTAGAGTTTGAAGGCGAGACTTACCCAGTAGTTAAGATTGAAATCTCAAGCACTTCTCACCCATTTTATACAGGTAAGAGCAAGCTTGTTGATACTGCAGGTCGCGTTGACCGCTTCATGAACCGCTACGGTAAGTTGAAGAAGTAAATATATCCTTTTTAAAGTATATATTCAAATTGAGAGTGCGTTCAAACGTAGTTGCATATACGTTTGAACGCATTTTTTTGCACAAAAAACTAATATAATGAGATTGTATCGTTCTTTTTTTATTCTCTTTTCAGTTGTTTTTGCTTTTACTTCGTGTGGAACTGATCATGAAAATGATATCAATAATGGTGGTGGAAAGGCATCCGAAGTAAACGAAAACTGCAATGTTCTCACTATTGGAAGGCCTGCAGAAGTCACTCGTTTGGAGTTTCCTAAGCTGAAAGGAGGTACGAGTGAGGTTATTGTTCATAGCACTTCGGCTTATGGAATGACCTATGCTTTGGAGTGGGATCACGCCAAAAGGTCGCAGCGTTGGAGTTGTTATGAGATAACAAGTGCCAATAACAAGAAGGTCTGGAACCGCAAACAATGGAATAATACGAAGTGGGGAGGCGACCCATTTCAGGTAGATCCGAAGATTCCTGCTAACGAACAATCGCCTGTTAGAGGGGAGTTTAGTGGAAGCCACTATCCTAATTATCCCAATAGTTACTACGATCGGGGCCACATTTGCGCTTCAGAAGACCGCATATATGCCAAAGAAGCCAACGAACAAACATTCTACATGTCGAACATGCAGCCTCAAGTTCATGTGTTTAATGCTGGTATTTGGCAGAAGATGGAAGCCTGCATACAAAACAATGCCAATCGTGGCGAGGTGGTTTATGTATGTAAAGGTGGAACGATTGATAAAGATTCTCAAATTCTTACCCGTACAAAGAGCGGCTTCATTGTGCCTCGTTATTTCTTCATGGCAGTGCTAATGAAAGATGAAAAAGGTTATCATGCGTTTGGTTTTTGGGTAGAACACCTCTATGAAAACCATTCAAGTGACCGACTTTCTCAGTATGTTGTCAACATCGATGAACTGGAAAGGTTAACAGGAATCGACTTCTTCTGTAATCTACCTGACGAGCTTGAGCACAAGGTTGAACACGAAAGTGTGCAAGAAGTGCGTTCTTATTTCCGCTCATGGGGAATTAACTAAGACATGAAGCTTGCGCATTCATCTTTTGTGGTTTGTCGAATGAGTGTGCACTTCATTTTTTCTTGCAACGTTGTGTGTATCAGATGGTTAACTGAATGACGGCGAAAGAGAGATAAAAGCCTAAGGATTCGCAATGTAAAATGAGGCAGATGAGCGCATGAAATGACGCAGTTTAGTGCATGAAATGGTGCAAATGACAGCGTGAAATGACGCAGATAGCATTTGATAATGCTACAAAGAATAAAATAAAAGCCGTTTTCAGTCTTTATAACTTGCTGAAAACGGCTTTTCTGTTGCTATCTTATTGATTTATAAAGTGCTTTTATCTTGCCCTCCTTCTTAATAATTTTATTACACGAAGTGAGCTTATGCTTGCTTTGGAACATGCTTCAAGTTCTCCTCAATCTCCTCATCACTCAAGCTGTAATTATGCAAATCACCATTGATATAGCTATTATAGCTTGGCATATCTATAAGTCCGTGTCCGCTCAAACAGAACAAAATGACGGGCGATTTGCCTTCTTCTTTGGCCTTGTTTGCTTCACGTATGGTCGCCGCTATAGCGTGACAACTCTCTGGAGCGGGTATAATGCCCTCGGTTTGTGCAAAGAGTAAGCCCGCTTTGAACGACTCTAATTGCGGAATATCGACGCCATGCATGTAACCATCTTTAATGAGTTGAGAGACGATTACACCCGCTCCATGGTACCGAAGTCCACCTGCATGGATGTTAGCGGGCTTGAAATCATGACCTAAAGTGTACATAGGAAGTAGGGGAGTATAGCCCGCTTCATCTCCAAAATCGTATTCAAACTTGCCACGAGTAAGCTTAGGACAGCTCTCAGGTTCAGCCGCAATGAACTCTGTTTCCTTGTGAGTTCCATCGAAGATATGACGCATAAAGGGGAATGCAATGCCTCCAAAGTTGCTGCCACCACCAAAGCATGCGATAACCTTATCAGGGTATTCACCTGCCATTTGCATTTGTTTCTCGGCCTCAAGTCCAATGACTGTCTGGTGTAATCCGACATGATTCATCACCGAACCCAACGTATATTTGCACCCCGGTGTAGTCGTTGCAAGTTCTATTGCCTCAGAGATTGCGCTGCCTAATGAGCCTGGATCGTTTGCATTTCGCGTGATAAGGTCTTTCCCTGCGCGTGTAGACATCGAGGGAGAACCCTCAACTGTGGCACCAAACGTACGCATAAGCATAGAGCGATATGGCTTTTGTTGTAACGTGATCTTCACCTGATATACGGCTGCTTCGAGTCCATATAGCTTGGCAGCATAGCTTAATGCCGTTCCCCATTGACCCGCTCCAGTCTCTGTTGTGACGTTAGTGTCGCCCTCCTTTTTACAGTAATAACACTGCGGAATGGCTGAGTTTATCTTGTGAGAACCTAAGGGATTCGTGCTCTCATTCTTGAAATAGATGTGTGCAGTGGTGCCCAACGCCTGCTCAAGTGCGTAAGCTCGCACTAAAGGTGTGGCTCTATAATACGAATATTTCTCTCTAACCTCGTCGGGAATAGGTATCCATGGGTTCACTGTATCAAGCTCTTGACGTGAACATTCCTTGCTAAAGATGTGGCTAAGGTCGTCAACTGTGAGTGGTTTTCGCGTCTGAGGATTCAGTGGCGGCATAGGTTTGGTGGGCATATCTGCCTGAATATTATACCAATGTTTAGGAATATCATGTTCCTGTAAGATAAATTTCTTCTGTTTCATAAATTCATTTTATGTTATGAGTAGTCTCATATCGTTTTGTCATACAAAGGTAATAAAAAGAAACTTTTAGCGTAGTTAAATAATGATTTTTTATTAATTTTGCAGTCATCATGGTTATAATCGTTACAATTTTAGCTTATTTTTGTATACTACTTGTGTTTAGTAGGTTTACAAGTAGACGTGCAACAAACAGTACTTTCTATCGCGCTGACCGCCGTTCGCCTTGGTATATGGTGGCTTTTGGCATGATAGGCGCATCGATTTCGGGGATTACATTTGTCAGTGTGCCTGGAATGGCGGTTAAAACCGATATGACCTATTTGCAGATGTGTTTTGGTTTTATCTTTGGTTACTTGATAGTGGCGTTCGTGTTACTGCCAGTTTACTATCGATTGAACCTCACAACAATCTATACTTACCTGCAAACTCGGCTTGGACAGCGGGCATATAAGACAGGTTCTTCATTCTTTTTGTTGTCAAAACTCATTGGAGCGGCTGTGCGTTTCTATGTGGTTTGCATCATTCTTCAACGTTTCGTTCTCGACCAATTAGGCATCCCTTTCCTTGTGACAGTAGTCTTTATGGTTGGTCTGATATGGCTATATACACGCAAAGGAGGCATAAAAACGCTCGTATGGACAGACTCTTTTCAAACCCTTTGCATGTTTTTAGCGTTGATTTTAATCATCTTTCATGTCATGACAGCCCTCCATTTGGACCTTAATCAGGCGGTAAAGGCGATAGCAAATGATAGTCATAGTCGTGTGTTTATATGGCAAGATTGGGCATCAAAGCAAAACTTTTGGAAGATGTTTTTAAGCGGAATATTCATTGTTATCGTAATGACGGGCTTGGATCAAGATATGATGCAGAAGAATCTTACGTGCAAATCGCTGCGTGAAGCGCAAAAGGATATGTGTTCTTATGGCTTAGCTTTCGTGCCGGCTAACCTGCTTTTTCTGTCTCTTGGCATTCTTTTGATGATGCTTTCTCATAGAGAAGGCATTGCAATTCCATGTGCAACCGATGACCTTTTACCTATGTTTGCTGCCACAGGAAGCCTTGGTTCACTCGTCATAGTGTTGTTTACTATAGGCATTGTTGCAGCCAGTTTTTCGAGCGCAGACAGTGCAATGACGGCCTTAACCACTACATGGTGTGTCGACATTATGGAGAAGAAAGACGATGAAAAACTTCGAAAGCGCACACATCTTGGCTTTGCTTTGCTCTTTGTAGTATTCATCTTGGCATTCAAAGCGCTAAATTCTACGAGTGTGATTGATGCCATCTATATCATTTGTTCCTACACTTATGGTCCGCTTCTCGGACTGTTTGCCTTCGGACTTGTTACGCGTTGGCAGGTGAAAGATCACTATGTGCCTTATATAGCAATAATAAGCCCGGTCATTTGCTTTGCTATCGAGACGATAACAAGACAAACAACCGGGTATGAATTCGGTTATGAGTTGTTGATGGTCAATGGACTTTTGACCTTCGTTGGACTCTACCTCTGTCGCAAGTAGTTTCTAAGTGTGTTTCAATTAGATACAAAACACACCATGAAATGACGCAAATCATGCGACAATTTGACGCAAATTACATCGTAATTCGATGCACTTTGCGCCGTAATCTGCCTCAAACCGCGTCGTGAGTTCTATTCACCCAGCTCGCTTAAATAGGCTTGTGCATCCAAGGCGGCCTTTGCTCCAGTGCCTGCTGCGATAATCGCTTGCTGATAATGAGGGTCACATACATCACCGGCTGCAAACACTCCTTCGATATTTGTGGCTTGCGTTTGGCCCTCAATCTTAATGAATCCTTGTTCATCAAGCGCGATACTGTCTTTGAAAATGGCTGTTTGTGGCTTATGACCAATGGCAAGGAAGAATCCATCTATGGTCAAATCATACTGCCGTTCGTCACTTTCGCCTTTACGATATACCACATGTGCGCCCTCAACTCCATTGTCTCCATAGAGTCCAAGTGTATTGGTTTCATAGAGGATTTCAATGTTTTCAGCAGCTTCTACGCGGCGTTTCATGGCTTCAGAAGCACGCAAATAGGGCTTGCGTACTATCATATAAACCTTTGAACAGAGTCCCGATAGGTAGTGAGCTTCCTCACATGCCGTGTCACCTCCACCTACAACAGCGACCACTTTCTTGCGATAGAAGAAACCATCACACGTTGCACATGCGCTGACTCCTTGCCCCATATACTTCTGTTCGTCAGGAAGTCCAAGGAATTTTGCCGTTGCTCCAGTCGCAATAATAACGCTATCAGCAGCTATTTCCTCGTTCCGATCGGTCGTAAACACATAGGGTTTTTGAGAGAAATCGGCTTTAATGATCTCGCCATCTCGCATGTCAACACCAAATCGTTTGGCTTGTTCTCGAAGCTCAATCATCATCTGATTGCCGTCAACGCCATTGGGATAACCTGGGAAATTGTCTACAATTGTGGTCTGAGTAAGCTGTCCTCCCGCCTGCATTCCACAGTATTCTACGGGTTGAAGATTAGCTCTTCCAGCATAGATTGCTGCAGTATATCCAGCAGGTCCACTTCCAATAATTAAGCATTTTATATGTTCCATATGCTGTTCTCGTACTAATTATAATGTAAAATTACTCTTTTTATAACGTAAAATTATTCTTTTTATAACGTAATGTTACTTCTTCTATAATGTAATCTTACTCTTTTTATAATGTAAAGTTACTTTTTATATCATGTAAAATTACTCTTTCAACAATGCTTCTATCTCTGCTTTGATGTGCTCAAAGTCCTCCGTTGGTTCGAAACGAGCAACAACTTGTCCCTTCTTATTAATGAGAAACTTCGTAAAGTTCCATTTAATCTCGGGACTATCCTTATAGTTTGGGTCTGCTTCTGAAAGCATTTTATCCAGTATTGGGTATATAGGATGGCTCTCATTCCAGCCTGCAAAGCCCTTCTGTTCCTTTAGAAACTTGTACAAAGGTTCGGCATCTTCGCCGTTAACTTTAATCTTTTTAAAGCGTGGAAAGGCTGTATTGTAGTTGAGTTTACAGAATTGATGTATGCTCTCATCAGTGCCGGGAGCTTGTTGTCCGAATTGATTGCAAGGGAAATCTAATACTTCAAAGCCCTTAGAATGATAGTCTTCATAAAGCTTTTCAAGTTCTTCATACTGCGGAGTAAAGCCACATTTCGTTGCTGTATTTACGATAAGAAGTACTTCATTGGCATATTCTTTCAGTGAAACATCGGCACCTTTTCTGTCTTTTACAGAAAAATCATAAACTGTTTTCATTTTAATTTTATTATTTATTGATACAAATTATAATCTAATATCTCGCATACGACAAATAATGTGCCACTTTTTTATATTGTCATTTCTGTCATACACGCTTTCACAAAGATAGTGATTATAATCGAATATCAATCAGACGGCGTTCAATGTTAACTCAATTTTAGATTCAATGTGTTTTTCTTCGTTTCTTCTCTGCCACCTTGTCATTCACTTTTTAGCGTCATTCAGCGCGTTTCTCCCAATCAAAGAGGGAAATCCCTACTATGGAATATGGAAATTATATTTTAAGGTTCATAAAATCATTCTACTTTTGTATCAGTGAAATTAAAATGAAGTGTAATCATTAAACTCATGTTATTATGAAACGATTTACGACAATATTCTCCATGGTTCTTATCACAATGCTTTCTGTTGCTTTGGTTTCTTGTGACGAAGATGCCGAAGTTGCTGCCACCTTAAACGGCACATGGCAGGGCAATGTCTATGTATCTTCGCGATATAATGACCGTGAATATAAAGCATCGGAAAGCAAAGTGCAGTTCAATAGCGGTTATAACTCGGGCGATGGCTATTGGGTTGACTACTACAGTAATGCTCCTTATGACTATCAAGCGAGTCACATCACGTGGCAAGTAAGGAATTCTAACATCTATATTCACTTCATAGAAGAGAATACTGACATCGTAATCTATAATTATAGTCTTAGCGATGACCGCCTGTCGGGATATATTCGAACGAACACTGGCAAGGATTTGACCATCACACTTTACCATACTTATTCGCCAAACTGGAACGATTATAATTACAACAACTATTATTCTGATGGCTATTATGGCTATGCCAAGAGTCGCAGTGCAGTCAAATCAGAAAGCCGTCCACAACGATTCTTCGCTGAATAAAAGATAAATCATTTGTTTATTAAAATAGAATTAGGATATGAAAAAGCTCACTAAAATCTTATTTTTGCTGTTGATAGCCTCTGTTTCCATAGCATTATCAAGCTGTAGTTCAGGCTCAACATACTATGAAGACAATCAAGACTGGTGGTCGAATAATTCAGATGGCAACGCAGATAGCGATGCACAATATCTCAAAAACTTAGCCAACACTCTGCGAGGACACTGGGAAGGCGCAATGAGATATGAGTATAATGGCGACAATGGGCAACGCGCTATCGCACAATTTAACGCACAATTAGAGTTCGATCAATATGATGCAACGGGACGGAAAGGCCGTGGTCGCGAGATAGATACAGCCACTTCAAATGGTCATACGCAATCACAAACCCTCTATTTTACATGGGAAATCGACAAGACTACAAGCGATATCTATGTCACTTATGATGGTTCTAAGAAGAAATATCGCATCACTTTGCTCGATAAAACAAGTAACATGCAGAGCTATCTTGATGCAAACCGCTTTGAAGGTACTATGATAGGAGTGAATAACAACGAGTTTATCGACTTCAAACTTGCCCGTTATAGTTATGCAAAATCTAATGATATAGTCTTCAGTCGTGCCTCACAAACACGTGCAGCCGGCATCAAAATAGAGAATAAAATCGTTAAGAGATAGACTTCAAATGGGCGGAATGGGGTGCCAACGACATGCCTTTCGCGCCCTGTCTTACCTGAAATGCTATCATTGATTGCACAAGATTAAAGGAAAATAAAAGTGTAATCGATGTGCGAACACAAGCAAACTACAAACTTAGCCATAATATATTGAAACTTGCTTTCAATCATTCTCCCGCACAAAATGCGGGCGTTTTTTGTGTTTTTATATAAAGAAGGAGTGTAGGATAAAAGCATTTTATACATCAATAAAATAGAAGTTGAAAAGCCGTTTTCAGCAAGTTGTAAGGACTGAAAACGGCTTTTATTTTATGCTTTGTAGCATTGTCTGCCGTAATCTGCGTCATTTCACGCTGCCGTTTGCGTCACTTCATGCGCTAATCTGCGTCATTTCGTGCACTAATCTGCCTCATTTTACTTCGCTTTTGATTGCACCTTTCCCACCTCCTCCATAGGAGAGGAGAGCTAAGTTGTGTGGGGGTAGGGAATGAGGGAGGATGAGGCTGTGGGGCAATGGTTGCAGTTGATGAAACGATTTGAGGACTATTGTTTGTGATTTAGCTTTATTTCTCTTCACAATACAAATGATTTCCGCTTAAAACGACTTTTAAAAGTTCTTGAGTTTGCTGTTTTTCGGCGTTACAAACTGGCTAAAAACAAAAAAGGGGCTCCGCTGAGTCCCAATCTTTATTAACCTTAAATCTAATACTATGAAAAACACATTGCAAAGTTACTCCATTTTACTAATCTTGTCAAGTCTATTATCTATAAAAGTAATTTATAATCGTTTTAATTGATTTATGTCAACTTTGTGTACGCAAACAAACCCATTTGAACTTGCCGTTTTACGCAAAAGATATTTAAAAACTTGTTTTATTCAGATTTAATCTCTATCTTTGCAGCAGATAAAACACAAAGAGTAGAAAGAGGATTTGGAATTCCGACAGAGACAATATGTCGGAATTCTTATCTTATTGTTTACTCTTACAGCGTTCAATTTATATTAAACAAACAAGAAAGATTATGGCTTACATGTCACAAGAAGGCTACGACAAACTTGTAGCAGAGCTCAAACGGCTCGAATCAATAGAGCGTCCTAAGGCATCAGCCGCAATTGCTGAGGCCCGAGATAAAGGCGATTTAAGTGAGAATTCAGAGTATGATGCGGCCAAAGAAGCCCAAGCTCATCTTGAAAGTAAAATCAATAAGATGAAGCTTGACATTGCCGAAGCAAAGATAGTTGACGTGTCTCGTTTAAGCGCGGATGCCGTTCAGATTATGTCAAAGGTAGAGATGACGAACATGTCTAATAAGTCTAAGATGGTATATACTATTGTAAGTGAAAGTGAAGCCAATCTAAAGCAGGGCAAAATCAGCATCAAGACGCCTATTGCTCAAGGCTTGTTGAATCATAAGGTCGGTGATGTTGTAGAGGTAAAGATACCGCGTGGCGTCATCAAACTACGCATAGATAAGATTAGTATCGAGGCTTAAGCTTTGCAATAACATAAAGATTACCGCAATGAGTACGATATTTTCAAAGATTGCTGCAGGCGAAATACCCAGCTATAAGTGTGCAGAGAGCGACAAATTTTATGCGTTTCTCGACATTGATCCAGTCACAAAGGGACACACTTTGGTTGTTCCACGTCGCGAAGTAGACTATATCTTCGACATGGATGATGATGAATTGGCTGAATTTCAGGTGTTCGCTAAGCGCGTAGCCAAGGCAATCAAGGCTGCCTTTCCATGCAAAAAGGTGGCTGAAGTAGTGCTTGGTTTGGAGGTAAATCATGCGCATATACATCTTCTTCCAATGAATAGTGAGGCCGATGTAGACTTCAAACATCATGTGAAACTAAGCGAAGAAGAATTTAAGGAAATAGCAGAGAAGATTCGGAATGAGTTTAAGTAGGAAACATACCTGTGCTTGTCTAAGGGCGGAGAAGGCTAACTGACAAGTTAAGGATACTGAATTTCTGAAACGAATTAATTTAGTTGACGATAAGGAAGGCGTTACTTTACACGATGTAGAGTAGCGCTTTTCTGTTTTCTTTGTAGGCTTTCATGGTCTGATTCCTTCTCTTTGAAGGGGTTGAGCAAGGCTTATCAGCTTCTCCATCAGCCTTGGTATGCCATAGTTTTCGATGTCTTTTTCATCTATCCAGATAAAATCTTCGGGCAAAGATGGCTTTTCTTTTGGTGAGAGGAGATAGAAGTCGGCAAGTAGAATGCGGTGAGTGAGCACGTGTTTCACCCCTTTTTGCAGTAGAACGGCAGCTTTTCGGAGTCGTGGAGTGAGATGTTCGGACTCGGGAACTGTCCATAATCCTTGCCATATATCACCGCTTCCACGTTTATGAATGGCTGTTTTCCCATTCCACCTTATATAATATAACGAGAGGTTTCGCGTCAGCACCTTTAGTGTTTTTAGTTTAACGGGCAGTTGATCAACCCTGTTTTCGCGCCTTGCAACACACGTTTCGACTAATGGACACCTTGTACATTGCGGAGCTTTTGGGGTACATAGCGTTGCACCGAAGTCCATAACAGCTTGGTTATAGTCAGCCGCTGCACCCTCAGGAAGGTGCTCTTGGGCCAAAGCGGCAAAGAGTTTAACTCCCTCGGGAGTGTTCATTGGCGTGTCAATACCAAAGTAACGCGCCAGCACACGATAGAAGTTGCCGTCAACTGCAGCCACTTGAAGACCAAAAGCGAAGCTTCCGATAGCAGCAGCAGTATAGTCTCCTACGCCCTTTAGACGCTTAATGTCGGATAAAGTGTTGGGAAACTGACCTAAAGTAACAATCTGTTGTGCCGCCTGATAAAGGTTTCGGGCGCGCGAATAATAGCCCAATCCTTGCCACATACGCATCACTTCGTCTTCAGTTGCAGCCGCAAGATCTTCTACATGCGGCCATTTCTCCATGAAACGCAACCAATATGATGTGCCCTGGGCTATGCGCGTTTGTTGTAAAATGACTTCACTAAGCCAGATAGCATAGGGATCTTGCGTGGTGCGCCATGGTAAATGACGTCCATGTTTGCTATACCACGTGAGTAAAGTTGATGTGAAAAGCGATGGATTTGGCTTCATATTCATGCAAAGTTACTACTTTTTTCAGATAAAATCAGTATCTTTGTGAGATAAATCCCCTTGGATTTCGTAGTGAAAGAAAGTTTGAATTGTCACGGAATATCATGCAGACGAATATAGAATTAGAGCAAGCTTGGGAGTTTGTTGAACATACAGGAACGAGCATTTTCCTAACGGGTAAGGCCGGAACGGGTAAGACTACATTCCTTAAAAGCGTTGTAGAGAAGAGTCAAAAGCGCTTGGTTGTGGTTGCGCCTACAGGCGTTGCAGCCATCAATGCACGTGGAGTGACCATTCATTCTTTCTTTCAATTGCCGTTCTCTCCCTACATTCCGAACACTATAGTCAAAGGAGAGTATGGCGTATCTAAGGAGAAACGTAACATCATTAGAACGCTTGACCTGCTTATTATCGATGAGATTAGTATGGTAAGGAGTGACCTTTTGGATGCCATTGATGCCGTGTTGCGTCGCTTTAAGAATCCAATGAAGCCGTTTGGAGGCGTACAACTATTGATGATGGGTGACCTTCAACAACTCACTCCCGTAGTAACTGAAGAGGATTCTAACATGTTACGACCTTATTATTCGACGCCATACTTCTTCGGAAGTCATGCACTTTCGGAGATACCTTATGTCACAATAGAACTCAAACACGTTTATCGTCAGCAGGATAATGACTTTCTTGAGCTCTTGAATCATGTGCGTTTAGGGTGTACAACTGCTGCAGATCTGGAGCTGTTGAACGGCAGATATCAACCTGATTTCCATCCAAAGACCGACCAAGGTTACATCAGATTGACGACTCATAACGCTATGGCTGACCACTATAATGATAGCCAACTTGAGCAGCTTTCATCTACTTCACATAACTTTCAGGCTGAAATCAAGGGGACTTTCCCTGAATATAGTTACCCAACGAGTGAGGTTTTAACGCTCAAAGAGGGTGCACAGGTGATGTTTGTAAAGAACGATTCGTCTCCACTTCGACAGTATTATAATGGTCGAATTGGTCAAGTGAAGCGTATAGATGATGAGAATATCATCGTACATTGCCCCGAAGATAACTTTGATATCACTGTAACGATGCAGGAATGGGAGAATACTCGTTATGTGATTAATAAGGAAACAAAGGAAATAGAGCCTGAAATCCAAGGTGTGTTTCGGCAGTATCCATTGCGTTTAGCGTGGGCAATTACAATCCATAAGAGCCAGGGTTTGACGTTCGAACGAGCCATAATAGACGCTGGTTTGTCGTTCGCCTCGGGCCAAGTTTACGTGGCTTTAAGCCGTTGTAAGACGCTAAATGGCCTCGTACTTGCCTCTCGTATCGATGAGAAAGCAATCATAAATGATCAAAGAGTGAAGGAGTATATCTCACGACAAGAGGCAGAAGCGCGTCGCAGTATAGGGCTTTTAGATCTTTATAAGCAGGACTATTATAAGCAATTACTGATGGAACTCTTCACTTTTACAGACATTTTGCGGGCTGAAGAGGCGCTTTGTCGGGCGGCGATAGAATGGCTTCACGCTTATCCTAAACTCACTTTATTGCATAAGGCCACATTAAAGAGTATGCAACAACAAGTCGGAAGTGTTGCAATGAAGTGGCTTTCTGTCATCAATCAATCTAATTTTGACCAACTAAATGAGGTCGAATTCTTAGATAGAGTGAAGCGAAGTGCGGGCTATTTTAATGCAACGTTGAACACCTATATACGCCCTTTGTTAGATCAAACGGCTGAAATCAAGGTGGAAAATAAGCATGGTGCTGAGCGATTGCAAGTCATTTTTGACGATCTTCAGTTAGCTTTCTTGACAAAACACTACTTACTTGATGAGGTTTATAAACGAGGTTTCAAGGCCGAACGCTATCTGAATCTTCGGCAAACAGCCTTTCTTGATGCGCTTGATGAGGTTGCTCCACGGGGTAATCAATCACGGCGCAGGCGTAAATCAAAGGCAGAAGAGCCTACTCCAAAGCCCAAACGGGAAGACACAAAGCTTGTTTCGCGCTGTATGTTTGACGCTGGTAAGACGGTGGGGGATATTGCTGTAGCACGCAGTTTGACAGTTTCAACGATTGAAAATCATTTGGCTTACTATGTAGAACAAGGGGAATTGAAGGCTATTGACATTATAGGAGCAGAAAGATATAAGGTGGTTAATGCCGCCATTACTATGCTTGGGACGAGTGCCGACATGAAAACCATTAAGGAAAAGTGCTCGAATGATATCACATATGGCGATATAAAAGTCGTTATTGCGGAGAAAAACTGGCAGGCTTCTAAGGGTAAATGAGTCTTGAAATGAATGTTTTGATATAACGACCGAAAGCAAAAGGCGAACTTTTCTAAATCATTTTAGCCTGCTTTCTCTATGTTGTTATGGAATAAAATCATTATTTTTTGCTAAATTTGCAAGTGATATGAAGAAGATTTTTCTATTTGTTTTATGTGTCGTTGCAGTCATGTTGACGTCTACTTCATGCCGATTTGCACGTGTAGACAACCCAGGTGACACTGTTGCAGCTATCGAATTTGACCCAACTATCGGTCAAAAGGCTCATCGTTCTCATACATCTCAGGATTCAACCGCAATGCAATCAGCAGTTGATAGCACGGATATTTACTTCATTGGAGAAGGCAGTTCACGGCAACTTCTGCAATTAATTTCTTATCCAAGTAAGCGTGATACCGTTACTTTCTCTAAGGCTCGACACATCAAAGTAAAAGGAAGTGCCGACTTTGGACGTGTCGTTCGCATTGGATTCTATCGTCTTCCATCAGGCGATTCGATTGTAAAGACCGTTGAAGAAGTAAAGCTTTAAATCAGTTTGGAGCACAAAGCGCGTTGCAAACTCTATCTTGAAAGGCTCTGCCATTACGTCCGTGCATCACTCCTTGGTTAATAATTGCAAAGCAAAGTGTGTGTCCATTGGCCGCTTGGCAATAGCCAGCGAGACTACTTATGCCTGTAACCGTTCCAGTCTTTGCCTTTACATTGTCGCGTGTAAAGGTTCCTTTCATTCGCTTTTTCAGTGTTCCGTCAACGCCAGCAATTGGTAATGCCGGCATCAAATGATGGCGTATGTTATCATTTTTGTAGGCATAACGGAGCATTTTCACCTCTAATTCTGCACTAACATAATTGTAAAGGGAGAGTCCCGAGCCATCGGCGAACTTATATCTTGAGGCATCCAAGCCAATCTTATCTACCAAACGGCGTTCTACATTGCGTGCGCTCTTTGCGGAAGCAGGGTGATTTCCCGTACTCGCGGCTATTTGATAATACATCGCTTCGGCATAAAGGTTGTTGCTTTCCTTTAGCATTCGCATCAAGATTTGGTCTATAGTATGAAACCGATTGACGATACAAAAGGCATCAATTGGTTTGCGTTTCTCGTCTATTGTGGCATCAACATAGACGCCATGTGACGTGAGTGCATCAAGGAAACGGGCCATAAAGATGTCCTTTCCCCCTACAAGTAGTGGTGTCAATACAGGGTTTTTGTCATCCCAACACCATCCTTCTCCATATGGTTTAGAGTCTTTCATGCTCAAATCTGCATAGAGATGGCCTTGTATAGTGTCTACTCCCATCTTGCGAATAGCTTCTACAAAGGCATTAAGGTCATCGGTATTGAATCGCGGATCAAAGCCTCCTACACAATAAATATCACCAATCAGTTTGTTGTTTTCAATCTTTCCAGTGTAACAAAGCTCTGTTCTGAACTGGTAATCTCCACCTAATTGGTCTATTGCAGTGATAGCCGTGATGAGCTTCATTGTACTTGCTGGTCGCATCAGCTGACGTTCGTTGTACGCAAAAATGGTACTATCAGCGTCAAGATCATATACCATCAATCCCAATTGTGAAGTCTTTAGAAGGTCACTTTCAAGTAAGTTTGTTAACTTATGCTGTACATTTTGCGGCCAAGGTCGAATGATAGTGTCGTTCAAAAGCGGACTAATCATGGCCGAATCTGCCACATCACTCTCATCATTATCCTCTATTGTTTCGTTCTCTATCTGTGAAAATGCAGGCAAAGCAAGCATAGATAGCAAGAGAAATAGATATTTTATGTAGTTCATTGTCTTGTTTTTAGTTCGGCCAAAAAAGCCTTAGTGTCATCAGGTTGCAAGCTGATGAGGCGGTTAGGTCCATACTTTACGAGCAGATATTGGCTCGCTCCAAAGGCTGTTTGCAGTGGAGTTATCTGAACGATATCGGCTATTCGGATGATGCGTTGACGGGAGAGGCGACCTCGTTCAATACATAACACCTCATTGCCTGCGTCATCCTGCATAAAGGTATAGGTCGTATGAAGCACTCGTTCAACCATTAAGACAACGAGAACTGCCGTCACAAAGCCCGCGAAGGCCTGCAAATGCCAAAAACACCAAAGTGAAAATAGCGTGAATGATGCTACTGCACATTTGGCAACGGGCGTTATCTTGTGATGAAAAATGCGATTCATTGCGTTAAAAAAAGCCTATACGTGTGCAAAATTAATAAAAAGAACAGAGACAAAAGTCAGTTAGCTTGTGTTTTAGATAAATTTGTTATCCATTGCAATTTGTTAGTATTCATGGCATCGTTGGCTTGGGATGTAAACGAAAGGAGACATATCCTACCTCCCTATATATAATAAGGTGGCAAAATATGTCTCTTTATTTATGTTACGCTTAAATAGCGTTCTTACTTCACGGGCGCTTCAATGAGCACTTGCTTCAATAGTTTCCAGAATGGTTCTATGGTCGAAACTTGACAACGTTCGTTTGTAGTGTGCGGACTACGGATAGTTGGTCCGAGGCTCACTACATCCATTCCTGGATATTTTCCCAAGATAATTGAGCACTCAAGTCCGGCATGATCTACCTGAACTACAGCCTCTTCACCATTCTGTTCCTTATAGATTTTCTTCAACAAATGCAGGATTTCACTGTCAGGATTGGGGTCCCAGCCACCATAACTGCCAGCTGTTTCCACCTTCATTCCAGCCATATTGAAACAGCTTTCGAGGGTTTTTACGATATAATCTTTCATGTCTTCACGTGACGAACGCGCAAGAATCTTGAAGGCAGCCTTGCCATTTTCGATGTTAATGATAGCCAAGTTGCTTGATGTTTCGACTACATCGGGGTAGGAAGGAATCATTCTTATCACGCCATTATGACATGCATAGATGGCATCAATGAGGTTATCTTGAATCTCAACTGGTACTTGAAGTTTCGGAGTTTCAATCTCTTCAGCAAAGAACTCAATACTATTTTCGATGTTCTTATATTCATCTTCAAAGTCCGTTTTCCACTCGTCAACCAGTTCTTTCACTGCTTCCACGTTCTCTTTTGGCATTGTCAACACCACTTCTGCCTTGAAAGGAATCGCATTTCTCATGTTTCCTCCGTTCCAAGTTACTAAGCGGGCTTCACATGTTTCGATAGCTTCACGGACAAAACGCACCATGAGTTTGTTGGCGTTTCCACGTCCTTCGTGAATCTCTAAGCCTGAATGTCCGCCACGAAGTCCCTTTAATGTCACCCTCAAAGCAGCGTCTTCTGGGTCTGTTTCCACCTCTTTGTAGTCGAGAGTTGCTGTGATATCAATACCTCCTGCGCTACCAATGACAAACTTACTCCATGTTTCTGAGTCGAGGTTTAGCAAGATATCGCCATGCAATTCGCCTTCAGGAAGGTCGTTGGCACCATACATTCCAGTCTCTTCATCGGCTGTGATGAGGGCTTCAACTGGACCATGTTGAAGGTCGGTTGCCTCCATAATAGCCATGATAGCAGCCACACCAATGCCGTCATCTGCACCAAGTGTTGTTCCTTTTGCTCTCACCCAACCTTCTTCATCAATATAGGTTTCGATGGGATCTGTTTCAAAATTATGGTTGCTTTCAGGCGATTTCTGTGGCACCATGTCCATATGTGCCTGCAAAAGTACGGTCTTTCGGTTTTCCATTCCTGGCGTTGCAGCCTTTCGCATGACTACGTTGTTGCCCTCATCTATAAAGGCTTCAACGCCAACGCGCTTTGCGAAGTCGAGTAAAAACTGCTGAACTTTCTCCAAATGTCCTGATGGACGTGGCACCTTTGTTAATGCATCGAAGTTCCGCCAGATGCAAGTTGGCTGTAGATTTGCAATTTCATTCATAATATAATGATTTAAATGATTGAATAATCAGTGTTAAGTTGTGGTACGACGCTTAGTGAATGCCAACGCAATCCAAGCGTAAAGACCAAGTAAAATAACGAGGAATGTCTGCACAGTATGCACGATAAGGACGAAGTAAAGCGCATCCGTTTCGCCAACACCATATAGGATTAACATTGTCTTTACAGCGAAATGCCAAGGTCCTGCGCCGTTAGGTGTGGGCACGATTACAGCGATACTACCGACTATAAACGTTACCAATGCGCAGGAAAGTGATAGGGATGAGGTAGCTGAAAAGCAGAAGAATGTGAGATAATAGTGTAGAAAATAGCTCACCCATATAGCCAAAGTATAGAACAAAAAGAGTGGAATGTTGCGCACATCTTTCAGTGAACTAACCCCTTGCCAGATGCCTTTCAGTGTGCCTTTTACCTTGTTTATGAAGCTCAATCGACGCAGAAGATAGTATAACAGCACAAAAACTGCAATGCCACACAAGGCTGTTACCAACCAGCCGGTAAGCGAAAAACTCATAAAAAGCGTATCAATGCGCGTACCTGTCTTGGCGAAGAAGCGTGTGAAAATAGGTATTTGGGAGAGAAAAGTGAGGAGGGCTATGAGCAAAACCAACAGAGAATCAATGGCTCGTTCAGTCACTACGGTTCCTATGGCCTTGGGAAACGAAATGCCATCATAGTGTTTTAACACGCCACATCGTGCGAATTCACCCATTCGAGGCACTACAAGACTGACGGCATAAGATAGGAATATGGAGTTAACGGCAGTCGAATTGCGTGGTGTTTCCCCAATAGGTTCGAGCGTCTGTCGCCATCTCCAACCGCGAAAAGCCTGTGCCAAGATGCCGAAAGGAAACGATAAGAGCATCCATATCCAGTTCATTTTGTGGAACAAAACGTCACTGATGCTGTGGAAATCGAAGTCCCGATACATCCAATAAAGAATGGCACCACTGAGCAACAGCGGCAAAACAATCTTGACAAATTTAGCTGATATCTTCTTCACTTTATTGTTTTAATGTTACAAATTTATACAAAATCACTTAAACAATGGCAAGATAAACGATGTTTAACGAAATTAAATAAACCGCAATTCTTAATTTCTTGTGTGATGATATAAATGGTGTAATTTTCTTAACAATTAGTCTTCGAGAAATAGGCCTATTGAAAACAAAAGGTCTGTTGGCTGTAAATAGGCGAGTTTTACGTGAGGTTTGTAAAATGCTGAGAATGAAAGCGTTGTATGAATAAAGGCTAAATGTAGCCTAAAATGACATGAGCAAATGGGCTTGTTTGACGCAAATGGCATGGTGATGAGCATCAAAAAGGGTTGTAAAATGATGGAGAATGTTGCATGATTCGGTACAAAACGGGTTGTAAAATGACTTAAACAGCGAAAAAATGGGAGGTAAATCGTGCACTTATGTCAAGCAATGGGGGTTATTACTGTATAGGAATCGTGTTTCTTTTTCTATTTCATCATGATTTAAAGCGTCTTTTTTTAGCAGTATTTCTTTACAACTTCAGTTTGTGATTTGGTGTTTATGGTTTGTTATGGACGTTTGTTTTATGCTTTAGTTTGTGGGAAATCTTCATTCATTCTCTTGCATTTTTCTGTTTTTTTCCTTACCTTTGCCACGCTGTTATATAGGTCTGTAATGGGTCAGACGTTTCTACCGGTTACCGTAAATACCCGTCTATAGCAGCTATTTATAATGTAGAAACAAATAAACACATGTTAGATTATCTCAAAAAGTATACTGCACAGTATCCTTATTTGGTGCGTATTGGCGTGCCTATAACGATTGGTCAGCTCGGCGTTATTGTGCTTGGGTTTGCTGATACATTAATGATTGGTCACCATTCTCTACAAGAACTGGCTGCGGCGAGCTTCGTAACAAACATGTTTACGCTTGCTTTGCTCTTCGGACTTGGCTTTTCTTATGGGCTGACGCCTATCATTGGGAAACTCTACGGGCAGGAAAAGAAGGGCGAAATTGGGGCTGCTTTGAAGGTGGGTTTAGCCTCGGGAGCCGTTCTTGCGTTAGTGTTGATGTTGGCGATGGGCTTACTTTATCTTAACATTGGCCGTCTTGGACAGCCTGAAGAGTTGCTTTCGCTGATGCGACCCTACTTTGTTGTGAACTTTGTTTCCATTCCTTTTGTCGTACTTTTCAATACAATGAAGCAGTTTTATGACGGCAAAACAGAAACCATAGTGCCTATGATGGTGATGATAATCGGTAATGTTCTCAACATCATTGGTAATTATTTACTCATCTATGGCAAGCTTGGTTTGCCCGAATGGGGCTTGTTTGGTGCAGGCGTTTCAACGTTTTTGTCGCGCGTTTTCATGTCATTTGTGCTTGTCATCTTATTCTTTCGGCGTCGCTATTCGGCCTATCGTAGGGGCTTGTTTGAAGCAAAAGTCAGCAGGAAAGACTTTATTTACCAAAACAAACAGGGTTGGCCTTTGGCCTTACAAATGGGGATGGAGACAGCCGCTTTTAGTCTTTCGAGTGTCATGGTGGGTTGGATTGGAACGGTTTCTCTGGCTACCCATCAGGTGATGTTAACCATAAGTCAACTTGGTTACATGTTATATTATGGTATGGCGGCAGCCGTTGCGATTCGTGTTAGCTATTATCATGGTCAGAAAGATTATGCAAATTGCAACACAACCGCACGTGCAGGCATGCAGTTAATTCTATTGATGGCCGTTGTCGTTAGCATTCCGATATTTTGTTTTCGCAATGTAATTGGCGGCTTGTTCACCGACTCTCAGGAAGTTATTGGCATGGTTTCATTGACGATTATCCCATTTATCATCTATCAGTTTGGCGATGGTATGCAGGCCAACTATGCCAATGCCTTGCGTGGTTTGTCGAATGTTAAGCCGTTGATGCTTGTAGCTTTCTTGGCCTATTTCGTCATAACACTGCCTTTGGGCTATGTACTTGGCATTGTGTTCAATGGTGGTTTGGTTGGCATTTGGAGCGCTTTCCCCTTTGGTTTAACGGTAGCTGGGGTGTTATATAGGTTGTATTTCCAGAAAACACTACGCAAAGAAGGGCGTTTGATGTAGGTCAATAAAACACGAGAAAATAGTAGTTATTGTGTGATTTGTTTGCGTACACATCAAAATCATATTACCTTTGCATCGTGAAAATTAAAGGATAACAATTAAAAGAAAGGTAAAGATTATGGTAACATTAATGTCATTTGCCGTTGTTGCAGTAATGGTTGCACAGGCAATTAACTTAAGCGGTAAGCTTCGCTAATAGCGAAGACCGCTCATTGAAAAGCAAATTATTAGATTAGATATTATAAAATGGCACATTGGAGCATGCTCTGATGTGCCATTTTTTTATGCTTTTATTTTGAAGGTTGAGGCTTATTGTTTAATTTTGTAGCCTATAACACATCCTATATTGCATGAAATTAGTAAGAGCAAAGAAGCATCTTGGACAGCATTTCCTTACAGATTTGAACATCGCTAAACGCATAGCAGACACTGTTGACGCTTGTCCTGCGATACCAATCCTTGAGATTGGTCCCGGAATGGGCGTGCTAACACAATACTTAGTGACGAAGAATCGTGAGGTGAAAGCAGTCGAAATAGACCGCGAATCAGTGGCATTTCTGCATGAGAAATACCCTGAATTAAGAGATAATATCATAGGAGAGGACTTCCTACGCATGGACCTTTGCAAGGTGTTTTCACATGAACCCTTCGTGTTAACTGGCAATTATCCCTATGACATTTCATCGCAAATATTCTTCAAAATGCTTGATAACAAAGACTTGATTCCATGTTGTACGGGCATGATTCAACGTGAAGTGGCTCTCCGAATGGCTGCCGGACCAGGCTCAAAAGCCTATGGTATACTCTCCGTCTTAGTGCAAGCGTGGTATGATGTGGAATATCTCTTTACGGTAGATGAGTCTGTTTTCAACCCACCTCCTAAGGTAAAGAGTGCTGTTATCCGTATGATGCGTAACCAAGTGAATGAACTTGGTTGTGATGAAAGACTCTTTAAGCGATTGGTTAAGACTGTTTTTAACCAGCGAAGAAAGATGCTTCGTGTTAGCATTAAACAGATGTTTTCAAAAGAACAGCCTGCAAGTGCGGAGTTCTTCACGTTAGAAATGATGACGAAACGGCCAGAACAACTCAGTGTTCAGCAGTTTGTTGAATTGACAAACCTTGTAGAAAAGGAGCTGAATCGATGACTTCGAGTGAGAAAACACAGGCTTATGAGACGCTTTGTAAACAGATAGCGCAACTCATTTTGGGCGAAAAGAACGTGACAAGTGTACTTGCTAATGTTGCGTCTGCACTTCATTTTGCCTTTCTCGAACGCTTCTTTTGGACAGGTTTTTATTTAGTTCATGGAGAAGAATTACAGCTTGGACCATTCCAAGGCACTGTAGCGTGCATGCACATTGGGCGTGGTCGTGGGGTGTGTGGAACGGCTTGGGCGGAAAACCGCACACTGATTGTCGACGATGTTGAGGCATTTCCGGGGCACATCGCATGCTCTTCATTGTCTCGTTCAGAAATCGTTGTGCCGCTTCATCAGTCGAATGGCAGCGTCTGGGGCGTCATTGATATTGATAGCAAGATGCTTTCGGCCTTTGATTCTATTGATGCTTACTATCTCGAAAAGCTTGAAAATATTTTAAGAAAAAGGTTGGAAGAATGAAAATTAATATCTAATTTTGTCGAATAGAAACCAAAACAATTAAATATGATAGATGTAAAAGCAACATTAAGTGACGCGCAAGAGCGCATGGAAATGGCCGCAATGTACCTTGCAGACGAGCTAACTCATATACGAGCAGGCCGTGCTAACACTGCAATTCTTGATGGAGTGAAGGTTGACTCCTATGGAAGTAAGGTGCCATTAAACCAAGTAGCCAACATTTCTACACCCGATGCACGTACTATTGCCATTCGTCCTTGGGACAAAAAAGCCATTAAGGACATTGAGAAAGCTATCATGGATAGTGGTGTTGGCATTACTCCTGAGAACAATGGAGAGGTGATTCGTCTTGGAATTCCACAGCCAACAGAAGAGCGTCGCAAGGAACTTGTGAAGCAATGTAACAAGATTGGTGAGCGAACTAAAGTCGAAGTGCGTAATGTTCGCGGTGAAGTGAAAGACAAACTCAAAAAGGCGATTAAGGAAGGACTATCAGAAGATCTTGAGAAAGATGCCGAAAACGACCTTCAAAAGGTACATGATAAGTTCATAAAGAGAATAGATGACCTCCTCAATGAAAAGCAAAAGGAGATTATGACTGTATAGTTTGCACATTGAAAGGCTTAGTAATAAAGAACACTGGCAGCTGGTATTCCGTCAAAACTGATACAGGAAAGGTTGTCGAATGTAAGATTAAGGGCAATTTCCGCCTTAAAGGTATCCGCAGTACTAACCCAGTTGCTGTTGGAGATAATGTGGAAATAGCCCTTAATTCAGAGGGAACGGCGTTCATTACTCACATAGAAGAACGTCGCAATTACATTATACGTAAATCGCAAAACCTTAGTAAACAAAGCCACATTCTTGCCGCAAATGTCGATCAAGCGTTTCTAATTGTGACGGTAAACTACCCTCAAACCAGTACAACCTTTATTGATCGGTTCCTTGCTTCGGCTGAAGCTTATAGCGTACCTGTGGTACTTGTGTTCAATAAATGTGATATTTTATCGGATGACGAGCGTCATTACCAGCAGTCGATGATTCATCTTTATGAGACGATTGGCTATGAATGTCGTGAGGTTTCGGCTGCTACTGGCGAGGGAGTCGATGAACTTCATGCGCTATTGAAAGGCAAAATAACGCTCTTAAGCGGTAATAGTGGCGTGGGAAAAAGCACACTTATCAACAAAATCTTACCCGAAGCAAACCTCAGAACGGCTGAAATCAGCGACGCACACAATACAGGTATGCACACAACGACATTCAGTGAGATGCTCGAACTGCCTGAAGGTGGCTATATTATTGACACTCCCGGCATCAAAGGTTTTGGCACTTTTAACATGGAACCCGAAGAACTTACAAGCTATTTCCCTGAGATTTTCCACTTCTCTAAAGGCTGTAAGTTCAGTAATTGCACGCATACTCATGAGCCAGGTTGTGCCGTATTGAAGGCTATAGACGACCATTTTATCGCTCAAAGTCGCTATCAAAGTTATCTAAATATGCTTGAAGATAAAGACGAAAACAAGTATCGTGAGGCCTATTGAAAGCCAAGGCTCGGGCTGTTCTATAGCCACTTATCTTTCAAGAAATTGCAACATATTCTGTTTAATCCAACAAAATATCATTAAATCATGCGGTTGTTCCTGCGTAGAATAGTTATTTTTGTCATACTTGTTGCTTTCATCACCATCGGCATCTGGCTGATTTCAGATGTTCAAGTGCATGAAAGATACGGTGCGATACTGCCCATTTGTATTGGCATTCTTACGCTTTTATTCTTCGGCTTGGGTGGTTTGGTGATGCTTTACAGAGACATTCGCTCGCTTTTTACCCACGAACAATATCTTCAATTCACGGATGAGGCCTTGGTAATAGCAGGAGATAAGGTGGCATGGAACGACATACAAGGCTTTCAACTGTTGAAGATCAGCGGTTCGGATATCATCGCTGTAGTCCTGAAATCTCCCGAGACGGTTATCAATCGCTGTCAGAAACCGTGGAAACGGTGGCTGATGAAGGTGAACTATAAGTATTTCGGAATGGTTTATTCGATAGCAGTGATCAACACAAACTTTACGAAAGACGAGCTGTTTGAATATTGTTGCCGTGAGTTAGACTGGCATTCTATGACGTAATCTAACAGCGTTTCTTCTCTCTTTTCAATGCTTTTCCCAAACAATGTGCATAAAAGTATTTAGCAATTTATTATTATTTTTTTCAAAAATCATCTTTACTTTTGAGCATTTTTTACGTCATTTATATGAACAGACAGTAGAAAATGGACGAAAAGGCCTATGAACATATAGTACAACTTGCAAGACCTGAGATTGAAAGTATCGTCAGAAGGTTTTTTGTTTCCCTACAAATGGAAGAGGAAATTGACGATGTTGTACAGGAAGTTCTCATCTTGTTGTGGCGCTATCGTGACCGACTTGACGAGGTCGAAAGGCTTGAAGCGTGGGTTAATCGCATGTCACGTAATCATTGTGTTTCACGCTATCGACAACTCAAAAGAAAGGGAAACGTGTCGCTTTCTGACCGAGATTTCATGGCTTCTGATAGTGCTTCTGCCATGTTGGAAGATGCAGAATGGGGGCAAATGGGCCTTCGATTATTTAATCAATTGCCTAAAGCCACGCGCAAAATCCTTTATCTTCGTAATGTGGAAGGGATGACTTTAGATGATATTGCACTGCTTTTTAACCGACCGAAAACAAGCATTAAGACGTCTATTTCGGCTGCCCGCAAACAAATAACTGACCAATTAAAGCGATTGAGATGAACCAAACAACGATAGATAACAAGGCAGAACGCATGGCGTTAATACAGCGTTTTCTCAATGCAGAGACTTCTGTTGAGGAAGAAAAGGAGCTTAGTGGTTACTTCGCTACACATCAACCAGATGATGACGAGCGCGAGGTGGCGCTGTTATGCAACATCATTCGCAATACTTTTGCCTTTGAAGAAGAGCACGAAAGTGACCTTTCAGGAGAGTATGAAGCGATCATTCAGGGGCGAAAGTCACTGAAATCAAAGAAACTTATCGTTTATTTTTCGGGCATTGCAGCCTCAATCCTGGTGCTGTTTGCAATTAGTTTTTATCTGAAATCCAATCAAACCGCAGTTGTTTCTAAGCTTTCGACGATAGAAAAGCATACCACCGGAAAGGCTATGGCACTTGTTTCGCCTGATTCAGTGAGTCAAAAAGCGATTGAAAATGATTCTATTTTTAGGACAATAAAGGCTAAAACTCCATATAAAACGAAACAGAATGTCAGCCCTAAGCAGGTAAAAAAGGCGATAAAAGAGCGACTTTCTACTCCTGAAATGATAGGCAGAGTGCGTTATTTAGCTGATATTGCCCTTAAAAAAGATAAGGAAATAGAAATGATACCGATAGGAAATGCAGCGGTGATAGTGTCAGCTGATACAGCAACTCCTTATAAATTCTTAGCAATTCCGTATGATAATGATGGCAATATGCAGCTGTTTGCATTGGAAGATGAGTAGGAATGGCGGTGTGTCTACTGGCAAACGAACTGGCGGTTTGATAGCAGGAGCGGGGCAATTTAGCTTTCTCCGTGTTTTAATAGAAGTTCATTTTTAAAAACATATAGTATGAAACGATTTATCATTACAATCTGTTGTGCCGCTCTCTTCATGGCTTCGAGCAGTGCACAAACGTCAAAAACCACCGAGAAATATATCATCGATGGGAGGGAAATAACCAATTTTGATGGTTCGCAACTAAAGGATAAGGTGATATTAGATTATAAAATAGAGCCTGGAACGGAGTGTTTCGTTCATCGGATAACAACGGCCGATGGTGTGAAAAAATCGAATAAAGTAGTCGATATAACGAGGATTGAAATCCCAAATCAAGCTGATGAGGGGGCGAATAAAGGCAAATATAAGCTTGTTATCAAGAAAGATAAGTTGCTATATATCGTAGATGGTGTTGAGAAGAAAAATGGATTGGAAAGTATTGACCCTACCAATATCGCTTCGGTGACAGTGTTTAAGCCTGGTTCTAAAGAGGCTTTATCTTATGGAGAGGCTGGAAAGAACGGCGTAGTTATTATTAAAACGCGCAAAGAAGACCACATTGTGTATACCATTAATGGTAAGAATGCAACGAAAATAGAGGTAGATAAGCTTGCACCTAACCTGATAAAGAATGTTATTGTCATGAAAAAGGGCTCGAAAGCTGCCGTGAAATTCGCTGGGAAGAAAGACGGAAATCAAAATGATTACATTTCCATAGAATTGAAATAAAATTCATGATAGCGATCATGATGACGTGTCTTGCAGGCTGTAGTCTCCCTGTAAGACACTTTTTTTGTTTCAAATAATCTCTTGTAATAAAGCAAATAAGAGTATGTGTTAAATCTGATGATTTATATTTACAATTCATCTTGCATCATCAGTAAATTTTAACCCCGTTGCTCTCTCTGTTCAATTTATTGCTGATTTTGGCTGAGTTGCAATGTAATGATAGTCAGAAGGTTATGAGAATTGTTGCAAATGTGCCTTAAAATAACGTTGAAACTCGTTGTAATTTGCATCAAATTGATGCATAATCTGTATCATTTCATGCGGTAAAACACGGCAAATTACAAGACGATTTGCGTCATTTTATATTATGAATTTATTAGAGTTTATGAGCGAAAGCGTAGTCTACCCTGGGTCGTTTTACATGAATTGTAGTGACAAAAGAAGCTTATGATAGACAGAATGGCTTGCATGCAGAAGTACTTTTGTATTGATGTAGGATATCGTTGCAGCTGGTTATGCCAATGATTCAAAACAGGTTACGGACGATGTGGCTTAAATTATTTTGCATTTTGATAGCAATAAATTCGTTATCAATCGTTGTTTTTTGTAAATTTGCACCATATAATAGGAGGGAAATGTGTCTTTTCGTTTTCTGATGTTGATGCTGTGATGGGATAATCGTTGGCAAAGAAGCTGAGAAGATGTGTTAGAAGGGCTTTCAATAGGTCTATTAACTCTATTTTTTTATTGCATAAGGAAAAATAAAATACAAGATATAGCTATGAAAAGAATTCTCTTTTGTGTGTTCTTCTCTATCATTTGCATAGGCTGTTTTGCGCAGATGAGCGATAGTCAGGTAATGCAATTCTACCAGAAAGAACACAAAGCGGGTACTTCAAACGGGCAAATCGTCACGAAACTTATGCAGCGTGGCGTGCAGATTGACCAGATTCGACGAGTCAGAGACCAATATCAGAGTCAGTTACAGACCAAGAATGGCACGCCAACTACAGTCACATCAAGTGGTGTTTTGCGTAAGGATAACGACTCACAACCGCAGACACTGACGTCGGGAAATATGAAGTTAGACCAAACATCGCAGGAACTTGCAGCTCAACAATACGCGCAAGTGCAGCAAAACATAGACAATCATGTAGAAGAAGTGTTATCGCCTGGAGGCAAAAAGGTGTTTGGTCGTGACATCTTTAACAACAAACTATTGAGCTTTGAGCCCAATATGAACATCGCAACTCCCACAAATTATACCATAGGAGCAGGCGATCAAGTCGTTATTGAGATTTTCGGCGCGTCGCAAAAGACAGAGACTTTGACCGTCTCTCCAGAGGGAACAGTCACTGTTCCGGGTTATGGCCCGATCTATGTAAGTGGGATGTCTGTCGCAGCGGCTAATGCAAAGATACGTCGAACCTTAGGTTCTCGCTACAGTAGCAGCCAGATTAAGACGACAATTGGGCAGACTCGAACGATTATAGTCAATGTAATGGGTGAGGTAAAAGTGCCGGGTACTTACACGATTAGTGCCTTTGCAAGCGTCTTTCACGCCCTTTATATGGCAGGAGGAATTAATGGTTTGGGAACATTACGCAACATTAAGGTTTATAGAAACGGTCGTTTGGCGACAGTTGTTGATGTATATGATTACATCTTAAATGGCAGATTGACCGGCAATATCCGTCTACAGGACAATGATGTTATCGTTGTTGGACCTTATGATTGCTTAGTAGATGTGAGCGGATCTGTAAAGCGTCCCATGACGTATGAAATGAGAAAGAACGAAAGTGTGGCTTCAGTCATTCGCTATGCAGGTGGCTTTGCAGGGAATGCTTACCGCAAATCGGTGAGGTTGTTAAGGTCAACTGGTCGCGAGAAGTCAGTCTATAATGTAGGTGAATTCGAAATGAATAACTTCCGAGTTGCCGATGGTGATGTGATCAGTGTAGACTCAATACTCAATCGTTACGATAATATGATTGAGATAAAAGGTGCTGTTTTCCGCCCAGGATTATATCAGTTGGGTAAAGAAATCAATAGTGTTCGTTCGCTGATTCAGCACGCAGAAGGAGTTACAGAGGATGCTTACACAGAGCATGCCGTGTTACATCGTTTGAAAAAAGACCGCACATTAGAGGTTATTGCGGTTGATGTTAAGGGCATACTCGATGGGAGTGTGGCCGACATTCCATTGAAAAACGAAGACGTTCTCTTTATTCCTACCCAGAGTGATCGCACTACTGCACGCACCATTACGATTCATGGAGAGGTGCAATTCCCTGGAGTTTACCAATACGCGGATAACGAAACGATTGAAGATTTCATTATGCAAGCGGGCGGATTAACCGATGCTGCCTCAACAGCTAAAGTCGATGTGTCACGCCGAATCATTGACCCTGCTGCAACAACTGCACCCAACGAGATTGCAAAGACATATAATTTCACACTGAAAGATGGCTTTGTTATCGATGGAACGAACGGCTTTAAACTCCAACCTTACGATGAAGTTTATGTGCGAAGAAGCCCAGGTTATCAGCCACAACGAAATGTTTCAATAAGTGGTGAGGTGATTTTCGCAGGCACATATACGTTGAATAACAAGAACACTCGACTGAGTGATCTCGTCAAAATGGCTGGAGGAGTCACGCAAGAGGCTTATGTTCATGGAGCAAGAATAGAGAGAAAGATTAATGAAGACGAGCGAATCCGCATGAAAGCAGTAATGCGTGTCGTCAACAATCAAACGGGAAGAGACAGTGTAAACACGAATCTTCTCGACTCAGCAGAAACATATTACGTTGGAATTGAACTTGATAAAGCGCTCAAAAACCCAGGGTCGAACAGCGATCTTGTGCTTCGTGAGGGTGACAAACTTGTCGTTCCGACCTATAATGGAACGGTGAAGATTAGTGGAGATGTGATGTATCCCAACACGGTTGCTTATGAAGATGGACGAAACTACAGGTATTACATCAATCAAGCAGGTGGATTTGGTACGCGCGCTAAGCACTCAAAGACGTTTATTGTCTATCAAAATGGTCGTGTAAGTGAAGCTGGTAAGCACAAGATTGAACCCGGATGTGAGATTATTGTGCCCAGTAAGCCGAAGTCAAATGGTAATAGTTTCTCGCATGTTCTTAGCATAGGAACGAGTATTGCGTCGCTTGCCACGATGATAGCAACAATAGGTAACTTGATAAAATAAAAGGATTCACGAAATCACTTAAAACATTTCATCCAGTATGAACGAAGAAAATCGTCAACAAGATAATGCTCAATGGGAAGAGGAAGATGCCTCTATAGACTTCAAAGCCTTATTTTCGGCATTGAAAAAGCATTGGAAAGCCTACGCCATTTGTCTCCCAGTAGCAGTTATTATAGGTGTCATTATCACAAAATCTCTGCCCCCTTATTATGAATGTCAAGTGATGTTAGTCCCTGAACTCTCATTAAATGGAGGCTCAGGAGGCTCATTAAGCTCACTTGCTTCGAGCTTCGGTGTGAAGTTAGGAGGTAGTAACAACAAGGATATGGATGCCATTACGCCTAACCTTTACCCTGATTTGATGAACTCGGTTGACTTCAAAGGTAGTCTCTTTGATATTAAAGTGCATCGTAAAGACAGCAAGAATATGATGAGTTATTACGACTATTTGCTTTACAATCAGAAGAAACCTTGGTGGCGAACGCTATTTTCTGGGAAGGACACGATAAGGAAAGAACGACTTAATACGTTTCGTTTGACAAAGCAACAAACAGCAATCATGAAGGCCATTCAAAAGAATGTGGTTTGTGATGTGGATGATAAGACGGGCGTAATCACTATTAGTGTGACAGATCAAGACCCCTTAATATCGGCTACTATGGCTGATTCCGTGAAGTCACGACTACAAGAATTCATCACGAAATATCGTACAAATAAGGCACGAAATGACTTGGAAAATACGAAGAAACTATGCTTAGAAGCGAAGCGCCGCTATGAAAAGGCGCGCCAACTCTATGGTTCTTTCAGCGACAGTAATCAGGATTTGATTCTTGAAAGCGTTCGAAGTAAACAGGAAGACTTAGAGAACGACATGCAGTTACAGTTCAATACATACAACTCTTTGGCTGCAAACTTGCAGGCAGCTTACGCAAGAGTGCAAGAGGTTACGCCTGCTTTCACGACGCTTCAAAGTGCAACTATGCCAATAGAAAAGGCTGGTCCACAAGGTAAAAAGATTGTTCTTGTCTTCGTGTTTCTGGCCTTTCTTGGTGTGACGGGTTATGCTTTGTGGAAAGAAAACCAGTTTAAGGCGTTGCTTGGACTATAACATCAGTATATCATAAGATTCGTTTAATCAAATCAATATAATGTTTTCAACAGAAATTCTCTTTTTAATTGGCTTCATAGTCTTTATTGCTGGCATCCTCATTCTTGACATGTTGGTTATTGATCGCAAAGCACATGTCGTGTCAATCAAGGAAGCTGGTACGTGGACGCTTGTCTGGATAACACTTGCTTTGGCTTTTTCTGCGTTCCTTTGGTACTATGGTGACCTTGTACATGGCATTCATAGTTACGCCGATTTGCAAGGAGTTGCATCGCGATATGCCTCACATCTCAAGCTCAATCCTAATGATTTCGAGGCGAGTTTACAGTCATATCGTCATTATATGACTATCTCTTATCTCTCTGGTTACTTAATAGAGAAGACGTTATCTGTTGATAACCTTTTCGTGATGATGATGATTTTTACTTCTTTTGGGGTAAAAAACACCGAGTATCAACACGTGCTTAACTGGGGTATTTTGGGCGCGATTGTACTGCGCTTTGTATTTATCTTTGCAGGCGCTGCTATCATCAATCGTTTCGATTGGGTATTGATTGTCTTCGGCTTTGTGTTAGTTTATAGTGCATATAAGATGTATCGGGACCGCAACAAGCAAGAATCCATCGACGTGCAGCATCATCCCATGGTGAAATTCCTATCGAAATATTTCCATGTTTACCCAAGATTTGAAGGTGATAACTTCTTTGTTCGAGCAATAAAGAAGGGAAATGATTACGAGCTGGTAGGCAAAGGAGTAAAAGGATTGCTTTGCATCACGCCACTCTTCGTTACCGTTCTTGTGATAGAGTTTAGCGATTTGATCTTCGCTTTCGATAGTATTCCTGCGGTATTCTCCGTTAGTCTCGACCCTTATGTAGTCTTTTTCTCAAACATTTTCGCTATACTTGGCTTGCGTGCAATGTTCTTTCTCCTGGCCGCTATAGCCGATAAGTTCCGCTATTTGAAGTTAGGTGTGAGCGTCTTACTATTGTTTATCGGTGTAAAACTACTCATTCATAAATTCGTTGAGATAGACGCGATGTGGTCACTTGTCATTATTTTGGCTGTCTTAGTGATTAGTATTGCAGCCTCGTTGCTGATTAAACCTGTTGCAGAACCAAACAAACAGCAGCGTGATAATCCACAAAACAACGCATAACTCCACACCTCAAATAAGATGATAGAGATGAAAAGAGCCTCTGACAACAATCAATGTCAGAGGCTCTTTCTTTGAGGTCATGCTTTCACATGCCTCTTTTTATTTCAGTTCTGTAGTCTTTAACCACACATTCATGCAGCTCGTTCCACGATGATTCCAGGCATAATAGGGGATGAGGGTAAGCTTCATATCTCTTAATTGCAGGTTGCCCTCGCTGTTGTCTGTCAATAGTTGTGCCTCAGTTTGCAAGGCATCAACCTTAAAAATCGTTCCATCGGCTTCCGTGTTCTTTATTGAATAGTCTTTTGTAAGCCTGAAAGAAGTCTTCTTGTTGACATAGATTTGATTCGTATTTGCACCAAAGTTGTCTGCACTTTCGGCGCAATAAACGAGTGGACCACGTTCAACAGCAATACAACCACGGTCATCTTTAACCTTATTATCCGCCATAACCATGCGTGGTTTCATGTCAAGTTGCAGTGTGATTACATCGCCTTTGCGCACGTTTATGACACGAAAGTAGCCCTTATCCCATGTCTCTGGATAGCGCTTTTTGCCGTTAACAGCAATGCTCCAACCCTCTTTTTGTTTGTCAATAAAGCTGTAAAGACCTCCTGGAGTGACCTCACCTCGCGCCCAATTTGGTATGCGTATCATCACCGAAGCCTTCTTGTTGCTGCACTCTTTGATGCGAATTGATACCCTGCCATCCCACGGATAGTTTGTCTCAGTGACGAGTTTCATGTGCTTTCCTCCTACATTTATGTCGGTTTCTCCAGCCATAAATAGATTCACATAGACGTCATTCCCACGCACAGCATATACATATCCCGGAACAGAAGGAATGAAACGACAGAGGTTACTCGGGCAACAGGCGCAACCAAACCATGGTTGTCGTGTTGTTGTTCCATCGGCATTAAACTTATATTTGCCGTCCGAAGACAGAGGATTAGGGTAGAAGAATCGACCGCCATCAATGCTCATACCACTGATAACGCCATTATATAGCGTGCGTTCTAAGCAATCTATGTATTTAGAATCACCGTGAAGCATGAATAATCTCAGGTTAAGATAACACTGAGCAATGGCTGCACACGTCTCGTTATAAGCTGTAAGGTTAGGTAGTTCGTAATCAGCACCAAAGGCTTCTCCCTCATGTCGTGCGCCAACTCCACCCGTAAGATAATATTTTTTGCTTACAATGTTGTTCCAAATCCTATCGATAGCCTTGATATAAGCACTGTCTTTAGTGAGTGCTGCGATATCCGCCATGCCGGCATACATATATCCTGCTCGCACAGCATGACCCCAAGCTTCGTGTTGTTCGACTACGGGCAGGTTGCTTTGTGTGTATGTGTTGCGTGTGTTTGTTTTGCCTCTATAGTCTAAAAAGAATTTAGCTTCATCAAGATAACGCTTATCTCCCGTTGCAAGATAAAGCTTTGCGAGTCCCATTTCGGCTATTTGATGCCCTGGAACCACGCAAGATTGGCCCGCCTTTGGACCCACTTCACGCACTACACAATCGGCATATCGTCGTGCAATGTCAAGGAACTTGCGTGATCCAGTGGCTTGAAAGTGGGCCACAGCAGCATCAAGTAAGTGGCCAAGATTATAGAGTTCGTGGCTCAATTCCTCTGCTTTCTGCCACCTTTTTCCACCCGACCAAGGGTGTGGATGGGCTGGATTCATCGTGCGAGCTGTATAGAGATAGCCATCGTTTTCTTGTGCTTTACCTACAATAGTAAGTATACTATCAATATAGTTTACAAGCTTTTTATCGGGAAAACTCTGTAACATGTAGCTGGCACCCTCAATAGTTTTGTAGACATCGGTATCGTCAAAAGGGAACAACATGAACTTTTGCACGACGTATTTATCACTTGGATGTGCTGCCTTTTCAAAGTTTTCATATCGGTGTTCGCTTTTACATTTGCTGAAAGCCAATGGGATTGTCACCTCCTTTGCAGCCTTCAGACGTTCGCCAAAGAATGAGTTTGGCGCGAGTTTAACACTTGTAAACGGCACCTGTTGATAGGGATAGCCTGCTATTGCAGGTTGAGCGATTGCGCCAACTGCTGTTGCTGAGGCGAGGAGTAGGGTGAGTAGACTCTTTTTCATGTTGCGGTTTAGAGGATAAGATGTTTGTTTTTATATGGCAAATATAAGTGTTTCTTTTCTTGAAACCAATTAAGTGTACGATGAATAATCATGATTTTGAATAATTTAATAGGTTGGCTTACGTTGTAAAGTCACTCTCGTTCTTCGCCAACCTTAGGCAATAAAGATCGCAAAACCTGTGGTGTTGAAAACAGACACAATCTGGATGAGTGAACAATTCTCATGTAGTAATGGTTTATTATCCCATAGACCTTTATTTTAACCATAATAAATGACAAAGTGAAATGACGCAAATCATGCGATGAAATGACGCTAATTGTTGCGTAAAATGACGTTGTTTATTGTGTAAAATGATGTAGTTTGTAATGTGATTGCAGTTCAACGCTGAAGACGTTACACCTTTGACAGCCTAAGGTTGGCATCAGTCTACTATAGGTTATGTGTGTAGTGAGGAGGTCAACGCCGTAGGTGTTGTACGTTTTCTGTGTGGAATGCCACGATAAAAAGCTAATATATTAAAGGTACAACGGCTACAGCGTTGTTACCACTCACGGCAAACGACCCAGGGTAGACAGCGTTTTCGCTTGTCAACCATAGGCTATCAAAGGTACAACGCTTATGGCGTTGCGACTTTGGTAAATACCAAATTCTTATCTATTGCATGGGAATAATGCGATTGATGTTATGCTTTTCGCCTCCATTTTTACGTAAACGATTACACAAAAAAACGTGATTTGTGCAATTTTTTTTTGTTATTCTCATTGAAAAACGTAACTTTGCAGCGGTTTAACTAAATACAAAATTATGGCTTATAACTTATTAAAAGGAAAACGTGGTGTTATTTTCGGTGCACTGAATGATATGTCAATTGCATGGAAAGTGGCTGAACGCTGCGCAGAAGAAGGTGCAACTCTCGTGTTGAGTAACACTGAAATGGCACTTCGTATGGGTTCACTTGATGAACTTTCCAAGAAGATTAATGCGCCAGTTATTGCGGCAGATGCGACCAATTACGATGATCTTGAGAATGTTTTTGTTAAGGCTCAAGAGCTATTGGGAGGCAAAATAGACTTCGTTCTCCATTCCATAGGGATGAGTCCTAACGTTCGTAAGCACCGTACTTACGATGATCTTGACTACAATTGGCTAAATAAAACGCTTGATATTTCAGCCATTTCATTCCACAAGATGCTGCAAGCTGCAAAGAAAGTTGACGCAATTGCAGAATATGGTTCAGTCGTTGCATTGACGTATGTGGCTTCACATCGCACATTCTTTGGCTATAACGACATGGCCGATGCAAAGAGTTTATTGGAAAGTATAGCACGTAGTTTCGGCTATATCTATGGCAGAGAGAAGAATGTTCGCATTAATACCATCTCACAATCTCCTACAGAAACAACTGCAGGTAAAGGCATTAAGGACATTGATAACATGATGGATTTTGCAGATAAGATGTCACCTCTCGGCAATGCTACAGCCGATGAGTGTGCTGATTACTGTGTAACTTTGTTCAGTGATCTAACTCGTAAGGTGACAATGCAGACCCTTTTCCACGATGGAGGCTTCTCAAACATGGGTATGAGTCTGCGTGCTATGAACCAATATAGTAAGACTTTGGATGATTATAAGGATGAGAATGGCAACGTTATCTATGGATAACATCTGCTGTTAATCGTTTTATTATCACGTAAGAAATATGGAGTTGTAGTTCATTCCTCGTGGAGTTGAACTGCAACTCTTTTCTTTTTTACAGCTTAAAGGAGCGTATATATATAAGGTGAAGTAGCATATTGAAGGACAATTAAACAGGTATTATGATGGCAAATAAAAGCGTTGCATTAGTGTTGTCAGGCGGAGGAGCTCGCGGGTTGGCTCATATTGGTGCTATAGAATCGCTGGAACACCATGGCTATGAAATCACTTCAGTGGCCGGTTGCTCTATGGGCGCACTCATAGGAGGCATGTTTGCTGCCGGAAAACTACCCGAAGTAAAAGACTGGATGTTTGCTCTTGACCGCCGAAAGATACTCTCTTTGGTAGACTTCTCCTTTAGTTTGAGTCATTTGGTGAAAGGAGTGAAGGTGATAGATGCCCTGAAAGAGATTGTGCCAGATGTTAATATCGAAGACCTTCCCATTCCCTATACGGCCGTAGCAACCGATTGGAATAGTGGTAAAGAGATAGTCTTTGACCGAGGAAGTCTTTATGAAGCCATCCGTGCGAGTATCTCAATACCGCTCTTTTTCAATCCCGTTAAGCTTGAAGATATGTTACTTGTTGATGGCGGATTGGTCAATTCACTTCCTTTGAATAGGGTAGTTAGGCATCCGGGAGACTTACTTTTCGGTGTAGATGTAAGCGCGCATGACTTCCGTAAGGAACTAATGATGAAACAAGATGAAGTAAAACAACGGTTAGAAAAGTCGATACCAGAAGCGATAATGAATCGTATAGTCAAGCAAGTTAGTGGGATTAATGTCAACTATGTTACATTGTTATTGCGCACAATCGCTATTATGATAGCACAAAATACGCAGTATCAGATTCAACTTACACATCCAGATCTTGTCATTAAGGTACTAACTGAAGGCTATGATACCTTTGATTTCGATCAAGCTGAAGCCATTTCGCAGCTTGGAAGGGATAAAACCGATGAGAGATTAAAGCAATTCGAAAGTATAAAACAATCGTTTTGGCGTCGTTTGTTGCAGCAATATTGGAAAAGATAAGGTTGTAATTGGCAGCTGGTTAAATTTCATCGAGGCTGCGTCGGGCATTATTTTTGAGTGCTTTGAATTGTGAAGGTGTCATGCCAGTGACGCTTTTAAACTGGCTACTTAAATGGGCAACGCTCGAATAATTCAATTGAAATGCAATCTGAGTAAGGCTCAATTCATCGTAGCGTATTAGCTCCTTGGCACGTTCAATGCGTTGTTCTATAAGATATCGCTCAATGGTTTGTCCTGTAACTTCGCTGAAAAGCTTACTTAAGGCGCTATAATCGCTATGGAGTTTTGATGTGAGATAATCACTCAAATTCGTATTAGTCATGCCATCATGGTAATGAACTAATTGTATCACTGCAGTCTTTATTTGCTCTATTAACTGCTGTTTTCTATCATCAAGCAATTCAAACCCCAGTGTTTCGAGTTGCTTTTTGATTTGTGAACGCAATGGAACATCAATCGAATGAGCAACAACAACCTTGCCCAATTCAACCGAAATGGGCTGTAATCCGTTATTGCGCATCACTTGATCAACGGCCATTTTACAGCGGTCGCACACCATATTTTTAATATATAAGACTGAATCCATGATATCGCAAAGATACAAAAAGAATATGATATGAAAGATTTCATGATACGAAAAAAGAGATTTAGCGTTGCTAAATCTCTTTAATTGAGTGGGTGGTGATGGATTCGAACCACCGAAGGCATAGCCAGCAGATTTACAGTCTGCCCCATTTGGCCACTCTGGTAACCACCCTTTACCTTGGTGGGCGTTGACGGATTCGAACCGCCGACCCTCTGCTTGTAAGGCAGATGCTCTAAACCAGCTGAGCTAAACGCCCCTTACTTTTGTAAGGCGGGTGCAAAGGTAAGGAAAGTTTTTTATTCTCGCAAACAAATGGCAAATAATTTAGTTGAAAATCTCATTTTAGTAGGTTGTAGAAAGCCTTTTCTTACCTAAATAATTCTCTTTAACGAATTATTTTCATGAAAAATAATATTTTTCTTCATGAACGGAAATATTTCTTTTCATGAACAAAAATATTTCTGATCGTGAAGATAATTTAGTGGATGGCAGTGTGTCGTATTGGTAAAAGGCTTTGTAATTGATGATGTTTGATACAAGCAAGTTGTTGTTTAGTCGCTTCTATGGTCGTATGAATTGGTGTGCTTGATTGAAAGAGAGTATGACGTGGATTCGTAAAATAGTTTATTTTGTTTTGCATGAATTGTTTATTTTGCTTATATTTGCACCGTTTTATATTATAGGAAACGAATAGGCAGAAGATTATGTCAGTAGAAATAAGACTTGAACAGAGTAAGTTTAAGGATAAGAATGGTGCTGGAAAATGGTATGCACGAACTGTCAGTACGGGTGTCGCTACGACAGACGACCTTGCTGATGCTATTCAGGAGAACACGTCATTCTCACGTGGCGACGTGCGTGGACTTGTCATTGCGTTGGTAGATGAGATTTCTTATCGTCTTCGTCAGGGTGAGACCGTAGCACTTGAAGGGTTAGGACGATTCCATTTGACGGTAGAGAGTGAACCTGTGGATAATCCTGACGACTTTGATATCAAGAAGCATATAAAGAATGTGAAGTGTCGCTTTGTACCAACCAGCACTCGTAATGCACGTACTGGCAAGAAGGAGCAGACGCTGGCTAACGGTGCACGTGTGGAATGGGCAGAACCTGATTTAGACGATGATGATGATTGGTAGACAGGACGAGAGGGTCGTTAGTAGTTGATGATGACCTGAGGAATAAGGATTAAAAGGCGAATTTTGTGTATTTATCCCCATAATATTATGGTGTAATCCAGTTTTCTTTGCTTTTCTTATAACTTTTGTACTGTTTTCCTTTGATGCTAATAATATTTTGTATATATTTGCACAATGTGATTAGATAGGCATCTATCAGTATAGCTTTTATTCGGTGTATAGTAGATAGTTGCAAGTGTTTTACGAATATAATTAAGAGCTAAAAGACTGTTTAAGCATGTGTTTAAAATCAGTTCTTATTCAATTTAAGACATAAACAAGGGCAATGGCATTCTCTGTTTGAATGGTAGGAAAAGCCTTACAAGCCAGTGATTGTCAATATTCCCAGACTTAATTTTTTATATAAAACAAATAGAAATGAAAAAACTTTTACTATTAGTATGTGCAGCCGTTATGAGTCTTTCGGCTTCAGCACAGGCCGGTGATAAAGCACTTGGTGCACAGTTTGTATTCGGGTCACAGACTAATAACATCGGATTTGGCGTTAAAGGTCAGTACTACGTCACTGATCATCTTAGAGGTGAGGCTTCTTTTGACTACTTCTTTAAGAACAAGGGCTTGACAATGTGGGATATCAATGCAAATGCTCACTATCTTATTAATGTAGCTGATAAGTTCAATGTTTATCCTCTTGCAGGTATTGGCTATACAAACTGGTCATATCGTCATGATGTACTTGTTAAAAACGAACAGAATGGCTCAATTTATAAGGACGAGGTTAAGGGCACAGATGGTCGTATTGCCATAAACCTTGGTGGTGGTGTAGAGTATGCTGTTACTGATAACATCATCCTAAATGCTGAGATGAAGTATCAGATTATCAGCAATTACAACCAGTTGGTACTTGGTGTAGGTGTAGCTTACAAGTTCTAAATATTTAGCCTAATCGAGCATTAGATACCGAACAAATTTTATGGTATAAAAGCTGTCAAGAGACAATACGTATTAGTAGGTCCAAGATAGTCTAATGTCCGATTTTCGTTTATGTTAGGTTCTAAAGACTTTATGTCGTACTATAGCCGTTTGGCCATGTCCGATAGCAGTCTTTAGAACCTAACTTTTTTTTATCCCCTCGACCTGTTGTTGTCTACATAGAGTGTAGCTTATTTATTTAGCAGCAGAAGCTGATAAGAAATCAATATCATTTTCTCCTTGTCTATCTTCAAGCCTTTTATTAATGTGTCCATCACATTTGCAATCATACCGTGACATTTTCACGTGAAAAGTCTAAGTACATTCCCGCTTTATAAAAGGAGCTTAGGAAGGTTAGTTTGCAGTTTCCTGTCATATCTGTCATATCCTTTTTACTTATTACCATCTGGTACTTAATGCTTTACGAGAAATGTTAAATATGACAGCAAATGAATTTAAAACTAAATTAGGGGTTTATATTGTGTTTGCCTTTGTAGTCTTCTCTCCATCTCCGCATGTTATCTGTTTACGCAAATGACTATATAAAGACCACATGAGTTTACTACAAGCTATAATAATAGTCCTTAATTTTGGCAGCCATCAATTTTCTTCTGGCAATAAGAAAATCAGGATAATCAGAGTAGTCCATATCCACGATTTGTTCGGGTATGCAGTTCTCTGCCATGTTAGTCTTTAGACAATTTAGATCTGTTATATTACCGTAGCGAGCATTACCTTCTTCACATTGTTTTATTGCATTGGTGAAATATACATTCGGAGCAGCATCAGAAATGTCTTTATTTACTTGTGTATCAAGATAAGTGAAGTTGGCTATCTGATTGTATTGTATCTTCTCATTATAGCCATTATTGCGCAGATATTGTTTAGGGAATATATGGTGGACATCGCCTATCAAAGTGATTAAATACCCCACTTTAGTTCCGTTACAAAATAAAGCATTATTACCTTTGTATATCTGTGCTGCAAGAAACACATTGAAGAATGGACTGTTAATGAGTTGTGTTTCGAGCAGTTGCACCAATCGGACATTCCAGAATGTATCGGAAAGATTGGCTTCTTCCACTTCTTGGAAGAAGGGTAAGAACCCTTTCTCACGAATACGTTTAATATCAAAGTCCATTTGTGTCTCCGGAGAACCAGTATATCTACTTGTCAATGTCGACATAACAAACCATTTTGCTACGTAATGCTTTATCTGACTCCTTTCGATTGTAGTATCATTATTCAATAACAAGTACAATGTATAGGCAAAGTCCAACGTCATTTGAGAGTTAATCAGCTTGTTAGAGATAAAGCCTGCAGCTTTCATACCAAGTATGAAATTTGAGAAAGTGTATTGGTTCATAAAATCCATAACTCCTTCACTTAATTTGGTAAATGATTCTTCTGCTATTTGTGCTTTATATTCTCGTGTCTCAAAATCACGTCCACCAAGAAGACTTACGAGGTCTTTTAGCTTTGCTCGACCAAACTTATACATAAACGCTATACGCAGGATGTCGTTATAATCAGGGTCGAAGATAGATGCTCTATCATCTTTCAACCATTTCAGTCTACTTGCGTATGATGTCTCCATAAATAACGTGTCTTGAGCCATTTCATTGTACCAATCGGGCTCTACTGCTAAATGTGAGAAATAGTCAATAGCCTTGCGTAATGCGTTACCACCATATTCTGTATTGGCGGCAATCTTTGACATCGCAAAATCGGCTTGGTTTAGTTTAGCGCCTTGACTATTAATACGAATAAAGATATCAGTTACTTCATCAATATTCAAGTCCTTGTTAAGTGTGATAACTCCAATCTGACGATTCTTGATATCCAACAGACGCATTAATATCCTATTCATTTGTGAACCGTTGACTTCTGGGTTTTGCTGACAATATTCGTTCACAAATGCCCATTGGTCAAAGTCTGGCTTGAATAAATTTGCGACATCAGCTATCCATCTCTTGTCCCTTAAAATCGCATTATCTTGCACTTTAAAGATTTCTTCTTCATTCTCTTCTGATGCTTGAGGATTAAATGCAATCTTAATTCTTCGTTTCTTGAAATCATTAGTTAAGACCTCAAGCCCAGCAATAGCTGTCATTAATGCCGTAACACGCTGCTGACCATCTATCATTATCTTCTTACCCAATGATAGACTCCCATCTTTCAACTTCATATCAGGGCTTTGTGAAATAATCAGATATCCCGTAGGATAACCTTTGTAAAGTGAGTCTATCAAGTCTCTAACCTGCCGAGGTTTCCATACGAATGGGCGTTGGATTTCTGGTATAGCAATCTCTCCAGACTTTATGTAACTTAAGATTTGATCGAGAGAAATGTTAGATGCGTTATATTTTTCGGTCATGATTGTTTTTATTGAAGCTGTTTATAGATAAAAATTAATTTTTAAGTTCACCTAAGTAAGCATACTCTTGTTTGTATCGCTCAATACGTTCATAATCCTTTTTTGCTGGGTTAGGAATTCGAGAAAGGTCCATATTGTGAGTAAGGTCGTGCATCTTTACGGCAGTTGCAAGGGCATTCTCTTTTATACGATGAATATATGTTTCTCTGTTAGGTGCAAGATGATGATTGAGCAAATGTAAAGCATCGGCAAGTTCAAGCCTATCGGTATCTGACAAGGGAGTTCCTAATTTATCATCTAACAAGTTTAGCACTTCCTCAACGGAATAGGGTGTATCTTCACTTGCATCGTGCAGATAACCCACAGCCTGCTCTTGCCATGTACTGCCCATTTGGGCAACAGCTGTAAGATGGCCAGTGAAATAATCAATCCCAGCCTTGTCCACCTGTCCTTTGTGTAACTCACGAGCTAACTCAGCAGCACATTGTACGATGTTTTCTTCCTTGTTGACTAACATAGTTAAAATTTAAGTTATATGTAATAGCATCTCTTCACTATCTACTATTCACAATACAAAGGTACATCTTTTTGTGAATATATCAGTCCCGTTAAGCATTAATAGAAAATAATTCATAGGTATATTCTACTTGACATGCTACTGGTAGCAATAATATATGACGAAATTGTACCAAGTAGTATTTTTCATGTGATGAGCAGATTAGAACAGTTATAGAGATAAAGATTCCAAAGGGTTTGTGGTTGTCTGTATAGAAATTTTAAGCACACATTCTGCATCTGATAAAGATCTCCCCAACGAGTGCAATAGTTGAGTACCTCATCAATTATTTCGTCAGGACAGAAGAGCAAGACAACTTATGCCCATCATATTCTTTTTGTCCTCCCGGTTACTTACCACTTGGCTTGCGGAGGCTTCTTGTTCTTCTGACAACCTCATCCTTCATACGCTCCTTGTTTGGGGAGTACTGCTGTTGTTAGAAGTACTTATCAGAGTTTTCATACTTGGCCAAGCGTTCCCGTGATTTGTAAGTTCCATATCTTTCTTGCGAATTTGGAGGTTCAGATCATTTATGTTACGGTTCAATTTGTTAATCTCGGCATACTGCTGATTGACAGTTTCACGCAACAGTCGCATCTCTTCTGTTATGCCATGTAATACTTTAGAAATGTCCGTAACTTGCTCTTCCATAGATGTAAAGGTATAAATACTTTCTGAAATATGTAAAAACAAGCTTCTTTGTTGCCTTTTTATGAAGATTTTAGAGGAGAGAATAGACTAGTCAATACCGCTGAATAGTTACAGGTTGAACGCCTATTGTATGGATATTCATCGTTAGGCGTTCACCTTTGTTTATCTGACTTCCTACACCAAGATACATTTGATGGATTGCGGCAATTCAAATGCCGGTATCAATATTCAAACTCTAAAATATATCCTTCGTCAACTTTTAAGTTTGCTCCATCACATAATATGCACATGTCACTCTCAGACCATTTTGTCTGAAATAGTATTGCATATTTACCATTTTTGAAAAATAACACCTCGTATGGAGTAAGCAAAGTCGCTAAATTTTCAATAGCTTGTATACCAAGCTGTTCAGATATTTGTTCTTTGTTAACATCTATAAAGTTGTCTATCAAGATTTTTGCCTTTTCACAAATTGTATTTTTTTCTGCTTCAAAGCTAAGATAGGAGTGTTGTTGGATTTCTGTAGGTAACTCGTCTTTTAAACTGGATGTACGTATACGAACATTATACAACTTATCAAAGAATCTTATTTGTTCTTTTTTTGTCCAACCGAATCGGAAGGACAATGTGCCGAAAACTTTATCTTCCATATTTATTGATTTCTCATTTTTGAAATTCCACCACTATGAGCAATATTACCATGTATTTCACGAGGTATTTTATCCATTGTTTTACAGTCGCTTCGTTCGTGCCATGTATAATTGTTTTCTATGCGCCATTGACGAACTTCTTCTTTTGTGCAACCTATTTGTTGCGCAATTTTTTTATCAGCTTGATCGAAATTACCTCCTGCTCCATATCTTGCATCAGAGAAATCATCAATTTTGACAGTAGCTTTGCTAATCTCGGAAAAATCAGGTTCTCCGTTATTGAAATGTATACCTTCTATACCATATTTGTCCAAAATCTCACCCCATGTTTTCCCTTCAGTGTTTGAATAGTTCCTGTTACTTGGCGTTATCTCTGGATCTGGTTTCCATGTAGAATTACCTGGCTCACCCGACCATTTTCCACCATTTCGCGGGATTATACCCATTGATTTCTCTCCTAAAGACTTATTCAGTTCTCTATCTGGTAAAAGTTCGAATCCTTTCGACAACTCTACCAAGGGAGATTCTATAGGTTTAATTTCTGATATGTTAAACGGATTTATCATGATAATCTGCTAATTTTAATAGTTTGATACCAAGCGTTATAAATATTCTTTTCGACATCACCATATAAAGAATAATCTCTCATCAAACATTGTGAAGCAACCAATTTAAGATCTTCTGGTAAGCCTTCTACTTTTTCATCAATTAATCGGATTAAATTATATGTTAATTCAACAAAATTACCAGTAGAACTAGCAATCTTTTTGACTTCATATTTGGCAGAAAGTATGTTAGTTACCAATTGTGAAAGAGATTCAAAATTATTATCCTTCCAGATATGAAGTTCATTATTTTTCTTATATTCATTTAGAAGTTCATAGAGACAGATCTTGCAATGGGTTGTTAAATCTTCCTTGTTCAAGTTGAACCCGATATTATCAATATTAAAATCAATCTCGTTTGAAATACGACCACAGAGAAGAAATTTTAAAATCTCAGCTTTTAATGTAGAATTCTTACTTTTTTCATTATCTTCTTGATAATTTGGAATATACTCAAAGATAATTTCTTGTTCATCAAACTTACCTATTTTACATAATACAGGTTCCTCCCAATCATTCTGATAAACGACTGCAACTCCAGTAGGAAGCTTTGCAATTTCATCAATCTGGTTGTCCTTCATTCCAGAAGCTTTTCCTGCAACTTTTCTGTCAGAATCATCAGGAAGGCGCATGATAATCTTCGTATTCGTGTTTCGTATTGCAGATGCATCGACAGCGCCAGGTGATTGATCAACAATGATGAAACCTTCACCATAGGTGCGCATCTCTGCAATAGCATTTGAAATCATTTCTACGCTTTTACCTGCAATATTTCCTCCCTCACTACTCTGTTCTACCGAATCACGTTTGAGAATATTATGTGCCTCTTCAAGAATAGTAATATGACGTAAATTACTGTTATGATGAATATTACTATTAGAACGATATTCATTCAGGCGCATAATGAGTATCCCCATAATTAACGATTTTGTTTCTTGAGAACCAATTCTGCTTAGGTCGACTATGACATTTTCGTCAAATAATGCAGCATCTCCCAGTTCTTGCCCAGAGAATATTTGTTTGCATAGTCCATTGTCTAGTGACTTTACTCTGGTCACTAATGATCCTTGATAATTACTTTTTACTTCCTCTGAATATGCCGACGTATTAATGACAAGTACCAATTCATTTAGCAGGTCTGCAAATGTTGGGAAGAGTTTGTTTGGGTATTTGTTGGTAGAATTATATAAATCCCATCCACAATCTTCATATGAATTGAGTATTGCCTCTTTAAGAACAGCAGGCATTGCTGCATACATAGGCCAACATACGTTGAAAATTTCAACGAGTCGATCAATGTGCTCTAGGACATGAACACCTTCAGGGAACCGGAATGGATTGATTTTAAGCAAAGGAGTCTTCAATGGATTTGTACCATAGATGTGCTCGTTTCCAAAGACATCCTTGTATTCGCCCTTTGCAGGTTCAATAACCATAAACTTTGGTGCATTTACCTGATTTCTAATTTGCTTTATTAGATAATAAATCGTATTACTTTTTCCGCATCCAGTTGAACCTGTTACAAAAGTATGTTGAGTCAAACTCTTAGCATCAAGATGAACGATATTGTTCTTGCGCTCAATTCCTTGATCAAAAATACAACCTAATTGTAATTGTTCAATTGAATCAGACTTATTTAACCTTACGACCTCTTTGCCCATAGAAATGTGTTCAATCACAGGAAATCCAGGAACAGATTTCCTAGGTAATCCCATCATGATTGCTAATTCCTTACTACTCAATAATGAGGTTGGAAGTATTTCAACCTTAGTATTATCTAAAGGATTGTCATACAAGAACAATGGATGAGACAATGCTCCTATATAATGTACAATATTATTGAAATTTGACTCCACATCTGGATACCAAGTGTTTATTGCTGAATTTTCAACACCAGACTGTTCACCTTGCATAATTGAACGGAAAATAGTAGCACCTATTTCTGCTGTAGATCTATCTGTGTTATACGATAAAAAATACGCACCAGTTGACCAAAGTCCTGTACTTTCACAAATCTCTATTCTTTCAAGTTGCTTATCAATTCTTTTTTGAATTTCAAGGATGTGCTTATCTTGGATTGTTATTGTAAAATTCTTAGAAGTACCAACTGTAGAAGTTGTTCCATCGGTTTCACTGAAAGAATCAGAATGAGCATCACTGATAGTTGTTGTCTCAGTTTCTGTATGCGTCACACCATCAGATGTCGTATGTGACGTACTTTTTGTCCTAGTAATGCTATCAGATTTAGATTTAGACTTACTTCCCATACCCAAAACAGCTCCGCCAATACCCATCGCAGCTCCGGCAGTAGCTGCACCGCCAGCACCACCTAACGCAGCTATACCAGCTGTCGCTACTGCGGGCAAAGCTGCACCTCCTGTTGCTACAACAACAGCCACACTAGCAACAGTACCACCTACAAAAGCCAAAGTTTTACCAATCTTACCGAGCATATTCTCTTTATTCTCAGATTCAGAATGAGATATTGCTGTTGTATCTGTATCAGTAATTGAGTCAGTATGTGTAATTGAGTCACCTTCTGACTTTGCTACACTAACAGTATGAGTGTCCGTAGTTCCTTTTGTTCTACTTATAGCATTGGCCAATGACTCGTTAGTACTATACGCAAGTTGTTTTGTCGCTACAGCTGAGAGCTCTGTATAAATTTTTTCATAGTTCTTTCTTATTTCAGAAATTTCATTCTGCGGTACATTTGATGCTAGAATTATTGCAGTGTATTCTTTTCCCTGCATAGCAGAAGCAAATTTTTCTATTCCTTGAATAAAATTTGCATTAGTGTACTCACCTTTACTATTCTTATAAGAAGGAATTCCAACACATGAGCTAACACTAGCAGCTTCAGTAATTCTATGTAGTAACTTATCCTGTTTTGAATGTTCAGAATTAACTTTTACATAAGAGTAATCTTCTATTTCAGCACCAGGGAATTGTCCTAAAATTGAACTTTTGAAAGTCTCAGCAATCGTACTCTTTTGACGGTTCTCGTCTTCAGTCTTAATTCCTAAATAAAAGTTTGTGCCTGACTCATGTCCATCAACTATCAAAAATATAGAGCTATTTGTATAGGTCATTGCACTAACAACACTTATAAACTTATCTGTTACATATTCATCCTTTTCATAAACCATTTTGTTAATTTTAAAAAGAATGATATTATCAGTATTCAAATTATTACATGGAACAACTTCATACATAGATAATTTTGTAAGATAATTTTTCAGTACAATATCATCCACTAACTCCATAGCATGAGACGCACGCTCTTGATAAGAAGTCATTTCTTTCTTAATCTTATCAAATGAATGATCTTCTGATGGTTGCAAAGAGATTAACTCTTCATTTTCTCTAACAGATTGTACGACTGTAGACTGCGAAACTTCTGAAGAAGGTGACATCCCCCCATCAAGAAACTCGACATTTTTCTTATTATCGTAAACAGTACTCATTTCCGTGTATCATTATATAGTAAGATGCCACCAATAATTACTCCAGCAAATCCAAAAGAAGCAAGAACGACTCGAGAAAGACATAAGCCTGTTACAGCAACAGCTGCACCGCCAACTGTAATGCCCATATAAAGTTTTTTATTGTTTTTCTTTTCTTTTCTGTCTACATTCTCCGAATATTTTCTTTGAGAGCAAGACGTTTCTTCCTTGTAAAGTTGATCGGCTTTTTCCTTTAAGACATACTTGGCAACATTTTCATAAATTGCCAACTTTTCCTTTGAAAAGTTATTGTCCAAATCATTCTTGATTGAGAACAGAAATTTCTCGTTCCATTCTACTTGAGTGGATGAATAAGACTTGGCGTCATCAACATCGTATAAATTACTAATTTTTGACTCTGCAAAACTCTTCATTTCTGAAAAACTTTTTCCACGAGGATCGAGCATAAGCTCATTTGATATGAAAAGGCGGATACTTACCAGGTCCCCACTCTCAACAGCTTTAATAAATTTTGCTTTCATACTTAGAAATTTATAATACTATTAATTTTTCTCTGTATTGCTTCAAGCCATTCAAGGTTATTCTCCTTCTTGGCAATCTCTTCTGTTTTTGCGATATTGTCTGCTTCTGTTTTAGAAAGTGCATCCAACTTCTGTTCAAGGACTTTGTCTATTTTTTCTAATTCACCCTTAAGATAATCTTTCAAACGCTGAGTTTCTGAATGCACGTGATTGATTGCATCATTTTTTGTACTATCTAAGCTCTTTTGGAATGGGACAATATAATCAGATGCTACTTCATTCATATCAACATAGTCAACATACTTTTCTATAGTTTCCCCCTCCCAATGCGCTCCTTCGTTAAGCCATGAAAAAGGATTATACCACTTCCTTTGAGAAGGAACCCACCTATATTCGTGGTAACTCTCGTCTTCTGTTTCAGTCTTTGCATCTATGATTGAAGATAAATCGGCTAAAGAACTAGATACGAGATTTGCTGGATTGAATGAAAGAGTACCCGAATCAACAGCTATATTCAACTCTGTAAGATAACGCTTGTAATCTTCCAAAATCTTTGTAATTGTGTCCTTGTAAGCATCTTCAAGTATTTTATCTATTTGAACCTTAATCTGAAGTGAAATCGATTTGCACTCTTTCTCTAGTTCTGCGCATTGTTGTTGTGCCTTTATCTTTTCGACTTTGTTAGAGCATCCTGACATCATTACACTGAGCTTATTCTTTATTTCAGTCATGTACGATTCTACACGGTTCTCAACAATTGTCGTCAAGTCAATTTTATCAATCTTTTCAGATCTGTCTTTAGCATTTTTAGCGGACCGAATATGAGCATTTATTGTTTCTATTTGCTTTTCGAGTCTTGCCTTTGCCGTTTTATCTTTTCTGATTGCATCTTCAAGATGTGCGACTGCTGCCAATTCATTCAATTTTTCATTAAACGATTGAACTAAATCAAAAACTTTAGTTGTACGTGCATATTTGTTGATATATTGAGCAATCGCTTGTTCAATAGAAACTATACCTGTATGAACTTCCAGCTTATCGTCATCACTACTAGCTTGACCTATAAAATCATCAAGGCGCCTCCTAACTGTTAGAGGAAGATTATTGTACTCATAGTACTTCTCAAAGTGCATTACATCATAATCTTTGCACATATCCTTGAAATTAGTAATAGCACGTGCACGTCTTCCTTGAAATCCAGCCCTTTTCTGTAAAGCGGGGAGAGAACATACAGGAAAGATGTTGGGGCTATAAATTTCTCTATCTTCAAGACCAGATTTGACATTATTAAGGGCATTTGTGATACATTTTGGACCATCGTCTTGTGGCTCTGGGCTAAATGCATCCATTTTATTTACAGCAAAAATAAAACGTTCACGTGCCTTCTTACCACCGTCCTTCATGCTTTTACACACATAGTCAAGAAAGATTTTTTCATCATTTATACCTAATTGCTGACCATTCATGACATATAGGACAAGAGATTTGTCAGAATCTGAAATCATCTTGTACGTCATCTCCTCATGACTCTTATCACGAGAATTATTGGGTCCCGGAGTGTCAACTAATACAAGTTTCATACCAACAGATGAAACACAAGGAATCTTACCTCTAATTTCAACAGTAGAGACCTTTTTGTCTGCATTTAGAGCTTGCATATCTTCCAATGTAACGTTGTCTAGTTTCGTAACAACTTGACCAGATTTGTCGTATGCAACAGCTGAGAAATTATCTTGATCTGTGTCGATAATCTTTACAATAGTTGCAGTTGTAGCTTCGTTCGCTGCAGGCATAAGTTGATGTCCCAACAAAGCGTTGATAAGTGTTGACTTACCAGAACTCATTGTTGCCACTACATTTATCTCAAACTTAGAATCTTTTGCTTTCTCAAAGGCATTAACGATTTTCTTGTCTTTTAATTCAGCAATAGGCCCTTTTTTGATTTCTTCAAATATCTTATCAATTGTTTTCTCGACATCTGTTATATCTGCTGTTTTATTGAAATTAAATGTTACAGACAATTTTTCTTCAAAAGCATTGAATGAAGACACAATATCTTCATAATCAGACACTGTTCCTGTAAAATCGATCGTTATATTGCTATCACGATATTCTTCAAGTACGATTTGAGGGAACTTTTCAACCCATTCTTGAAGTCTTTTCTTTTTGACATTTAAAGCACTATTTGCTTTTGGTTTTTCCCCATCCACAATGATTTCTGTATCGACAATGTACGGGTTGTATTTAATTTGAATTTTTTTCATATATTATGTATTAAATTCTTATTATTTCCGATTCTAAAGTTTTTATACCAGTCAACTCTATTAATTCAGACGAAAATTCTTGTCCAATATATTGAGGAAGATGATAATATTTTTCTTTAAATAGTTCAATCATATTATGTTTTTTTATGACATCTATTTTGGTTAAACATGAAGAATCTAATCTGAGCAGAAGTGATGCATATGCAGAGACTGGTATTATTGTAGGATTTTTAAATCCAATTTTCATAAGATCAGACTTGTAATCGTTCAACATTTTAGGAATTGAATCTTCTTCAGGATTAAATACATCAAGTTGATTTAGGATAAATAATATAGGCTTTGTTACATTTAATTTTAAGAACTTGAGTAAGTTATGCTCGTCGTTTGTACCAAAGTACTGACAATTTGAAATGTAAAGGACGGCATCATAATTACCCTTTTTAATAACCTCTTCTGTTATTTGTTTATGACTAATATTTTCAACGTTGTTTATACCTGGAGTGTCTATAAAACAGATATGTTCATTCCCCAAAGTAGATTTGAAAGGAAATGCAGCCTCTATTAAAGTGTCACAATCCCCTTCATTAATATTACTGCTATAGGTGTACGTACCATTGTTTCTTTTGATTGTTATGCCATCATTTGAACACTTACTATGAATATATACCAATTTGTCAGTGCAAGCCGTTGTCTTTATTCTATTTAAACGATAACCAACTAATGCGTTTATTAAAGTAGATTTCCCTGCACTGACATTTGCAACCACAAGTATCTTTTTTTCTGTTCCAGACAAAACCTTATTATTATTTTTTCTGTGCGTAATCTGAGCCGAACTTACTCCATCAATACATGACTTCTCTGTTTTGTAAGCTACTAAGATCTCGTTTAAAGATTTCTTTGAAAAAAAACCACATATATTCTTGCGCAAATATTCTGATGACTTTTCAAGTTCAGCTTCCCCTAAGGCACTTGCCTGTGCAAGATAAAGCACATCAAAGAAAAAAGATTCTCTCATGTAAAAGAACTTCATTCCCTTTCTGTGTAATGATATCGCTTTCTTTACTGCATCTGTATTTGCCTTCCATAGTGAATTAAGGTTATCATGTATAGCATGAATAGAATTTACCCATGCAAAAGTTATCATTTTTGCAATATCTGAGCCTTTGGATATAGAATATAAACATGCAGCTAATCCTTCTACATATTGTATACGAAATTTCTCATCCATTTTTGCAATTGGATGATTATCAATACTGCATATTCTATTTAATATCTTATCCATACTATTTATTTTGCACAAAAATACTTAAATAATTTATAAAAAGCAAGGAATGTTGTGAAAAATATGGTTACAAGTGCAAAATCATCGATTTGATTAATTTTAAATACTTAGAAGCATGTTAATATGCGTAAATTCCAAAGATGTTAAGTCGTACGATAGCCGGTTGGCTACATTCAATAGCAGTCTTTAGAATCTAACTTTTTTTCCCACTCTGCCTGTTGTTATCTATATAGATTTAGTTTTTTTTAGCTTCAGAAGCTGATAAGAAATCTGTTTCATTTTTTCTTGCCTATCTTCAAGCCATCTATTAATGTGTCCACCACATTTGCAAAGGCATCATGGCATCTTCACGTGAAAAGTCTAAGTATATTCCTGCCATTTAAAAGAAACTTAGGAAAGTCGGTTTGCAGTTTGCTGTCATATCTGTCATACCATTTTCACTTATTACCATCTGGTACTTAATGCTTTACGAGAAATGTTAAATATGACAGCAAATGAATTTAAAACTAAATTAGGGGTTTATGTAGTGTTTGCCTTTGTATTCTTTTGATGCGATATACCTTTCGGACATGACAGTCCTATTTAAGTAAGTTTATAGATGGAACTGTTTTGAGTTTACGTAAGTAAGCAGACTCTCTCTGGTTTTGTTTAATGAATGCGTTATCCTTCTTCGTGGTGTTAGGAATACGAGAAAGGTCTATGTTATGAGTAAGGTCTTGCAGTTTTACGGCAGTTGCAAGGATGTTATTTTTAAGCCATTAGAATTCTCTCGCCCTTTTCATATATTTATGACGTAAGCTCGTTCATTGTAAAGATATAACTTCTTTTGCTGAGAAAGATACTATTTTGTACCTTTGCAACTGATTATTGCTACATGAGAAGATGGAGAAAGAAGAAGATAAACTGAGTACGCCAAAGGAGAAATGCACTTTCGCAGATTACTTGCTGAAACCGATAGAAGTAAACTCGCTTTTCTTTGTGTTTATGTTGTTGGTTGGTGTTATCATGAATGTAAGCCATCGCAACCCTTTTGGTTATTTGGAATTGTTGGCAGATGTATATGTTGTCAGCTTTCTGTTAAGCCTTTGCCCCAAGATATTGCGTCGAGGGTTACAGATAATATTATGCAGTATCACGTATAGCATAGCCTTTGTCGATGCTTGTTGCAAAACACTTTTCGACACACCAATTACACCAACAATGCTGCTTTTGGTACAAGAAACGACAGGCAGAGAATCCGAAGAGTTTTTCTCACAATATATTAAGCCCGAACTCTTATTCTCAACAGCAGGAGTAATCTTATTGATTGCACTGTTTCATATTGTTATGGCTGTAAGGAAGCAGACGTTTCGTAGTTCATTCTTTAAGCAACCTATCATTGCATCAACTTTGACTGTCACCCTCTTAGTAGGCATAACGTTAAGTGTTTACGATAAAACGCAATTATATACAGCACGAAACCTGTCAGAACTTGAAGTAGCAATAGTGAACGGCTTTGCACATATTTATCACCCTGTTGAGCGTGTTGCGTATGGACTTTATTCTAATCATTTAATAGCAAAACAGGTTGACGGAGTGATAAAAGCAAATAGGGAGATAAAAATAGACTCATGTGCAATGACATCGCCAATCATTGTTCTCGTGGTGGGTGAGAGTGCTAATCGTCATCATTCGCAACTATATGGCTATCCCTTACCAACAACACCCCACCAACTTGCCTTGAAGCAGGGTAAAGACTCTTTAGCAGTATTTACCGATGTTGTATCGCCATGGAATCTTACAAGTAGAGTGTTCAAGCAGATATTCTCTTTACAATCAGTCGGTGAGAAAGGCGATTGGAGCGATTATGCACTCTTCCCAGCAGTATTCAAGAAAGCAGGTTATCATGTCAGTTTCTTGTCTAATCAGTTCCCGTATGGGATAAACTATACACCCGATTGGACGAACAACCTCACGGGAGGTTTTTTTCTTAATCATCCACAATTGAACAAACAGATGTTTGATTACCGGAATACCGAGATTCATTCATTCGATGATGAGCTACTAAACGATTATAAACATATCAATGTAAAAGACAAGAAGCCTCAACTGATTATTTTTCATCTATTAGGTCAGCATTTTCAATATACAATGCGCTGTAAAGACGAAATGAAGAAGTTCGGAATAAAGGATTATCCACGAAGAGACTTGACGGATGATGAAAAACAAACGATAGCTGATTATGACAATGCTACGCTTTATAATGATATTGTGTTGAGTAAGATTGTGGAGCTATTCAGAAAGAAGGAGGCTATTGTCATTTACCTGTCTGATCATGGAGAGGATTGTTATGGCAAAGATGCACAAATGGCTGGTAGACTGACTGAGACAGAACAAATCGATATAAAGAAATATCACGAGGAGTTTGAGATACCCTTCTGGATATGGTGCTCACCAGCTTATAGGCAAAAGCATCATAAAATATTTATGGAAACGTTGAAAGCTCAGAACAATAAGTTTATGACGGACGACCTTCCACACCTTCTCTTCTATCTTGCTGGAATAAAAACAAAAGATTATCAGAGAGAGAGGAACCTAATCTCCCCGCACTTCAATAATGCTCGTCACCGCCTTGTATTGCAGAACATTGACTACGATCGAGTTTTAATGAGATAATTCAGCGTGGTCAACAATACTTATGATAATTACAAATCAATATGTATGGCGTAAATTATAGCACTATCCTACATCCTGTTTCATATTGCTGAAACTCTATTTTCACTCTGATGAAACTTGAGTTTCATGTGTCTGAAACTTGAGTTTCATAATGATGAAACAGCTGATACTGACCGATGGGACAGTAGTAAGGTTCCGAGAAGATATTTTATTTTATACACGTTTGTAGGTACGCATAAGTGTAGGGTATTGTTCTTCATAGCTGTCGAACTCAATTGCAGAGCCGTCGTAACCCATGTCTGTGAAGATATCTCTTATCTCCTTTTGCTCACTTTCAG